>Ga0075522_10001170_pt1 | contig 19937 bp, 21 predicted proteins | sample NGEPerA_FD_74796 | JGI IMG/M metagenome (GOLD analysis project Ga0075522, IMG submission 74796) | Arctic peat soil microbial communities from the Barrow Environmental Observatory site, Barrow, Alaska, USA - NGEE PermafrostL2-A | ecosystem: Environmental > Terrestrial > Soil > Wetlands > Peat ...
CGGTGGGGCGCCGGGCGGCGCGGTCAGGCGTGGGGGGCGGTCGAGCACCTGGAAGAGGCGGGCGCCCGAGGCGGTGGCACGCTGGGCTAGGTTGAGGATCACGCCGAGCGTGCGCATCGGGGCGATGAGCATGTTCAGGTAGAGGTAGAACGCGGTGAACTGGCCGAGCGTGAGGTGCGCGTGGATCACGGCGTCGCCCCCGATCAGCAGCACCGCGGCGAGCCCGAGCTGGGGCAGGAAGCCGATCATCGGGTTGAACTTTGCTTCCAGACGGGTCGCCACCATCGCCTGGCTGAACACGCGCCCGACGCTGCCCCGGAAGCGCTGCAGCTGGCGAGGCTCGCGGGCGAAGGCCTTGACGACGCGCACCCCGGAGATGTTCTCCTCGGCGTCCGCGGTCAGCTCGGCGATGCGCTGCTGCGTCTGCTGGATCGCCGGGCGCGCGCGGCGACCGTAGCGATAGGAGATCAGCACCACGAACGGCACGGGCACGAGTGAGATCACGCCGAGCCGCGGTTCGATCGCGATCATCACGATTCCGGCGAGGGCGATCGTGAGGATCGACTGCAGGATGAAAACGAGCCCGTAGCCGAGGAAGAAGCGCACTGCCTGCAGGTCGACGGTTCCACGCGACATCAGCTGGCCCGTCTGCTGGCGGTCGAAGAAGCCGAGCTCGAGCTGTTGCAGGTGGCCGTAGAGCAGCTTCCGCAGGTCGTATTCGACGCCGAGTGAGAGTCGCCCGGCAACCATCCGCCGCCAGTAGGTGAGCACCCAGCGCACCAGCACGATCAGCGCGATCGCGGCGGCGATCAGCGTCAGTTCGTGGCGGGCGCTCGCCTGCGCGGCGGCGTGATGGTGCTGGGGGGCAGTGCTGATGATCTGCACCGCACGCCCGGTCAGGGCAGGCAGCGCGACGGTCGCCACCATCGCAAGGCTCGCCAGCCCCCAGGAGATGATCATGCCGCGCTTGTAGGGGCGCAGAAATCCGAGGAGTCGGTAGAAGATCGTCATAGTTGTACGGTCAACGATTATTGCAGGGGGCGGTGTCTCGTGCCGGCCGGCGCCGCGGCATTAGGCTGCGGTGATGTCCTCCCAACCTTCCCAGCCACCGCGTACACCGCGCGCGAACCTGGGGGCGGGTCTGTGCGACACGTGCGAGCAGCAGGTCGAAGTGCCCAACACCCGCGGGTCGGTCTTCTCGCTGTGCGCTCGCTCGCGCGTGGACTCAGCTTATCCTCGCTATCCCCGGCTTCCGGTGCTTGCCTGTCGCGGGTATGAGTCGCGGGGGCGTTGAATATTTTTAATGAGGCCGGCAAGGCCGGCCGCGTTGAAGTTCGCTGTTGAGTGACAGGCGTTGTCCTCGCTTTACCCGCGAGGCTAATCCCGCGTCGCTGAACAGGTGTGGTCATGAGGCAGTCGGCGGAGCGTCACCGCGCGTCATCCCGCGGCGACCGCGACGGGCTCGGACTCCTGCTTGGCGGGCAGCTCACCCGCGGAGACGAAGTCGCGGCTGCGCACGAGCACGAACGCGAGCACGGCCCCCACGAGGGCGATGATCGCCGCGATGATCGCGATCGTCGTGAACGCTTCGGTGAAGCCCACGCGGTAGGCGTGTTCGAGCGCTGTGTGAGCGGCTTGGGGGAGGGATTTTGCGAAGTGGCTGACTTCGCCGGACTCCAGCAGCGTGCCCAATTGGCCGTGGGCCGCGCCGGCGACCCCGCGCGCCTGACCGCTTGAGAGCAGCGCGGCGGTGGTGCCATGAGTCATGCTGTGCTGGAAGACGGCGCCCAGGCCGGCGATCCCGGTGGCGATCCCGACCTGGCGGAAGGTCGAGTTGATCCCCGAGGCCATCCCTGAACGCTCCTGGGGCACCACCCCGATCGCGGTGGAGGCCAGCGGCGGGTTGACCAGCCCCACGCCCGCTCCGGCGAGGATGAAGCCGGGGATCAGCACGGTCCAGGTCGAGGAGGCGTCGATCGTGGTCATCGCGAGCAGGCCGAGACCGATCAGCAGTAGGCCCGAGCCGAGCAGCAGGCGCACCGGCATGCGCACGCTCAGCCGGCCGGAGATCGGCGCCACGATGAACGCCAGCAGGGTCGTGGGCAGGAATCGGAGGCCCGCCTGGAACGGGCTGTAGCCGAGCACGTCCTGGATGTAGAGGGTTAGGTAGAGGAACATCGCGAAGAATGAGCCCGAGAGGGTGAACGCGACGATGCTCGCTCCGGTGAAGGCGGGGCGGCGAAACAGCGAGAGGTCGAGCATCGGGCGGCTCTGGAGGTGCTCGACTACGACGAACGCCACCATCAGCAGCACGGCGGCGCTGAGGAAGGCGACGATCTCAGTCGAGCCCCAGCCCTTTTCGTTGCCCTGGACGAGCGCGTAGACGAGCAGGAACAGCGACCCGGAGAAGGTCACGAGACCCGGCCAGTCCACGCCGGTTGCGTTCGGGTCGCGGGAGTCCTCCACCTTGGTGACGGCGATGAACACCGCGACGATGCCGATCGGCACGTTGACGAAGAAGATCCACTCCCAGCCGATGCCGGAGGTGATGATTCCGCCGACCACCGGCCCCACGGCCACCGCGGCGCCGGTGACGGCGCCGAACACGCCAAAGGCCGTGCCCCGCTCCTTGCCGTGGAATGCCTCCGCGATCAAGGCCAGGGCGGTGGCGAACATCATCGCCCCGCCGGTGCCCTGGACGGCGCGTGCGAGGTTGAGCTCAAGCGGCGTGGTGGACAGGCCGCAGACGGCCGAGGCGGTGGTGAACACGAACAGGCCCGCGATGAACACGCGCTTGCGCCCGATCAGATCCGCAACCGAGCCGGAGGTCAGCAGAAAGGTGGCGAGCGTCAGCGCGTATGAGTCGACGACCCACTGCAGGTCGGAGAACGAGGAGTGCAGGGAGCGCTGGATGTCGGGCAGCGCGACGTTGACAACGGTGATGTCGAGCAACAGCATGAAGATCGCCACCGAGACCGCGATCAGAGTCCACCACTTACGCTCCAATGAAGCTCCTCTCGGCGCGCGCGTCCAGCTCGCGGAGCTTGCGGCGTACGCGCTTGTGTGTCTCGCACAGCTCTTCCTCCAGGCTCGCCAGCTCCGCCGCGCGGCCGCGGACGAGCTCGAGCTGACGGTCGATGTGACCGAGGGCCTCGCCGAGCAGCTCGCGGCGGCGCTCCGGGTGGACATCGCCACGGCGCAGCTGGGCGCGGACGGCGGCGCGTGCGTCCTCGGCGGCGAGCAATGTCTTGAGCTGCTCCAGCGAGACGCCGAGCAGATCCTTCAGGCGCATCACCTCACGCAGGCGCTCGACCTCGGTGTCGGTGTACAGCCGGTGCTGACCCGACGGCCGCGCCGGGGAGGGGGGAAGCAGGCCGATCTCCTCGTAGTAGCGGATCGTGCGCGGCGTGGTGCCGACCAGACGGGCGACGTCGCCGATGCGCAGACTGGGCTCGGGCGCGGCGGCACTCATACGTGGACTCGTGCCCGTGCCGGGATCTTCTCGGGGTTGGCTGAATGCTCCTCGAAGGACAGCGTGGCGGACTCGGCCTCAGACATATGGCTGGGGCGGAGCAGGCAGACGAACGCTCCGAGCAGTGAGGTCGCGGTGAGCACCCACAGCGCGACATGCATGTTGGCGATGAACGGGGCGAGCTTCGCTTCGGAGAGTCCCTTCGTGAGACCGGAGAAGACCGCGAACAGCGTCGCTTTCGGGACGGCCGAGGTGATGATCGCGAGCACGAACGCGATCGACAGCACGGCGCCGGTGTTCTGCAGGAGCGTTCTCGCTCCCGCGGCGATGCCGCGCCGGTCGGGGGGGACGGTGCCCATCATCGCGGCGGTGTTTGGGCTGTTGAACATTCCCGAGCCGACGCCGACGATCAGCAGCCACAGGCCGCTCTGCCAGTAGGGGGTGTGCACGCCGAGCGTCGTCATCCCCGCGAGTCCGACGGCGCCGACGAGCATGCCAAGTGCGGCAAGGATGCGGGAGCCGTGGCGGTCGGCATAGATGCCGGCGAGCGGCGAGGCGACGAGCATTCCCAGCGCGAGCGGTATCAGCTTGACGCCGGCTTCGATCGGCGAGTTTGACTGGGCGCCCTGGAAGTAGAAGACGAACAGGAACATCAGCGCGAAGCGCGCGAGGCCGTTGATGAAAGAGGCGGCGCTCGCGGCCGCGAACAGGCGGTTCTTGAAGATGTTGAGGTCGAGCATCGGCGCGCGCGAGCGGCTCTCGATCAGCACCCAGATCGGCAGCAGCACGGCGGCGGCGGCCAACCCGACGATCACGATCGTGTCGTTCCAACCGCTCAACCCACCACGTGAGACCCCGAGCACGAGGCCGGTGAGCCCGAGGATGAAAGTGATGTTGCCGAGCACGTCGTAGCCGCGCACCTGGTCAGGTTTGACGAGCTCGCGCAGGATCAGCGCGCCCCAGGCGGCCCCGGCGAGGGCGAAGGGTACGTTGAACCAGAAGACCCAGTGCCATGAGATCGCCACCAGCGCGCCGCCGAGCACCGGGCCGATCGCCAGGCCGATCGCGGCGACCATCGTGTTGGTGCCCATCGCCAGGCCGAGTTCCTCCTTCGGGAAGGCGTCGGTGACGAGGGCGGCGGCGTTGGCGAACAGGAAGGCCGAGCCGATCCCCTGCAGGATGCGCCACAGGATCAGCACGGTGGCGTTGGGAGCAAAGCCTGCTCCGAGCGAGGCGAACGCAAACAGGAGGAAGCCGCCCACGTAGGCCCGCTTGCGCCCGAACAGGTCGCTCAGCCGGCCCGCCATCAGTACGAGCACGGTGGCGGCGATCAGGTAGGCGAGGATCACCCAGACGAGCGCCAGCAGGCTGGCGTGGAGTGAGCGCTCGAGGTCGGGCAGCGCGATGATCAAGGTGCCCGAGTTGGTCGCCGCGAGCAGCATCCCGAGGCTCGTGCAGGAGAGCGCCCACCACTTGTAGTGCTCGTGGCCGGCGGCGACGCCGAAGTGGGATCTTGGGGAAGTTGACGTGAACGTAAAGATCACAATAGCAGCGCAGGATCCGTTGACTTCGTCCCGACCGTAAAAAACCCGCTTCGCGGGGCGGTCGGGTCCGAAGTCAACGGACCTGCTTGGCTGAACCGAGGGGCGGGGTGCTAGAACTGAGTGGAGATGAGCGGCGCGAAAGTCGAGAAGACTGACCAGGAGTGGCGCGAGCAGCTGACGGGCGCCCAGTACGACGTGCTGCGTAAGGCGGGCACCGAGGCGCCGTTCACGGGGGAGTACGTCCACCACAAGCAGGACGGCTCCTATCGCTGCGCGGCTTGCGGCACGGAGTTGTTCGGCTCGGAGACCAAATTTGACTCCGGCACGGGCTGGCCGAGCTTCACCGAGCCGGCGGTCGCCGAGGCGGTCGAGCTGCGGCCGGACAACGGTCTGTTCATGCGCCGCACCGAGGTGCTCTGCCGCACCTGCGGCGGCCACTTGGGGCACGTCTTCGACGATGGGCCCAGCATTGATGGAGGCCCGCCCGCCCAGCGCTACTGCATCAACTCGGCGGCGCTCGCCTTCCAGCCCGGCGCGGAGGCTGGGTCTGGTGAAGATGCTCAGACGGACGCCGGCGCGGAGGTCCACGCCGGGGCAGCGGCAGATGCGCCGCCACCAGATGCGCCTTTCGCCGCGCGGTAGTCTCTCGCCGCAATGATCATGCAAGACCGGTCCAAGCGGCTGTCTGAGCCGCTGCGCTGGGGCCGTCGCGAGAAGACCGCGGTGGCCTTCGTCCTCGGCTGCCTGCTGGTTGCGGTGATCGGTCTTGGCGCCTATGCGCTCACGACCGGCTCGCCGGAACGGGCCGATTGCATCAGGGTGACCTTTGCGAGCACGCTCGGAGGCGCTGACCTGCACGGATGCGGCCCGCAGGCCAGACGCATCTGTGCCTCGGGAGGCTTTCACAGCATCGAGCAGGAGCTGCGAGTCGCCTGCGGGCGTGCCGGCTTTACGTATCGCCCACCCAGCTGACGCACCCATCTCGCACCCTGTAGGGCACGCCCAGCCTAGGCGCCTAGACAAATGTCGAAAGGCCGGCCGGAAGTGTTGGCCCGGATGGCCCTACCGACGATGAGGGATGCCGGATTTCATACCGGAACGTAATCGGTGTGCTCTTGCCCGCAGGTTTTGGGCAGGGTGCCGCCATCAACAATCGCAGGGAAACGGAGGCATATGTCCTGGCTCGCATACCCAAGTTGGCTGAACGCCGGCGACAACGCGTGGCAGATGACGGCGGCGACTTTCGTGGGGCTGATGAGCCTCCCGGGTCTCGCCATCTTGTACGGCGGGGTGATGCAGAAGCGCTGGTCGGTGAACAGCATGATGCTCACGTTCGTGGCGTTCTCACTCGTGCTCGTCGCCTGGTGTCTGTGGGCTTTCAAGATGGGCTTTGGTACGCCGATCGCCAAGAGCGGGTCGGGAATCTTTGGCACCAAGGGATTCATCGGCACGATGTGGGGCAGTTCGGGCACCGTCCTCTCGACCGGGGCTGAGGAGGGCCAGGCGATCATTCCGTCGATCACCGAAGGCCCGCCGTTCCACTTCCCCGAGGCGTCGCTCGTCTACTTCCAGTTCGTGTTCGCGGCGATCACCCCGATCCTGATGCTCGGATCGGTCCTGGGCCGGGTCAGCTTCAAGGCCTGGATCCCGTTCGTGCTGCTGTGGATCACGTTCGTCTACACGGTCAACGCGTTCCTGATCTGGGGTGGTGGCTATTTCGCGGCGCATGGTGCGCTGGACTACTCCGGTGGTTATGTGATCCATCTCGCGGCCGGTATCTCTGGCTTCGTCGCGGCGGCGGTGATCGGGCCTCGATTGCAACGAGATCGAGAGGTAGACGCACCGAACAACCTGCTGATGGTCGCGGCCGGAGCGGGTTTGCTGTGGCTGGGCTGGAACGGCTTCAACGGTGGAGACTCCTACTACGCTGGCGCGAACGCGTCGGCGGCCGTGCTCAACACGAACCTGTGCACAGCGGTTGCGATGCTCGTGTGGATTGCGTGGGACTACATCTTCCGCGACAAGCCCTCGCTGCTCGGCTCCGTCAACGGGATGATCACGGGCTTGGTCGCGATCACGCCTGCTGCCGGCTTCGTCAACGGCTACGGGGCGATCGCGATCGGTGTGATCGCTTCGTCGCTCGTGTGGATGTCGATCAGGTTCCTCAGTCGAGCGCCCGTGTTCAGGCACGTGGACGACACTCTGGGGGTGATCTATACGCACGGGATCGCCGGACTCGCCGGGGGGCTGTTGGTCGCCGTCTTCGCCGATCCGCACCTGGTCGAGTACATCGGCGTCGGTGGGGCCTCGAACCTGCCTGGCAAAGACAGCATCCTCAACGGTGGCAGCTTCACGCTGTTGCGCTGGCAGGCTGAGACAGCTGCCTGGGTGATCCTGTTCAGCGGTGGGATGACGTTCATCCTGCTGAAGCTCGTCGGGATCTTCGTACCTCTGCGCCTCTCTGACGAGGAGCTGGAGATCGGCGATCACGCGATCCACGGCAATGAGGTCTACCCCTCGGACGTGCCGACGCTAGGCGGCCCCCACGCTCCGTCGTGGCAGCCAAGCCCGGCGCCAAGTCCGGCGGCCGGCTAGCCCGGCGCGCACCGGAGGCAGGGATGCCTCCTAATTCCAAACCAATCCAATCCACAACCAGCGGCCCCGCTTCGGCGGGGTCGCTGCCGTTAATGCCGGTGCGGTTAATGCCGGTGCGGTGGGTGTATTGCTATGGCACTCGCCCGTCGTTGGATACTTCACTTTCCGAGGCGTGTACAACTTTGGTTACACACACCTCGGAAAGGCGCCTTTGCATACCTCGGAAGGCGTCGTCAGCTGCTGGTGAGACCCACCGGGCAGCTGACCCCGGTGCCGCCTAAGCCGCAGTAGCCGCCGGGGTTCTTCGGCGCGGATATCGGGCGGGCTCGTGTTGCCGGCCTGGACCGCTCCGACCATCTTGCCCCTGAACCACGAGAGGCGCCCGGTAGGACGCCCCTCGCACAAGCCTCCAACCAGAACGTTGGAGGGGGTCGCCAAAGAGTAGCGGGCGACGCCCGGTGGCCCGGGCCGACAAGTCCACGCACGCCGCGCTGGAAGGCGCGGCCCCCGAGCAGGATGCTGGTGTACGTCCACCGGCGGCGAGATCGGTAGGGCGCAAGAGAGCCACGGTAGTCGCCATCCGGCCGCTTCGGCAGCACGCCAGAGGAAGCCGTCGGGTTTGGGTGCCGGGAGAGCGCGGACATTAGTAGTTGACTGGTCAACCATCCGGTAGGAGGGGCGCTCTCTTCTGCGCGGAGCAGCGAGCAGGGGGTTAGGGACTTCGACAAGCAAAGGAAGAAGGGAGCGCAGCAGCCATGAGCTTCAAGCAGAGAGAGAGAAAGAGAAGAAGAAAAATCGCCGTCGCCGGAGCGCAGCGTGAGTCTCGCCGCACGGGATCATCGACTAAGAAGTGGTGGCTGACGGTGGTGTCGAGAAGCACTTGCTGCGCACGTTGTGGCGGTGTGTTGCGCGAAGGCCGAGAGATGGTCTACCGACGCCAGCCGGGCGAATCGCTGTGTCTGCCGTGTGCTGAGCGCGACCCGGCCGTGAAGTGGCGCCCAGCCGCGCGATGGGAAGAGCGCCGGGCACGGGGCCGGGTGTGACGATGGTCGAGACGGCCGGGCAGCTCGCCGCGTAACGTAGCTTTTACTTCGGTGTGAGCGTCGCGCATTGGCGTCACCGCTTCGTCGAGCGATCCTGCTTTTCGACCTCGGCCATAGAGTCGGCAAGCTGGCGAAGGCTTGCGTTGAGCGCGCGCAGGAAGCGTATGAGCGTGCTGCTCCCCTCAGTCGCCGAGCGTGCGTACTGCTCGCTCAAGGTCGCGGCGATGTATGACGCGCGCCACGCGCCGTGCCTCGCCGGCTCCGACCGTGCGCCATAGGATGCGCAGCTCGCCTACCCGCAGCCGTCGCCAGGGCGCTCGTCCCTTCAGCGCACGGTCGTTCGCGTTGGCCGGTAGTGGCTCGCGCGTGAGCACGTCGGCCATCGCCCGCAGGGCCGCGCGGTGATCGTCGGGATGGAGCTTGCGTAGATCGCGCTGCGCCTGGCGGTCGAGTTCGACCGCGACCTTCGACACGGGACCTCAGCTCGCGCCGTCGAGGGGGCCGTGCTCGGCCTCGAACTCGGCGACGGCGTCCGCGAGCGGCACGCCGGGCTCGCCCTGCTCGATCGTCTCATCCGCCTCGCGCATCGAGGCGACGTACTCGGGTGCGTTGGCGAGTATGTAGTCCTCAAGCTGCTCTGCGTCGAGCGGCAAAAGGACGGCTACGGGTGTGCCGCGACGAGTGACGAACGCGGGTCGCCCGGTGGTCCTGACCTCATTGACTACGCCGCTGACTTGGCGGCCCAGTTCTCGAATCGTGACGGTAGCCATACCACCATTGTACGCCAAGTTGCCGAACATTGTGGTACGATCCTACAGACAACAATCAGTGCCCCCGCGCCGCGTCAACGGCCGGGGGCGTGGCACCGAGAGAACAAGCTCCCGGCGCGTCAGACACCCTACCGACCCTCGGCGGGCTGTTTCTCTCGTCAGACCGTTCTCTCGGGGGCCTCCAACAAGGAGGAACCGAGATGAGTCAGATACTGACCGTGCCCGCCGAGATGGTCGGGCACCTGCGGAATGGGCTGCATAGCTCGATCGGCGACGCCGTGCAGGAGATAGCGCACGTCGTAGACATGCCCGGCCGCGAGCAGCATCCTGAGCGCTATCGAGAGCCGCTTGAGCACTTCGACGCGGTGCGTGCGCTGCTGGACCTGATCGGTTGGGGCGAAACCGACCCGCCGGTGGAGGTCAGCGTCGATCTGCACGAACACCGGCGGTCGTTGACAGGCGCGCTCCAAATCGCGCTGCTTGCCGGTAACGACGATCTGGAGGGAGCCGAGGCGACAGACGCCCAACAGGCACGGCGGGGCGAACCCCCGAAGCGTGAAGCGAGGACCCGGCGCGTGCTCGCCCTGCGCGAGTTCGTCGCGGCCGTCGGAGCTCAAGCCGACGATCCGGGGGAGCGGTCCTTGGCCGATAGGGAGGACGTGTGATGGCTCCCACAGCAGCGGTCGAGTACCGCAGAACTGGCATTACGGGGTATCCCGCGGACGACGGCTCGGGGCGCACGACAGGGGCGGCGCTGGCGCTCGTCACGGCACCGGGCGAGGCGGCGTCTCCGCTGCGCAGCGCTGACGACGTAGCGGCGGCGTTCCTGGCCGGCTACGGTCCCGCGACGCGCGAGGCATACGCGCGGGATCTGCGCGCGTGGGGCGACTTCCTCGCCGCTATGGGTGTCGGAGTCCTTGCCGCTCACCGCGTACACGTCGATGCGTGGGCGCGGAAGGCCGAGGAGGACGGTCTGGCGCCGACGACGCTCGCGCGTCGTCTGTCAGCGCTGAGCGGCTTCTATGGCTACGCGCTCGACGAGGGCCTGATCGCACGATCGCCGGTGGCGCGTGTGCGTCGCCCGTGCGTGAGCGATGAGTCGCCGCGTCTCGGCGTCGATCGCGCCGGGATGCGCGCGCTGCTCGACACTGCGCAGGCATCCGGGGCGCGCGACCACGCGCTCGCGTGTCCGCTCGCGCTCAGCGGCCTGCGCGTCTCCGAGACGCTTGCGGCTGACGTGGCGGATCTGAGCCACGAGCGGGGACACCGCACGCTCAGGCTGCGCCGCAAGGGCGGCAAGCGACAGACCGTAGCGCTCGCGCCACGCACCGCCGATGCACTCGGCGTGATGCTCGATGGCAGGACCCACGGGCCGCTGTTCATCACGCGCACCGGCCGGCGGATGGGCCGCCATGCAGCGCTCAAGGTCGTGCGGCGCCTGGCGCGCACGGCAAGCATCGAGCACACCGTCTCGCCTCACTCGCTGCGCCACGGATTCGTGACGGCGGCGCTGGACGCTGGCGTGCCGCTCAGAGACGTGCAGGACGCGGCCGGGCACGCTGACCCCCGCACGACGCGGCGATATGACCGTGGGCGCCATTCGCTCGACCGTGCGGCCACGTACACAGTCGCAAGCTACATCGCGGGATAGTCAGTGGGACGCCCGTTGACCGCTGATGGTCGGCTGCCCCCCCTTCCGCCAAGGTGGGACGCAACACGCGCATCGGCCTCACCGGACCCGCAGGCACGGCAGCCGCCGTGGCGCACTTTACGACGCAACTCCAGTCGGCTCGTAAGCAGGCCATGATCGGATGGCCTGGACTGACTCAGTCGATGTCCCTGAGCAGCTCACCGGGCGAGACGGCGAGTCCATGGGCCACACGCATCAGGCTGGAAAGACGAATGTCTCGCTCGCCGCGCTCCAGGCGTCCGACCTCCGTCGGATGAAGATCGCACGCGGCGGCAAGGTCTTCCTGGGTCAACCCGTCCTTTTCGCGGCGGGCTCTTATGTTCTGGCCGAGTTGTTTTTGGGCCGCTGGATCAGGCTTACGGCCACGGCGTGTCGTTCGAGATTGCACGCAAGGATGCTCGACCCACCTAGCCGAGAACTCCAGAGCACATTTCTTTAGGGGTAGTTACTCAAGCACTGCGCACGATCTGTCGATAAGGGCCTCATGACCCCCGATGAGGTGCAGCCACCCGAGAACCCACCCACGAGCGGCGATAAAGATGTCCAAGGGGTCGTGGACGGCGCCCACGAGCAGTTGCGACCAACTCGTCGCACGGCAGGCATCCTCGCCGCTGTGCTGCTAGCCGTCGCGCTGGCGACTGGAGCGTCATCGGCTCAAGCGTCGTCCAACAAGCTGACGCTTAGGCAGGTCAAGACGGCGATCGGCCGCTTCGCCACCCAAGTCGCCATAGACATAGATCGGGAAGCCCCCAAGGAAGAAGAACGGGTACGGCACCTGCAACAGCCGCTACATGTCCTCTACACGTCCCTGCACGACTGTGAAACAAAAGAAGGCGGCGGTCTTTGCCTCGTCAGCTTCCGCTATACCAGCGGCATGACGTGTACCGAGGGGGAGGGTGTACTGCCCGCGAAGCCGACCGGAGTCAGGTTTATCGAACTCAGCGCGATGAAGTGCGAAGCCAGCGGCGGCAACGAACAGAGGTACGACGGACCGCGCTCACCCACTGGTCCACCCGATCGACAAGAAGGCTGACCAGAAAATCTCGCCGACAAGAAAGACACCACAACCAGCGAGGACACATGATGCTGATCTACCTTATCTTCTGCGCCGGCTTCGTCGTGTGGTGTATCCGCCACACCAACGAACGGCGGGCACGCAACCAGCGCGAAGTTGATCGTGAGGCGCGCGAAGTTGCGGCGACGCCGCGCAACCAGGCGAGTATGTGGCCGCCTCCGGGTCCAGCCGGCAAAGACACACCATGACCACACGACACCGCACACCCAGCGTCGCCGCTGTCGTCTGTCTGCTCGCCGTCGCTCTCGCCGGATGCGGGTCGTCAAGCGGCAAGCGGACTGCGTGCGTCTACTCGCCGGCAGGCGCGCACCTATGCGGTGCTACCGCGCACGCCTACTGCGAGCAGTACCCGCGCACGGGTGACTGCGAAGCCGTCATCGAACCCGCCGCCGTCGCCACCCGTGAAGGGCTGTACGAAGAACAGTTGAACAACGGCCTGGCAAGAGAAACCCAACATTGCAAGGAAAGCGGAGGCGAAGCGATCAAGGAAGGCGTCGTGATCAACTGCAAGTAGCGCACCCTAAAAATCTCGCCGACAAGAAAAGACACCAGTACGCGCGTTCACGTCCGGTGCCTGCCTCATCGTGAGGGCATGGACCCGCTCCCACCCAGCTTGGACGACGCGCCTCGCGCCACCTGCTCGCGGAGGAGGGGACGAGAGGCTCATCCGAGACCATATAATCGCACAGGGCTACGAATGCTCCGAGCCACGATTGACGCGCGCTGGCCGAAGCTACCTCCCGAGGAAGCCAAAACATGGCTGCGCCGAGTAAAGGATGGCCGGTCGCCGTATTCGCGCGTGCGTGTCCATGTCATCCGTTGCCAGCTCGACGCGATCGTTGCGCTCGCTCTGCACCTCGGTTTGCGGCGAGCGGAGTTGTTTCGGCTCGACGTGCCATGTGTCCATTACGACAACCAAGGTGTGGTCGTTCGAGACAAGTCTGGATCGTTCGACGGCAACTGTCGAGAAGTCCCGTTTACGGACGCCGCGCGGGATGCAGTCGAGCAATGGATTCTGTGTCGATTCTTTCTCGGCCCAAACCATGAGCAGGCGTGGCTGAATCTTCACGCCGAGAGCACCATGCGTAAGCCGATGAAGCGCGACACGTTCAACAAGCTGCTCATAACGTATGTCGGGCCGGGGTGGACGTTGAAGCGGTTACGGGACACCTGCGCGGCGGGATGGGTGCGGAGTGAACTGCCGTTGGAGCATTTGCGTCAGCTTCTGGGGCTGTCGCGCATCGAGGACACGCTTCCCTATGCACAGCTCGTGACCGGCAGTCTCGATGGGCGCATGGAGAAGCTGGACACGATCTTTACCGACCTCGTTGAACCGACCGAGATCGGCCCGTAGCGTAAAAGGATAGATTCGCACGCACACCGGCGGGGTTCGTCGAATGCCTGAAACGCACGATATCGGGCCGGTAGCCCGACGGTTCCGATGGAAGTGTGCAGGCACCTGGTGGTCTTGGTAGCCCACGTTTACGGGCTTCCGCAACAAACGCACCGCAACCAACGCCCAACCGGGGTTTGGCAGAGGTTGGGTGTTCACAACAGGGGTTGTCCGTTGATCTGACAGGATAGACATTTTACACGCATGGGTGACGGTTTCACCGCAACGGTTGTCGGTCAAGCTCGCACGGATACATGTGTTGGCGCAAGGAATGACGGTTTGCCCGCAACAGTTGCCGGTCGGGCTCGCACAGATACATTTCTGCGGCGCACGGATGACGCTTGCCTGTGAGGGTGGCACAGTCAAGCTCACACGGAGATAGATCGTCCCCTCTCTGCGACCAACCAACGCTCCGTCCGCCTGATAGTGGATACTGCTCGTGCTTCTCGCAGCTCCGCGCCCCGTCTGGCTCCGGCCCGGCGGGGCGTGTCCCGTTTCTGCTCCTCGATGTTCGGTTCCGACCGAGGCGGGTGCTTCACTGTGCCGGTGAGGAGTCTTCGCGGACTCCTGGGACACAAGGAGCTGGCAATGAAAGAAGTGACTGTGCGGTGCTCGCTAATCCCCGCCGTCATCTACGCGGCGAAGAGCACGGCCGACCAGAGGGGCTCAATCGCCACGCAGCGCGCCGACTGTGAGGTGATGGCCGAGCACGAAGGCTGGACCGTCGCCGAGAGCTACAGCGACGAGGGGGCATCGGCGTACAGCGGCAACCGTGGCGACGGCCTCAAGCAGGCACGCGAGCACGCGGCACGCCTCGCGGCTGAGCATGGCGAGGCGATGTTGGTGGTTCAGCACAGCGACCGCTTGGCGAGAGGCGACGGCGTGGATTTCGAGGACATCACCGATCTGCGGAAATGGGCTCTCAAGGTCGGCGTGCGTATCCGCTCAGTGCAGGACGACAGCACGGCGGACTCGCGGATCATGGCCGCCGTGATGGCCGAACGCAACTTCGAGGACTCTCGTAGGAAGGCCGCCGCGACCGCCGCCGGCAAGCGCCGTGCCGCCGAGCGCGGCGAATCGACTGGCTCCGTGCCAGACGGCTTCCGCATCGAGTACGCCACGAGCGGCACGACCGTCTCGCGCAGCGTCAAGCAAGACCCCGAGCGGAAACATATATATCGGCTCATCTGGGACCTGGCACTCAACGGCGCGACCGTCAATTCCATCGTGCGCGAGCTGGCTGCCCGGGGCTATCTGACCGCGCCCCACCGCGCTAAGCCGAGGCCCTTCGATGCGGCGCGCGTGGGGAAGGTGATCGTCAACCCCTTCTACGCCGGACTGATGGTCAGTCGGGGCGAGATCATCGGTGAGGGCAAATGGGAGCCCTACGTGCAGCCGGAGGACTGGTACCGCCTGCGCCAAGAACGCAGCAGCCGTGCGCGCCACCGGCCAGAGCCCGTCGGCCGACCGCCCGGCGGCCTGCTCGCGCGTCTCGCCCGTTGCCCATGTGGCTCTGTGATGACCCAGCAGCGCGGTGGCCCGCGCAAGGACGACAGCCGGAAACGCACCTACACCTGCGTCACGCACATGCACCGCCGGGATGGCTGCTCGATGACGCCCTTCGACGCAGAGGTCGTCGAGCGCATGGTTCTGGACGGCCTCGACGACCTTCTCGGGCAGGCGGGCGTATGGTCGAGTGCGCTGCGCGCCGGCCGTGATGCCCTACGTGGGCGCCTGACTGCCGAAGCCGACGCCGCGGCGGCCGAGGCTGCCGCCTGCGAGGCCGCGATCGAGCGGATCGTTGAGCGCTACGGCGATGCGGTGGCCGCTGGCGATGAGGACAAGATCGAGCTGGCCCAGCGTGCGATGGCCCAACGCAAGCAGGCGGCCCAGCACGCAGCGACGCGCCACCAGGCCACCACGGATGCGCTCGGCGCCGAGGACGAGCATCCCGAGGAAGACGCCGATCTGGAGCTCGCGCGGCTGTACGAGGCGCTGACGGCTGGTCTCAGCGCCGCTGGAGAGGACGTGCGGGCGCTCAACGGCGTGCTGCGCGAGCACTTCGATGCGATGCACCTAGCGCGCGAGGACGGGCTGATCTCGATCACGCCGGTGCTGAGCGTGGCGGCGGTCGAGAATCTCCGCCGCGAGAACGACGCCGCCAAGCGCAGAACCACCGGCGAGCCGATCGCGTGGCAGCACTGGAGCTACGACCGCGACCCCGCCGACCCCGAGCACTACATCTTGACGCCCGGGGCGCCGGTGCTCACTGGGGCACGCCAACCGGGCAAGCAACGCCGGTCCCGCCTGCCCCACAATACGCGCCCGGGTTCTTCTCCAAGTACTGCTGGTGGTAGTCCTCGGCGTAGTAAAACGGGTGAGCGAGGCCTCCCTCGGCTATCTCGGTCGTAATCTCACCGTGGCCGGCCGCGGTGAGCACCTGCTGGTAGGCGTCGCGCGAAACTTCCGCGGCGATGCGCTGAGACTCGTTCTGCCAGTAGATCGCGGAGCGATATTGACTGCCGACGTCGTTGCCTTGCCGCATGCCCTGCGTCGGATCGTGGCCCTCCCAGAACAACTTCAGCAGTGCCTCGTAGCTGGTGGCGGCGGGATCGAAGGCGACGAGCACGGCCTCGGTGTGTCCGGTGCGTCCCGAGCAGACCTCCTCGTAGGTCGGGTTCGGCGTGAACCCACCCGCGTAGCCGACGGCGGTCGTATAGACGCCGGGCGCCTGCCAGAAGACGCGCTCCTCTCCCCAGAAACAGCCCATCCCGAAGATAGCCTGCTCGGTGCCCTGCTCGATCAGATCCCCACTCACCCGCAGCGGCGTCTTCAGCACCTCGTGTAGCGCGGGCACGTCCATCGCGCGCTCGCGGCCGGGCAGTGCGGAGGCGGCATCCACCATGTCTGTCGATGGACGAGTGAAGAAACGCATCGTCTCAGGCTAGCCGATGGTTGGACCGGGGCAGTGGACCACGTTTGGCGAGGCGCCAGGGGGGGGACGCTCGCCGGGGGATGGCGTTAGCGTGGCACCCGAGGACGGTGTTTAGCGGGGCTCGAGCACGAACAGCCGGATGTCGCGTGTCGTTCGCGCGCTGTAGTCGTCGAAGCCACCGTACATCTCATTCATCTTGCGCCACAGCTCGGTCCGCTCCTCGCCGGCGGCAACCCGCGCGCGCACCTTCTGGCGTTTGCTGCCGACCTCCACCTCCGCATCCGGGTTCGCCTCCAGGTTCAGCGACCACGCCGGCGCGGACTTGTGGCCGGCGTTCGACCCGATCACGATCAGACGCTCGTGATCGGCGCGGTACACAACCGGTGCGGTGCGCGTCTGTCCCGAGCGGCGACCGATCGTTGTGAGCAGCAGGACCGGGGCGCCTCCGAGCTGTCCGAACAGCCGACCACGGCTGGCACGATAGAGCGGGATGTTGAGCTTGCCGAAGGCCTTCAGCGCTGCGGCCGAGACCGTTGAGAGACGCGTATACACGCGATAGCTGGGCATCAGACGAGTATCCCACCAGCGCCGGAATTTGTGGCGCGTGGCACCGTTTCGGCGAAGCGGATGAAGGGACTCGAACCCTCGACCTTCTGCATGGCAATTCGCCACGGGAGAAGATCTCCGCGCTGAAAGCCCCTTGTAGAGCCAAAATAGAGCGGGTAGCTTCAAGCTGTGCTGAGTAGTTTGGGGAGAAAGTTTGGGAGAAGTTCCGCCGATCCCGCTTGTATGCTGGAGGAATGAGAAAGCCCGAGAATCGCCCGCTGCGCACCATCTCAGTGATGCAGAAGGTTCGGACGGACCGTTGAACGAGAGGAGCCCGGCATGTCTTCCCCCATCACCATCTCCGGCCATACTCATCTGCGCCCTGGCAAGCGCGGCGGTGTCTGGTACGCCAAGTGGCGCGACGCGACCGGCCAGCACGAGAAGCGGCTCGGCAAGGACTGGAGCGCATCCGGCCGGCCCGCGCCGGGTTTCCTGCGCGAGAAGGACGCGCAGGCCGCGCTTGACGCGATCCTCGTCGACGCGCGTCGTGGCGCCGCGGCGCAGGGGCGCACCGGGGTCACGTTCAAGGACGTCGCCGAGGAGTGGTACAGCTCAGGCAAGCTCAAGCGCGACTGGTCGCCTAACACCCAGCGCGACTACCGTTCGGTGCTCGACCACCACCTGATCGCGACCTTCGGGACGCTGCGGATCGAGTCGGTCAGCTCCGCCCGCATCGAACGCTGGCGCGATGAGCGGGTCAGGGACCACGACATGAGCCGCCGCCTCGCGAACAAGCTGCTGGCGATCCTGCACGGCATCTTCGAGTACGCCGTGCGCAAGCACGGCCTGCTGCGCAACCCCGTCAAGGAGGTCGAGAAGCTGCGGGAGTCCTACGACGCGGCGCGCTTCGATTTCTATTCCCCGGAGGAGGTCCGCAAGCTCGTCGCCAAGGCAAGCGACTCCCAGGACGGGGCGCTGTATCTCACGGCTGCCTTCAGCGGCCTGCGACGCGGCGAACTGATCGGCCTGCTGTGGGAAGACATCGACTTCGAGAACCATTCGATCCGCGTGTGGGAAAACGTGACCCTCCGCGAGCGAGGGCTGCCGAAGTCACGCAAGTCACGCACCGTCCCGATGGTCGATGACGTGGCCGATGTCCTGAAGGGCCTGAAGGAGCGCGAGCGCTACACCCAACCCAAGAACTCCGTGTTCGCCGGCGAGGACGGCGAGCCGATCGACGGCTCGGCGCTTCGCCGTCGCTACATCGCCGATCTCGAGCGTGCCGAGCTGCGCTTCCTGCGCTTCCACGACCTGCGCCACACCTTCGGCTCGCTGGCGATCAACCGCGCCTCTATCGTCCAGGTCCAGGCGTGGATGGGTCACGCCGACATCAAGACGACGATGCGCTACCTGCACCACAAGAGCCGCGCCGACGACGCGCGGCTGCTGTCCAGCGCCTTCCGCCTCAAGGACGACGAGCTTGACGAGGCTGCCTAACAGTCGGCAATCGCCGCGCGATGGACCGTCCTGATTCGCTGGAGCGACACGCCCCCCGCGCCGCGGGCTAGAATGGCCCGGTCGCGCGGATGTAGCTCAGCTGGCTAGAGCGTCGCCTTGCCATGGCGAAGGTCGAGGGTTCGAATCCCTTCATCCGCTCTCGGTGTTGTGGGGACCCACGCAGGAGGGTGGGCACGGGCGCGTCGACGGCTCCGCACTACGCCGGCGCTACCTCGCGACGCTCGACGCCGCCCGCCTGCGACGACTGCGCTTTCACGACCTGCGCCACACCTTCGGCTCAATCGCGATCAACGAGGCCATCCCTCTGCTTCGGGGGTGTGGGTGGATCGCCCGGTACCTTTTGACCACCGCCTTTGCTTCTTCTCGTTCGGTCTTCTGTTCTTCGTGTTTCGTTTTTGCTTCCGCCGCTTCTTCCGCCTTGTGTTCGCGCGCTTCCTTCCTAGCATGGGCGGCTGCTGCGCGCTTTTCGGCACCTTCCTGGGTGGTCTTTTCTTTGACCTCGGCGGGCGTAAGCGCAACGGTTTTCGCAGGGGCACCTGCCGTCACGGTGCGGGTGGTGGTACCCCCGCAGCCGGCCATGGCAAGGGCAACCGTGAGCGGCACAGCAAGAGCGTAAGAGCGGCGCATCGCAGGGGACCTCCTCATCTAGTCGGATAGTCGGCTCGGATCATGCCACGCGAGCCCGTCTCGGGCGATCTCAGCCCTCCAGGCCCCAGGACGGGCAATCAAAATTGTTTGAGTGCTTCTTCTTCTCTCTTCAGTTCTTCTTCTTGTTTGCGGAGTTTCTTTTCGCTTTCTTCGAGTTCTTTTTTTACGACTTCTTCCCTCTGTTTTTTCGCTTCTTCTCTTTCGGCTCGTTCGACTTCTTCTTTGTGTTTTTCCGCTTCTTTTTTAGCTAGGCGTTCCTTTGCTTCGCGGTTTTCTCTTTCCTGGCGTGCTTCTGCTTCTCTGCGGAGTCGGTGGACTTCCACTTCGACTACGGTTTCTACCTTGGGCGGGGATGCCGGGGCGGTAGTCGCAGCCTTCTTCTTCGGCGCGACGTACACGCACAGCGTCTCCTTGACTTTGACCGTACGGCCATGCTCGCTCTTCTTGACGCTCTCTACCTTCCGCGTGTAGTGCGCCCGGGCAGTGTTCGTGCTTTGGATGCTTGAGCACATACTGCTTGACCGGCGTGGCTTGCGCCGTGCCCGCGAACGCGAGCGAGACGGCTACTGCGACGGCTGATGCCAGCTTGCTAGGAGCGTGGGTCGCTAACCGGGCTGGTGCTGTCCGGCGGGTTTAAGAGGATGTGGTCGTCCCCGAACGGTGGAGGGTCGCATGGCGAGTGTGGTGCAGGATCGGCTGGTCGAGGTG
>Ga0075522_10001171_pt1 | contig 19918 bp, 14 predicted proteins | sample NGEPerA_FD_74796 | JGI IMG/M metagenome (GOLD analysis project Ga0075522, IMG submission 74796) | Arctic peat soil microbial communities from the Barrow Environmental Observatory site, Barrow, Alaska, USA - NGEE PermafrostL2-A | ecosystem: Environmental > Terrestrial > Soil > Wetlands > Peat ...
CTGCTTTCTATCGTTCTCAATTTTGCTCCGGACGAATCCAGCAGGCTGATTTGAAAGTTATGCAGACCCACGCTGCGCAACGATAGAGGCGCTTTAAAATTACCATCGGCCCCTGGTTTGAGAGCTATTGGAATGCTTTTCAATTCACTGCCCGCCTTGATCGCGACCCGTCCTTGAAACTGGGTTTCCTGGCGATTGACCAGATGCACGGTGACCGTTTGCGGTCCCATCCAAGGTTTAGCGCCCTCGATCAGCGAGAACGAAACCGGGCTGGTAATCTCGGCCGTGGCGTCGTCAAACCAAAGTGTTCCCGGCGCATTGGTGTAACCGAGATGAACTTCAGCGGTGGCGACACCCGCCGGCGCCATGGCGGGGCCGGAAATCTGCCTCCATTCGCCATTCACCGCAGTCGAAGTGAAATAAGATCGTTTCAGGACACGCCCATCTCGCTCACGGAAAGCAACGCCGGCATACACACCCGGGCTGGTTGAAGGGAGCCGTTCGCCGCGGACCCAAACTGAAAACTTGATTTGATCCCCAGGCGCGACCTCGAAAGATTTGCTTACCAGGACAAATTTTGCTTCGTCCGCCGCGTGAAGCCGCACTGATGCTTTACCAGAGTGCGCCGTGGCGGAATCTACGGAAGCGGCGCTCTTACCCGAGCCTTCGTAAAGCCACCAACCTCCGCTGGGAAATTCGTTGGTGGACGGGGCCTCTTCAAAGCCAGGATTGGTAACGAGGTTTTGGCCGGCAAATCCAGGCCAAGCCGCGCAAAGGACCAGAAAAAAAACGGCGCGAGTCAAGGATAGGTCACCTTCCCATCGTTGGGCTGGTTGTCGTCCTCGGAAAGGCGATAAACATCCTGCCATTGCTTGCCGGGAACAAATTGCCCGTGGCCATCGCAAAAGACAACATTGGCTCCAGCCAGGCCATGGCCGTCCAGGGGATTGGGCGCATTCTCGTAATTCACGCCGGAATGAGCCTCAAGGCGGTCCATGATAGTAAAGATGCGCGAGGGACCAGGAACCGTGCCCGGAGCATAATTGACATTGGCGTAGGATTGGACGGTGTGCAAAGTCTTGCGCGGAAAAGAGCCGGAGCCTAAGTCGTATCGATGCCACCAGCCGAAGACTTCGTAGCTGTGCCCATTGGTCGAGTTTTTGTTGGCGCCTTTGTTTTCCACGTCATAAAGCAGCTTGAATTGATCGAGCGTGCCTTGCGGGTTTATCAGGTCGTAGGCATCCAGCCGGATCGCGTTGCGAGTCGTTGGACAGATGAAACTCTTGGTGTTCGGAATGTAGCCGTTGCCTGGGGCAGTAGGGCTTAAGCCGTAGAGCCAGTTGAGATCGTCATCGGCCAACTGGGCTTGGGAACCGTCCGTCGTCCCGTGGCCGCCATTCTGGAGGCTTCCGGTCAGACATCCTCGAGGGGCAAATTGCGGAGTAAAATAGCTATTTCCACCGTCGGAATCGTCGGCAAACATTTGCTGGCCCAGACCCATTTGCTTGCAGTTGTTCAGGCATGCCGTGCGATGCGCGCTTTCTTTGGCCAGCGAGAGCGCCGGAAGCAACAGGGACGCGAGAATCGCAATAATCGCAATGACGACCAGCAGCTCAATCAGTGTAAATGCCCCGGACGCATACGCTTTCTCTTTCATACTTGGCGATAGATTAGGCTCATCTCCGGACCACAAGCCGGTAGTACGAGACGTTTGCACTGGCTGGCTGAATGGAATTCGTCTGGCCAACCGTTGTCAAATCCGACCAGACCGGCGCATCCAAACTCGGGCTGCTCTGCAGGACTGCCTCCGAGCTGCCCCATGAGAGCATCACATTTGCCCCCTGCGAGGTTATGGTCAAAGTCAACGAGTTCACCGGAGGATTGAGGACAAACGATACCAATCCGTTGTTTCCGTCCAGGCTATAGACTCTCAATCCGGAGATAATCGTTTGAGATATATAGTTCGCATTGGCAACCTCGTTGGTCGGGAAATTGACGTGCTGCAGGAACAGCGGAGCCGTCGGGTCCGATATGTCATACAACGCGACCGCATCGGGCTTCAAGGGCGCCGTCGTGCTTCCAACATAATCCACTCCCGCTGCCAGGCTGAGGCCGGCGCTGACATAGACGCCACCGAGAGTGCTGGTGGAATTGATGGCCCCCACGATGCTGCTGCCTCCGGTATTGGTGTTGTAAAGCGAATAGAATGTTGCGGCTCCTTTTCGCTTTTCATAAACGGTGTTGGTTGCGCCAAATTGAATGCTGCGTCCAATTGAGCCTGCTCCGCCCGTATCCGAAAACCAGAAGTTGGTGAATTGGGACATGGTGCTGTCGGTCGGCTTGAGCAATGCTCCGTAGGCCCCGTCGTAGGAGTTGAGGATTAGCTCGGTGTTGGTGCCGCTGCCACGCGCTGCCATGACATCGCCCCAACGTTCATTTATGCCGGCGGGCTGATCGGAGGGGTCCCCTTCATAAACCAGGGTGGGTGCGGTGTTCGAGCCGGAATCTGCCCAGCGAAACACATGGAGCATCTTGGTCGGGTCGCCAAACTGCCCGCCCGAGGCATTGGGCGTTAAGCTGGCAATATAGACAGCGCCATCGTCCGCCACCACAATGGAGTCCAAATCCAGCGGGTTGGAGCCTGATACCTCACTACTGCCTTCATTCACGATGCCGGTGGCATTCAAGGTGTAGAGATTGGATCCGGTCGGCGCGTCCACCACATAAACGTTGTAATTGTGAGTACTGACGGGGCAACTGACGACGAGCAACTGGTTGGAAAGCGCGTTGTATGCAAAGCTGCGTTCGTTGGGCGTATTGGCGCCGCCCGTGGCGGTGACATAGGGGAAAGCGGCATTGCCGGCCTTCGCCTGCCAGAGTTCTGTGAGGGTATAATTATCGGCGGGCGACTCGACCGTCACTTGCACTACCTGGCTGGTGACGGACCCGTTAAGATTCGTCGCGACCGCAAAGTAACTTCCACTGTTAGTTAACTGTGCGCTTGCAATTGGGTAACTCGTGCCGAAAATTCCAGTGCTGACAGGTGGGTTGGTCCCCTTGAACCACTGGATCGTCGCGGTCTGGTCGATGGCTATACCCAGAGCGTTACTGTTGTCTTGCAGAACTCGCAGGCTCGACGGTTGAATCAACACCTTGGGCGCCGGTGTGACTCCGCCGGTCAACGCATAACCCGAAATGCCGTTATTGCCATCAATGGCAAAGAGGTAATTCGTTCCCGTAACGACATTTTGACCAAAGATCACTTGTGCGACCGCGTTCGCATTGGCCATGTGGCCACCGGCGTTTGCCCCCGGAAGGTTTTGCCGGCTCAATAACACCGCTTGTGACGGGTCTGTCATGTCGTAATAGTCCAAGGTGTCAGGCAAGGTAAGATTGTTGGCCACAACGCCGGCGAAATTGACTGCCGCAGCAACATTGAGTGTGAAATTAATGTCCATCGGGCCATTGGTGAACAATGGAATCCCCACGTTTGCGATATCCAGGGGGCTGACACCGCCGCCGGGGTTATAGCCCATCGCGGCCAGCGGCGCCCCGCCGAGCTGGTAGCGCTTTTGCCAAAAGGTAGGCAGGCTGCCTCCCGGGCCATTTAGAACGGGCCCAAACTGGAGGCTTCTGCCGATGGAAGCGCCGTAGGCCTGGAACCCGTAACTGCCCGAAATATTTTGCAGGAGGTAGCCCGTTTGCGACCAGTTAGTCATCGTGCCATCCGTTGGACGGAGTATTCCCGCGTACTTGGTGGGGGTCTGTGAGTCCAAAATGATTTCCGTGCTCGTGCCCGACCCGTGAACGGCCAGATTGTCGCCGAATCGATAAAATAGGCTACCCACCTCGTCGGCGATGGGGTTCGCCTGCGTCGCGGAGGAATTAGTGCCGAAAATCAATTGGGGCACTGTGTTCGAAGCTGTATTGGCCCATCGCCAGACTTTAAAAGTCGCGTCCGCCGCCACGCTCGAGGCATAGACAACCCCGTCATCCGCGACTCCGATACCGCACAAACAAAGCAACGTGCTGGAAGTCATTCCGTTGGTGCTCAATAGATACTGATTGCTCCCATTATCGGCGTTAACCACAAAGATGCGCAGACTTGAAAATGTGGCCGGACCGCGCACCACGAGCAATTGGTTTGATAGCCCGTGGTAGGCGATGCAACGTTCATTGGGCGTGGAAGAACCGCCGGTGGAGGTGATATAGTTGGTCGCGCCGCCGACAAAACTCCACAACAATGATGGATGAAAAAAGTTTGCGCCGCTGATGACCGTCAGGGTGCAATGCATGCTCGTAGTAGGGCCGGCGGCGTTGGCCGCAGTCACATAGTAAACATCGCCCGAGTTGGCCGACTGCACGTTGGGCACGTTGAGGAAATAGGTGTTGGCACCCGGGACGGGAACATTGTTGGAATACCATTGGTAATTGGTAACATCAGGAGTGGCGAAGACTTCGAAGTGCGCCGTTGTGCCAATGGCGGCGCGGTTTGTGGCGGGCAGATCAGTCGCTTTGACCGGGCCTCCGGGATAATCCGCGGGCAATATAAATGTAGGCAGCGGCATCGAAATCGAATCAACCTTGCTGGCGAGCAATCCATTGTTGACCACGTTGGCATAGAGCTGGCCTCCGCCGAAATGCAAATACCCCATGGTCGCGGTGGCCTTGGTAAAATTAGGAATATAAGTGCGCGAACTCAAAATGGCAGGCGCCTGATTCGTCGGGTTGGGTATGGCAAACAGCCAGACTTTTCCTGGACCGCCAGAGGCGGTGCCACTGATTTCCTCGATCGCCCCCATCAAACCATCGGGAAGGTCCACCGTAATTCCAGCCAGGTTGAGCAACGGATCTGTGCCACTGAGTGAAGAAGCGCTGTACTGGGCAATAATCGATCCGGTATAGGCCACTGGATCGTAGGCAAGGAAAGACAGCGGCTGGCCCACCTGCTTGGCAAAGAAAGTGTTTCCGGGGCCAAAGACTATCCCGTCCCCAAACATCGCAGTGGTAATGCCGGGAAAGTAAATCCGATGCGGAGAAAAGTTCGTGCCATCGGTCGTGGTAAATAAATAAATATTGGTTCCGCCGCCACCGCCGCTGTTCACTGCCGAGCCGACGGCAATCTGCGTGTTGGTCCCGGCGCCACGTACATCCATGGTTTCTCCAAGCCGGTCGCTGGGAGAAAGGTCGTTGGTAAAGGCAACGACGGGTGGCGCGGAATAATTGGTGGCGCTGGGCCAGCGGTATATCTTGAATCCCGGGCTTGTGCTGGTCAGGGTTTGATTGCACACATACACCACCCCGTCGTCGGCCACTCCAACTGGGACATGCGTATAACCTCCGCCGACAATCCCATTGGTATTAAGTGCGCCGACAATTTGGCCCGAATTCGGATCCAGAATGTAAATAGCAGCGTTGGGCACCATATTCGCTGACCCTCCCGAACCTTCGTGCGTATCCACAAATACCAAATTACCCGAAATCGAGTCGTAGGCGATGCCGCGCATGTTAAAACCATTAGTGCCACCGGCCAAGTCGCCAGGCTGGATACCATAACCGCCACTGGCACTAATCAGTACGTTATTGCCGCTTTGGGGGTTTGTGCCAATTGAATCTCCGGGTTGGATGCTTCCGTCGCCGCGGATGCCGAACGAGGTTAGAGGGTCAAGGGTGAAGGTGGTTTGGGCTTGAGCCATCGTAAGGCTGGCCAGCAGGATCGCTGAAGGGAGAAATGGATTTTTGATTAGTCTCATAAACATAGGGAGCCTTGTTGTCTGTCACGCCAGGCCGTTGGAAAAAGAACTTTGGTTAAAATGACTTCCCGCCATGGCAAGTCAATCTTTTTTTTCAGAATGCTCACAAATTCCGCCGGAAAATCGGCTGTTATATTAAAATGGATTCGGGTAGAAGATACTTGTGACCAATCTCCAAGCTGGAACGGCCAGGCGATGTATCAATCCGCCTTCCAATATTTCCCACGGCGGATGGGGCGCTCAACAACATGAGCAAGCCGAGGGAATCGATATGGATTTCTGGGCCACGGCCCTCGCCCTTTCCGATGGAACCACCATCGCCATCGCTTTGGATATCGACATTCAGATTTTAACGAATCAGCGAGCGGAGCAGATTCGCCTTGAAGTCAGCCGCGCGACCGGATTGCCCGTCGAGCGTATTCGAGCTTCAGCCACGCACACCCATTCCGGCCCGACTCCCTACAAGAGCTGGATTGAAAAGGGTTATCAGTTAGTCGAGCCGTGGTTTGCCGATCTCAGCCGCTGGTGCGCTGAAGCAGCCCGCGAAGCGGTCGCCGCCTTGCAGCCTGTCGTGGTGCGCGCCGGCCGCGGCGAATGCCGTATTAATACGAATCGCCGCAGCGCGACGCCGGCCGGTGAGCGCTTTCTGGGAATCAACCCCAACGGACCTTGCGACCATGAGGTAGGGGTTGTTGTCCTGGATACGCTGGATAACAACGTGCTGGCTACGTTGGTCAATTACGCCTGCCATCCGACGATCATGGGCCCGGGCAATCGTTTGCTCACACCGGATTATCCCGGCGAGGCCCGGCGAGTCGTCGAGGACGCCGTCGGCGGATGTTGTATTTTTTTCCAGGGTGCCGCGGGGGACCAGGGGCCAAAGCAAGGTTTCCAAGCGGATCCACGGGTTTATCGCCAGTTAGGCGCAACCCTCGGACATGAAGCGGCGCGGGTCGCGCTGGAATTAAAGTGTGTGCCCAAAGGGCTGAGACTGCGTGAAGTCGTGCCGTCCGGCGCGCCGTTAGGGATGTATGATGCCGTGTTTGATGAACATCCTGGGTTGCCTTTGCGGGTCTGCGAGCGAGAAATTCAAGTGCCGATTCGCGAAGGATTACCCGAAATAAAAGCCGCGACCACGAATCTTGCGTCGTGGCAGGCGAAGCTGAAGGCTGCGCGATCAGGCGGCGACCATGAAGCCGCCCGAGAGGCCACCTTTATGGCCAGGCGGGCCGACCTCCAGCTCAGGATGGCCGAGGATTTCGGCGGCAAGACTATGGCCGGGGTGCGGACGCATTTTATCACCGCCGGCGACATTGCCCTGGTCGGTTGCAATATCGAGCCCTTTTGCGAAATCGGCTTGGCAGTCAAGACCCATTCCCCATTTCCATGCACTTTTATGAGCGGCTACACCAATGGGCGCATGGCCTACATGGCCACGGCCGAGGAGTGGTTCCAGGACGGCTACGAGGTCGAGAACTCTCCCTTTGGCTCAGGGGCCGCGGAGGCGTTGACACAGGAAATATTGAAGACGCTGACTCAACTGCGCGAGAAAGATGACGTTGCCAAGTGACCCGTTTTGCGTCAACGTGCGGCGCGTATGTTACTGGAAGATTGTTCATGGCCCGAAGTGCAGCGCCTCAAGCCCTCCAAAAAAATAGTCCTCCTCCCTCTCGGTTCATTTGAACAACACGGCTTCCACTTGCCCCTGACCACCGACAGCGACATTGTCACCGCCATTGCCCGGAGGGTCGAGCGGGCGCGGCCAGGCCAGATTCTTTGTCTCCCAACGCTTTGGGTTGGTCATTCCCCGCATCACCTTTTTTTTCCGGGAACCCTTAGCGTCAGCCAGTTGCCTTATTTGCAATTGGTCCTGGAACTATGCCGGTCAATCGTTAGCATGGGGGCGCAAAAGATCTTTCTCCTCAACGGGCATGGAGGAAATGATGTTCCTTTGCGCGCCGTCGTGCGCGAATTAAAGACTGAATCTCCCAAAGTCTGCGCCGTGTTCGCCTCTTACTGGTCACTGGCCAATCTACGCATCCAACACGCGTGCGAAATTGAAACATCCATCATGCTTCACTTGTCTCCCGGGCGCGTGAAAATGTCGCTGGCAAAAAAAGATGGCGACGTCTCCCGCATGAGCGCGCGGCCGGCCTTTTATATCAATGAATTCCACGAAATCTCAAAGACGGGAACGGTCGGAGACCCCACCCAAGCCACGGCGAAAAAAGGAAAGCTCCTGATGGATAAGATTACGGCGGAAGTGACCGCCTTCACCGACGAGTTGGCCAAATGGTAAAAATCACCCGCATTGAAACGATTCCCATCCGCGTCCCGCTCCGGGCCCAGTTCGCCATTCGCAGCGGACGCGGCGGGTCGCATACCGTCTCTCCGTTTCTGTTGGTTAAAGTGCATACTGATGCGGGGTTGATTGGCCTGGGCGAAGCCTCCTGCACCCCGCGATGGAGCGGGGAAGACCAGGTCACCGGGGCGCATTTAATCCGCTCCTATCTCGAGCCTCTTTTGATTGGTGAAAACCCGGAGGACGTTGAAGCCGTCACGCAAAAATTCCGCCTCGCCTTCGCGTCAAACTATTTTACCAAGGCCGCGGTGGAAATGGCGTTGTGGGATCTGGCGGGCAGGATTGCAAACAAGCCGGTCTATGAATTGCTCGGCGGCAAAGTGCGTGAAGCCGTTCCAACAAAATGGGCTGTTTCCGGGGTCGAACCGGACAAGGCGGCCGGCATCGCGCAATGGGCGCGCCGCCAGGGGTTCAACGCCATGAAGGTCAAGGTCGGCTTAAAGCCCGAAGATGATATCGAGCGGGTCAAAGCCGTCCGCGCCGTGGTTGGCTCGAGCGTGAAATTGGGCGTGGATGCCAATGGCGGGTGGAACGCCGAATCAGCCGAAAGCACGATCCAACGCCTGCGCGCCGAGAGCATTTATTTTGTCGAGCAACCGCTTCCGCCCGAGGAAATCGGCGCCACGGTGGCGTTGCGGCGCAGGATTGGCCTGCCGATCATTGCCGACGAGAGCATCGTCACGTTGCAGGACGCCCGCGCGCTCGCGCTGACCGGCGCCGCCGATGTTTTTTCGATCTATATTGGCAAAGCGGGCGGGATTGGCCCAGCGGCGAAGATCGCGCGATTTGCGGCGGGCGAAGGAATCAAATGCACGGTGGGAAGCAATCTCGAGTTGGGCATCGGCAGCGCCGCGATGGTCCACCTGGCCCTGGCCACGCCTGGGATCGCAGCGGAAGAGTATCCATGCGATATCATCGGGCCGTTTTTTTATGAAGACTGCGTGTTACGTGACTCGTTGCCGATCGCCCCTGGGCTGGCCCGTGCGAACACCCGCCCCGGTTTGGGGGTCGAGTTGGACGATGACAAGGTTCAGAAATACCGGGTCTAATCTGCCCGCTCGATGCGCAAAACCTGGGGGCCTTCCCAGCGCGCGCGCCGGCAGGCCTGCGCGAATGGCTGCCAGTCATATTTCCAATCGCCCGGCACCCGCGCAAATAATTGACAGTGGGTCGGCACCCCTTCGTGGGCGCGCAGCACCACACCCCGGCCGTACACCACCACAATCTCCGCCACAGGTTTGCGCCCCCCTGCCGCCCCGATGCTCTCGTCAAAAAAATACAGCAGTTCGCCTGGCAACGGAAGCTGCACCAAGTTCTCGCGCGGGGCGGGGCGGGGGTCCTCCAGCATTAAAAAAACCTCGGCCCCCGAGTACATGCCATGGATCACCTTTGCCTCGACTGGCAACAGATCCCACACATGTTCGCACACACCGGACGCCTCGTCCTCAAGCAACTCGGCCAGGACAGATTCGTTGGTGTTGACATAGCTCAGTCTTATCCGGCGTCGCGGCGGTTTCATGAGGCAAGCTTATCGTTTTGTTCCGCGCCGCGCAACCTCGCAGCCAGACGGCGGGTGGCGGCAATGACGCGGGCTTCGGTGTCCGCGGCAAACGGGCCGGGCAATCCGCTCCACAGCAGGGCGCGGCCAGCCTCATAGCCTCCTTCCTCCTGCACGCGGCGCGACGGGAGATATCCAAACATATCATTGCAGTATCCCGCCACCCAAACGACCGGGCCGGCAAACTCTTTTTGCAACCGTGTCGCATAATCGGCCACCGGTTCGCCACCGAGGGCGAAAAGCAACAATTCACGGCCCAAAAACAATCCCTGGACGGGACAAAGATAACTGCCGGCCAGCTTCCCGCTTATGTCAAGCAAAAACCTGGCCTTGCGCGCGACCGGCGCATCCCGGGATTGCGCGTCCGCCTCCAGCTTCTGCCGCGAGGCCGGTGGCGCGAAATCCAAGGGAACGTCTTCGAAGGCCACTCTCAATCCGCCCGACACCCATCGCCTCGGCGAGGACATGCTTTGTTTGACTGCGTCCGCGAGGGCATGGCCATGCGCGAGCGCCCAATCCTCGGAGCCGCGCGGGGCGGGATCGAGGTCGCCGCCTGCCCCGGAAAGAAACAGCGCCACCGCTCCGGGAAAGGTTTCCTCGAGGTTTTGCTGGGCAATCCCGGCGTAATCACCATGATACCGGCGAAAAGCCGGCGGCAAAACAAGATTATGGCACGCATACCCGAAGAGGATGGCCAGCGGTTGCCCGTCCGGGCGCGACACTTCAAGAACAGGAATATCGTCCAGCGCAATTCCGGGCGGCACGCGGCGGTTGGTGGCAAAGCCAACCGATGCTTGACTGACGCGCAAACCGACGGGCGCCAGATTTTCCAGCGCGGCGTTCGCCACGCCTGCCATCTTCTCCTCCATCATCCGCGCGCAGGAAGGAATTTTGGCGGCGAACGACGGCGGAATTTCAAAAAAGGGCACTTTGTCCGGTCGCACTTCCGGGCCGTTATGCGTGTGTGAAGCATTGAAAATCAGACATTCGCGCGGCAAACCCCAACACTCATGAATGCGATCGGCCACGGCTTCGGCCAGACCGCGCGGAATGGCAATCAGGTCCGCGGTCAATATAACCGCATAACGTCCGCCCTCGTCTTGCAGCGCCAGCGCCTTGGCGCGGAGATCGAGCGCAACCCCGTCGGCTGGCTCGCACCGCGAAGCCCAACCGGCCAGCCACATTGGTTCTTCCGGCGTGATCGTGACGCTCGCCGCCCCCGCCTTCCAAATATTGGATCTCGCGCCGGGCATCACATGGCCGTCCAACCGCCATCGACCGGCAGCACGGTGCCCGTGATATAGGAGGACTCGTCGGAAGCGAGGAACAGGGCGGCCGCGGCCACTTCCTCGACGCGGCCCACACGGCCCAAAAAAGTATTATTGACTTGCCTCCGGTGAAGTTCCGAACCTGGCTCGGGCGAAATGCGGGTGGTAATCGCGCCGGGACAAAGGGCGTTACAGCGAACGTTTTGCGGCCCGAAATCCCGCGCCACGCTCCGCGTCAAACCGATCAACGCGTGTTTCACAGTGGTGTAGGCCGCAGAGTCCCGGCCTCCCACCATTCCCTGGATGGAACTGATGTTGATAATCGAACCGCCGCGCGGCCCGGCCATGAAGGGCAGCGTTGCGTGGATGAAATGAGCCGCCCCGAGCAGTGAAATATCGACCGATTTTCTCCACTCCAGCGCGGATGCCTCCGCCGCGTTATGCCAGCATGGGGCAATGTAAGCCGCGTTGTTGCACAGGACGTCAATGCGTCCCTTTTTGGCGGCGGCCGTTTTCACCGCGCGCGCCACCTGCGCCGCATTGGAAACATCGCACCGAAGGAACTCCGCGCGACCAAGGGCGGCGGCCGTTTGACGCCCCGCCTTTGCATCGATGTCAATAACAAACACTCGCGCCCCCTCGCGCCCGAATAAATCCGCAATGGCCCGGCCGATGCCGTGGGCCGCGCCGGTGACAATGGCAATTTTGTTTTGCAGTCTCATCCCTTCACAATTTTAGCCGCGAGAGAACAACATCTTTAGTCCACATTTTGACGCCATCCCCGTCACGGGCCAGATAAATATTTTTCAACCAGCGCGCCTGGTCGATCTCGGGAAAGTCTTCCCGATAATGCGCGCCCCGGCTGTCTTCCCTGGCCAACGCGGCGCGGGCGGTCAGTTCCGAAGCTGTGACCAGGTTGCGCAAGTCAAGGGCCTGTTGCCACGTTAAGTTGAAAGCCTTTCCGCCCGGGACGCAAAGACGGCGCGCTCGCCCGGCCATGGCCGAGAGCTGGTCTAACGCTTCGCGCAATCGCTCGCCGCGCCGGACAATGCCGACCCGCTGCCACATTAACTTACCCAACTCATCCCTCAATACCCACGGACTTTCGCCGTCCGGCTGCTGGAAATGCCGGAGACATTCCGCTTCTGCCGCGTGGATCTGTTCTCGTATGAATTCGCCGTGTTTTACATCGTTCACCATCACCGCCACCGTCTCCCCGACCCGCGCCCCGAATACGGTGGATTCGGCCACGCCATTGCCACCAAGGCGATTGGCGCCATGAACGCCGGCGGAATCTTCGCCCGCCGCGAAAAGCCCTTCCAGGTTGGTGGCTCCATCGCGGTCGATGCGGATGCCTCCCATGACAAAATGAGCGGTGGGGGAAACCTCGACGCGTTCGCGCGCCAAGTCGAAGCCAACGCGCAGGCAACGATCGCGCATCCCGGCAAAGTTCCTGGTGACAAAATCCGCCCCAAGGTGCGAAACATCGATCCAGACCGCGCTGTTGGCCGTGCCGCGTCCGGCCATGATTTCCATATAACTGGCGCGAGAGACGCGGTCTCGCGTGGAACGTTCCATCCGCTCCGGATCATAGCCGGCCATAAACCGCTGTCCTGCGCCGTTGAACAATTGGGCTCCGGCTCCGCGCAATCCTTCCTCAAGCAGCGCCCCGTTCAAACGCGAGCCGGGCACGACCATGCCGGTGGGATGGAACTGCACCATTTCCATATCCATCAGATGAGCGCCGGCGCGAAAAGCCATCGTCACGCCATCCATCGCTTTTTCCTGCGCGCACGCAGAACGTTCATACTGCAACGGGCCCGCGCCGGTGCACAGGACCACAGCCTTGGCCCGGACCGCGATAAATTTTCCCGTTTGAATATCGAGCAGGAGCGCGCCCACGACCTGGCGGCCGGTTTTTTCAAGCAACAGTTCCACCCCGCGCGTGTACTCGAGACAGCGAATTCCGACGCCAAAAACCTGGTCCCGCAGCCGCGACATGATTTCAATCCCCGTCAAATCGCCGACGTGGACGGTGCGGTCGAAACTCTGACCCGCGAAGGCTTTTTGGTGAATTCGCCCATCGGGCCGACGGTCAAAAAGGCAGCCCATTTTATTCTCCAGTTCGCGCACAATGCCGGGAGCATCCTGGGCCAAAGTCCAGGCGAGGTCCTGGTCGTTAAGAAAGGCGCCGCCGCGGACGGTGTCTTCGAAATGGGCCTGGGTGGAATCGCCAGGATCAAGGGCGGCATTAAACCCGCCCTGGACCATCCGGGTGCAGCCACTCTTGCCCAGCATTCCCTTTGCAACGAGTGTGATGTCCAGCGAGGGATTGCGCCAGTAGGCATGCAGGGCGGCCATCAGTCCCGCTCCGCCAGCTCCGAGGATCAGGATATCGGTGTCGAGAGTTTCGTTCATGCCTTGAAGAAACGGCCCAAGAAATTCCCGAACCAGCCAGCCAAGGCAAGCCGTTTCAGCCGGGAAATCGAGTGGGTGGGAGAAATGCCGCGTGGACAAGCATCCCGGCAATTGCCGAGGGTATGGCAGCCGAACGCGCCGTTCTCCCCCGCGACAACGGCCAACCGCGCCGCCTTTGCCTTGTCTCGAGGATCGACCAGCAAGCTCAAGGCACGGTGCAACGCCATTGGCCCCACGTAGCGCGGATGCAACGTCACCAAAGAGCAGGCGGAAAAACAGGCCGCACAGTCGATACATTGGGGTTGGTGGTTCAAGTTCTGCCACGCTTGGCTGTCATGAGGCATCAGAAAAAAATGATTCGCGTCCAAATCATCCCTCGGGACGAATTGAGGCAGGACCCGCTTATAGGCGGCGAAAAAAGGTGTCATATCGACCGCAAGATCACGGACCACCGGCAAATTGCGCAACGGTTGGATGCGCAACCGGCGTCCGACGGACTCGATCAGGACGCTGCAGATAAGTTGCTCGCGGCCATTGACGACCATGGCGCACGACCCGCACATGCCCACCCGGCACGAGTAGCGGAAGGCAAGATCCGGGCAAGGCCCGCGTTGCAGGGCGAACAGCGCATCGAGAACCGAGGCCTTTTCCGCCACCTCGACTTCGTGTTCCTCGAAGCGAGGCGCGCCGTCCTTTTCCGATGCGCTTCGTTGGACACTCAAGGAGACTGATGGCACGGCGGAAATGGTAGCGAGTCAGGCTGAACTTGCAACGTTTTGGTTCATTGGACCTTGAGATTCGTCCGTTCTTCGGCTAGTTATCAAGGAGACATGAAAGTGAATTTCCCGTTCGCGGCCGTTTGCGCCGCCGCCGTCCTGGCGGCCTCAACCGGGCATGCCCAACTCAGCAAGGCCACCCAAATTCTACTCAATCGAGGGATCGAATTACAGGCCATGGTCCAGTTTAACGATGAGTTCAACCTGGTAACTTATTCCAATGCGAATTACACGTCTGTTAATTGGTTCGACCCCGGCTGGCAAGCCTATCTTGGCCCCGCGCCGGGTTTTCCGTGGGGGCGCTGGGTTTCCGGGCCCTCCGACATGCCGCCGGTGGACGCGAATAATCAATTTGGCTTCAACGCCGAGACGCCTTGCCTGAGCCAGCTTATCGACTTGGAATTGGGTGATGAATTAAATCTTGATGACGGCGCAACCTTGACCAACGAAATTAACTGGTTTAATTCCTGCGAATCCAATTTTCCCAACACCATTCTTTATATAAATAATTACGCCGGACAAGCCAGCGATGCCTCATTGAGCGCGATGATCACCCAGGGGCATGTGGATATGATTTGTTTTGATGAGTACCCCTTCACCTCGCAATACAACACCAACTACACCAACGACATTGGACCGGCGTATTCATGGCCTTACACGAGCTGGTTTAGCGAACTGTGGCGCTACCGCCAGACAGGCATCAATTACAAAATCCCTTTTGCGACCTACATGCAGACTTTTCACTCCGTGCAGGATTACGACATGACAGTCTATCGCAATCCTTCCGCGTCGGAAATGCGTTTCAATACGTTTGCCTCCCTGGCTTTCAACGCGAAGATGTTGATTGGCTTTGTGTATAATTCGGGCGCGGCGACCCTTTTCAACATTCTGCCCAATGGTTATAGCGGCGACACTTATACCAACGCGTTTTGCCAGGAGCAGGTGGATATCAATCATCGGGCGGCGATCCTGGGCCGCTCGCTGGCCTGCTTGCAGCCCGTCTATGATTTGCACAATCCAAATGACAGCAATCCTCCACCCGGGCCGGCCAGCGCCTACACGTCTTTCCCGGATGGCACGACGACTAGCATCATGATTCTTAAAGGCAACCCCACCACGTCGAGCAACACTCCCGAACCGATCGGTTTTACCGACAGTGTGGCCGCGCCCAAGTCCTATAGTTGGTGGGAATTTCAGAAAAACGATCCCTATTTAAATGGTTGGGCTGTGACCAATCCTGGCACCAACAATGGCGGTATTCCGGGCCAGGTCATCATCGCCTGGTTCAAGCTCCTGGACGAAAATCTGGACGGTCCAAACTATAACAACGAAATTTACATGATGGTGGTTAACGCCCTGACCTCCACCAACGGCCCCGCCTCAAGTTGCCTGCAAACGATCAAGCTCAACTTTGAAACCGGAACCGGCCCCGTCACCGCCGTTAATATGCTTGACTTGGAATCCGACCTGGTCACGACAAACTCGATGCCGGTCATCAGCGGCAGCGGCAGCACTGCCAAACGACAACTCGTCCTCAATTTGAACGGGGGCGACGCCGCCTTTTTTAAATTTGCCGACGGCGCGCCTTTTGTCGGCCACGTCCCGCCCGCCCCCGCGCAATTATCCGGCTCGTGGCAGGGCAATTATCCGGCGGTGACGGTGCAAGGCACGCCGATGGCGCGCTACGTGTTGCAATCCGCGCCCACTCCCACCGGCCCCAATTGGGCGGCGGTCGGATACCGCGTCCTGACCAACTCCTCCGCGCTCTTCATCGATTCGACAGCGGCTAGTACCAACGCCATTTTTTACCGCGCCGTGGGCATTCCTTGAGTTGTCAGGTCAACCGGGTTTGCGTGCTACGCAATCAATTTCAATCTTGATCCCTTTCCAAAGCACCGATTGCACGGTGGTGCGGACGGGAAGAACCTTGGCGGTTTTGAAAAACTCGCGATAGACGCGGTTGTAGCGGTCAAATTCCTCCATGTCCGCCAGGTGGACTGTGCATTTGACGATGTCGTCAATCGAGCAACCAGCTTCTCGAAGGATGCGTTCGATGCTCCCGAGAACCAAGGCGGTTTCCTCTTCAATCGCGTCAGGGATGGGCTGGGCCGTTTTTGGGTCCACCGGCCCTTGCCCGCTAACATAAACCCATCCGTCTATTTCCACCGCCGAGGAATAAGCGCCCGTGTTTTTTTCCCTGGCGGGATCTTTAATTTCTGTTTTTCGCATGTGTGCTCACTTTAGTTTTGTCAATCAATGGAATGCAACGCCTCCAAAAGCGCGTTGACCAGCGTTGCGCCGGATTGAGGGGTAAACGGAAACTGGCCGGTGAATTTTGGAGACTGAATCGTCGCATAACTGGGATGTTCAAATTCCTTCGCATCCGGTAAGTAGCCGATCGAGCTATTCGAGTATCCCAGCACGAATAAATCTCCGGGCCACTGGCGGCGAAGGTCCAGCCCCAAACTCGTGAACAGTTCGGAAGGATGGGCCGCGATCCAAATATCCCCAATGCGGAGCGCCTGCACCTCCGCCTCAAGCTTCTCCGCCCGAGTGTCAAGTATTGGCAGAATATCGTCCGTCCATTCAACGGCAAAACGGGCGAGGGCCGCGACTGCCTTCTCAACGCTGCCGCCGTAGCGCAATGGCAATCGTTCAGGCTGGTTGACGCTGCGGCGGGCGAGGCCCTCCAGCCATCCGTGGACATCGCCTGTGCGCATGCGGTGCAGTCCTTCCTCGCGGTCGCCCAGGATTTCTGAGCGGTCCCAGCGTCGGGTTGGCAGCGCCACGTTAAAAGCGATGGATTCGACTCCGGGCCGTTCCACGAGCCGCGCCATCTGCCATGCGTTGAGGGCGAGCATCGACAGGGCGAGGGCGGGCTCGAACCGTTTTTCGGTTCCATTGAATTCGCGGCGGAAATTGACATCGCCAGCGGTGCCTTGGCAATAAATCGCCATTACCCCTGGCAGGCTAGTTTCGATTTGATCCACCACCTCTCCGGGCCAGTCACGGGATACCGCCTGCAAATCTAATTCCATGTGGGCCGTGCAATGCGAGTGAAAATTGATTGCGGCCGCCATCGGCCGCCCGGAGGTCTCCTCAATCCGCAACACACTGAGCAGACGATCAGTCGGCCCGTTTTCGCGGGCGCGATTGAAGGTCATTTCCGTTAATTCACCATGGCCCGCGAAAAGAACGGCAGGCCGGCGAGCGCGCCAGGCTCCAATGACTGCATTGGCCGCAGCGCGAGCGGCGGCCTCGAGATAAGCTTCATCGCGATCGCCGCAGCCGCGAATAAAACCGGCCGTGGGCGCGTTGTGGCTGTGCGAGACATTGACGCAAATGGCCGTGGGACAAAGATCGGTTTGAGCGCAGGCCAATTGCCGGACGCGGCGAGTAAACGCAAGACCGTTATACATCAAATCCAAGGATACAACGGCAACGCTTCCTTCATGGTGGTCTGTCACGACCAGGGCCGTCGCAGTGAGATCGTCCCGAACGCGCCGCCAAACGCGGTGGAGATAATAACCCAAACCGGCCAACTCGACCCCGGCAGGGGGATTGATGGTTCGCCGGGCCACTCCGGCGCGCCAGGCCGTCTGTTTGACAATACTTGCGCTCACATGTTCCGATCCCAAGCTAATCTTTCTGGCATTTATTGGCGAGTCATTCACACTCCCTGCGGCTGTTTGCTATGCCCGACTACGCGCAACTCAATGTCCTGGATTTTGGGGTGTTTCTGGCCTATGTCCTCATTCTTCTGGGACTGGGCTTATGGGTTGGGCGGCGCGGGCATCGCACCGCGCGCGGTTATTTTTTGGGGGACAAAAAAATTCCATGGTATGTGGTCGGCGCATCGATGGTGGCGGCGGACATCAGCAGTGAACATTTCATTGCCAATGTGGGCGGCGCCTACCAATACGGCGTGGTCCTGGCCGCTGGAAGCTGGAACACATGGATTATCTATAGTTTGCTGATCTGGATTTTTCTACCCTACTACGTTCGCACCGGCCTCTATACCATGCCTGAATTTTTGGAGCGGAGATACAACCCGCTCTGCCGTTACATATTCGCCTTGGTTCTGGTCATTGGTTATGTGGCGGCAATTATCGCCGGGTCGCTTTACGCCGGGGGCATCGCGCTGGAAAGTGTTTTTGGATTAAACGTGCTTTATGGGATCGTGTTCTTCGCCCTGGCCGCGGGCCTTTACACGATTTACGGGGGGTTGAAGGCGGCGGCATGGACAGATTTTTTGCAAATGATTGTCCTCTTAGGAGCGGGGGTACTGGTGCCAATCCTAGCCCTGAGGAAAGCGGGCAGTCTTTTGCCGCTGGTGAATGAATTTCCTGAAAAATTCCAAATGTTTCATTCGCCTTCCTCGAAACCGTTTCCATTCACGGGCGTTTTCACCGGCTTCCTGACAGTGGGCATCTGGTACAGTTGCACCAGCCAGCATATCGTGCAACGCGTCCTTGGAGCCAAGGACGAGTGGAATGCCCGGATGGGTGTCGTTTGCGCCGGCTTCCTCCATATCATCACCCCCTTCTTTTTCATTTTGCCCGGCATTGCCGCGTTTAAGCTTTTTCCCCACCTCCAACGTCCCGACCAGGCGTACCTGGTATTGGTCAAGACCCTGGTGCCCGCCGGCTTCAAGGGTTTGATTTTGGCCGCCATGGCTGGGGCGTTGATGTCCACCCTCTCCACAGTGCTCAACTCCACCTCGACCATCCTGACCATGGACCTCTATAAAAAATGGTGGAACCCGCGCGCGGACGAGACGCAACAGGTTCGCTTTGGACGCTGGAGCGGCGCGTTGGCGCTAGCCGCAAGCGTAGCCGTCGCCTTTGGCTACGCCGCCAGTTCGACTCCGTTATTTGTCAAAATTCAGAACGTCTTTTTTTACATCGCGCCGCCTTTTGCCGTTGTTTTCACCCTCGGCTTGCTATGGCGTCGCGCCAATGCCGCCGGGGCGGTCAGTACTATTTGCGCGGGTTTTTTCTTTACCTGGCTGCTCGATGCGTGGCTCTTTCCGCATGTGGCCATGCTTGGCCCCTACAATACCTATCTGCACCGGGCATTCCTGGCGTGGCTTTTTTGCATGGCGGTCATGGTGGTCGTTTCCCTGGGCACCTCCGCGCCCGCCACTGAAAAAACCAGGGGCATCATCTGGTCTCCGCATTACGCCGCGCTGCCACCCCAGGAACAGGCGCGTTATCACGGCTGGAAGGATTTTCGCATCTGGTGGCTTTTGTTTGTGTCAATCATTCTTTCGATTTACGGTTTCTTTATTTGGTTTCGGTTGCGCCATCCATGGTAAAAGCTGGCCGCGGCAGCCGACCCGCGCGCGGGTAATCGTTGTCCTGGCCAGATTAGCCACGTAAAGCTCGTCAAAATCTTTTCCGCCGAAAGCCATATTCGTCGGGCTTCCCAGCAGAATGGCCCACGGATCCCACGCCAAGAGATCTTTTTCGCCCGAGGGCCCAATGCGCCATATTTCATCCGAGGCATAACAGCATACGTAAAGATTGCCGTCGGCATCCAAGGTCAGCCCGTCGGGAAATCGCCCGCAATCCGCCGCGTACGTCGTGGCCGCGCCGATGGACTGATCAGCGCGAATCTCGATCCGAAGGACGGAATTGGTTTCGCTCTCGACCATGAACAGCGAACTCCCGTCCGCGCTCAACGCCAAGCCGTTGGGATAGCCAAACGGACCGGCCAGAATTTCGCCGCGCCCGTCAGGACGGAAACGCAACAGGAATCCGTTTCGCTTTTTCCAATGACCC
>Ga0075522_10001174_pt1 | contig 19883 bp, 17 predicted proteins | sample NGEPerA_FD_74796 | JGI IMG/M metagenome (GOLD analysis project Ga0075522, IMG submission 74796) | Arctic peat soil microbial communities from the Barrow Environmental Observatory site, Barrow, Alaska, USA - NGEE PermafrostL2-A | ecosystem: Environmental > Terrestrial > Soil > Wetlands > Peat ...
GAAAACGTGCTGCTCGCGCGAAGCGGCACTGAAATCTTCGCCATCGGCGCGACCTGCTCGCATTACGGCGGACCGCTCGGCGACGGGATCATGACCGGCGACGCGGTGCGCTGCCCCTGGCATCACGCCTGCTTCGACCTGCGCACCGGCGAAGCGCTGCACGCACCGGCGCTCAGCCCGCTCGCCTGCTGGTCGGTCGAGCAGCAAGGTGGCAAAATCTTCGTGCGCGGGAAGAAAGACGTACCGGCGCAAGCGCGCGGCGCGGCGGCGTCCACGACGCCGGGGAAGATCGTCATTGTCGGCGGCGGCGCGGCCGGCTTTGCCGCCGCCGAGCGTCTGCGCCGCGAGGGCTATGCCAACAGCATCGTCATGATCAGCGACGACGATGCGTCGCCGGTCGATCGGCCCAATCTGTCGAAGGATTATCTCGCCGGCAGCGCGCCGGAGGACTGGCTGCCGCTGCGGTCGGATGATTTCTATGCCGAGGCGAAGATCGAGCTGCGGCTCAAGACCGAGGTCGCTTCGATCGACATCAGGGACCGCAAGGTCATCCTCGCCGGCGGCGAAGCGGTCCCCTATGACCGGCTGTTGCTTGCGACCGGCGCGGAGCCGGTGCGGCTGCCGATCCCGGGCCTCGACCAGCCCCATGTCCATGTCCTGCGGTCCTTGTCCGATTCCCGCGCGATCATCGCATCCGCCGACGGTGCACGCCGCGCGGTCGTGCTCGGCGCGAGTTTCATCGGACTCGAAGCGGCGGCGTCATTGCGCGCCCGGGATATCGAGGTGCATGTCGTTGGCCTCGAGCAGCGGCCGATGGAACGCGTGCTTGGGCCGGCGATGGGCGATTTCGTCCGCGCCCTCCATGAGGAGCACGGCGTCATCTTTCATCTCGGCGATACCGTCACGAAGATCGAGGGCAAGCGCGCCACGCTCAAGAGCGGCGCGGTGATCGAGGGCGATCTCGTGGTGGTCGGTGTCGGCGTGCGGCCGCGCCTCGCGCTGGCGGAGAAGGCGGGCCTTGCAATCGATCGCGGCGTCAGCGTCAACGCCTTTCTCGAAACCAGCGTCCCCGGCATCTATGCGGCCGGCGATATCGCGCGCTGGCCGGACCCGCATTCCCGCGAGAACATTCGCGTCGAACACTGGGTGGTGGCGGAACGCCAGGGCCAGACCGCCGCGCGCAACATGCTGGGCCAGCGCGAAGCCTTCGATGCCGTGCCGTTCTTCTGGAGCCAGCATTACGACGTGCCGATCAATTATGTCGGCCACGCCGAGAAATGGGACGAGATCGCCGTCGACGGCGACATCGCCGGCCGCGATTGCGTGCTGCAATACAAGAGCGGTGGCCGCGTGCTCGCCGTCGCCTCGATCTATCGCGACCTCGACAGCCTCAAGGCGGAACTCGCGATGGAACGGGCGAAGGGGTGAGCGCTGAATCCGGAAGTGATTCCGGGTTCGCGCTAACGCGCGCCCCGGAATGACGATGAGATTTCCTACAGTGCGGCAACAAACAAAGATGTCGTCCCGGCGAAGGCCGGACGACACCTGTTATGACGCGCTACGGCGTCCCGATCCCCAACTCTTTCAGCGCCGCCAGCATCCTCTCGGGCGGGGCCATCTTGATTGCCAGCGCCTGGCCGGTTTCCAGCAGGCTCTTCAGGCTCGACAGGATCGCCGGCCAGCCCGAACGGCCGCCGGAAAGGATGTCGTCGCTGAGCGGGCGGTCGTGTGACTCCGTCATGGTCAGCCGGACGGCGTCGCCGGCAGGCTCGATCTCGTAGGTCACGAGCGTCGGTCCGAGCTTCTCGATCAAGGCTGGCCAGTTGACGTTGAAGGTGAATGCGAGCTTGCGCGGGGCATCGCATTCGACCACCTCGCCGCTGATGTGCAGCGCGCCGTCCGGCTGACGAACGACATAGGCGCCGCCGACCTTCAATTCGACTTCAACCGTGTTGCCGAAGAAATATTTCCGCGAAAACTCGGCCGAGGTCAGCGCCTCCCACAGCCGCTCCGGTGTCGCGGCGATGTAGATGGAATAGACGGTCATGGGCTTGAAGCGGTCGATGTTCATTGCATTCCCTCGATGCCGAGTGCTGTGATCGGAATCGCCAGCGCGGTGCCGGTCTCCAACAGGCTCTTGAGGCTGGCCAGGATCGCCGGCCATCCCCTGGAGATGCCATCCAATAGCTTGCTGCCCGGAGCGAAGTTCTCGTGGGTGAGCGTCAGCTTCACCAGATTGCCGCATGGTTCGAGTGTGAACGCCACCTTGGTCGTCGGTTCCTTGCGCATCTCATCGTCGAGCACATGTTGAAACGTGTAGGACAACCGCCGCGGCGGATCGGCCTCCAGGACCTCGCCGACATCGGTGGTGGCGCCGTTCATGACCAGCGCGAACGGCGGGCCCACCTTGAAGTCGGATTCGAGCTCGGTGTCGAACCAGTAGCGCCGCGAGAATTCGCTCGAGGTCAGCGCCTGCCATAATTTCTCCGGCGTGGTCTCGATATAGGTGACGTAGACGAATTCCGGCTTAGGCACAGGCCGCTTCCTTCCGATCGATGACAAGCACGCGGCCTGTTTCCAGCATGCTCTTCAGGCTCGCGATCACCATCGGCCAGCCGCCGGAGATATCGCGCAAGGTCTTGCCGCCTTCGTCGAGATCGTCGTGGGTCACAGTCAGCTTGACGACCTTTCCGCGTGGTTCGAGATCGAAGGTGACGCGCGAGGTTCGTTCGCGTTTGGCGTCCGGCGCGCAGGGATCCCAGGTATAGGCGAGCCGTTTCGGCGGCTCTGATATCAACACCTGGCCTTCGATGCGGGGCTCGCCTTGCCGTGTGAACCGGTAGGGCGAGCCTACCTTCCAGTCGGAAGTGACGCGATGGCTGAACCAGTAGCGCTCGGTGAAGTCGCCTGACGTCAGCGCCTCCCAGAGCTTTTCCGCCGAGGTCTCGATATAGGTGGTGTAGACGAACTCCGGTTTACTCATCGCGCTTCTCCAGTTGCCGTTTCAATTCGCCGAGCGCGGTGAGCTTGCCGCGTTCGAATTTCTTGATCCACCGCTCGCCGATCTGATGGATCGGCACCGGGTTGAGATAATGCAGCTTCTCGCGGCCATGCCTGAACGTGGTGACGAGGTTGGCAGCCTCGAGGATCGCAAGGTGCTTCGTCACCGCCTGCCGCGTCATGGCGAGGCCGTCGCAGAGTTCGTTCAGGGTCTGTCCGTTCTTCGAATGAAGCCGGTCCAGCAGCGACCGTCGCGAGGCATCGGCCAGCGCTTTGAAGACCTCATCCATGACGGACATAATAGGCAACCAAAAGGTTGCATGTCAAGGATATATTTTGAGCCGTCGGTTCGTTGTCACGCTTCTTAAAAGAACACCTCGGGCGGCACGCCGAGCAGGATCTGCCCGACCTGTTCGAAATGGGCGCCGCGCGCCTGGATTTGCTGCGAGAGCGTGTGCATGTCGCGGAAGCGGCGCTCGAACGGGCTGCCGGGAAAGATCGCATCGACCCCGGCAGCCTTGTAGGCGAAGTCCGCCACCTCGGCCGCGCCCTGGATGGCGTTGGCGCAGGCGAGCCGTACGCGGGCGCGGTCGGCTAGCTCGATCGGCGCCATTTCGTCGGCATGCGCGTAGATCGCCGTCAACGTCTCCATCAGGTAGGCGCGTGACGAGCCAAGCCGCGCCTCCGCGCGCGCCACCTCGGCCTGCACCACCGCGTTGTCGGCAAGGCGCGATAGCCCGCGCGGCGCCTTGCGGGACGCCAGCGCGATGAACTCGGTCAGCATCCCGCGCGCAATGCCGAATGCCACGGCCGCGACGCCCGCCGCGTAGAGGCCCTGCATGGTAAAGGCATAGAGCGGGCCGCGCTCGCGGCGTAGCGACGGGTCCTCGCGCGTGGTGCTGAACGTCTCGGACACGAACACATCGTCGACGGAGTAGGAGTCCGATGCCGTGCCGCGCAGTCCGATGGTCTGCCAGGTGTCGAGCAGGGTCGCCTCATTGGCCGGAAACAGCAGCGTGCGGATGGTGGGCCGGCCGAAGCGGTTAAACCTGAGCGCGCCGTCCGCTTCGAGCACATGGCAATGCGCCCCCATCCAGCGGGCCTGCCGGCAGCCGCTGGCGAAATCCCATCTGCCGCTCAGCCGATAGCCGCCGTCAACCGCGCGCGCGCGCGTCGCGTTTGGAGGTCCCCAGGCCACGACGTTGCAGGGATCGGCGAACACGGCGCGATTGGCGGCAGGCTCCAGAAAAGCGGCGATCAAGGCGGAGCTGTTGCTGACGAATGCGATCCATCCGACCGAGGCGTCGTGCCGGGCGAGTTCTTCGATCGCCGCCACGTAGAGCGCGGGCTCGGTCTCGTCGCCGCCAGCCGAGCGCGGCAGCAGCATGCGGAACAGCCTGGAGTCATGGAGCCGCGCGAGCAACGGCTCGGGGATGCGCCGCGTGCGCTCGATTTCATCGGCCGCAGTGGCGATATCAGCCCCGAGCTCGCGGGCGCGGGCGACCGGATCGGCAGAGGTCAGGGTGTCCATGCGCCACCTCGAATTGGCGGGCCATTGCGCGCCGACCGCGCAGACGCTGTCAAGGGCCGGCGACACGGCCGAGTGTCCGGGGGTCTCGTGGTTCGAGACGCGCGGCGTCTCGAAGGATGAAGCCGGCGAACTGGAATTCGTTCTAGCCGCGCTCCAAAATGGTCAACCCGCGCAGCCGATCGAGCAGATAGAACAGCCCGCGATCGTCCGTGGTGACGTCGTTACTCTGGACGCGCTGCGAGCCTTCGGGAATGTCGGGCAGGAAATGGCCGATCTCGTGCGGCCGGCGCGGATCGGCAATGTCGATGAGCCGCAGCCCGTAGGCGAACCATGCGGCCGGGATCACGGTCCCCGTCACTTTTTCGCTCGGTTGATGGCAGGCCGTGAATTCCGGTTGCGGTGTGCCGTCGTCGAGGCCGTCGACCTGGAAGCTTGCGAACGGCATCGGGTGCCGCTCGTCGGTGATATCGACCAGCCACAGGCAGGCAGGCGGTCCCGGCGCGATGCGCGCCACATCTTCGTCGGCAACCAGCATGACGCGCCGCCCATTGAGCGGGAAGGGCAGCGGTAGCGTCGTATGCGTCGGACAGGCAAAGGGCGGGCTCCAGTCGAACGAGGAGACGAAGCGCGGTTTGGCCATGTCGGCGATGTCCAGGATGACGAAGCCGCCATGCCAATAGCTGACATAGAGCCGGTCGCCCTGCCGCAGCGGATGATGGCAGCGGTGCGCCGTGCCCTGCCAGGTCGGCTCCTCGCCGCCTGATGTCCATTGTCCGGGCATCCACCAGCGCCCAACTTCGCGCGGTTGCGAAGGGTTCTCGAGGTCGAGGATCATCACGATGTTGCCGCGATAGCCTTCGACCGTGGGCGAGATATAGGCGTGGCGGCCGTCGAAATCGAAGCGATGCACGCCCGTGCCGTCGGTCTCCCAGCGGGCAATCTGGCGCGGGTTCGCCGGCTTGGCCACGTCATAGATGCCAAGCCCGCCGCGGAAGTCGTCGGGCGGCGCGCTCTTGTCGGCGCCATTGCGCTCGCGATTGACCAGCATCAGCCCATCATGCACGCGCACCTTGTGCGAATGCGTGCCGGGCGGCATTTCCAGCCGCGCCACGAGCTTCGGATGCGCGGGATCGGCGATGTCGACGATCGAGGTGCCGGCAGGCGCGCGCATATGGCCGATGAAGGCGGTCGTGCCGGCAACGACGATCTGGCCGCCGCCCGGGCAATCGAAATATCCGACCTGACGCAGGCCTTTGCCGGAACCCATGGACGCCTCGTGCCGATGCGCCGTTATCATGCGACAATAACTGCTGCGGCGGAAGGCCTGTCGGCGCACCATGAGTGAATCGTGACAATAGCACCGGCTACGTGCGCGGGAATTTGCTCGCCGGCAACGCGGCGCAATGATCGTAGATGGCCGACGGCCGGGTGAACCACACCTTTTCCTTTTCCGGATGGCTGACGATGTGCTGCAACGCCTCGCGGAGCATGCGGAGCCTGTAGGGCTGACCCACGATCATCGTGTGCAATGCGATGCCGCATACCAGCGGCTGTTTTGCCGATTGGCGCAGCAGTTCCTCGAACTGACCGATGATGAAGTCGCGGAATTCTTCCGGCGAATGATGCCTTACCAGAATTTGCGGGCTGTCGTTGATCTCGATCGGGTACGGGACGCTCATGATCGGACCGGAGCGCGTCTTCATCCAGAGCGGCTGATCGTCGGCCGGCCAGTCCATCAGGAAATCGAACCCGACCTCCTTCAAGAGGTCGGGCGTGTGGTGGGTGGACGCCATCCATGGCGCCATCCAGCCTCTCGGCGGCTTTCCGGATGCACGCTCGATCGCGTCGCGAACCTCCTGCAGGAATCGCCTCTCGTCGGCCTCCCACAGGTGGCTATGACGCTCCGCGTTGGTGCGGCCATGGCCGATGAATTCATCGCCGCGCGCTTTCAATGCGTCGACGATACGGGGCGCATAGTCGAACACCGCCGTGTTGATCAGGTGAGCCGCCGGGAGGTTCAACTCATCGAACAGTTCGAGGCAGCGCCAGACGCCGACCCGGTTGCCGTAATCGCGCCAGGCGAAGGTGCGGGGATCCGGAGCCGCGCCTGCGACCGTCAAGAGATGACCTTCGCCCGCGCCGAACGCGAAGTGTTCGATGTTGAGGCCGAGATAGACCGCCAGCCGCTTTCCCTCCGGCCAGGCGTAGTCCGCACGGTCAACGATCGGCGAATAGGCATAGCGATCATGATATGGAAGACGCATGTCGGTATTCCTGCTGAGTCTGGATCTGCACGATGGGTCCGTTGCCGGAGGCCATCCGCAGAAAATCCAATGATAATTGGCGCTGCCACCCTATGCGTCGTGACGGACATAGCCAAGGGCACTGACGCGGGCTGCTCGCCTTGCGCCGATTTCGGAAAGCACGCGGTAGCGGGCGACCGCGTGCGGGAAGTCGCCGCGGTTGGCCGGCAGGACGGTGCCGATTCGGCGTGCGGGCACGAGGCCGACATGGGACGATGGGTTGAAGCGGACGTTCGGCAATCGACCTGAAGCGGTCGCGCTGGAACAGGTGTGAGATTTGAATCGCCTGGCGGCGGCCCACGGTCTATGGTGGGCCTATGTCGCGCTTCGTGTTTCCGTTGATTGCCGTCGTCCTTTCGCTGCTGCCGGTCGTCGCGCCGGCCGCGCCGGCTCACCACCGGCCGGCGCCGCGCTGGCATGGTTACGGCTTCCTGCCGGGCTATTATCAGCCACCGAATAACAGCCTTCCAGCTTACGCCGAGACAAGATCGGTTTCGCGCATGGCGCGAAGCCATCAGCGCCCCTGGTATATCGATCCAACCCCAAGTTATTACGGGTACGATGGCGACTGGCACTATTTCGGCCGGCCTGGCTTCTACGGCGGCCGCTACAATGGCGGCAGCTTCGGCCCTTGCTGGACGCGGACGCCGATCGGGCCGATCTGGAATTGTGGCTGATCAGGCTGTTGCCCGAGACCGCGCGTGTGCCGGCAACACCTTGCTCCATGCTTTCTGCCAAGGCCGATGACGTTACAGGACGAGGTGCGCAGACGCCTTGTCGACGACCTTGATGATGACAATGGGTTGAGCGTGACTTTTCCGGCGCCTGCGCCGACCGAGCCGCCTGCCACGGTCGACAATTCGGTCTCGCTCAACTCTTTCGAGGCGACGAAAGCAGCCTTGCGATCGGTGGCGTTTTGACGTGGTTGGTCATGTCTACCTCTATTGTTTCGATCGGGCGTTGGTAGCGCCGACAAGGTGTCGCGAAGTGATTTGCATCACATTGCCTTGCGGGCGCTGCTCGCCGGTGTCAGACTTCCCGACAAGTCCGACAGCAAAGACCGGGCAAACGGTCATCCGGGACGATAGGGGGGACGATGAAGCTCGCTGCGAACCTGGTCGCCTTCCTGCTTGTGCTGCTCGCGGCGCAGACGGCATCGGCGCAATCCAGCTATCCGAACCGGCCGGTGAAAATCCTGGTCGGCTTCACACCCGGCACGGCTCCCGACGTGGTGGGGCGCATTCTCGCCGATCGGTTTGCGGAAATCTGGGGCACGGGGTTCGTGATCGAGAATGTTCCCGGCGCCGGCAGCAACATCGCGACCGATCGCGTCGCCAAGGCGTCCGCCGATGGCTACACGCTGCTCATGGGCGGCAACTCGTCGCTTGTCATCAACCCCAGTCTTTATGAGAAACTGCCGTTCGACCCGCTCAGGGATTTCGCACCGATCTCGCAGATCTTCATCGCGGCGAACGTGCTTGCCGTTCCGCCTGAAGTGCCGGTCAAGTCCGTAGCCGAACTGGTGGCGCTCGCCAAAGCAGAGCCCGGCAAGCTTTCCTATGGCCATGCCGGCGTCGGCACGTCGCAGCATCTGGCCGCCGAACTGTTCAAATACATGGCGCATGTCGATATTGCGCCGGTGGCCTATCGCGGCACCACGGCGTTGATGCCGGACCTGCTCGCCAACCGGATCAATCTGTCGTTCGCCAATATCGTGAACGTGATGCCGCTCGCGCGCGAAGGGAAATTGCGCGCGCTGGCCATCACCTCGGTCAAGCGCTCGGCGCTCGCGCCCGACCTGCCGACCATGGGGGAATCTGGATTCCCCGGCTTCGAGGCCGTGCCGTGGTTCGGCCTGCTCGCGCCGGCCGGCACGCCGAAGGATGTCCTGGAAAAATTGCACGACGAAACCGTCAAGGTGATGGCGATGCCGGAAGTGCGCAAGAAGTTCGACGAGCTCGGCCTCGAGCAGGTCGGCAACACGCCGGCCGAGTTCGCCGCGGTCATCCGGAAAGAAACGCCCGAATGGGCAAAGGTGATCAGGGACGCCGGCATCAATCTCGGCAATTAAGCTGCGGCCGCCGATGTCCAACGTTTTGGTCAGCAAGACGTGCGTTGATGTCATGGGGCATGCCGCCTGTCGCGGTTGACTCAGGTGTCGTTGGCGCTACGGTGACTGATCGGGAAGCTTTCCCGCAAAGAACCAAGAAAAGAGCAGGGAACGCCGTGAAACGCGCCATCGCGTCTTGAGCGGAGCCAGGCGCAGTTCAGCGCTGGCGCCATTCCACATCCGCAACTACCGCTTTCAATGGCCTTCCGACCTGCTCACCTCCTGGGCGTTCGAGGTCGAGACGCTCGTGCTCGGCTGGTACATCATGGTTGAGACCGGCTCGGTGCTGATGCTGACCGTGCTCGCATCGCTGCAATATGTCGGGACGCTGATCGCGCCGATCTTCGGCATGATCGGCGACCGCATGGGTCATCGGGATCTCCTGGTCGTAATGCGCCTTGCCTATACGGCGCTCTCGGCGACCACCATGACGCTGGCGCTGACCGGCCATCTCGAGCCGTTCAAGGTCATGATCATCGTCGGCATCATGGGCCTGATACGCCCCTCCGATCTCGGCGTGCGCGGTGCGCTGCTCGCCGACATCATGCCTTCAGCGCAACTGATCGGGGCGATCAGCCTTTCACGCACCACGCAGGACAGCGCGCGCATCGCCGGCGCTCTGACCGGTGCTGGACTGTTTGCAGTTCTTGGCATTGGTTTCACATATATGGCGATTGTCTGTCTCTATCTCTCGGCCGCTATCCTGATGTTGTGCCTGACCCGGCCCGCACAATCTCACCGCTCGGTCGATCATCCGTCGAATGGCTTGTCCGCTTCGGTGCTGCTGCGGGACCTGAAGGAGGGCATTGTTTATGCGTGGAGCGGTCCGGGCATGCGCGCGGCGCTGTGTGTCGCGTTCCTCGCCAACCTGACCGCGTATCCGCTGACCAATGGACTGCTTCCTTACGTGGCGAGCGAGATCTTTCACACCGACCAGACCGGCCTCGGCTATTTGTCGGCGAGTTTCGCGGTGGGCTCGCTGACCGGTTCGATCACGGTCAGTTTGGCGGGCGGCTTGCGCATCGCCCGGCTTTTGATCGGTGCGACGCTTGCCTGGTACGTGATGCTGATGGTGTTCGTGGAGATCAGAACCATGCCGGTGGCGATGGCCTGTCTTGTGCTGGCCGGCATCGCGCAGAGCATGTCGATGATTTCGGCGGCCGTGATCCTGATGCGTACCGCGAGTGCGCATCTGCGCGGCCGTGTCATGGGGGTGCGCATGATGGTAATCTACGGCCTGCCGCTCGGACTGCTCGCGGCCGGCAGCCTGATCGATCTCATCGGGTATTCGGCGACCGGAACGCTCTATGCGGCGTCGGGACTCGTCGCGATGATGGCGATTGCGCTGTATTGGCGCGTCGATCTCTGGTCGGTGCACGCGCCGGCCAATGTGCGGTGAGCCAATTCCAGCCGGCAAACCGCTTGGCCGCAACCGAGATTCAACTGGGGGCGCACCACTGGCCGCCCGATGCTTTGCCGAAGCTGAGGTCTTGGGATCTGCTTTTGATCATCCGGGACGGGTGCCGCAAACAAGGACGGCAGCACCCCCAGGGAACGGCGGCAGTCGTACCGTCTCGTGCATCTCGATGGCCGGCAAATACTCGTTGCCACGCTCCATCTCGATTGATCGGATCGATCTCCATGCCCGGCGCAAGGCCAGGGCGTGAGGAATCAAACCCGCCGCACCATCGCCGGCGTAAGGTCCTTCAGCGTCGGCGCGCCGAGTTGCTGCATCGCGTTGCCGGTCTCATAGCGCAGGATGCCAAGCACGCGCTCGACGCCCGCCTGGCCGAAAGCACCTAGCCCCCACAAATAGGGCCGTCCGATGCAGACGCCCTGGGCGCCGAGCGCCAGCGCCTTGACGATATCGCTGCCGCGGCGGAAGCCGCTGTCGACCAGCACCGGCATGCGGCCGCCGACAGCCTCGACGATTTCCGGCAGCACGTCGATGGTGGCGCTGACGCCGTCTTCCACCCGCCCGCCATGGTTCGAGACCACGATCCCGTCGATGCCGCTGTCGGCCGCGAGTTTGGCGTCCTCGAAGGCAACGATCCCCTTGAGCAGGAGCTTGACCTTGACCATGTCGCGCAGCCGCTTGATCATCTCCCAGTTCAAATTGGTGACGGCGGTGCCGCTGACGCCGCCGAGATCGATGCCTGAAAAATTCGGCTTGCGCGACAGATAATCGTTGATGCCGTGGCAGCTTCCGCACTCGCGCGTATCGGTGCGCCGCAGCCGGGCAAAGGTCTCCCATTTCGCCGGAGTCCTGACATCGAGGGTGACGACGATCGCCGGTGCGCCCGCGGCCTGCGCCCGCTTGACCAGGCTTTCCGCAATCTCCCAGCGTCGCGTCGTGTAAAGCTGAAACCACACCGGCGCGGCGCGCGCGGCAATCGCGTCCTCGATCGAGGTCGTCGCCACCGTGGACAGCATCTGCAAATGGTTGCCGGCTTTCGAGGCCTTGGCGACGGCGATCTCGGCATCGGGGTGAAAGGCGCGGTTGCTGCCGGTCGGCGCGATGATAATCGGGCTGTCGTATTTCGCGCCGAAGATTTCGGCGCTGGTGTCGACCTTGCTGACGTCGACGAGGCGTCGCGGATGCAATGCGAGTTTTCGGAAACCCTCGCGGTTGGCGCGCAAGGTCAGTTCGTCATCCACGCCTGTCGCCATGTAGCCGAAATGCGCCGGCGGCACGTTCTGTTTCATGACCGGCTCGAAATCGAAAACGTCCAGCGCTTCCTTCGGCTCGGAGATCAATTTATCGGGATCGCGCGGAGCCCACTCTGCCGGGTCGGACGAATGCCGTGTTTGCGCCAGGGCCGCGCGCGCGAACAACGGGCTCGCCGCCAGGAATTGCAGCAAACGGCGGCGGCTTGCGATGCGGATATGATCCTCCCTCATGGCGGTCTCCCCCGAAACCAAAATGCTTTCGTTTTAAATTCGATTGCCTAAGCCGTAGTGCAATCCCGGCAGGCTTCGCTATGATACAGCAATCAAACGAGCCAACGAAGATTGGTTTTGTCAGCCTGGGTGGAAAACATGAACGGTCGCGTCAAACTCGCCACAATCGTCGGCGTCAGCCTTCTTGCCTGTGGCTCCGCATATGCGCAGCAACAGGTGATCGGGGCTCCGCCCGAAGCCTCCAACATGAAGCTCGTCGGCTATAACGACTTGCAGACACGCAGCGCCTATCAGCCGACCATCCACCACCAGGGCGACCGCTGGATCGCCTATATTGGGCACCACGGCGGCACCGATGAAGTTCCCGACCCGGTCAATCCGCTTACCGGCAAGGCCGAACCGAACGGCACCTCGATCGTCGACGTCACCGATCCCGCCCATCCCAAATATCTGCACCACATCCCCGGCCAGGAAGGCAAATACGAGGGCGGCGGCGCGCAGATGGTGCGCGTCTGTGACGGCAAGGCGCTGTCCAAAGGCGGCCCCAACGCGGTCTATCTGCTGCGCACCTTTGGCAGCGAGGCGCACGAGATCTGGAATGTCGCCGATCCCGTCAACCCGGTGCTGGTTATCAGGCTCGGCGGCCTGAAGGACACCCACAAGAGCTGGTGGGAATGCGACACCGGCATTGCCTTCCTGGTGTCGGGCGCGCCCGACTGGCGCACCCGCCGCATGACCCAGGTCTACGATCTCTCTGATCCCGCGCATCCCGTCAAAATTCGCGATTTCGGGCTGCCCGGGCAGGAGCCCGGCTCGACCGGCGCGGTCCCAACCGAGGTGCACGGGCCGATCTCGCTCGGCCCGCAGGGCAACCGCGTCTATTTCGGCTACGGCACCGACAAGGGCGGCTTCCTGCAGATCGTCGACCGCGACAAGCTGATCAATGGCCCCAAGGAGCCGACGCCCGAAAACCTGCGCTATCCGGAAATCTCGCGGCTGGCGATGTCCGCCTTCAACGGCGCCCATACCACATTTCCGATGAAGGGCATGCCGATCGCCGAGTTCGCGCATGACAAGGACGGGAAGAGCCGCGACATCGTGATGATCGTCGACGAGGCGATCCTCAACGAATGCGGCGAGCCCAGGCAGATGGTGTGGTTCGCCGACGTCACCGTCGAGAACCGGCCGATGATGATCTCGAGCTACACCGTGCCGGAAGCCAGCGGCTCGTTCTGCGAGCGGGGCGGGCGGTTCGGCTCGCACTCCTCCAACGAGAGCATGGCGCCGGTCTATTACAAGAAGATGGCGTTCATCGCCTTCTTCAACGCCGGCGTCCGCGCGCTCGACATTCGCGACCCCTATCATCCCAAAGAGGTCGGCTATTTCATCCCCTCGATCACGGCCGCGACCGACAAACGCTGCGTGCCGGTCGACGGCAGCCAGCGCTGCAAGGTGGCGATCCAGACCAACAATGTCGAGACCGACGAGCGCGGCTACGTCTATATCGTCGATCGCGCCAATACCGGCCTGCATATCCTGGAGTTGACAGGCGCGGCGCGGAAAGCGGCCGGCCTGCCGTGAATCCTGCGAGGTGAGATGCGCAGGCTCCTGACCGCGTCTGCCGTTGCGATCGTGATGCTGGCGGGTTTCGCCGCCGGCGGGCCCGCGCGGTCGCAGGTCGAGGGCTGGCGCGAAATCGCGTGGCCGTTTCTCCGCGATGCGTGGCCGGCCGGCCGCGCGTTTCGCTGCGCGGCGGAAGCCTGCGGCGGCCAAATCGAGGTCTATCTGCGGCCCAAGATCGGTTTCTGCAATTGCGACTCTGGCGTGGCCGACGATGACGAGGTCGACCGCGTCGCCGATCTCGATTTGATGAGCCAGCAATTCGTTCCGCTGGAAGTAGGCAAGGTGGTCCGGCTCGACGATATGTCGGGCCGCATCCGCGCCTACGACCTCACCATGGCCGACGGCTCCCGCCACATGGCCGTCGGCATCGCGGTGTCGCACCGCTGCGATCTGCTGGTCGCGGTCGCGCAGGGCAAGGGCAATGCCGCCGACGTCGAGCGCGCCGCGATGGCGTTTCTGGGCACCGAAGAGATGGCGCGCTGGATGACGGCCGCGATGAACGGCGGGTGATTTCTTCCCTTCTCCCACAAGGGGAGAAGGGAAGAGGGGCTCCGCGTATGACGACTGGATATGCCGGACCGTCCCGGCCCACTCAGCAACGCCGATTTCCACCAGCTTCATCATCGTGCATAATGGATTGACCAGCTCGAAACGATCGGAAATCCCTCCATGTCCATCCAGGCCTATCTCGCCTTTGTCGCCGCCTGCATCGGCCTTGCGCTGCTGCCGGGGCCGGTGGTGACGCTGATGATCGCCAACGGGCTGCGCTACGGCACGCGCGCGGCGCTGACCAATATCCTGGGCGTGCAGGCGGGCCTCGCGATCGTGATTGGCGTCGTCGCGGTCGGGTTGACGTCACTGATGGCGACCATGGGCTACTGGTTCGACTGGGTGCGCTTTGCGGGCGCGGCCTATCTGGTCTGGCTCGGCATCAAGCTGATCCGTTTCCCCGTCGAAGGCGTCAGGGCCGATACGCCGCCGCCGCCGCCGCGCGGCGGCTTCTTCCTGCAGGGCTTTGTGGTGCTGCTGTCCAACCCGAAGGTGCTGGTGTTCTTCGGCGCCTTCATTCCGCAATTCATGGACATGAGCCGCGACCACGTCTCGCAGGTCGCCCTCCTCGGCGTCACCTTCATGATCACGGGGGCGATCACCGATTCGATCTACGCCCTGCTGGCGGGGCGGGCGCGCACGTTCTTCTCGACGAAGCGAACGCGGCTGCTCTCGCGCATCTCCGGCGGCTTCATGATCGGCGGCGGCATCTGGCTGGCGCTGACCCGGGCGCGGTGAGGCGCGAAGCGCGCGATTGAACCGCGCGTCGCCTTCGATGGATTCAGACGAACAGAAAATCGCCTGCGTGCAAACTGTGCATGTTGACGCCCTGGAGCGTGATCGAGTCGTTTGCGCTCATGGTGATGACGGTGTCGTTTCCGACCTGGTGGCTGGCCGCCAGGACTTGCCGGAAATCATGGAATACGCCGCCGTCGAACTCGATCTGATCGCCTTTGGCGAAATTGAAGTCGATGCCGATTTGCTCGAGCAACGGAAGAGCAAAGAGCCCGAGACCGCCCAACAGGGAATGGCTGGCAGGGCTGAAATCGGTCACCACATCGTGGCCGGACCCGGGTGCGAACACGAAGGTGTCGTGGCCTTTGCCGCCGGTCAGGCGATCGTTGCCGTCGCCTCCGATCAGGCGATCGTTGCCGCTGCCGCCGAACAGGATATCGTCGCCGCCCTTGCCGTCCAGCAGATCGTCGCCGTTGGTCCCGGTGATGATGCCCGGCGCGCCGCTGCCAATCAGTCCGGTTGCAAGCACCATCGAGTTGCCGTTGGCATCGATGATGTTTTCGACTGTATGTCCCGCGAAGTGATCGACAATCCGAATGGTGCCGCCTGGCAACGTCAGCACAAGGTCGTTGCCAACGGTTTGGGTCTGCACGTCCGAAAAGCGGTCGACCGCAATCGTGTCGATGCCGCTGGCGTCGGATACGCGGTCATTTCCGAATGCCGTGCCGAAAGAGCCCCTGTAATCGTAAACATCGTTGTTGGCTCCGCCGTCGAGCTCGTCGTCGCCGCCGAGCCCGATCAGATGATCGCTGCCGGCATTGCCCTGGATGAGGTTCGCGGCGTCGTTGCCGATTCCGGTGAAATTGCCGGTGCCGGCATATTTCAAATCTTCAAAGTTTGTCAGCAGCGTCACATTTGTGAGGGTCGTCACAACAGTGTCGTGGCCTCCATTGGCGAACTCCACCAGCGTATCGCCGGCATTCGCGACGACATAGGTATCGTCTCCCTTGTTGCCCTGTAGTGTGTCCGGCGATCCGGCTCCGCCGTCGTCCAGCACATTGGCCTGGTCGTTGCCGGTAATGTTGTCGCCATGGGTGGAGCCCGTGACATTTTCAATGCCGCGCAGGATGTCCGTCTCGGTAGTTGTCGAACCCCCGGGGCCGACAATGGTGGCTGTCGCCCTGCCGTCCGCTGTCCCGTCGCCAAGGGCAATAAAGACGCCGCCGAGCAGGCTGACCCCGTTATGGCTGGCGTAGCTGGCGGTGTCGATCCCATCGCCGCCGATAAGCGTATCGTTGCCGAGCCCGCCGTCGAGCGTGTCGTTGCCACCGCGTCCGTCGAGCACATTGGCAAGTTCGTTACCGGTGATCGTGTCGGAATGGCTGGAGCCACTAACGTTTTCAATGCTACGTAGGATGTCCGTCTCAGGGGTGAGCAAAAACCCCGGGCCCACAATTGTTGCTGTCGCACTGCCATCTGAGGTGCCGGCGCCAAGGACAATAGTGACGCCTCCGATCATGGAGGCCGCATCGTGGCTGGCATAGCTCGCCGTATCGATCCCATCGCCCCCGAGTAGCGTGTCGTTGCCGAGCCATCCGTCAATGGTGTCGTCACCGCCACGACCGTCAAGTACATTGGCAAGCTCGTTCCCGTTGATGGTTTCAGAACGCGTCGAGCCGGTAACGTTCTCGAAGCCACGAAGAACGTCCGTTTCAACGATTTGCCTCGGAAGCCCGAATTCGGACCGTGTTGCGCTGCCGTCGGCACCACCGAGGCCGAGCGAGATGATGTTTTCCTCACCAGGGGGCGTTGCACCGTCGTGGCTCGCAAAACTGACGGTATCGACCCCTTGGCCACCAATCAGCACATCGTTGCCGAAGCCGCCGTCGATCGTATCGTTGCCGGCGCCGCCATCGAGCCGGTTCGCCTGTTCATTGCCAACAAGAATATCGCCCCCGAATGTACCGATGACATTCTCGATGCTGATCAAGGTGTCGGTTGAGACCAGTTGACCCGTCAGGGTGGCAGGATTCGTCTTGAACTCAGCACCGGTGCCACTCACGGGACCCAAGCCAAGATGAACCTCGACGTGATTGAAGTTTTGCTGGGTTTCGGGAGAATAGTCGGCGGTGTCTATACCGCCGCGTCCATCAAGGACATCGCTTCCGGGGCCGCCAGTGAAGGCGTTGTCATTGCTCGACCCCGTCAAATGGTCGTCGAAGGCCGACCCAATCAGGTTTTCGATGGAAACCAGGCGATCGCCATCGGCGTCACCGCCCGACGCGCTGAAGGCGCCCGTGGCCGGATCGTTGACAGTGACGGTGACCGCCGCGGGAGAGGACTCGTAGCTCGCGGTATCACTGCCCGAGCCACCGTTGATGAGATCGGCTCCTCCTCGGCCCTCGAGAATGTCGTTTCCGGCGTCGCCAAATAAAGAATTCAGGCCCGGATCGTTAATGGCATCGGGATCGACGATGTCCTGTCCTCGGATAACGTCGTCAAACGGGGAGCCGATGACGCTGAAGTCATTGATCAGCGTGTCGCCTTGCGCAAACCCGCCATGTTGCGTGGTTTGCGATAAATCTATCAATACGGGAGCCGTCGAATTGGAGTAGTCGACCGTGATATTGTCGAATACGTCAACTGCAATTCCAGACTGCGCCTTCCCGGGATCACTCCCCGCAGCTTGACCTGTAGTGATATTTTCAACATAAACGGTGTTGATCAAATCGGGGAAGACGAAGTCAAGATTCTCTACACCAACGAATGTTTCAGGAGTGGCCGTCGCCGTGAAAGTGATGGTTCTAACAAGTAACGAAACACCATTAATCGATGTCGTCATGTCATGCTCCAAATTTCGGAGCGGGTATTGCCGGTTCGAAATGGCATTCACCGAGCCAGCGAGTTAAAAAGGAGATCATCTGGTTTTTCTTCAGAAACGGCTGTTTTCGATATCTAAGCTTGATGAGTGGCTGCAATTGCAGGCCACTCCCAAATTCGATTTGGTCACTGGGGGCACAAAAAGGCCAGTCTTGAAGTTTGTATTTGGGCCATCTAAAATTTCGATAGGACCACTTTTTCTTATCGCAGCCAAGGCGGCTTCATGAATATCGACAGCCTATCGCTTGATCACATGCGGGCCGCACTAGCAGTCGCGGAAGCTGGCAGTTTTTCTGGGGCCGCACGCCGGTTCCGCCGCGCCCAATCTGCGCTCAGCTACGCGGTAACCACCCTCGAGCGACAATTGGGCGTTACTCTTTTTGATCGAACTGATGGAGGCAAGCCCCAACCGAATGAAACAGGGCGAGTGCTATTGCAGGAGATGGAAGCGGTCGTCCGCCGCGCGGACGATATCAAGAACCAAGCCAAGGCCATTGGTAGGGGATTAGAACAGCAACTCGACATTACTGTCGATGCCCTTTTTCCAGTCGGCGACCTTGTCCCAATGCTCAGGGCTTTTGCGGTCGCCTTTCCGACTGTTCAGCTTCGCTTGAACGTCGAAGCCATGGGCGCTGTGCAACAAAGTGTACTTGGTGGCAAAAGCGCACTTGGAATTATCGGGAGTCTCCCGCATTTGTCTCCGGGCCTCATGGGCGATGCCCTGTCGCACATTGTCAGAGTTCCTGTTGCGGCAGCCGGACATGCCTTGGCGCGCAACAAAGACGGTTCGAAGCGTCTCCCACATCGTCTGCTACTCGACCACATCCAGCTCGTTCTGAGCGATCGCAGTATCTTGACGGAGGGTCGAGACTTTACGGTGTACGCCAGCCAAACTTGGCGAGTCAGCGACTTGGCGATAAAGCGCGTCCTGCTTCTCGCGGGCCTGGGTTGGGGATATATGCCAGAACACTTGATCGCTGACGATATTCTTGCTGGCCGACTTTGTCGGCTGAAGGTCGAAGGCTTGCGCAGCAAAAATTCGGTCGCCTTTCTCGTCGTTCACAAAAGGGATCGTTTTCTCGGCCCTGCAGCACGATGGATGCTCAGCCGGCTTCGCCGGAATCTCTAACGGAGCTGCCGCCAATGCTATAGGCTACCTTCGGCATCTTCGTTATCCTCCCGACCACTGGGAAGTCGGCACCCCTGGAGGTAGGGGGCGCAATCTCTCGCAAGAGGTCAAGCTGAATGGATACGCCAACAATCGACTTCTGGATTTTCGTTGGTAGTACGTATTCATATCTCTCCGTCATGCGGATCGAGGAGATCGCGAAGGCGAAGGGTATAAACTTTCGTTGGAGACCGTTCTCCGCGCGGTCGATTATGGTTGAGCAGAACAACATTCCGTTCCGGGGCAAGCCAGTCAAAATGAACTACATGTGGCGCGACATCGAGCGTCGTGCTCAAATGTACAGTCTCCCGGTGCGCCTGCCTGCGCCTTATCCGTTGTCGGAATTTGATCTCGCGAACAAGGTCGCAATCGTCGGAGAGGACCTGGATTGGGGCAAGGCATACATTCAAGCGACCTATCGTCGATGGTTTCAGGCCGGAGAGGAACCGGGGTTGGAGCCCAATTTATCTGACAGCCTGCGAGAGGTTGGGCAACGTCCCGAGCCAATCATCGAAAAAGCCCGAAGCGAACCAATTGACCGGCGCTATGAGCAAGCAACGCAATATGCAAAGTCGTTGGGGGTTTTCGGGTCTCCGACGTTCGTCGTTAACGGCGAAGTCTTCTGGGGAGACGACCGGTTGGACGACGCCGTAAGTTGGCTCCGCTATGGTCGTATCCGCTCTAAGTAGCCGGGCATCTGGCTCTTACGAGCGGACCGATTCGCGTGGTATGAAGACGCGCTTCTTTCCCGGCATTGATGTGGATTTGAGTCCGGTACACGCCAGCACAGGTAGCGAATTGGAGGAGGCCTTTATCACGCTGGACCAACAGCGAGCAGGTGCGCTCGTGCCCCGCTTGCGGGGAGAGGTCGAAATTCGCGGGTAGCGAATTTCGGGTGGGGGGACTCTCTACCAGTCGCGCTCGTTGAGAGAGCCCCTCACCCAACCCTCTCCCCGCGAAGGGCGGCTATCGCATTCACACATCTCAAAGCGCGCCGTTCAGCGCGCTGGAAAATGCGAATCTTTTCAACGTTACGGTTGCCCGCCGCGCCCAGCATTTTCAACATCGAGGGTCATCTAAGTG
>Ga0075522_10001175_pt1 | contig 19858 bp, 19 predicted proteins | sample NGEPerA_FD_74796 | JGI IMG/M metagenome (GOLD analysis project Ga0075522, IMG submission 74796) | Arctic peat soil microbial communities from the Barrow Environmental Observatory site, Barrow, Alaska, USA - NGEE PermafrostL2-A | ecosystem: Environmental > Terrestrial > Soil > Wetlands > Peat ...
TGGTTGAATCGTCGGCGCGGCTGGCGGACGGAACGGCGACCAGCGCGGCGGCGACGAGGGAGAACAAGGTTATTTTGGCGATATTGTTTTTCATGTTTTTTGTTGGTTGTTAATGGACAACAGTTGTTAAGACAACGCCGCCCTTCCAAAGGTTTCAAGAAATCACCAGGCGCCTTCGTCCAAAATTTCAGCGATGTTTTGCGCGAGGTCGTCCGCGAGCAGCGGCAAGGCCTGCCGTTCGGCACTGGCCAGATCGGCGCCGATGTGGACGAACGTGTGGCCTTTGACATCCTTGTCCAAAATCAGCCGGCCAGACAGGCGGTCGCGGGCCGTGACATGCGCCACGATTTCCACGCGGTAATTTTCCGGCGTGGCCACGTCGGTGCTCAAATTGCCGAGGGCCAGCCGGGTGTATTGCCGGATGACGCCGGTGACGATGACATCGCCGGGGCCATGCGTGGCGAGATGGTAGGTGGCATCGGCCTGCAGGCGTTCGCGCAAGGCTTGGGTGAGCGCGTCGCCGAGCCGGGGCTGGAGCGTCTGGTTGTTGAACGGCGCCACCGTGATGGATTTCGCGCCGGCTTCGGCCCCGTTGACCGGGCCGAGGTGATAACTGGCGCAGCCCGCGAGCGCGACGGCAACAAGCCCAGGAAGAAAAAATTTCAGCGTGCGCATGCTTATTTTTCCGCCGGCGCCTGCAGCCGGGGTTTCAAAGCATCAATGCGCTGCCGGGCCTGGACGGCCAGCGGCGAATTGGCGTCGAGCTGCAGCACGGCGTTGTAATAAACCACCGCGCCGGCCCACTTGTGGCCGTGCTCGTAAAATTGCGCGATCTCGAAACTGCCGCGCACCCGCTCGGCCTTGAGTTTGATGATGGCCTTCTGCGCGTCGGCCACGCGCTTGTCGTCGGGATAAAACGTGATGAAGTCGGTGTAGGCGGCGATGGCCTGGGCGGCGGCGCCTTGATCGTATTCGGCGGTGTCCGCCTGCTTTTCCCACGCGACGCCGGTGCGATACATGGCGTCGGCGGCAATCACCGGCTGGTCATGATAACGGTCCGCAGCGGTTTCGTAAGCCTTGACCGCGGCGGCGAAATCCTTCTCCTTCTCGCGCGCCGCGCCAAGGCGCAACTGCGCGTGCGGGGCGACGTCGCTGTAAGGGCCGCTGGCGACGACTTTGTCATAGAGCTTCGCCGTCTCGTCCATCGAGGGGTAAAGCGGGATGAGGTTCCATAACTTGAACCATTCGCCGCCGAGGAAGCGGTTGGCGATTTCATACTGCCGCCAGAGCACCTCGTTGTATTGGCCGCTCTTGGGATATTTTTCAATGATCTGCTGGTAGGCGTTGAAGGCGGCCTCATCCCGGCCCTCCGTCTCCAGGCACCGGCCCACGAGATACGCCGCGCGCGGCGCGTAATCGGACAGCGGCCAGACGCGCAGAATGCGGTGCGCCGCATGGAGAGTGATGGTGTAATCTTTGTTGGTGAAGGCCTGCTCCGCCACGTCGAGCTGTTCCTTGGCGCGGGGCCGCTGCCATTTGGCGATCTCGCCGTAGGTCTCGTAATACCAGCCTTCGCCCGGAATGTAGGTCAAGGGCGCCGGCGAGCGCGACGGCAGCAAGACCACCACGACGAACAGCAAAATCCAGATTCCAAACCGCAGCTTCATGCGCGCACGTTAATGCCTAATTTTCAATTTGCAATTGCCAATTTCCAATTGAACTGTCCGCTGCTGCAAACAAATTGGCAATTGGAATTTGCAAATTGAAAATCAATTCAACCGCGATAAACCACCAGCATCCCGTAATCGGTCATGATCTTTTGGACGCCCACGTCGAATTGCTCGTAGACAACGATGTGCGTGCTGACGAGATTCGACTCGCCAACCGCCTGGAGAAAGTCGGAAACTTTTTCATCGAACCGGTCATGACCGTTTTCGATGCACGCCGAGCGGCGGATGGTGCGCACGCGCAGGCGTTTGTCCGCGCCCTTTTGCACCGCTTCCAACGGCGGCTTCGGCTTGCCGATCAGCGATTCCGCCGGCTTGTCATGCACGGGAACTTTCAGATGCAGTTCCACCTTGGCCGCCGCTGACGAGTTGATGGCGCTGGGCGCGGCGTTCGCCGTGGCCGGCAGCGAACCGGTCGTCACCTTGCCGGTGCCGGCGGGAATGGTGATGGTTTCGCCGCAGGAGGGGCAGTCAATTTGCGAGCCGGCGCCGGACTGGTCCACGGCCAGTTCCTGTTCGCAGTTTGGGCAGTTGAAAACAATGTCCACATGACAATTGTAAATTTGCAATTTGCAATTTGCAATTGAAAATTGAAAATCCTAAATGAAACCGTTCAAGATGCCCATCAATCTGCCGGCTTGCGGTTCCGGTTTGACCACCGGGGGAATGATGGGCAACGCGACAGGCGCCGGCGCCGGCGCGGCCGCCGCGACGACCATCATGGGAGCCGCTTGAACGGCCTTGGCCGCGCGGTGGTTGCGACCGTTGGCCAGGTCCAGACGCTGGCGCATGGCCGGTTTGTTCGCGCAATAAAGCAGCGCGGCCTCCTCGGTGATCAGATCTGCTTCGTAAGCCTTGAGCAAGGATTGTTCAAAACTGTGCCAGCCGGCGCTGTTGCCGGCCTCGATAATGTCGTGCAGGCGGCGGTTTTCATTTTCGCCCAGCTCGATGGCTTCGCGCGTGCGCAGGCTGCTGCCCATCAATTCCGTCACGAGCAGCCGGCCGCCATGCTTTTTCGGGACGAGCCGCTGGCTGACGATGTAACGCAACGAACCCACCAGCCGCTCGCGCACCTGCTGCTCCTCGTCCTTGCTGAACATGCCGAGAACGCGGTGGATGGTCTGGCCGGCGCTGATGGTGTGCAGCGTGCTGAAAACCAGATGGCCGGTTTCGCCGGCGGTGAGCGCGATCTCCAGCGTCTCCCGGTCGCGGATTTCGCCGACGAGAATGACCTTGGGCGCCTGCCGCAGCGCCGCGCGCAGGCCATCGGGAAAATTAAAAAAATCGCGGCCCAGTTCGCGCTGGCTGAACGTGGACTTGAGCTGCGGATGCAAAAATTCCACCGGATCTTCCAGCGAAACAATGTGCACTTTGCTCGTGCGGTTGATTTCGTTCAGCATGGCCGCGAGCGTGGTCGTTTTGCCATTGCCCGAACCGCCGGTGACGAACACCAGGCCGTTCCTTTCCTTGACGATGTCCTGAAACACGGACGGCAGGCCGAGCGCTGCCAAAGTGGGAATCTCCGCCTGAAGCCGGCGCAGCACCATCGCAAAACTGCCGCTCTGCCGGTAGATGTTGACGCGAAACCGGCACAAATTTTCCAGCGCATAACTGCAATCGCACGAACCATGTTCCGCCAGATCGCGCAGCAGCTTGGCATTATTGTTGAGAATCGCGCGGGCAAGACTTTCGATGCGCTCGGCAGTTAGTTGATAGTTGCCAGTTGGTAGTTGATTGTCCGCAGCGGAGTGGCCGGGCTTCCTATCAACTATCAACTCGGAACCATCAACTTTTCCTCCGGGCCACTCAAAGGCAAACGCCTCCAGCGTGCCATGCACCTCCACCTGCGGCGGCTTGCCGGCCACAAACAGCAGATCGGAAATCCCCTCGGCGCTTTGAATCATCGCCGTCAGCAGCCGGTCCAGTTCGTTGGTTGTGATCAGGTTCATAGTTAGTTGATAGTTGGCAGTTGAGAGTTGATTGTTCGCGTCGGAGTGGCTCCTATCAACTATCAACTCGGAACTATCAACTTTTTTTTGCGGAAAAGCTCCTGCGGGTCCGCCACATTCAATTCGGAAAGATCCAGGCCGCCCGCAGGATCACGTTCGCGCGCCGCCGCCAGTTGCTGCGCCATGCGGCTGACCGCGCCGGTGGCATAATATTTCACGATCCCCACGCCGCACTTCGACGGGAAAATGACCACCAGCAGGCAATGTTCGTCCACGTTCACGGTGAACAGGCTGGCGTGCTCGCCCTGCTGGCTGGTGTGGTTGAAATCCGTTTCGTTCACCAGCCCGGCCAGCGTCTGGCTGGCCAGAAACGCGCCGGACGACAGCGCGCCAATGGTCGTGAGATCGAGGTCGCCGGCGCGGCCCTGATGCGTGAGCAGAAATCCGCCCTTGTCAATCACCAGCGCCACCGTGGCGTCGGTCTGCGTGAGAAAATCCCGGAGCGTTTCGTCCAGCCGCCGGATGTCTTCCTCAATGAGCTGGGGCAAGGTGGCCATGTTACAAAGAATTAAAAATTAAAAATGCAAAATTCAAAAGCGGAAAATCGCGCGCGCCGGCCCGCTTTTTTAATTTTGAATTTTTCATTTTTAATTGTTGGCAGCATGGCCGGAGTTTCACGCGTATTGGGGAACCGATTGGTTGATGAATTTTTGCAGCAGCATCCGCGTGATCATGTTCAAACTCTCGAACACGCCCTCGCACTTGTGCGCGGTGGCGCCGAAGGCCGGCACCTGCACCTCGCGGTTGTTCAGCAAAAATTCCAGGTATTCCATCGGCGCGGCGTTGGGCAGGTCGCGCTTGTTGTATTGCAAAACATACGGGATGTCCGCGACGTTGATTTTCAGCGCGTTCAAGTTATCCACGAGATTTTGAAAGCTCTCCACGTTCTCCGGCATTTTTTCGTATTGCGAATCCGCGACGAACACGATGCCGTCCACGCCGCGCAACACCAGTTGCCGCGTGGTGTTGTAAATCACCTGGCCGGGCACGGTATAAAGCTGGAACTTGGTTTTGAAACCCTTGATCGTCATCGCCTCGATCGGCAGAAAATCGAAAAACAGCGTGCGGTCGGAACTCGTGGCGAGCGACACGAGCTTGCCCTTGTTGCCCGCCGCCGTTTGCACATGGTCATGGACCTGCACGAGATTGGTCGTCTTGCCGCCCATCGCCGGGCCGTAATAGACGATTTTAACCTGCAACTCTTTCGTCGCTTGATTGATGATAGCCATAAAAATTTAGGATTGTTTCTTCCGGTCCAGTTCCGCCGCCAGTTGCGCCAGTTGCGCCGAGGGCAGCGGTTCGCCCGCCCGGCCGAACGCGGCGAAATAAACCGCGTTCACCCGGAAAATTTTCCACGGCACGCTGCCCACCGTGAAATTGAGGTTGTTCAGCGCGCCCATCCGCAGTTCGCGCGTGCTCTGGTTGACCCGCTCAAAAATCTGCGGCAGAAACGCCGCCAGCGTGTCCGCGTTCAAATCCGCCGGCACCTGGCTCGCCACGCGCAGGCCGTCCTGCATCGCCACGACCGATCCCGCCACGGCCGCCAGCGCCACCGCCCGCGCGACCACTTCCTTCGGGTGTGCCGTCCGGCTCATGAAATCCGTCTGCGGAACCTGGCCGCGCCGCAAGGGCGTTTCTTCGGCCTGCGCCGGCCCGCTTTTTTCGCCCGGAACAAAATAATTTGTATCCGGATCTTTTGGTTCCGCCGGCCTGGGCAGTCGCTGAGAGTTGATAGTTGATAGTTGATTGTCCGCAGCGGGCTGGCCGTGCTTCCTATCAACTATCAACTTGGAACTATCAACTACCGGCGCCACCGGTGCGGCGGCAGGCTGTGGAAAGCCGAAAAACAAATCCGGAATCTCGGCGGAAACCGGCGCCTTCGCCTGCGGTTTGGCGGGATTTTTCTGCGCCGCGAGAAACAACGGCGCGATCACTTTCAACGGCAGTTCCAATTCCAACTGGTCGTTCGGCGACGCCGCCGAACTGGGCTGCGCGAGCACGCGGAGTTGTTTCCATGTCATCACCACGCGGCCGCGTTTCAGCCCCGGCAGGATGATCGCGCCGTTCAGCGGCACGCTCGCGCTGGCCAGCGGTGACTGTAGAATTTCATCCTTCAACTCCGCCGGCCAGTTTTCGCAGAGATCGCCGAGCGGCACAAAAATCGTCGGCTGCGCCGGCACCGCAGCGGGCGCGGCTGAAAGTTTCATTGACGGCGGGAGGGCGGCACTGCCGTTCATGGACGCGAAACGCAAACCGGGCGGCACGGCCATTCCGTGGCCGTTGCCATTGCTGCCATGGCCGCCATTCGTTGGCGTGGACGGCGTGATCGAACGCGGCGGAAATTGCGGCGCCATCGGCGGCGGTGCCATCTGTCTTGGCGCGGCCGACGAAACAAAGGGAGCGGGCGTGGCCGGCGCGGGTGCGAGCGGCGGCGTGGCCGGAGCCTTGAGTGGCTGCGTGGTGAAACTGAAACCGCGTCCGCGTTCGGCAAACGGCCCGGAAATTTCCGCGGCCACCTCCACTTTTTTCACCGCGCGACGGGCGAGCAGCACGGGATTGATGCGCGGCAAAATTTCATGCAACGGCAGGCTGACCAGCTTGTGGTCGGGTTCGCCGCCGCAATTCACAAAAACTCCCGGCGCGAGCTGGCGCAGTTCGCCGAAGGAAATTTTCACCGCGCCAAACGCGAGCTGGCTGATCACGGTTTCGGCCTGCAGGCGGATGGTCAGGCCCGCCGGCGGCGTGGCCACCAGCTTCGCCCGCAAATCCAGCGGCAGGGCGGCCAACACCGAAGTCAGCGGCAGCTCAATCTCGTCGGCACTGGCTGCTGGAAGCGCGGCGGAAGAATCCAATGCCGGCGTGGACGCGGCCGGCGCGACGGGTGCCGGCAATGGCGCGGCGGAGGCAACTGGACGGGCCAGGTCACGGTCGTCCATCTGTCGCAAAAGGCCCCGGAGGAAGCCAGCAAATTTTGATTTTACCGAGATTGCCATGACTGTATTTGTTTTGTTTCGTTTGCCTGCACTGACAGGCATCATCCGTTTAAGCAGAAACCGCGCCATTTCCCATTTTCAATTTTCAATTGCCAAGTGGAAATTGGAAATGGGCAATTGGCAATTGGAAATGGCGCGGTTTCTGTAGTTCACGCTCGCCTGAACATTGCAAAATCAGGTTTGTCCCACGGGTGGACTGGCGGCCGCCGGTCTGTCTCATTTGCGGAGAATAAACTAAGCCCTGTTTCGTTTTCACTTCATTAGGTTCTGCGGATGGAAATGCGGCGGAAGAATCGGGGAGCGCGACCGTCCCGGTCGCCGTCATCAGCGCCGCGAAATTTTCTTTTGGTCGGGGTTTTTGTCCGTGCATGTTGCGTTCGGCGAGGACGCCGAACGCTGCGACCGGGACGGTCGCGCTCCCCAACGCGCTCGCCTGAACATTGCAAAATCAGGTTTGTCCCACGGCTGGACTGGGGGACGGCGGTCTGTCCCATTTTCAATTTTCAATTTTCAATTTGTTTGCAGCAGCGGACAGTTCGTTTGGCAATTGAAAATTGGCAATTGGCAATTGGAACGCGGCTTGCTAACACTTTGGCGTTGTTTTGCGCTTGTATTTATCCGCCATCGCGGTTAGCGATTAGCAGCATCTGGAATGGACGCCCGGCATAAAATCCTGATTCTCGACGACGACGCAGACTGGCTCGCGCTCTGCCGGGAAATGCTTGCGGCCTCGCCGAGCCGTCCGGAAATCCTCACCGCCAACACCGCCAAACGCGCGCTGGCCCTGCTCGAGACCGAAAAAATCCGGCTGCTGATTTCGGATTTGAAAATGCCGCGCATGGACGGCCTGCAACTGCTTTCCATCGTCCGCCGCCGCTTTCCCGAAACGCGCACCATCGTGTTGAGCGGGCTGGAAGATGAGGAATATCGCTCGCGTGCTTATGCGCTGGGCGTGGATTTGTTCTGGCTCAAAATCGAGATGCAGCGCAATGCCCAGTTGTTCATCGAGTGCCTCGAATCGCTCCTCGGTCAGGCCGACCGCGATGGCGATACGGGCTTTCGCGGTATCCAGAGCAAGAGTCTCATGGACATCATTCAGATGGAATGTCTGACGCGCAGTTCGACGGTGTTGCGCATCACGCGCGGGCCGCTCGTGGCCAAATTGTGGATTCAGGACGGCGAATTGATTGACGCGGAGGCCGAGGGCGCGCGCGGGGAAGCGGCCTTTTACCGGTTGCTGGCGTGGAAAGCCGGCACGTTTGAAAATCTTCCCGCCGAGATCAACCGGGAGCGCACGATCCAGAAACCGGTCAACGCGTTGTTGCTCGAATCGGCGCAAGCGCTCGATGAAGCGGCCGATCCGGGCGTGGAACCCGATTCGGTCGAGAGCCGGCTGCATCGCAAGACGATGTGGAAATTGTCGCAGCTCACGCGCGAGGGCGCGGAGTTTGTCATCGCCGTGCCGCTGGCCGGCCAGGGCGAACCCGAGGCGCTCGGCACGCAGGGCGTTGCCGCGCTCGCCAAGTGGACGCGGTGCGCCGCCGAAATCGCCCGCCGCCTCGGCGACCGTCTCGAAGCCGGCCCGCTCTCGCACGTCGCCGGCCAGAATTTGGAACGCCAGGTGCTGATGCTGGCGCGTGGCGACCGCGCATTTCTGGTCGGCTGGCCGGCGGAGGCCGCCGAAAATTTGCCGGAAAAAAGCCGCAAACTCGTTGCGTCATGGGATTCTTAAAAAAATTATTATTCGGCGGCCCGGCCGCCGTCCAGCAACTGCCCACCGGCACCATCACGGTGGACCGGGCGGGCCATATCATCACCTCGACCGTGTCCTCCTCGTATCCGAAAAACATGCTGCACGGCATCGGGCGCGACGTTTTGGAACTGCTCCGCGAAGCCCGCGCCGCGCAGATGCCGCTGGCGGAAGTCAGCCTGCATTTCGGCAGCCTGCGCATCACCGCCCGCGAACTGCGCGGCGGCGCGATCATTTTTCTGTTCCCGCAAACCGCGTTGTTCCCGACGCCAACTCCCGCACGCCCATGACTCCCAAGGACATCAATCAGCTCATCACCCAGATCGAAACGCACATCGAATGCTGGAAACAGTTCAACCACTTCATCACCATCGCGCGCGCGAAAAAATTCGGCCCGGCGGACGACAACCATTTCCTCGAGATCAAAAGCATCATCGTGCAGGAACTGGAATTGATCTATGCCTCCGTCGAAGTCCAGTCGCCCACGCGCGAGGAGGTCCACACGCTCATCGGCAACGCGCCGTCGCTCCGCTATTTGAGCGAGATGAGCGAGGGCGCGCTGCGCGGCCTCGAAAGCCAGTGGCACAAGATTTACATCGGCTGGCACGCCATCCTCGGCCAGCTCAAGGTCAAGCAGCGCGCCGAGGAGAACAAAACCTTCTGGGGCGGGAAAAAATAATTCTTCCGCCTTTGCCAGAAATGCAATCGCCCGGCCTCGATGTCAAAGTCGGCTATTCCAATCCGGTTGAACCTGCCCAGGGCAACAACGCCGTGCAAGCCGCCGCTGCCACCACGCGACGGTGGTTTAACCGAAACTTTTGAAACGTCAAGCCGCAGTCAAAAGTCCCGGGCTTTTTTTCCTTTTCAGAACAGGTCGCGCAATTGAATTCCCAATGCCTTGGTAATTCTTGCGAGGGCGTCAACGGAGACATTCTCCGCACCGCGTTCGATATGGCTGATGAAAACTGTGCTTAACTCGGCTTTTTCGGCCAGCTTTTCCTGGCTCAATCCTACCCGCTTGCGGTAATAACGAAGGGACTCGCCAAGTTTTTCGCGGTGTTTCGGAAGCGGCACAAATTGCATCAGAGCAGGAGCCGCCCGAATGGGCTATAAAGTATATTTAATGTTTTGCTTGTATTTTTTTATTGGACATGAGAAAGCTTTCTCTAGCCGAAGGTGGCCATCAGAAGTTGATTCAGGCCGCTAAGTTTTCGGAGAACTCAACGAAACCTATGAAGAGCATCAAGCGCACGATCCTCACGGCAGCCATCCTGCTGTCTGCTTCCACCACTCAAACCTTCGCCATCGAAGGACTGCAAATTTCACTTGTCTGCAGCAATGTCGTTTTGTCTTGGCCAAGCGATCCCAGCGAAACTTACATGGTGCAATATCGCCAAACGCTCAATGCAACTGACACTTGGCAAACGGTGGCTTTAGATTTGCCGGCCGACCCGACAACCAATGTCACTTTTTTTGTCCACACGAATGTCGTCCAAAATCCAAGTTGCGGGTGCGGCGGCAGTTCGTTTGCCGCCATGAATGCCAGCCGAACTCTGGCGATGAGCGCCACTGAACCCATTGCGCCAGTGCCGATGGCAATACCGGCAGACGGCTCTGGCGGGGCAGTTCCGCTCGCGCTTTACCCGCCCGGTTTCGATTTGACCGGTTTTCTTATCGTTGATCCGATCAGTGGCGAAACGGTGGATGGCGCCGGATATTCAGTTCAAGCATGGTCGCCTTTAAGAGCAATGGACGATGATTCTGGCGGCGGTTTGTCTCCAACGCCATTGGGCGGCCCGGTTCCTGATGGCGACTCCGGCGGCACCGCGCAAGAGCCGGAAACAGGATTTTATCAGGTGGCCAGAATCGGTGTGCATATTATTGGACTCGATAATTTCACCAACCTCATTTCCAACACCATTTCAATTCCGTTTGAAGCGGCAAATGAAGTCGGCTCTCTGCATGATGTGATTGTGCTGGTTGACGGCGCTCGCTATCGCGGAGCAGAGCCTTTGGTGGCTCCGGGAGTTCATGGAACAATCAACTTGGACACTTCATTTCTGGAAAATGGAAACCACACGGTTCAAGTCGTCGGAAGCTGGCTGAATCCCGACGTTACGGACCCGAACAATCATTTTTTTACCAGATACAGCGATCCATTTACGCTTTCAGTCTCAAATATCATTTGCTACCCAAATTGGGAGGATGAAATCGGTGAACTTGGATTTGCCTATTATTCCTTCGAGACGACTTGCACCAATTCAACCTGGCAAATTGACATTTATGACGTGAGCAATCGGCTTGCAAGAACCTTGAGTGGCAATACTGGCGATGGATTTGTTGAAACGAATTGGGACTTGATTGATCTTAACGGCGTGACGCGAGCAACCAATGATGATGACACGGCATTTTCGTCCATAATTACCGTGGGCGATCCGACCACCAAAGCCACGCCCGGCCAGAAGAAAACCATCGTGTATCCAAGCCACGGTCAATGGGCGATTGCCTATCAAGATATGTTTGGCAACTTGGCCAACAGCAACATTGAGTTCCAAGCCATTTCTATGTTTGGCAGCATGGCCGCGCAATTCGGTGGTGCATATTCAGTATTCCCGACACTCGGTCATCCCGAATACGGGCAGACTTTTCCGATGCGCTATCCCTATACGAATGATCCAGCGCCTCCGACGCCACTGCAAATTATCGCAGACGAAAAAGCCTTGGTGGGACTTTTAACAAACAATGCGATCCGCAACTTTTATTATGGAGGACATTCCGGCCCAACAGACATTGCCACCGTTGATGCCCTGCGAATTTCCATCGCGCTTAAAAATCACTATTATCGGTTTGTGTTTGTTAACGGCTGTTCATCCGCCAACGGCAGCCTGCCGCCAGCCTTCGGCATAAATTTGAATTCATCGCAGCCAGCGAGTTATTTTCAAACGCATGGAACACGGCCCAGGACTTTTCTCGGTTACGATCAGGACGTTTTGTTCTCTGAATATGGATACTTTATTGACCCTGAAACGGAGGCGAATCGTCCGGGTCGCATACCAAGTCGGATCACAGATTTTCTAAACAATTTTGAGTTTTACTGGAATTTCAATTACGACGTATCTACAGCCATCTACGATGCCGAGAACGACACGCCTGATCTCCTCTATGGTTGGGCTGATGGACCCAATTTAAACCTTATTGGCTATCCTTGGCTGCACATTGACGAATATAACTACCAATCTGACTGGTCAAATTAGGATTAAAATATGTGGGAACTGGTTCAAGTAACCGCGCAGTATTCCCATGCTGTGCTGTTGGCTATTCTGCCTTTCGTTTCGGATTTCTCAAAGCAACTGGATTTGCCGGTTCCCACGCCGATAACCGCAAGTCAAGTGAGTGAATTCAAATGCGATCCCCGCCTGGGACGAACCGGCGGGGCGTTGACTCTGACCAACGGGTTTCAATTTACCTTTCTCGATGGCCGAGTCACCCTGTATCGCTCGCCATGGAGTTATTTTTCGTTGCAAGACACGGATTTAATTCCTCAATTCTATGGCCCGGTGAAATTAACAGAAACACAAGCCCTGAACATTGCGCTTGGGGTGATTAAAAAACTCGGCTACGAGAACAGTATGTTTAACGCGGACAGTCCGCCGCTGGTCACGCTGCCGACAAAAATTGGGACGAACTATGTTTCGCGTTACCTTTTTCGCTGGCTTGATCCAAACTGGCCGGAGCCCAAGGAGCCAGGATCAATTGTTCCTGCGTTGCTTGATGTCGAAGTGAACGCATCCAATGGAGCAGTCGAAATGGTGGTCATCTCCGGTCGCGATACTCGGCGACCTTCTCCAAAGGTTGATGTGGTTCCTCCTTTGTTGCATCCAAAGATAACATCAGTTAACCCGCTTGGGACACCGACGAGTCCCGTCAGTAAAATCTATGCGGTTGCTTTTCTTAACGCCATTCTACCACAGCTTTCAGATTTTATCGCCAAGGCGGGTTTGAATATCCCCATTCCGGTAACAACCAACCAATTGATTGCAACAAACTACATTTGTCGGATTTTAGAAGGAAGGCCAATAGCTCAACTTTATTTGACGAATGGAGATCGCTTCAATTATGAAAAGGGGTTCTGCGCTTTTTACGCCCACGACGCAATGGATAAATTTCCAGAGGACGGCAGGACCGGGGACTTTTTTGGCCACCTCAACATGACCACCAATGAAGCGATTTCGCTCTGTGCGGCAGTGATAAAAACAATGGGCTACACGAACCAACTCCCGGCCCCTTTGATCAGTCATGGCTTCGGGAGCGGGACGCTGGCATGCACGCGATACACTTATTATTGGAGACACCCTGGCAATGACTTCCCGTTTGCTTCGTTTGAAGTGGACATGGAAACCAAGACCATAAAATCCATTTTTCTTAAAGGCCCGGCTTTTCAAAAAGCTCCGCCGGAGATCGCCTGGCCACAACAAAGCGAGCCGTGAAAACCGTTACCATTGAACGCATCGAATCTGTCATCCACAAAAACGAAAATGCCAAAGCAGAGAGGAGCCGTCTGGGATTTTGATTTTTCCATTGTCTTATCTCATCCTGAAACATTCTGGGCGGAAAAAATAATTCTTCACCATTCGCCGGGATTGTGGTTTGGAAAGGCTTCAGGCAGACTTCGCCGCCATGCTGAATTATTTTCAAATTTTGATTCTTGCGATCATTCAAGGCGCGTGCGAACTGCTGCCCGTTTCCAGTTCCGCGCACGTCATCGCGGCGGAAAAAATCATGGGTTGGTGGAGCGGCAAATCCATTGATCCGTCCAGTCCTGAAATGGTGATGCTCCTGGTCATGCTGCACACGGGCACGATGTTCGCCGTGATCGTTTATTTTTGGAACGGCTGGAAGCGCGATTATTTTAATTCAAAGGCGCAGTTTCAGTGGTTTGCCATCCAAGTGATTCTGGCGACTATCTGCACGGGCATTGTCGGTTACGGACTGAAAATTCTCATTGAAAAAATTTTCATGCGCAACACGCCGCACGCCGAAATTGAAAATTTATTTTCCAATCTGCCGTTGATGGCCGGCGCTTTGGCCGCCGTTGGCGTTTTGATCATTGTCGCCGGCTGGCGTGAGGAAAAAGTGCCACGCCATTCAGAAATCCAGCCGCAGCATTCTTTCTGGATCGGCATTGTGCAGGGACTTTGCCTGCCGTTTCGCGGGTTTTCACGATCCGGCTCCACGATTTCCACGGGGTTGCTGCTCGGCTTGCCCAAACAAAAACTGGAAGAATTCAGTTTCGCGCTGGCCGTGGTTTTGACACCACCGATCATCGCGCAGGAAGCGCATCGTTTGGTGAAGGCTCACGCGTTGAGCGGACAAAATTCCGTGCTGCCGCTTTTTTTGCCGGGGCTGGTCGGAATGATTTTGAGTTTCATCGCCGGACTGCTCGCGTTGAAATTGCTCTCGCGCTGGCTCGAAGGCGGACGTTGGAAATTTTTTGGCTTCTACTGTTTGATTGCCGCCGCCGCCGTGCTGGCCATCCATTACAAAATAAAATAATCGCGCCGGCAAAAATTAAATACGCTGGCAAAAATCAACGCTTCGCTTTCAGGAATTTTTTGCGGCGAGAATTTTTTGCGCCTCGCCCAGAAGCTGGCTGGGGCTGAACGGTTTTGCGAGAAACAAAACTGCGCCCGCAACTTCGGCTTCAATTTTAGTGAGCGCCTGACCTTTGGCCGAAAGCACCACGACCGGGATGTCGCGCGTCGCCGGATTTTCCTTCAACTGCCGGAGCGCGCCCAGCCCGTCGAGGCCGGGCATCATCACGTCCAGCACGATGAGCTGCGGCTGTGCGGTGGCCGCCGTGGCGAGCGCCTCCTGGCCGTCCCGGCAACTGACGACGGCGTAGCCGCCTTTTTTGAACGTCATCTCCAGCAGGCGGAGCATATAAGCTTCGTCATCGGCGATGAGAATTTTTTGCGTAGTGGTTGGGTTCATGTTTGGTGCCTGATTAAAACAAAAGTCTGGTCATCCGACAACGCCACGTCGCCGCGATAAGCCGTGAGCCGGTCGAGCAAAAAAAGTTTTCCCGTTTCCACGTCGCTGGTCTGGGCGGCGGCCTCGGCCAGCAACCGCCGCAATTCTTCTTCGCCCAGCAGTGCGCCGCCGGCACCGCGCGACTCGCTCAAGCCGTCGGTGTAAAGCAACGCCGCCGCGCCCGGCGGCAGCGCATGGACGTTTTGCGGATAGTCGGCGCACGGCTCAATGCCCAGCGGAATACCGGCCTTGCCGGGCGCGCTGGCTTTCGCCTCGCCGCGCTGCCAGACAAGCAACGGACAGTGGCCGGCGCTGGCGAAAATCATTTCGCCGCGGCGCGGGTCGAGATACACGAGCTTCGCCGTGATGAACATGTCCACGCGTGAAAGGTCGGGAAACAAAATTTTATTTGCCGCGCCGAGCAGCTCGCCCGGCTGCGAAAACAATTGTGGCATCGAGCGGACCGTGCTGCGCAAAACCGCCGCGAACAGCGCCGCCGGCACGCCTTTGCCCATCACGTCCGCGATGACCAGCAGCACCGCGCCGCCGCCCGCCGGAATCGCGTCGTAAAAATCGCCGCCCACCTGCAGCGCGCTCTGGCACGCCGCCGCCAGCGCGAACGGCGGGCACGCCGGCAGTTGCGCGGGCAGCAAAGAGCGCTGGATTTCCGCCGCGATTTCCAGTTCGCGCCGCGTCACGCGCGTGGCCGTGCGTTCGTCGAGCAGCCGCGCGTTGACGATTTGGATCGCCAGAAAATCCACGAACGTGTGCAGCAGATTGACCTGCGCGGCGGTGAACGGCTTGTCCGCCGCGCGCCGGCCGAGCGTCACCGTGCCGACCAGATGATCGGCCAGATAAAACGCGTGGCAGATGCCGTTGCCCACGGGCATGGCCGCGCGCAGCGGATCGCTTTTGTCCAGCGGCTCTTCGGGGCTGAACCAGATGTCCTGCCGCGTCCGCGCGGCGCGCGTCTCCACCGACTTCAAAGAATCATCCGCGAGCGCGACCGGCGCGAGCGGCGCCGGATTTTTTTCCGGCAGCACCAGCAGCGTCTCCAGTTTTTTTCCATCTGCCGCCAGCAGCCGCAGCACCGCGCCGTCCGCCTCGGCAATCTGCGCCAGATCGCGCAGCAGCCGGTGGGAAAATTCCTGCAAGTCTGTGTTCGCGCCCAGTTCGGAGCTGTAGCGGAAAACGGCGACCAGGCTTTCGTAATTTGCCGCCAGCTCGGTGGTCATTTCCGTCAGCGCCGTTTCCGCGTCGGCCAGCCGGCGTTGCAAATCACCGATGTCCGGCAAAATGGTTGTCCCGGCGGAACGCGCGCGGCGCAGCACCAAAACATTTTCACACGGATGGCGCAGATAAAAAAATTCATCCGTGAGCGACTTCATCAGATAAAGCCCGCGCCCGCGCTCGGCGTCGGCGTCGGGAAGTTTGATTTCGGCGGGCCAGTCGAAGCCGGCGGTGTGGTCGGTGATGCGCGCTTCAACCTCGCGGGCGCCGGCGGAAACATCAATGATCACGGGCAGTTGACGCGCGCCGGGTGCCGCGTATTTCACCGCATTGTTCGCGGCCTCGATGAGCGCCAGTTCCCACGCGCCGAGGTCGGCCTCCGGCAAACCGAGTTCGCCGAGCCAGCCGCACACCCGCGCCACGCCGGCGCGCACGGCGGAAAATTCGCACGCGGCTGCCACCCGCAGCGCCGTCCGGTGCTCGGAGCGCGCGGTGGTGGGTGGACTTTGGTTGGCGGCGTTCATGGATTCAAATTTTATTGGGTTTCTCAAATTTTGAAAGGCTGCAAATGCGGCGACAAAGCGGCCGTAAAAAAGCCTGGCGACGAATTCATTTTTGAAATGGCGCGGCATTGCGCTAGACTGCGTGAATCAAGAAACAAATATGAATTCAAAGTGCTTCATGGCCGCCGTCGCGCTGGGCGCGCTGGTATTCAACGCCGCCGCGTGGGATTACGAAGGGCATCATGCGGTGAACGAACTGGCGCTGGCGTCGCTGCCGGCGGATTTTCCGGCGTTCGCGCTGACGCCGGAAACGCGTGCCCGCATCGCGTTTCTCGCGGGCGAGCCGGACCGCTGGCGCAGTGAAACCAGTTTGAAAAACGGCACGGGCCTGGCGCTCGGCCATGCGAACGGGCCGGACCATTACCTTGATCTGGAGGACATCTATCTTTACGGGCTGACGCCGGCGACGCTGCCGCCGTTGCGCTATGATTTTGTGGCGGACATCGTGAAGGCGCGCGCGGCGCATCCCGAAAGATTTCCGGCGATTGACTCGGCGCGCGACAGCGACCACACGCGCGAGTTGAGCGGTTTTTTGCCGTGGGCGATCACGGAGAATTACGAGAAGTTGCAGTCCGGCTTCAGCACGCTCGCCGCGCTGGAAAAACATGGCGGCACGCCGGTGGAAATTGAGAACGCGAAACAGAACATCGTTTATGTGATGGGCGTGATGGGCCATTTCGTCGGCGACGCCAGCCAGCCGCTGCACACGACGATGTATCACCACGGCTGGACGACGAACGACAATCCGAATCATTACACGACGTCGTTTGGCTTCCACGCGTGGATTGACGGCGGATTTTTCCGCAAGACCGGCGGCATTGACGAGAAAAAACTGGCCGCCGCAATTCATCCGGCGGAAAAAATCGCGGCGGCGGCCGATCCGAACGGCATTTTTCACACGGCGGTGAATTTCATCGTCGAGCAAAACAAGCTCGTGGAGCCGCTTTACCGGCTCGAAAAAGCAGGCAAGCTGTCCGCCGAGGGCGACGCCGGCGCGGCAGGACGTGCGTTTCTCGAAGCCCAGCTTATGAAGAGCGGCCAACTGCTCGGCGACCTCTGGCTGACGGCGTGGCGGACCGCGCCGGAAGACACCTATCTCGAACGCGAGTTGCAACCGCGCGCCGCCGCGGCGACGGCACCGAAATGAATTCCGCCATCGCCACGCGCATCGCCGCCGCGTTCGGCTTGCTGGCGGTTGTGCTCGGCGCATTCGGCGCGCACGCGCTGAAAAATTTGCTCGCGCACAACGGCACGGCGGCGGTCTGGGAAACGGCGGTGTTCTACCATTTCATCCACGCCGTGATGCTGTTCGTCCTCGCGGAGCGAAAAACTTTTCCCGCCGTCGCGTGGTGGAGTTTTCTGCTGGGGATTTTGATTTTCTCCGGCTCGCTTTATTTGCTGGCGGTGACGAATGCGCGCTGGCTCGGCGCGATCACGCCGGTCGGCGGCGTCGGTTTCATCATCGGCTGGGGCGCGCTGCTGCTGAAAGGCCGCGCATCCGGCGTTTGACTATTGCACGCGGGTTCACTAATTTCGACGTTTGTTAAACCAACAACTGGAATCCAAACTCATTTATTTTTATGGCCGCCAAATCTGCTGACAAGTCCGTTGAAAAATCCACCGTCGAAGCCAAAGCCGCCGCGACGCGCGAACGCGAACTCGACGCCGCGATTTCCAGCATCCACAAAGCTTACGGCGATGGCGCGATCATGCGCCTCGGCGACGCGCGGGCGCAGGTGAAAATTGACGTCATTCCGACCGGCGGGCTGGCGATTGACCTCGCGCTCGGCGTCGGCGGCATTCCGCGCGGCCGCGTCGTGGAAATTTTCGGCCCCGAATCTTCCGGCAAAACCACGCTGATGCTGCACGTCATCGCCAACGCGCAAAAGGCCGGCGGCCTCGCGGCGTTCATTGACGCGGAACACGCGCTCGATCCCGGCTACGCAAAAAAACTCGGCGTGAATCTGGATGACTTGCTCGTGTCGCAGCCGGATTCCGGCGAAGAGGCGTTGACGATTTGCGAAACGCTCGCGCGCTCGAACGCGCTGGACGTGATCGTCATTGACTCCGTCGCCGCGCTCGTGCCGAAGGCGGAACTCGAAGGCGAAATGGGCATGGCGACGATGGGCATGCAGGCGCGGCTGATGAGCCAGGCGCTGCGCAAGCTCACCGCGATTCTTGCCAAGTCCAAGACGACTTGCATTTTCACCAACCAGTTGCGCGAAAAAGTCGGCGTGATGTTCGGCAGCCCCGAAACCACGCCCGGCGGCAAGGCGCTGAAATTTTACGCCAGCGTGCGCATGGACATCCGCCGCCGCGACCAGTTGAAAGATGCGGCGGGCAATGTTTACGGCAACCACACGCGTGTGAAGATCGTGAAGAACAAGGTTGCGCCGCCGTTTGCCGAGGCCGAGTTCGACATCATCTACAACCACGGCATTGACAAGGAAGGCAGCATTCTCGACGTGGGCATCGCGTGCGGCGCGGTGGAAAAAAAAGGCGCATGGCTGCAATTCGACGGCGCGCTCATCGGCCAGGGCCGCGAGGCGGCGAAAAAGGCGCTGGAAGAAAAACCCGAACTGGCGGCTAAAATAGTCGAGGCCATCATGGTGAAACGCGCGGCGGCGCCGGTAGAGAGCAAGTAGTCCAAACCGCAGTCTAGGTTGGAATAGTCAGCGAAAGTAAAAAATAAAAAAAACTTAAATAATTGATTTTCAAAGGTTTTATGTTCTTTACTTTTCGTCTTTTTGGACGATCATAGCCTCGTAATGAACGACGTTTTCCACCAGATGTTTATTGGAATGGGCTCCATGATTCTGGCGCCTTTTGGAAAGTTTCCGCGCCCATCTTTTCGTATTACTTTGCCGCCTGAAAGTTCCGCGCAAGCAATCGGATTTGATTTCTCACGAGTTGCTAACGACCTAAATCATTCAATTGATAAGGTTCAGAATGAAAAACAACTCGAACTGAAATTGAAGACGTGAGCGCGGACAGCCAAACCGAAATTTCTCATTCCCCGGCTCCTCCTTCAAAAAAGTTGGAGGGAAATTATACGCAGATAAATGTTCTTTTCCCTTCAAGTCAAGTTGAGCTGCCTGCCGCAGATAAATTCAAGGCGTTCCCGCCAGAAGCTCAAAGCGCCATTCTTGAGGCATTTAAGCTTGAACAGTTGGAACGTCATGCTTGGTTAAAAAATCAACAAGCCAATGAACACTGCTTGAATATGCAAAGTGGTCGCCATAACTTCCGCTGGCGGCTTGTCGGAACAATATGCGGCATGGTCGTTTTGATTGCCGCACTTGGATTTGGAAGCTGGTTGATTAAAAATGGCGCTTCTGGTGCTGGCGTCTTTTTATTGATTGTGGCTGTTGGCACAATGATTGGCAGTGCGATTTACGGTCAAAGCCAAAGGGATCCTAACGCTCCGCCAGAAAAGCTCGAAGAAGATTCAACTAAATAACTTCTGGTTTAAAATTAAGACACTATTTGACCGCTGCACTTGCTTTCCGTGCCGCGCCAATCCATGCTATGATTCATTTTCAACCCCGCGTGTCGG
>Ga0075522_10001176_pt1 | contig 19855 bp, 17 predicted proteins | sample NGEPerA_FD_74796 | JGI IMG/M metagenome (GOLD analysis project Ga0075522, IMG submission 74796) | Arctic peat soil microbial communities from the Barrow Environmental Observatory site, Barrow, Alaska, USA - NGEE PermafrostL2-A | ecosystem: Environmental > Terrestrial > Soil > Wetlands > Peat ...
AGCCAGCCGACGGTCCCGCCGCTCGACGGCATGACCAACGATCGCGGCGAGCTGCGACCGGGCGTCTTCATCTACCGGACCATGGACGACTGCCTTCAGATGCGGGCCCGCGCGCGGGCCGGCGACAGCGCCGTGGTGCTGGGCGGCGGGCTCCTGGGCCTCGAGGCGGCCAAGGTCCTGAGCGACGCCGGGCTGCACGTGACGGTGGTCCACGCGGCACGCACGCTCCTCAACGCACAGCTCGACGAGCTGGGTGGCGAAATGTTGGAACGGCAGATCGAAGCGCACGGCATCTTCGTCCGCACCGGCCGCACCATCGAGGCTGTGCTGGGGGACCAGGCGGTCGACGGCGTGCGCCTCGACGACGACAAGACGCTGGGGGCCGATCTGCTGGTGCTGGCCTGCGGCGTCCGCCCGCGGATCGACGTCGCGCGCGCCTCGGGATTGCCCATCAACAAGGGCATCATCGTCAACGATACGCTGGCCACGGAGGTGCCCGGCGTCTACGCGATTGGCGAGTGCGCCGAGCACGGCGGCCGCACCTACGGAATCGTGGCCCCGGCCTGGGAGCAGGCGGCGATCCTGGCCGACGTGCTCAGCGGGGCCAACCCGCAGGCCCGCTACCGCGGCTCGAAGATCTACACCCGCCTCAAGGTGGCCGGCATCGACGTCGCCTCGATGGGGCACATCGATCCCGAGCTGGACAGCGACGAGGTCATCCAGGTGGTCGAGACCCGCAAGGGTGCCTACCGCAAGCTGGTGGTGCGCGGGCGCGCGTTGGTCGGCGCGATGTTCGTGGGCAACACCGCCGCCGCCGCCAATCTGGTGCAGCTCTTCGATCGCGGCGATCCGCTCCCCGAGGATCCGCTCGAGGCCTTCTGCCCCGGCACCGTGTTCGGGGGCGAAGCGGTCAGCGACCGGGTCGTGTGCAACTGCAACAAGGTCACCGAGGGCGGCCTGCGCGAGGCCATCGCCTGCGGCGCCACCTCGGTGGAGGCCCTGGCGCTGGCGACCCGGGCCGGCACCGGCTGCGGCTCGTGCAAGACCGAGCTCTCCCAGATCCTGGCGCGCCATGCGCCCGCGGCGGCCAAGCGGGTCGCCGCGGCCTGAGGCCACCGCGGAAGCGGTTTCGTCGACAGCGGCCGTTGGCCGATTCGACGCGCATGCGTTGCGGCGGGCGTCGGGATGAGCGACCATGAGCGCGGCCCGTCTCTGGGGGGAGACGTCGGGCCGGTCCTTTGACCATGCCCACGCTGCTGAATCCCGCCATTCCAATACCCGCCGGCCCCGAAACCGCTCGGGCGGAGCTGGTGCTGCTATGCCGCGTGCGGAGCTGGTTCTGCGCGCTGCCGGTGGCGCACGTGGAGGAGACCATGCGCCCTTTGCCGGTCGGGCCTCTGGCGGCGGCGCCCGCGTTCGTTACCGGGCTGTCGATCATCCGCGGGCGGCCGACGCCGGTGGTGGATACGGGGGCGCTGCTGGGGGCACGCGACGAAGCCCATCCGCGCCGGCTGGTCGTGCTCCGGCTCGGTGAGCGGCGGGTGGCGCTGGCGGTGGAAGAGGTGCTGGGGGTGCGGGCGCTCTCGGGCGCGACGCTGCATCGACTGCCGCCGCTCTTGAGCGAAGCCGGTCGCGACGCGGTCTCCGCGATCGGCGCGCTCGACGACGCGCTCTTGCTGGCCCTCGATGCCGGCCGGCTGGTGCCGCAGGCTGTCTGGGACGCCGTGGCCGTCGGCGGTGCGGCGCCGTGAGCGCGCCGGCGGAGCCCTCCGCCTCCGAGATCGAGCGATTCCGAAGCTCGGTGCGACGCCGCCTGGGGCTCAACTTCGACGACGGCAAGCTGCCGTTCCTGGGCGAGGTCTTGCGGCGGCGGACCGCGACCACCGGGCGATCGGCGGGCCCCTATCTCGACGACCTCGAAGACGGCCCCCCGTGGCGCGACGAGCTGCGGGCTCTGGCCGGCGAGCTGACCGTCGGCGAGACGTTTTTTTTTCGCAACATCGAGCAATTTCGGGCGCTGGCCGAGATCGCGCTGCCCGAGCGGGCGCGCGTCCGTTCGGCGGAGCGCCGGCTGCGAATCCTGTCGGCCGGCTGCGCCTCCGGCGAGGAGACCTACACGCTGGCGATACTCGCGCGCGAACAGCCGGCCCTGGCCGGGTACCAGATCTCGATCCGCGGGGTCGACGTGAACCCGGCGGCGATCAAGCGGGCAACCGCCGGGTCGTACTCCACCTGGGCGCTCCGCGAGACGTCCGACGAGATGCGCGGCCGCTACTTCCGCCCCGACGGGCGGCAGTTCCTGCTCGACCCCGGGCTGAAGGCCTCGGTCGTCTTCGAGGAGCGCAATCTGGCCGAGCCCGAGGCCGCCTTGTGGCAACCGGAATCCTTCGACGTGGTCTTCTGCCGGAACATGCTGATGTACCTGGCGCCCGAGGTGGCGCGCGCGATCGTCGATCGAATTGCGCGCAGCCTGGCCCCCGGCGGGTACCTGTTTCTGGGCTCCGCCGAGACCCTGCGCGGCCTATCGCAGGCTTTTCACCTCTGCCATACCCACGGAACTTTCTATTACCGGCGGCGCGACGGCAGCGAGCCGGCGCCCGCGATCGACTCGCTCTCGGACCCAGCGAGGGATGCGGCCGTGCCCGCCGGCCTGCCCGAGATCGGCGACTCCTGGGTAGAGGTCATCCGGCGCGCCTCCGAACGTATCCGATCGTTGACGGGCCCCGGCAGATCGCCCGCCCCGAGCGCGCGATCGGTGGAGCGACCGCTCGCGGGCGAACCATCCGCCGAGCTGAGCCTGATCGCGGACCTGATTCGCCAGGAACGATTCTCCGAGGCGCGGACGGCCTTGGCGCTGTTGCCGCCGGCGTCCGCGCGCGATCCGGACGCGCTTCTGCTCCAGGCGGTGTTGCTCACCCACGGGGGCGACTTGACCGCCGCCGAACGGCTGTGCGCCGAGGTGCTGGTTCTCGACGAGCTGAGCGCCGGCGCCCACTACCTGACCGCGCTGTGCCGAGAGCGTGCCGGCGACGGCCGCGCGGCCGTCGACCACGATCAGGCCGCGGTCTACCTGGACTCCAGCTTCGCGATGCCACACCTCCACCTCGGCTTGCTGGCGAGGCGCGCCGGCGATCCGGCCGCCGCCCGCCGCCAGCTGGCCGAGGCGCTGACCCTCCTCGAACGGGAGGATCCCGCGCGGCTCTTGATGTTCGGCGGCGGATTCGGCCGGGAGAGCTTGCTGTCGCTCTGTCGCGCCGAGCTGGTGGCCTGCGGGGCCGAACGATGACCGGCAAGCCGAGAACGGCCGGCACCCGCAGCGCGGCCGAGCTGGCGCGCCAGTTCGATCGCAGCTTCGCCGATCCGGCCCGCGCCGCCGACGAGGAGGTCGAGGAGCTGCTGGCCATCCGCGTGGGGTGCGATGCCTACGCCGTTCGATTGCGCGACGTCACCGGCCTGATGGTCGATCGGAAGATCGTCCCGCTGCCGACCCCGGAGCCCGCGTTGCTGGGCATCGTCGGCCTGCGCAACGGCATCGCGCCGGTCTACAGCCTGGCCGCGCTGCTCGGCTACGGCCCGACCGCCGAAGCACCACGCTGGCTGTTGCTGGTGGACCCCGGCCCCCAGTTCGGGCTGGCCTTTCCGGAGTTCGACGGCCACCGCCGGGTGGCGCGGGCCGACGTCTCGTCGAATCGAGAAGCCGGCGCCGCCGCGGCCGGGAGCGCCCACGTGCCGGAGCTGGTGCGCATCGACGACACCCGCCGCGGCCTCATCGGCATCGCCGGGCTGACCGAGGACATTCGAGCCAGAGTCGCAAACCACGATCGGACCAAGGAGAGATGACATGTGGACGTTTGGCAAGAAGGTAGCGGCGGGGTTCGGGTTGGCGTTCCTGTTGCTGGCGGCCATCGGGACGGTGGCCTATCGGAGCATCGACACGCTCACGCGGACCAGCTATCGGGCCGCGCACTCCCACAACGTGCTCGAACACATCGCGGGCGTCCTCAGCCTGATGAAGGACGCCGAAACCGGGCAGCGCGGGTTCGTGATCAGCGGCGACGAGACTTTCCTGGCGCCCTACACCGAGGCGATCGGCAGCCTCGACAAGGTTGTGCGGGAGCTGCGTGAGCTGACCGCCGACAATCCCGGCCAGCAACAACGTCTCGACCAAGCGGCGCCGCTCATCGCCGACAAGCTGTTCGAGCTCAAGCGCACCATCGCGATACGCCGGACCGAGGGGTTCCAGGCGACCGAGAAGGTCGTCGCCGAGGGGGTCGGCAAGCGATACATGGACGATCTCCGGCGGGTGCTGGCCGAGATGGAGCGCGACGAGCGCGGGCTGCTCAAGCAACGCGCCGACGAGGTCGAGGCCTCGGCGGCCGGCGCCCGAACCACCATCGGCGTCGGCACGCTGCTCTGCTTGGTGCTCTCGACGTTGGTGGGGTTCCTGCTCACCGGCGCGCTGAGCCGCCAGATCGGCTCGGCGGTGCGCCACGTGCAAAGCTCGTCGGCCGAGCTGCAAGCGGCCGCCAACCAGCAGGTGACCAGCGCCAAAGAGCAGTCGGCCGCCATGGCGGAGATCAACACCACCATCAGCGAGCTGCTGGCGACCTCGCGTCAGATCGCGGAGAGCGCCCAGCGGGTGGCGCGGGTCGCGACCGAGACCGCGGCAGCGGCCCGCACCGGCGACGACACCGTCCAGCGCACCCACGAGTCGGTGGCCGGCATCAAACGCCAGGTCGACGTGATCGTGGCGCACATGATCGAGCTGGGGAAGAAGTCGCAGCAGATCGGCAGTGTCCTCGAGATCATCAACGAGCTGGCCGAGCAGACCAACATCCTGGCCATCAACGCCACCATCGAAGCGGCGGGCGCCGGCGAGCTCGGGCGCCGCTTCGCCGTGGTGGCCGACGAGATCCGCAAGCTGGCCGATCGCGTGGGCGGATCGACCAAGGACATCCGCGGCCTGGTCGACGACATCCGCGCGGCGGTCAACACCACCGTGATGGCGACCGAAGGGGGCTCGAAGGCGGTGGACGCCGGCACCCGGCAATTCAACGAGGTCGCCAGCTCGTTCAAACAGATCGCCGGGCTGGTGGCCACCACCAGCGAGGCGGCCAAGGAGATCGAGCTCTCCACCAAACAGCAGTCGTCGGCGGTCGAGCAGGTCAACTTGGCGGTCGCCAACGTATCGCAGGCGGCGCGCGAGACCGAGGCCAGCTCCGGCCAGACGTTGCAAACATCGTCCGAGCTGACCAACCTGTCGAAGGATCTGGCGCGTCTCATTCAACCGCAGGCCGCCTGAGGCTACCTAGATCGTGGGACGCGATCCTTATCAATACTTCCGCGTCGAGGCGCGGGAAATCCTCGACGGGCTGGGACGGGGCGTCCTGGAGCTCGACAAGGGCGGTACGCCCGAGACGGTGGCGGGCCTGCTGCGGCTGGCGCACACGATCAAGGGCGCGGCCCGGGTGGTCAGGCAGTCGACCATCGCCGAGCACGCCCACGCCATCGAAGGATTGCTCTCCGACCTGCGCGAGGCCATCCCGCCGGACGCGGGAGAGCGCACCAATCAGCTGCTCACCCACCTCGACGCCATGGCGTCGGCGGTGGCGGCGCTCGACGCCCCGACCTCGACATCGGCGCAGGCCCCGGTGGTGCCACCGTCGGGGGAAACGCGCGGGCGCCCGTCCGCCGAAGAGATCCCGCGCGCGGCGCGCGGCGAGGTGTCCGAGATCGACGCGCTGGTCGACGCGGTGTCGGAGACGGGACTGCAGGTGCGAACCGTGCGCCGCGCGCTCGGCGGGGTCGCACGCGCCCGCCACTTGGCCGGCCTCTTGGCGGATCAGCTCACGCCGGGCAACGGCGCGTCGTCGCTCCGGCTGCGCTCTTTCGCCGACGACCTGCGCAGCTCGCTGGCGACCCTCGATCGCCAGCTCGCCGGTGCGGTCGATCAAGCCGAACGTGAGATTCGCGAAGTCCGAGACGCCGCCGAGAAGTTGCGCCTGGCCCCTGCCGAGACCCTCTTCGTGCCGCTGGCGCGCACGGTGCGCGACGTCGCGCAGGCGCTCGGTCTCCAGGCGACCTTCCAGTCGAAGGGGGGCGAAGTCCGGCTCGACGCCCAGGTGCTCACCGCGGTGCAGGCGGCGCTGGTCCAGCTGGTCCGCAACGCCGTCGCCCACGGCATCGAGCCACCGGCTGAGCGTGCGCGGGCCGGAAAACCGCCGGCCGGACGGGTCGCCATCGAAGTGGTGCGGCGCGGGAATCGAATCACGTTCGTCTGTCGCGACGACGGGCGCGGCGTCGACCTGGAGGCGGTCCGGCGCGTGGCGCAGCGCCGTGGTCTGTTACCGGCGGCCACGCCGCCTCTGCCGGCCGGCGCGCTCCTGCAGCTGCTATTCAAAGGCGGAGTCACCACCGCCGGGGCGGTCACCGAGCTCTCCGGTCGCGGCATTGGACTCGACGTCGTGCGGGACGCCGCGGTCCAACTGGGCGGGGAGGTGTCCGTGACGACGGAAGCCGGTCGTGGCACCACCTTCGAACTCACGGTCCCCCTGTCGCTCTCGTCGCTCGAGGCGTTGTTGGTCGAGGTCGACGGGATCGCCGCCGCCATTCCGCTGGATGCGGTTCGCCGGACCGTCCGGCTCACCCAGGGGGAGGTGGCCCGCACCGCCGACGGTGAGACCGTCGTGTACGACGGTCAGGTGATCCCATTGGTACCTTTGCGGCGATCGCTGCGCGGCCCGGCCGCCCCGGCGCCAGCCTGGAATGGCGGCGGGCGCTCGGCGATCGTGTTGAGCGGCGCGACCGCCTCGGCCGCGGTGGCCGTCGATCGCCTGCTCGGAACGGCCAGCCTGATCCTGCGCCCGCTGCCCCCGTTCGCGCCGGCCGATCCGGTGATCGCCGGCGCCGCCGTCGACGGCGAGGGGACGCCCCAGCTGGTGCTCGATCCGATCGAGCTGGTGGCCTCGGCCTTCCGTACCGATCGAACACTGCCGGTGGCGACGGAGCCCACGCGGCCGCCCCCCCCCATCTTGGTCATCGATGATTCGCTCACCACCCGCATGCTCGAGCAGAGCATCCTCGAATCGGCCGGCTATGAAGTCGAGTTGGCGACCTCTGCCGAGGAGGCGCTCGAAAAGGCGCGCCGGCGGCGCTATCGACTGTTCCTGGTGGACGTCGAGATGCCCGGCATGGACGGTTTTTCCTTCGTGACCACCACCCGGGCCGATCCGGTGCTGCGCGAGGTGCCGGCCATCCTCGTGACCTCGCGCAACGGGCCCGAGGACCGCCGGCGGGGGATGGACGCCGGCGCCAGCGGCTACGTCGTCAAGGGCGACTTCGATCAAGGTCAGCTCTTGGCGCTGATCCGGGGCCTGGTGCGCTAGATGGCCAATCCGCTGCGGGTGTTGGTGGTCGAGGACTCGGTCACCGTGCGGCAACGCCTGGTCGAGGTGCTGGCCACCGATCCCGAGGTGGTCGTGGTCGGCGAGGCCGGCGACGGGCGTCAGGCGGTCGAGCTTTGTCTCAAGCTGCAGCCCGACGTCATCACGATGGACATGATGATGCCGACCATGACCGGCCTGGCCGCGACCGAGCAGATCATGGCCCACCGCCCCACCCCGATCCTGATCGTCTCGTCGTCGACCAACCGGGGCGAGCTGTTCCGGATGTACCAGGCGCTGGCGGCAGGCGCGGTCGATGTGCTCGAAAAGCCGCTCGGGGACGACAGCGACAGCGCCTGGGAGGCCCGGTTCTTGTCGACGCTCAAGCTGGTCGCGCGCATCCGGGTCATCACCCACCTGCGCGGCCGCCTGGGCACGCCATCGAGAGCACCGGCCGCTTTGCCGTTCGGCGCGCCGCCGACATCGCGGCCCTTCACCCTGGCGGCGGTGGGCGCGTCGACCGGCGGTCCGGCCGCGATCGTCGAGGTGCTGCGTGCGCTGCCGGCGGACTTCGCGCTGCCGGTGTTGCTGGTTCTGCACATCGGGGCGCCGTTCGGAACCTCGTTCGCCGATTGGCTCGACGGACAGGTCGGCCTGCAGGTCCGCTTCGCCATCGACGGACAGCGGCTCGACGGCCCGCCGGGCCGGGTGCTCATGGCGCCCCCCGAACGACATCTGACCCTACAGGGCGGCCGCCTGCGCCTGACCGCCGGCCCCGAGCGCCACTCCTGCCGCCCCTCGATCGACGTGCTCTACGACTCGATCGCGCTCGAGACCGGCGCCAGCACCGTCGCCTGCTTGCTGACCGGGATGGGCCGGGATGGGGCGGCCGGTCTGCTGGCCATCCGGCAGGCCGGCGGCCTCACGATCGCGCAAGATGAGGCCACCTCGGTGGTCTATGGGATGCCGCGCGAGGCGGTCCTGCTGGGCGCCGCAGAGCGGGTGCTTCCGATCGGTCAGATCGGCCCCTGTTTGGCCGGGCTCACTGACCCGCGATCGAGCTCTTCGAGGTCTAGGCCGACATGAACGAAACCATCCTGATCGTCGATGACAGCTTGACCGTTCGGATGAATCTGGCCGACGCGTTCGCGGCCGCCGGCTTTCGCGCGCTCCCCTGCGCGAGCGCCGCCGACGCGCGCCGGGCCCTGCGAGAGGAGCCGGTCGAGATCCTGATCCTCGACGTCCGGCTCCCCGACGGCGACGGCGTCGATCTGCTGAAGGAGATCCGCGCCACCGCCGGCGGCGCCCAGATGCCGATCCTGATGCTCTCGTCGGAGGCCGAGGTCAAAGATCGAATCCGCGGCATGCGGACCGGCGCCGACGAGTACGTCGGTAAGCCCTACGACACCGACTACGTCGTCGCGAAGGTCCGCGAGCTCCTGCGGCGCGGGGCGCCCGCGGCTTCGGCTGCCACCACGGTGCTGGTGATCGACGACAGCCCGACCTTCCTCGGCGAGCTCCGCCTGGCCTTCGAGTCGGCCGGGTACGCGGTGCTGTCGGCGGCGAGCGGCGAGGAAGGGTTGCGGGTGGCCGCCAGCCAGCGCCCCCACGCCATCGTGGTCGACGGTGAGCTGCCGGGGATCGACGGCGCGACGGTCATCCGCCGGGTGCGTCTGGACGCGGCGCTGCGCGGCGTCCCCTGCCTCATGCTGACCGGCTCGGAGGATCACGGCGCCGAGCTGCGGGCGCTCGACTCGGGCGCCGACGCCTTCGTCCGCAAGGACGACGACATCGGGGTGATCCTCGCGCGGCTGGCGGCGGTCTTGCGCAGCGCCGGTTCGGGACGCTCGACCGACGAAACGACCAGTCTGCTCGGCCCCAAACGGATCCTGGCCATCGACGACAGCCCGACCTACCTGCAGACGCTGGCGGACGCGCTGCGATCAGAGGGCTACGACGTGGTGCTGGCCCGCTCAGGGGAAGAGGCGCTCGAGCTGCTGAGCGTCCAGCCGGTCGACTGCATCTTGCTCGATGTGCAGATGCCCGGCCTGGGCGGTCAGGAGACCTGCCGGCGGGTCAAGGCGGCGCCGATGATGCGGGACGTCCCCCTCATCATGCTCACCGCGCTCGAGGGCCGCGACGCGATGGTCGAGGGGCTGGGCGCGGGCGCCGACGACTACATCCCAAAATCCAGCGACTTCGAGGTGCTCAAGGCGCGCGTGCGGGCTCAGATCCGCCGCAAGCAATTCGAAGACGAGAATCGACGCATTCGAGAAGAGCTGCTGCAAAAGGAGATCGAAGCCGCCGAGTCGCGGGCCGCACACGAGCTGTCCGAGATTCGCGCCGCCCTGGTCGCCGAGCTCGAGCACAAGAACAAGGAGCTGGAGGCCTTCAGCTACTCCGTCTCGCACGATCTGCGGGCACCCCTGCGCGGGATCGACGGCTTCAGCCTGGCGCTGCTCGAGGATCACAGCGAGCGTCTCGACGAGAAGGGGCAGGACTACCTGCGGCGCATCCGCGCCGGTGCCCAGCGGATGGGCGAGCTCATCGACGACATGCTGGCGCTGTCGCGAATCGGCCGCGCCGATCTGAACCGCGCCGAGGTCGATCTCTCGGCGCTGGTCCGGCTGGTCGCCAAGGAGTTCCAGTCCCACGAGCCGGAACGCGAGGTGACGTTCGACGTGCCGCCCGGCGTGGTCGCCAACGTCGACCGCAACCTGTTTCGGATCGTGTTCGACAATCTGCTCGGCAACGCCTGGAAATTCACGGGCAAGGTCGCCCAGGCCCACATCGAGTTCGGCGTCGACGACCGGCAACCCCGACGGACCTACTTCGTCCGCGACAACGGCGCCGGCTTCGAGATGGCCTACGTCGAGCGGCTGTTTCGGCCGTTCCAGCGACTGCACTCGGGCGCCGAATTCCCGGGGACGGGGATCGGCCTGGCCACGGTCTCCCGGGTGATCGATCGGCACGGCGGGCGGATCTGGGCCGAAGGCGCCGTCGGAAAAGGGACCACCATCTTCTTCACGCTGGCCGAGCCGCCCGCGCGCGAGCCACGGTCAGGAAGCGAACGTCTCGGGGCGCCGCATTCTCGACAGTAGAACGCAGGCCGCGACGATCAACAACCCGGCGCCGACGTGCTGGATGAGGGCGTGGGCAGGACCGCGGGAGCAACTCAGCTCGCCAGCGAGCGCCCCCGTGGCGGCCGCGGCGGCGCCGGCCAGCGCGGAGCGGGCCAGGCTCCAGGCGAACCGCCGCAGCGCGAACAGCACCACGCTGAGCGGAATCAGATCGATGGCCACGTGAACCACCCAGCAGGGGATGGCCGGTGGGCCGAGCGGCCCGGCCCCGCGGCCGATCACCACCGCGCCGGCGGCCAGCGCCGCCAGGATCGCGGCCGCCCAGCGCAGCACCCGCCGGCCCGGCGCGATCGCCGCCACCACCCCCAGCGCCTGCAGCGCCACCAGCAGCCCCAGCGAGAGCAGCCGCTGCTTGCTCCAGGCGAAGTCGACGATCGACGACCCGACCGCCGCCCCCACCACCAGGCCGGTCGTCGCCAGCACCAACAATAAAGTGCGCGCCGCGTTCCGGCGCCACGAAACCGCCCGCGGCTGGCGCCGCAGCTCCGCCAACGCCGCGGCATGGGCCCGCGCCTGGGCAGGCCTCGCGGTCCCTCGGCGGGTGGACGGCGTCCCGATCGGATCGTCGGTGCTCATGGGTTCTCCCAGGGGGCCAGCAGGAACTTGAGGCGCTGATAACCGCGGTGCGCGCGGACCTTGGCGGCACCGACCGTGGTGCCGAGCGCCGACGCCACCTCCGGGAAAGTCAGACCGTGCATCTGATGTAGAAGCACCGCCTCGCGCTGTTGAACGGGGAGCTGTTGCAGCGCCGCCTCGACCGCCTGCGCCACCTTCGGATCGCCCTCGACCGGCGGCTCGGCGCTCAGGTCGTCGATCTCGGTTCCAAGGGGCTCTTCGCGCCGCACGCCCCGCCGGCGCAGAGCGTCCCGACCCGCGTTGGCCGCGATGGAGAAGATCCAGGCCCGCACGCCCGCGGTGGGAACATACCGGCCGCGGGCACGCACGAACGACAAGAAGGTGGTCTGCAATAAATCCTCCGCCAGGCTCCTGTCCCGCACCAGACGACGCAAGAATATTTCGAGCTGAAGCGCGTAGCGGTCGTAGAGGACCTCGAAGGCCGCCTCGTCGCCGCCACAAAATCGCGTCATCAGGGCGTCGTCCGAATCCGGATCATTCACCTTTCCTGGATGCATACGCGCGACCGGCCCGAATGGTAACAGGCCTAGGGCCGACCGCCCGACTCGCCTATCCAGAGGCGGCGAGATCCAATCCGGGTGAAGACGCGTAACCGTTTGCGCCGCTGGCGCGTTCACCCGGATGTGAGGCACTTACTCGAACGCGAACAGCTGGTGGCGCGACCGCGCGGGCCGGTGTTCGCCTTCTTCGCCGACGCGGCCAACCTGGAGAAGCTCACCCCCGCCTCGCTGCGCTTCCAGATCCAGAGCCGGCCGCCGATCGAGATGCGTCCCGGCGCACAGATCGACTATCGAATCTCGCTCTTCGGGTTGGCTTTCCGCTGGCGCACGATCATCCAAGCGTTCGAGCCAGAGGTCCGCTTCGTCGACGTGCAGGCCGCCGGGCCCTACCGCTATTGGCGCCACACGCACGAATTCACGGACGCCCCGGGCGGCACGCTGGTCCGCGATCGCGTGGAATACGAGCTGCCCCTCGGTCCCCTCGGCGAGATCGCGCGCACCCTCTTCGTGAAGCGCCAGCTGCGCCAGATCTTCGATTTCCGGCGCACCGCGATCTCGAAGGTCTTTGCGCTCGAGGGCGCCCCGTGACGCACGTGATCGTGGGCGGAGGGCTGGCCGGAGGTCTGGTCGCGCTGGCGCTGGCCCAGGCCGGGCGGGGACGCGGGCTCACGTTGGTCGAGCAGGGCCAGCGGCTGGGCGGCAACCACACCTGGTCGTTCCACGAGACCGATCTCGACGCCGAGGGATCGGCTCTGCTGGCGCCTTTGTTGTGCCGGCAGTGGCCCGGGCAGAGGGTGCGCTTCCCGGGCCGGGAGCGGATCTTCGTCAGTGGCTATGCCTCGGTGACCAGCGATCGGTTCGCCGATCTGCTCGCGGCGCGCCTCGAACAGGCCGGCGCTCGGGTGGTGCTCGGCCGGCGGGTCGCGGCGGTCGAGGCGCGCGCGGTGCACCTCGATGACGGAACGGCGCTGCGGGCCAGCGTCGTGCTCGACGCGCGCGGTCCGGAGGCCGCCCCGCCCGCCCGACGCCTCGGCTTCCAGAAGTTCCTGGGCCTCGAGCTAGAGCTTGGCGCCGACGGCCCCTGGGCCGATCCGGTGTTGATGGACGCCACCGTGCCCCAACGCGACGGGTACCGATTCGTCTACGTGCTGCCGTTCTCGCCGCGCCGGGTGCTCATCGAGGACACCATTTACAGCGGCAACGCCCGCCTCGACGCCTTCGAGCTCGAGCGCCGGATCCTGGCCTACGCGGCCGAGCACGGCGCCCACGTCACGCGGGTCCTCCGCCGCGAGACCGGTGTGCTGGCACTGCCGCTGGGCGAGGCCGCCGCCGAACCGAACGACCCGCGGCAGGAAGCACCGATCGCGGTGGGCTACCGCGGCGGATTCTTTCACCCGGTGACCGGGTATTCGCTGCCGCTGGCGGCGCGGGTGGCGGTGGCGGTGGCCAAGGCCCGCACGGCGGCCGAGACGCGGGAGGCGGTGCGCGGGCTGTTCCGAGAGCTGGCGCCGCAACGCCGCTTCGGCCACCTGCTCAATCGTTTGATGTTCGACGCCATGCCGCCAGCGGCGCGATGGACCGCGCTCGATCGGTTCTACCGCCTACCCGAGCCGACCATTGCGCGCTTCTACGCCTCGCGTAGCACGCTGCTCGATCGCGCGCGGATCTTGCTCGGGCGCCCGCCGGCTGGCCTCTCCTGGAAACACCTCTGGCGCCCGCGCGCGGAGATGGCATGAGCGCGCGGCCGCGCCACCGTACGCCGGCCCCGACCGGCTTCGCGCCGCTGGCCGATGAAGCGCTGTCGCCCGACTGGTTGTTGCCCGGCATCCACCCAGAGGATTGGCCCGAGCCGATGGCCTCGCCCGAGCTGCCGCGCGCGATCTGGGACGAGGCGCTGGGCGACATCGCCCGCGACATCTTGGCGCGCCCGAGCCGGCAATTTCGGGCCCGCCTGTGCCAACTGGCCTGGCGGCTGGCCGACGGGCCGGGCGACGCGCCCGCGCGCCTGGCCGCCACCGTCGAGATCGTGCACGCCGGCAGCCTGATCATCGACGACATCGAGGACGGCTCGACGCGCCGCCGCGGGGGCAGCTGCCTTCATCTCATTCACGGCCTGCCGCGGGCGCTCAACGCCGGAAGCTGGATGTACTTCTGGGCCATGTCTCAGGTCGACCAGCTCCCGCTGCCGTCGGGCTCGCGCGATCGGATCCGCGGCGCGCTGGTGGACGCCCTCTACCGCGGGCACCTGGGCCAGGCGCTCGATCTCTCGGTCTCGGTGGGCCGGATGCCGCGCGCGTGGATTTACCGCGCGGTGGTCAGCACGACGATGTTGAAAACCGGCGCCTTGATGGAGCTGTCGGCCCGGGTCGCAGCCCTGGCCGCCGACGCCCCCCCCGCGCGAATCGAGGCGTTGGCGCGCTTCGGCCGTCGGCTGGGCGTGGGCCTGCAGATGCTCGACGACTTCGGCAACCTGACCGCCCCGGCCGCCGAAGCGCGCGATTCCAAAGCGCTGGAGGATCTCCGCAACGGGCGGCCGACCTGGCCCTGGGCGCGCGCGGCCATGGATCTCGATGACGGCGTCTTCGACGATCTGCAGGCGGCCGTCCGGGCGCTCGACGATCAGGAAGATCCCGACGGTACCCGCGCACGGCGGCTGGCCGCCGCGCTCCGGATGGCGGTCGGATTTAAAGGCCGCCGGCAGGCGGGGGCCTATCTGGATCACGCGCTCGAGGATCTTCGCGCCCAGGTCGGCGATCGCGCCGAGCTGTCGCTGCTGGCGGCGGAGATCGAACGGCTGGAGGCATCATATGGCTGACCGCAGGATCGCGATCGTGGGCAGTGGATTCGGGGGCTTGGCGGCTGGGATCAGGCTCCAAGCCGCCGGCGTCCCCACCGTCATGTTCGAGGCCCGCGATCGGCCGGGTGGCCGCGCCTACGTCTACCAGGAGCAGGGCTTCACCTTCGATGCCGGGCCGACGGTCATCACGGCGCCGCACTGCCTCGAGGAGCTGTTCGAGCTGGCCGGCGAGCGGATGGCCGATCACGTGACGCTCGATCCGGTGCGGCCGTTCTATCGGCTGCTGTGGCCCGACGGTTCTCGGTTCGACTACGACGGCGATCCGGCTTTCATCCACGCCCAGGTGGCGAAGCTCGCGCCGGAAGACCTCGACGGGTGGGAGCGCTTCATGGACTACAGCCGGCGGGTCTTCGAGGCCGGCTACACCGGCCTGGTCGACGCGGCCTTCTTGCGCTTCGTCGACATGGTGCGGGTCGCGCCGCAACTGGCGCGCCTGCGCGCCGATCGCTCGGTCTACGCCGCCGTCGGCCGATTCGTGAAAGACGAGCGGCTGCGCCAGGCGCTGTCGTTTCACGCGCTGCTCATCGGCGGCAACCCTTTCGAGACCAGCGCCATCTACACGCTCATTCCCTTCCTCGAGCGCAAGTGGGGGGTGTTCTTCCCGCGCGGCGGGACCGGCGCCCTGGTGCGCGGCCTCTGCGATCTCTACCGGCGGCTGGGCGGCGAGCTGCGCCTGTCGACGCCGGTCGAGCGCATCCGCCTCATGTCACACGATGGCGGCACCGACCACCTCGTGAGCGCCGGCGGCGGCGACGAGCTCTTCCGCGCGGTGGTCTCCAACGCCGATGTGCACCACACCTACGCGCGCCTCTACCAAGGTGTCCCCGCCGCCGACGCGCGGCGCAGGCGTCTCGAGCGGATGCACTGGTCGATGTCGCTGTTCGTGATCTACTTCGGCACCAAACGTAAATACCCCGGCATGGCCCACCATACGGTGGTGTTCGGCCCCCGCTACCGCGAGATGCTGCAGGAGATCTTCCACGGGCCGGCGCTGCCGCCGGACTTCAGCCTCTACCTGCACCAATCGACGGTGACCGATCCCAGCCTGGCCCCGCCGGGCGGTGAGTCGTTCTATGTGCTGGCGCCGGTGCCCCACCTCGGCTCCGCGCCGGTCGATTGGGCCCGCGAGTCCGAGGGCTACGCCGATCGGATCCTGGCCTCGCTCGAGGAGATCCTGCCGAACTTGCGGCAAGAGATCGTGGTGAAGCGGGTGTTCTCGCCGATCGACTTTCGCGATCAGCTCAACGCCTTTCAGGGCTCGGCGTTCTCGATCGCGCCGCGGCTGGCGCAGAGCGCCTACTTCCGCCCGCACAACCGCGATCCGGAGATCGCCAACCTCTACATCGTGGGCGCGGGGACCCACCCGGGCGCCGGCGTTCCGGGCGTCATCAACTCGGCCAAGGCCACGGTCCGCCTGGTGCTGGAGGATCTCGGGTGGCAGCAGGCGGCGGCGGCGTCATGACGGACACGAGCGCACGCGCCGCGCGCCGGATCCTGGCGCGGAGCTCGAAGAGCTTCGCGTTCGCCGGGAGGCTCCTGCCCGCCTGGTGTCGGCAAGACGCCACCGCGCTTTACGCTTGGTGCCGGCGCTGCGACGACGCGGTGGACGGGCCCGCGGAGGTGCCCTCGCGCGCGGCGGCCGTGGAGCGCCTGCGCGCCGAGCTGGATCGCGTCTACGATCCGTCTGGCGACATCTTGGAGGCGGCCGACCCGGTCCTGGCAGGCTTTCGGCGCGTCGTGCGGCGGCGGTCGATCCCGCGGCGCTACGCCGAGGATCTGGTCGCCGGAATGGCCATGGACGTCGGCCGGGTTCGCTACCAGACCTTCGACGATCTGTTGCTCTACTGTTACCGGGTCGCCGGCACGGTCGGGCTCATGACGGCGCACATCATGGGCGTGAGGAGCCCGGCCGCCCTGCGCCGGGCCGCGGATCTGGGCATCGCGATGCAGCTCACCAACATCTGCCGCGACGTCGCCGAGGATCAGCGCCGCGATCGGGTCTATCTGCCGCAAGCCTGGCTGGCCGCGGTCCGGGCGCACACCGGTACCGACCACGAAGCCCGACCGGTGGTGGCCGAGCTGCTCCGGCGCGCCGAGGGCTTCTATCGCTCCGGCGACGATGGAATGTCCGCTCTGCCGCTGCCGTGCGTGGTCGCGATCCGCGCGGCCGGCCTCATCTATGCGGAGATCGGCCGGCAGATCGCCCGCCGCGGTTTCGACGTCGACGCCGGTCGCGCGGTGGTATCTCGGGCTCGCAAGGCCTGGCTGGCGCTGCGCGCGCTGGCCGCCACGCTGTGGTCGCACCGGACCGAGGACGACGACGTCTCGATCCCCGGCGGCCGCCGCGAGCGCCAGCCGCTGCCGCTGCCATTCGAGCTCCCGATCGGCTCGGCCGCCGAGTGGTCTGCGCCCGCTTTGGCCCCGGGGGCCCGATCGTGAAGGCGCGCATTCAGATGGCCCGCCGGCCGACTCCCGCCAACCAGGCGTACCGCGAGCTGTCGGCCTGGGGGCAGGTGGCGCAATACGTCGGGCGACTCCGCGAGTTTCAACCGATCGATTGGGTGGTCTACGTGGCCTGGGTCGGTCTCATGCTCGGCCTCTGTTTCAGCACCGGCGGCTTCGTCTGGCTCGGCCGCCACGCCGGCGCGCCGCTCCCCGCCGAGGCCACGCTGGTACCGATCGGCGCGCTGATCTTCACCTTCGCGATCGCTCTCGACACCATCGGACACCGGACGATCTACAAGGAGGCCCTGCGCGGCGGCGAGGCGCTGGTCCATCGGATCATCATCCTGGCCGGCGTCACCAGCTGCGTTCTGCTCTGCGCCGCCTATTCGGGCGCCACCGCCGCCGCCGTCCCGGCGCTGGTGCTGACCTTCCTCTCCTTCATCTACAGCCTGGTCGACGAAGCGATGCACTGGCGACGCTACCTGGCTGGCAAGTCCGACCCCGTCGAGATGTGGAGCCACGTCTTCATCCTGATCGGCCACGGCGTGATGATGGCAGGCTGGTGGCTGTGGTATTGGCGCGGCTACGCGGGCGTGCGCGAGACGCTGGCCGCCCTCGATCGTTTGGTCCATGCGGTGCCCCGTTGAACCGCCGGCCGCGGGGCGTGGCCGGGTGGTTGGTTTCACTGGGCCTGTTTGCGGGCGCGGGGCCGACGATGGGCGCTGAAAGCCCCGGCCCTTCCGAAGCGGCCTATCGGGCCGGCAAAGCGGCGGGCCAAGACAGCGAGGCGCGCCCGCACTACCAGCACGGCATCGACGTCGCCCGTCAGACCCTGCAAACGCGGCCCGACGATCCGGGCGCCCTGCTCTGGCTGGCCGCCAACCTAGCCGGCGAGGCGCTGACCCACGGCAAGCTGAGCGCGCTCGGCAAGATTGGCGAGATCGAGTCGACGCTGCTCCGCCTCGAGCGGCTCCACCCCGACTACGACCACGCCGCCGCTGCGCGCAGCCTGGCCAACCTGTACTGGAAAGCGCCCGCGCTGATTTCGATCGGCTCGTCCAAGAAGGCCGCGGCCTATTTTCAGCTGGCGCTGCAACGGGCGCCGGATTTCCCCGGCAACCAGGCCATGGCGGCCGCCTTCTTCGTCGACTACCACGACTGCGTGCGGGCCCGGCGGCTGGCGCTGGCCGTGGCCAACCGGCGCGATCTGGACGGATTCGGCCCCGACGTCGCCGAGTGGCGGCAGCTGGCGCAGGGCGCCCTCCGCGACTGCGATTGACCCCGTGCGCCGCGTCCTATTCGTCGCCGAAGCGGTCACCTTGGCGCAGGTGGTGCGCCTCGCGACGTTGGCGCGCGCGCTCGATCCGGCCCGCACCGAGGTCCACTTCGCCTCGGCCCGCTTCGACCCGCAGGTCTTCGCCGGGACGAATTTCATCCGCCATCCGATCGTTTCGCTGTCGCCGGCCGTCATCGAGTCGCGGTTCGCGTCGGGCCGCCGGCTCTACGGCGCTCGGACGCTGGCGGGTTACGTCCGTGAGGAGACCGCGCTTTTCAGCTCAGTGCGTCCCGACCTGGTGGTGGGCGATCTGCGCCTCTCGCTGTCGGTGTCGACGGCGATCGATCGGATTCCCTACGCCTGCCTCATCAACGCCTACTGGAGCCCGTACGCCACGCGCCACGGATTTCCGCTCCCGGACCACCCGATCGTCCGACTGCTCGGCGTGCCGATGGCGGCGCGCTACTTTGGCAAGGCGCTGCCGCACGTCTTCGCCCACTTCGCCCGCCCGGTGAACGCACTGCGGGCGCGCCACGGCCTGCCGAAGCTCGGCAGCCTGCCGGAGGTGCTCACCCACGCCGACCACACGCTATACCCCGACGTGCCGGCGCTGGTTCCGACCGCGAATCTGCCCCCGCACCAGCACTACCTAGGCCCGGTGCTGTGGTCCCCGCCGGTCGCGCTACCGCCCTGGTGGAAGGATCTCGATCCTCAGCGCCCGACGATCTATCTGACGCTCGGATCCTCGGGGCGGGTGCAGCGGCTGCCGCTGGTGATTGAAGTGGCCGCCGGGCTCGGCCATCAGGTCTTGGTGGCGACGGCGGGGCGTTGCGATCTGGGCGTCGTTCCCCGCCACGTCTACGTGGCCGACTACCTGCCCGGGCATCTGGCGGCGCGTCGCGCCGACCTGGTGATGTCGAACGGCGGCAGCACGACCGGCTACCAGGCGCTGGCCGAAGGTCGGCCGGTCCTGGGAATTCCCTTCAACCTCGATCAATACCTGGCCATGACCGCCATCGAGGACGCCGGGGCAGGCCTGTTGCTTCGTTCCGGGACGCTGAGCCGCGATGGCCTGCGCTTGGCGCTGACCCGTCTGATGACCGAGCCTTCCTTCGGCGCAGCGGCCGAGCGCCTGCGCGACGAATTCGCGAAATGGGACGCGCCGGCGGCCTTCGCGGAGCTCGTCGACCACGTTTAGTCGATGGTGCCTCGGAGCACCATCGTCGCGTTCCGCCGGCGTGCCAGCGGCGGGCCAGAGCCTGCGCTAGGCGTCGCGCGGGGGGCGCGCAATAATGGGGACTACCCCGAGGAGCGGCCGACTATCATGACCTATTCCACTGTGACGGAGACCGTGGGTCGGACCCCGCTCGTCGAGCTCAAACGGATCGACACCAGCGGCGCGCGCATATTCGTGAAGCTGGAGTCGCGCAACCCATGCGGCAGCGTCAAGGATCGCGTCGGCGTGGCCCTGGTCGAGGACGCCGAGCGGCGCGGCCTCTTGCGACCGGGCGCCACGCTGATCGAGCCGACCAGCGGGAACACCGGCATCGCGTTGGCGTTCGTGGCGGCCGCCAAGGGCTACCGGCTGGTGCTCACCATGCCCCAGAGCATCTCCAAGG
>Ga0075522_10001179_pt1 | contig 19834 bp, 20 predicted proteins | sample NGEPerA_FD_74796 | JGI IMG/M metagenome (GOLD analysis project Ga0075522, IMG submission 74796) | Arctic peat soil microbial communities from the Barrow Environmental Observatory site, Barrow, Alaska, USA - NGEE PermafrostL2-A | ecosystem: Environmental > Terrestrial > Soil > Wetlands > Peat ...
TTGAAGAGGACGGCGGTGACGCCCAGGCCGGCGAAACGGCGCTGGTCTACGCCCTGGACCTTCGCGGTAAGAAGGATGACCGGAATGTGTGCGATTGCGGGCATAGCTTGCATCTCTTTGAATGTCGTCGGGCCGTCCATCAATGGCATCATCACGTCCATCAGGATGGCGTCGGGTGGGTCGGCGAGCGCGGAGCGGATGCCGTCGGCGCCGGAACTGGCGAGGTTTACCTGCCAGCCCGCCATGGATTCCAGCGAGAGTGCGGCCACCTCGCGGATGTCGTCCTCGTCATCGATGATGAGAATGCGTCGCATTGGCACTAGCCCCGTCGGCTTCCAAGTGTAACGCCTTCAGGCGCTGAGGCCAACGGGCGTATCGATAGACGTGGATGCGGGAGACGCAGGCGCCGCTGTGCGGAGGTGACGGACCATGGTGCGGACAAGCTCTTCGACATCGTGCGGCTCGACGCGGTCTTTGGGAAGGAACTGCGTGGGGCCAAGACGAAGCTGCTCCATTTCCGGTTCGGAGAGATGGCGGCCCGAATATACGATCAGGGGAAGGTTGCAGAGCGCCGGCTGCTGGCGCAGCCACCCGACCAACGCGAAGCCGGTGCCGTCGGGGAGCCCGACATCGAGGATGAGGATGTCGGGTGGGGTGGCGATACAGGCCGCCTTGGCCTGATGCAGGCTGCGGACGTGCTGGATCGAGACTTCTTCACCGGGAGTGTCACCGGCTTCGAATTGCGAGAGGACGACGGTGGCGAGGTCGTTGTCGTCTTCCACCAGAAGAATGCGGCCGGGGCCGGCGCTGGCCCGGAGAACGCGGCCAAGCTCGGCGAGCAGAAGGGTTTCGGTGAATGGCTTTTGCACCCAGCCCTGAGCGGCGGCGATCAGCGGCGCTCCACGGGTTGGCTTGGCGGCCGGCGACAGCGCGCTGAGGACCACGACCGGAATGTCGGCGGTCGCCGGATTGTGCTTGAGGCGCTCCAGGGTTTCCCAGCCGGACAGGCCGGGCATGTAGAGATCGAGAAGGATGGCTTCGATGGGTTGGTGCTCGGCAAGCTGTATGGCCTGCTCTCCGCGCTCGGCTTCGAGAACGGTGTAGCCGTGCTGGCGAAGCTGCTCGGCGAGGATGTGGCGAACGCCGGCGTCGTCGTCGCACACCAGGATCGTCCCCGACGGCTTGATGGCGGGCGTCATGGGCATGCTTTCCGCGATGATGATGCGCGGAAGCTGCAGGACGAAGGTGCTGCCGGGGCGGCCCGGTTTGTCGGTGTCGTTGCGCTCGGCCCAGATGTTTCCGCCGTGCTGGATGGCGATGCTGCGGCAGATGGCGAGCCCGAGGCCGGTGCCGCCCTTCTGGCGGGAGTCGCCCGGCTCGACCTGCTGGAAGCGGTTGAAGATGGTTTCGAGCTGGTCGGCGGGGATGCCGCGCCCCGCATCTTCCATGCGCAGGACGAAGTCGGTGGGGGTGGTGCTGCTGAGCACGCGGATGGGAGCGCCCTCGGGCGAGAACTTGATGGCGTTCGAAAGCAGGTTGCAGAGTAGCTGGAGCACGCGGTCCGGATCGCCGTCGAAGACGATAATGTCGCCGCCGGGCTCGGGAACGATTTCTACGCTGACGCCGGCGGCCTCGGCCATGGGCGCCATCGTTTCCACGGCCTGCACGAGCAGCTCGGGCAGCGAGCAGCGGTGGATCTGGAGCGAGGCGCGCTCCGAGTCCATGCGCTCGAGGTCGAGTATGTCGTTGATGAGGCGGACCAGGCGGTCGGTGTTGGTGCTGGCGATGCGCAGCAGGTTGAGCGCCGTGGCGTCGACCTGGCCGAGCATTCCGCTGGAGAGCAGCCCAAGCGCGCCGCGGATGCTGGTGAGCGGCGTGCGCAGCTCATGCGAGACGGTGGAGATGAACTCGTCCTTGATGGTTTCCAGGTGGCGATGCTCCCGCAGCGTCTGTTGTTGCTGCCGCGACAGGCGGACCGCCTGTTCGCGTTCCTCGGCCAGCACGCGGATTTGTCGCTGTGCGCGCGTGTACGCGATGAGGAGAGCACTACACGCAACGATCAGCGTGGCAACGAGTAGATAAGCGAGGGCCATGGTTGATTGCGAGTTCCATAGTAACCCAAACAATGGTTACCAAAGGTACTCTTTGGTACTTAAATGAATATTTCGGCATATTTCGGCGGAGCATCAGCCTCAGGCGCGCGGTTCTGGCCCGGACGCCGGCGCGGCACTGAGGCGAACCACGGCTTCATGGGCTTCCAGAGCGGCTGTTTTGCGGTCGGAACGGGCGAGATCGCTGAAAACGATGGGCTTGTCCGCGAACTGCATGGTGGCGTGCAGACCATGCAGCGACAGGAAGCTCCAGATATGGGCAACAAGGCCCTGCGGACCCCAATGGACGTCGTTGCGGAGGGTCTTGCCGGCGGCGATATCGCGGGCAGGGATGGCGTAGGTGATGAAGGCGGGGACAATCGCCGCGCCGGCTTCGATGGCCTGGGCGATCAGGCCGCTGCGGAACGGCATGGCCGCCTGGTCCCCGACGCCGGTCGTGCCTTCGGGAAAGAAGACCACCGGAAGGCCGTCGCGGAAGCCTTTGGCCATGCCCTCGGCGGCTTTGCTGGCGCTTCCGCCGCGTCCGCGGGCAACGTAGACCGTGCCGCTCATCATGCTCATCCAACCCAGCAGAGGCGTGGAGCGGAGCTCGGCTTTGGAGACGAAGACCACCGGGTGGATGGCCGAGTGGAGCATGATGTCGACGTAGGTGAGGTGGTTGGAGACGATCGCGCCGCTGTTGGGAATGGGGCCGTTGACGCTGAAGGTGACGTCCTGCGCGCGCAGGATGCGGCCACAGAAGCGGCTGAGCCAGGCGGCGCGCTCGGGGCGGGTCTTGGGGCGGGTTACGGCGAGTTCTGCGGCGGCGTACAGGAAGTAGGCGACGACAAGGAAAGCGCGCCAGAGGTTTCTGAAGAAGGACAAACGTTCCGCTCCGATATGGGTGCTCCTTGAGTTTACAGGGTGCCGGAACCGCTATGCTGAAAGATGGTGCTTGAAGAGACAAACTTTATTCGGCGGCGGGTGGTGGTGCCGGTGGTCCAACTGCTGCGCATCGGCGCGACGCCGGAGCGGCTGGCGTGGTCGATTGCAGTAGGCGTGGTGATTGGGTTGAACCCGCTGCTGGGCTCGACGACCGTGCTGGCGCTGGCGGTGGCGCCGACGTTCGGGCTGAACGTGGTGGCATCGCAGTTTGGCAACCACCTGGTGTATCCGCTGGAACTGCTGTTGTTTCCGGCGTTCATCCGGGTGGGCAGCCTGGTGTTCCGCACCGAGCGGATACCGCTGGAGTTGCCCGCAATTTTTCGCGCGGTGAAGATGCATCCGTGGCAGACGACCCGGCTGCTGTGGAGTTGGGAGTGGCATGCGCTGGTGGTGTGGGTGATGGTGGCGGCGGTCGCCGCGCCGATGTTGAAGATGTTGTTGAAGCCGGCGCTGGTGAGGATGCTGGACCGGCTGCATCATGAGCCGATTGTGGAGAAGTAGAGAGGCAGAGTGTAGAGGATAGAGTGTAGAGCGTAGAGCGTAGAGAAAACGCCGCATTTATCGCGGGCTATTTCGTTCTCTCTATCCTCTACGCTCTATCCTCTACACTCTGCACTACTGCGGGCCGTGGTACTCCTCGACGGGGTCGGCGGAGTGGACCCACGCTGAGTAGATGAGGTCGCGCAGCTCGATGGCGCCGGCGGCGATGCGCTCGGAGGTGAAGGCTTTGCCCGCGGGAGTGCCGGGGCCGGTGAAGGCTCCCGCTTTCTCAAGCTGGTAGGTTTTCTCGACGAATGAGTTGGTGTGCTTCAGGTAGTCGAGGTATTGCGTCCACTCGTCGTCGATGACGTGCGGCTTGGTGGCGGCGACCAGCGGCGCGATGTCGGTGTCGCGCTTGATGTTGGCGCTGACGTAGGTGCTCTCGAACTGCGCGTGGATCTTATGTTCGGTGGTGTAGCCGTTGGGGTTGGGGCCGGTCCAGCCGTTGTACTGGATGGTGGTGTGGAGCGGCTGCGAGCCGTCGCCGACGTAGTGGCCGAGGATCGCGGCGTCGTAAACAATCGCGAGCTGTACGGGCGCGGTGTCGGCCTTGGCGGCGAGGAGTTTGCGGTACTCGCGCATGTCGACCTTGAGCTTCTGCCAACACTCTTCGACGGCCCAGGGCTGGAAGCCGATGCGGCCGGGCGTGAGATGGAGCTCGGGGTGCTCGGCAACAACTTTTTCGGCGGCGACGAGGAAGTCGCGGCGCTCTTTGGGGAACGTGCCGACGAGGTTGGCGTACTCCATGTCGATGAAGTGGTCGGGGGACTCCTGGTCGCGGAGTTGCTGCTCGGCCTTGTTGTGCCAGCGGTCGGGCTCGGGGCCCAGGTAGTCCATGGCGTCGAGCGTGGCCTTGCTGTGGAGAAATTCGGGAACGTCCGAGGGGAGATACTGCGCGGCGAGGCGGTCGATCATGCTGTGGCCGTCGTGTCCCCAGGCCCAGAGGGGCTGTGTGGCGATGAGGGAGATCAGGGTGGAGGCGACGGCGACGCGGGCGAGGGTGGTGAAGCGGGTCATGGGGGAAGTATAGCTAGCGATTTCTTTGTATTTCTCGATCAAGTGCCCTGACGCACTACTGTCAGTCCCGGAATCCTCTCGAAGTGCCTGATGTTGCTGGTTAGAACGCTGTATCCCAGTTCGAGCGCGGTGACGCCGATGAGGAGATCGGGGAACGCAACTGTGAGGCCTTGCTTCGCCAACTCTCCGTCCAGACGTCCTGCGCGTCGAGCAATTTTTGGGGTTACCGGATAGACGGTCAGAGCCTCCATGATTTCGGAGAGGAAGCTGCTTCTGTAAGCGGCACGAGCGGGAGTGTCAGAACGCGATTCGCCGTGCGCCACCTCCATCACCGATATGACTGAAAGGCCGACGTCCTCCTCCGGTAGCAGTCGATCGACCTCAAGCAAGGCTTCGGCGGCTGAGAGTCCCCGCCGTTCTGCCGCAATCAGGAAGCTGGAGTCGAGGAGGGCGCCCAAGGTCAGTCCCACAGGGTTCGATCAAGTGGTGCTCGGTGGCTATCGATGCCGGCTTGCACATCGCGAGCGAAGCCATCATCCATGACAGCTTTCGAATCTTTCGGAAGCAGGTTTATCCGCTCACGCAGGGAAAGATTGCGCGGTGGCGGAGGTTGAATCAGAGCTAGCGGCACGCTTCCATTCTCGATCAGGAAGCAGGTGTTCTCGTCGAGTTGGGCGAGAAGTCCGTGGAGATTACGCTCCGCTTCATCCAGCGAGATGTGAATAGTTGCCATCGTTCTATTTTACTCCCGCTTTCGATTACACCAACACTGGAACTTCCGCCGGCACGGCGCTGCCGAAGGCGCGGCGGTAGCGGGCGACGACGTCGGCGGGGCCGGTGGCTTTGCGGGCGTTGTCGGAGAGCTTGACGGTGGGGACGCCGTCGGCGCTGGTGAGTTTGCAGACGAGGGAGACGGGGTCGAAGGTGTCTTCGCCGCGGGGGTGGCAGTCGCGGAAATCGTTGGTGAGCAGAGTGCCCCAGCCGGCCGAGAAACGGATGCGGCCGTCGAAGTAGTCGTGGAGGCTGACGATGTCGCCGACGTCGAGGCCGTCGGAGGCGATGAGGCGCTTACGGCGAGGGTCCTGGCCGCGCTGGAGCAGCCATGCGATGTACTCGTCGCCGGCGATGAAGGGGTCTTTGGAGTCGACGCGCTCGCCGGTCCAGCGCGCGACCCGGTCGGGCGCACCCTGTAGGAACTGCGTGGTGCCGAAGGTGTCGGGGAGGGTGATAAGGAGCTCGCCGCCGTAGCTTTGCTGCCAGAGCTCAAGCACGCGGTATTGCGAGAGGCGCAGCTCTTCGTCGGAGCCGCGCGAGGCGATCGCCGCCATCGCCATCGGCAGTTCGTGCGCGTTGGTGCCGATGGCTTCGAGGTTGTGCTTGTAAGCCAACGCCGTATTCGACGTGCCAGTGAAGCGGTTGCCGAGCGCTGACTGTAGAGCTTCGACGGCGTACTCCTGCCATAAGAAGCTGTGGCGGCGGCGCGTGCCGAAGTCGGAGAGCGAGAGGCCTTCGATGGGGCGGAGCATTTCGATCTTGTCCCAGAGGCGCGTTTTGGCGCGGGCGTAGAGGATGTCGAGCTCGATCTCGCTGAGGCCGGAGAGCGCGTAGCGAGTCTTCATCTCGCTGACGATGGCAAGGGCGTAGACCTCCCACATGGTGACCTCGGTCCAGAGGCCGGAGAAGCGGACGATGAGCTGGCCGTCTTCTTCCGAGATTTCGTAGTCGCTCAGGCGGAAATCGTTTTCGAGCCAGGTGAGGAACTCCGGCTCGAAGATGTGGCGGACGCCGTAGAAGGTGTTGCCGGCCAGCCAGATGAGTTCGGACTTGACGTAGCGGAGGGTGCGGACGTGCTCCATCTGATCGCGGAGGGCGGCGGCGGAGACGCGCTCGGCGAGGCGGACCCGGATGGTGCGGTTGTGGACTTCGCTGGTGACCGCGACCGCCGGGAAATTCTTCCAGATGAACTGGAGCATCAGGAGCTTGTAGAAGTCGGTGTCGAGGAGCGAGCGGACGATGGGGTCGAGCTTCCAGTTGTGGTTGTGAGCGCGCTCGGCGAAGTTGACGTTCATCTCTTTCCTCAGATGACAGGGTATCAACTGCGGAGGAAAAGCCTTGACGCAAAGTTCGCGAAGTTTAACGCCAAGTTTCGCGAAGTAGAACAAAAGATTTTTTGACAAGGGCGCTTGACATGTAAGGGAAACTTGTCGTAAAGTTTGCTTGTCATCGAGATTGGCTCGGGACAAGGAGATTGACGATGCAGAGTCCAGCTTCGCGGCGATTGAGGAAGGACGGCCTGACGGTGACGGCCGCCTACTTCGTAATTTTTATTTGCAGCTTTTATGCCGACATACGGTTACATCCGACAGGATTTGCGCTGTGGGCCTTGGCGGCGCTGCCCGTAATTCCGATCGTTGGCGTGATTGTGTTGTTTGGACGATATCTGCGCGACGAGCGCGATGAGTTCAAGCGCGATGTTGTGGTGCGGTGCCTGCTGTGGGGAACCGCCGGTTGCCTTGCGGTGGACCTGCTCGGGGATTATTTGCGGATCTATGGGTGGAAGGGCGACCTGCCGCCGTTTACGAGCTTCTGGGTGTTCTTCGTTTTTATGATGGCGGCGAAGTTGTCCTATCGCGCGAAGAACCGGGTGCCGGCGGAAGAGTAGTGCTGCGAGTTTTGTCGGGCCTTTGAAACGGATGGAAAAGGAGAAGTGCGATGGTCTGTAGTCCGAAGAGTGTGGCGATGAAGGTGTACCAGCGAGGCATATTGAAGACGATGTCCGGGTATGTGCTGGTGATCCTGGGGGTGACCTGGTATGTGAAGCACCACCATCCGCAGGGCGTTGAGGCATACGTTCTGGCGGTGCTGCCGGCGCTCCCGATTGTGGCGATGCTGGCGGTGATGGGGATTTATTTGCGCGATGAGAAGGACGAGTTTCTGCGCTGGATGACCATCCAGTCGATGCTGTGGTCGATTGGCGTGACCCTGGCGTTGACCACGGTGGTGGGGTTTCTGCAGAACTTTGCGGGAGTGAATGCTCCGCCGATGTTTTACGTCTTCGTTGTGTACTGTCTGGTCTTTGGAGTGGCGCAGTGGGTGCTGCAGATGCGCAACAGGCAGGGCAGCGATGACTAATCGACTGCGGTTGCTAAGGGCGGAGAAGGGCTGGTCGCAGGCCGACCTGGCGGACCGGCTGGAGGTGTCGCGGCAGAGCGTGAATGCGATTGAGACGGGGAAGTACGATCCGTCGCTGCCGCTGGCGTTCAAGATTGCGCGGCTGTTTGAGAAGCGGATCGAGGAAATTTTTGAGGACTCGGCGTAGCGCGGGTGACAAGTGTCAGGTCGCTTTGCTGACGAAGTCTACTGATGGTGGATGGATCGCGCCCGCATTCTAGGAATGAAGCGGAACGCTAACTGGTTTTGGATTTGGAAAGGAATTGTGATGAAGGCCCTTCGTTTTCTTGCTACTGTCGCATTTGTTTTGGCTGGGATCGCCCTGCTGATTGCGCCGTCCCACGCGGCTGTTGCATCTGCCGCCGGATTTGTGCCGACGCGGTTTACGGTTGTCGACGAGGGGACGGTGGGGAAGCCGGATGTGGTGCTGATCCCCGGGCTGGCCAGCTCGCGGACAGTATGGGACGCTGAAGCAAAGTTGCTGGCTCCGAACTATCGGCTGCATCTGGTGCAGATCGATGGATTCGCCGGCGCGCCCGCGGGGCCGAACGCCACGGGCCTGATTTTGCCGGGCGTGGTCGAGGAGCTGCATCGGTATATTGTTGCGGCGAAGATGCATCCGGCGGTAATTGGGCACTCGCTGGGCGGCCTGATGACGCTGATGCTGGCGGATGCGCATCCGGAGGATGTGTCGAAAATTGTCATTGTGGACTCGCTGCCGTTTTATGGGTTGGTGTTCGATCCGAACGCGACGGTGGAGTCGATTGCGCCGCAGGGCAAGGCGATTCGCGACCAAATCCAGGCCATGCCCGCAGACCAGTTTGCGGCGATGATGCCGGCGATGGTGAAGGGAATGGTGAAGGACGAAGAGGGTGGCAAAGCTGTGGCGGCGGCTTCGATCGCTTCCGACAGGGCCGTCTTTTCGAACGCCATGTTCGAGGACATGCAGACCGACATTCGCCCGGATATGGCGAAGATCAAGACGCCCGCGTTGATGCTGTACCCGTTCGACTCGACGATGCCGGGAGTGACGTTGGCGGGCTTCGATGCGCTGTATCGCGACGCGTATGCGGCAATGCCGAATGTGAAGCTGGTGCGGATCGACGACTCGCGGCACTTCATCATGTATGACCAGCCGGCGAAGTTCGATGTGGCGGTGGAAGGGTTTTTGAAGTAAAACTCCGTTGCGAGGCCCACCGCGAAGTTTGCGGTGGGTTTTTCGCTTACGTGGGCGTAACCTTGGAAGAGGAGTTTGAGCGATGGCGAACCTCGATTGGTCACAGTGCAATGCGGTAGAGAGTATCCCGGGCAAGGTGAGCGGAGCTTGGGTTTTCAAGGGTACTCGCATGCCGGTGCAGACGGTTTTCTCGAACCTTGAGGCGGGGATGTCGCCGGAGGAGATCACTGAAGTGTTTTCCGTGACTCCCGAAGAAGTGAAGGCCGTACTGCAGTTTGTCACCGATAGCCTGGAGAAAGAACCTGCTTTCGCGTGAGGATACTCTTCGATAACGGCGCGCCGAATGCCATCGTGAAAATCCTTGTGGGGCATGAAGTTACCTTCTCGCGTGCGATTGGCTGGCATGAATTTCGCAATGGCGAGCTAATCTTGCAAGCGGAAGAAGCTGGCTACGATCTGTTGCTAACAACCGATAAGAACATCCGATACCAGCAAAATTTATTGCGACGGAAAATCGCGTTGGTTGTGCTTGGGAATTCTCAGTGGCCGCAAGTGCGGCTGCATCTGGAGGAGATCGCGGCTGCTGTGAATGCGAGTACGCCGGGCAGCTATACCGAGGTGGCGATTCGGTTTCGGTGAGGCTACGGGTAACGCGGATGCGGCGGTGGAGGGATTTTTGAAGTAGGGATTTTGGATTATTCTGGATTCAGGAGCGTGAGCGATGGCCGATCTCGATTGGAACCAGTGTGACGCTGTTGAGAGCATTCCCGGCAAGCGTAGCGGTGCATGGGTGTTCAAGGACACGCGGATGCCGGTTTCCGCTGTGTTCGATAATTTGGCCGGCGATGCCAGCATCGACGAGATTGTCGAGTGGTTCGGCGTGACGCGAGAGCAGGTAGAAGCCGTGCTCAACTTTACAGCGCGAAGTTTGGATGCGCCGGCCGATCGCGCTTCCTCTGAAATTTTACGTGCTGCTGCTGAAAGACCTGAAATGGCCGATGCGCATTCTCTTCGATAACGGCACGCCTGAGGGTTTGCTTCGTCACTTGACGGGTCACGTCGTTACCTTGGCCAGGGATGCCGGTTGGGAGAGATTGGCAAACGGTAAGTTGCTGAATGTCGCTGAGCAGGACGGTTTCGATCTACTGTTGACTACCGATAAGAACATCCTCTACCAGCAAAATCTCAGGGGTCGAAAGATTGCGATAGTTGTACTCGGGAACCAGAACTGGAACGTCGCACGACTGCATGTGGATAAGATCGTCGCGGCTGTGAATGCTTGCACGCCGGGCAGCTATACCGAGGTAGCGATTCCGTTTCGATAACGCTACAGGTGAACTGGATGCGGCTGCTACACTTTAGCGCGACCGGTGTTGTGAGGTGCGATGAGATTAGTGACCTGTTTCGGAATTTGGTGCTCGCTGCTTGTAACGTTGCCGGGTTCGCCCCAACTTGCACAGATTGATGCCACGAAGTTGCCGCAGACGGCGGATGTTCAGAGTGCCTATCGGAGCACATTGGCGGTAGAGCGATATGCGCAAAGCTGGAGTAATCAATGGTCCTATAGTGTGCCCAAGGCGGATGTGGCGAAGACTTTGACTGCAAGCCTTGAAACGTTGCTGAAGGCTAACGAAAGTGCGGAGGATAATCATGAGCTACAGCTAGCGACAGGGTTAGTAGCCCATTTTGCTTACAACCTCGATGTAGAAGCGGCGTACAAGCCGGCAGTTGAGTTTCTATCGAAGGCCTCACAAGGGGACCCAACCGATATACGAGGCGGTTGGTTCCTGGGAATTCATGAGTGCCAAGCGTTGCACGCCATCTCTGGTATGACTCGTTTGCTAACTGTAGAAAAAAGCGCGAAGACTCTTCCGATCGATTTTTGGAGTGACTACATCGCTTGTGCGAACGTTGCGATCATGCCGGCGCATGCGTTGCGTGGGATCGATCGTGCGGTCGCGTTGGGAAGCCCCCGGGAAGACTATCGGAATGTACGGGATATTGGGGAATCACGCTACAAGACGGCGGACCTGAGTAAGCCAGTGAACGAACATGATGCGTGGACATCCGACGATCTGGAAGGCGGCCGGTTGAAATTTACCAGCCGGTTATGCGGAATTTCGTTTATTGCCAACGGGAATTGGAAGTTGCAGGTCCCGCCAGTATCGAATGAAACGTGCAAGGCATGGATGACTCCACCCGCGAAGAAGGGGCAGCCGTCTCCGACGATTCTGGTGATGGCCAAGATGGCGAAGGAGGGAGAGACACCGGCCGCGTTTGCACGGGAGTTGCTGGAGAATCCAGCCAAAGGAACAAGCGATTTGAGTTCGGGCCCGTGCCCTGTGGAGCACTGTGTGGGACTGGAGCTGGTGGATAAGAGTATCTATAGCAAGCAAGGTGGTGCGCATGCCCTGGTGATGACCTTCGAGCGGGAGTTGCCGCGGTACGACGGGCTGCTGTTCGAGACACCACAGGAACCTCCGGCAACCGGAAAAATAAATACGCCGGTCGCGTTCAGATTCGAACTCCAATACCGGCGCATGCCTGGAAAAATCTTGTATGCGATTCTGCTGGATTCAAACGCACAGATTTTTGACGGGGCTAAAGCAGATTGGGAGGCGGTGGTGAAATCTGTAGTGGTGGAGTAGGGGTGGGGAACGCCAGTTTGTTGCAGGTTATTCACCGAGTTGCCCCGGCTCGACCCGCGCGAAACGCGATAAACTGGTAGACGATATGTCTACTAAAAAAGAACTCCTGCAAGCTCCTATCCAGCACATCGACATCAAGCAGCACAACGTTGTCGCGCTGGTCGATGCCATGGCGTCCATGGCCTACAGTTCGCGCGATCTGGCGCGGGCGGCGAACATCTACGACATGATGCTGCGCGATACCGATTGCGGCGTCATTCTGTGCCTGGCGGGGTCGTTGATTTCGGCCGGGTTGCAGAAGGTCATCGTCGACCTGGTGCGCAACAATATGGTCGATGCGATTGTGTCGACCGGCGCGAACATCGTCGACCAGGACTTCTTCGAGGCGCTTGGTTACAAGCACTACATCGCCGGCGATGAGTACAAGTACGGCGGCGGCGATGCGGACCTTCGCGAGTTGATGATCGATCGCATCTACGACACATTTATCGATGAGGAAGAGCTGCGCATTTGCGATGAGACGACCGAGAAGATTATCAACTCGCTCGACCCGCGGGCGTACAGTTCGCGCGAGTTGATCGCGGAGATGGGCAAGTATTTGAGCGAGAACGGACGCACGTCGGAAGAGGGCAATGCCGACTCGATCATCCTCGCGTGCTACGAGCTTGATGTGCCGATTTTCTGCCCGGCGTTTTCGGATTGCTCGTTCGGCTTCGGAATGGTGGCGCACCAACATGCGCGGCAGGGCAAGGCGATGGTGTCCATCGATTCGGCGAAGGACTTTTATGAGCTGACGCAGTTGAAGATTGCGAATCCGACGACGGGGCTGCTGATGATCGGCGGCGGCGTTCCGAAGAATTTTGCGCAGGACATCGTCGTTGCCGCCGACATTCTTGGCGTTGAAGCGTCGATGCACAAGTACGCGATTCAGATTACAGTCGCCGACTCACGGGATGGTGCGCTCTCGGGATCGACGCTGAAGGAAGCAAGTTCCTGGGGCAAGGTCGATCTGACGTATGAGCAGATGGTGTTTGCCGAGGCGACGATCGCGCTCCCGCTGATCGCCGGGTATGCGTTCCATAAGGATGCGTTTGCGGCGCGGACGGGGAAGAGATTTGCGCGGGTGTTGGAGCCCGTTACCGCGTAACGGCAGAGTGTAGAGGATAGAGTGTAGAGCGTAGAGAAAGCGGCGGCCTTTGGGGCTCGCCGCTTTGCTTTTGGGGTGGTTCGGGAGGTTCGTTCGGCGCAGGCTGCCGGCTATTCCAATCGGGAGAGCGCCCGGCTCTGCCGGGATATGTTCTAGCACTGCCGCGGATTACTTCGCGGCCATCGCCAATTGCTCCTGGTACTCCTCATACGGGCCTTTGTGGTCGGTGATGTGGAAGTTGGCGGGGCCGCCCTCGAAGTGCCACACGCGGGTGCCGACTTCTTCCATCAGGTCCTGATCGTGCGTGACGAGAAAGACCGTGCCTTCGTACTTCTGCAACGCCTGGTTCAGCGCATTGATCGCTTCGAGGTCGAGATGGTTGGTCGGCTCGTCGAGCACCAGGATGTTCGGCTTCTGCAACATGATCTTGCAGAACAGGAGCCGCGCGGCCTCGCCGCCGGAGAGCGCATCGGTCTTCTTCATGCCTTCTTCGCCCTTGAACAGCATCTGGCCGAGGATGCCGCGAATGTCTTCCTTGGTGGCTTCGGGGTCGAACTGGTGCAGCCAGTCGGAGGCGGTCATGCCAAGCTGGATGGTGTCCTTGTGGTCCTGCGCGAAGTAGCCGATCTTCGCCTCGTGCCCCCACTTTACGGCGCCGGAGTCGATGGAGACGTCCTTATCTTCAACGCCCGGCCCGTTGGCAAGCAGCGCCTTCAGCAGGGTCGTCTTGCCCTGTCCGTTGCGGCCCACCAGCACGATCTTGTCGCCGCGCATGACGCTGGCGGAGAAATTGTCGACGACGTGCTCGGTCTTGCCGTCAGGCTGGGTATAGCTCTTGTTGACGGCCTCGAACTCAAGCACGTGCTTGCCCGAGGGGCGCTCCATCTTGAAGCTGATGTACGGCCGCGCAATGTTGGAGCGGGCAAGATCGGTGGTCGCCAGGCGCTCGACTTCCTTCTTGCGCGAGTTCACCTGCGACGACCGCGTGCCGGCCGAGAAGCGCGCGATGAAGTCGTTAAGCTGCGCGATCTTCTTCTCGCGCTGCTCGTTCTGGCTCTCGATGCGGGTGCGGATCGAGGTCTTCTGCAGCACCATGTCGTCGTACCCGCCGGTGTAGGTGATGATGGTCTCGTAATCGATGTCGGCGATGTGCGTGCAGACCGAGTTCAGAAAGTGCCGGTCGTGCGAGATGGTGATGACGGTGCCGCTATAGCGGATGAGGAAGTCTTCGAGCCAGTGAATGGACTCAAGATCGAGATAGTTGGTAGGCTCGTCCAGCAGCAGGGCTTGCGGATTGCCAAACAGCGCCTGCGCCAGCAGCACGCGCACCTTCTGCCCGCCCTGAAGCTCGGACATTTTGCGCTCGTGCAACTCGTCGGGAATATCCAGTCCCTGCAACAGGACGGCGGCGTTGGCCTCGGCCTCATACCCGTCCTCGTCGCCGACGATGCCCTCGAGCTCGCCCAGCCGGGAGCCGTCTTCGTCGGTCATATCGGGCTTGTTGTAGATGATCTCGCGCTCTTCCATCGCGGCCCACAGGGCCTTGTTGCCCATGATGACGGTGTCGACGACACGGAAAGCGTCGAATTCGTACTGGTCCTGCTTGAGGACGCCGATTTTCTTGGGCCGGACGACCGTGCCTTTCTGGGCGTCCAGCTCGCCGGTAAGGATCTTCATGAACGTGGACTTGCCGGCGCCGTTGGGGCCGGTGAGGCCGTAACGCCGGTCGGCGGTAAAGGTGACCGAAACATCTTCGAAGAGCAGCTTTGCGCCGTAGCGCATGGTGACGTTGGATACGGAAATCATGATATTCAGCTATTTTACAGGGTCTGGGCGACTCTCGCCCGGCGGCGGCGCGATGCCTGTCCTCATTTGAAATGGGTGCCGGCCAGCAAGAAAACAGCGATGCGCCCGCTTTGGCCGGGATTGCCTGCCGCTATGCCAATAAGGCGCTTGGCGCCGCTTGCTGTTTCAAGGCGTTCCCACTATCCATTTAGACTGGAACGGCCTCTTTACCAGGTTGCAGCGGTACCAGGATCGGGCGGCCTTCGGGTCGCGTCAACGACTCCGAGGGCCGTGCCGAGGTAAGGAGGTGAGGCCGATGGACCATGACATGGAGCGTTCCTGGCTCCGGTTGCAAATCACGATCGCTGTTGAATGGCGACTCGTGATAGCAGTCACTCTATTGCTTCTCGTACTGCTAGGGAAGTAGTACAACACCTCGGGCTGGCAGGCAACCGGCCCGGGGTTCTGATTCCCTCTTCATATTTGATGCTGCGACCGCCAGAAAGTCAACACCTGTTCCCACCTGCGAAGCACATCCTTTCAGGCTGTCGATCACCACCTCGATGCCGTCAACCCCACGGTCCGGCGCTGCCGGCGCACAGGAGCATCTCCAGATCTGAAACCACCGGCGGATTCTGCTTGCCCTGCTGCTTTCGTCCTGAGAACATGGCGGAATGAAGGTTTTTCTGTTCGTCCTTATGGCTACCGTCCTCGAAGCGACAGGGGATGCGGTTGTCCGCATCGCGCTGCATCGCAACTCTCTGCCGGTGCGGATTGGCCTGTATTTCGTCGGAGCGGTCCTGCTCACGCTCTATGGAACGTCGCTGAACCTTGCTCCCGTGGAGTTTGCTCAGGTGACGGGCATTTACATTGCTACCTTGTTCATCGTTTTTCAGATCACCAACTACATTTTCTTTCATACCCTTCCGACAATTCCTGTAGCAGTTGGCGGGAGCCTGATCGTGGCCGGGGGACTCATCGTCGGCTTCTGGAGATAGGGCCGCCATTGCACCCGCGGCGATCATTTTCCCGCAAGTCCAACAATCGAAACAAAACTCTCGTGTCCAAACGACGCCGGTTTGCCATTCGCGCGAGTCAGCGGCGCACCGGGCGGCCGGTGCGCCCAAGTCTACCCCGCAATCGGAGCATCCTGTTGCAAACACGTTAGTTGTAGCCCACAAAGCGGCGAGTTGTAGCGAAAAGGCCGCGCGCCCCTGCTATCCTGACCGCACTTTATGGCATACGACACCTCCAACTTCGAGCAAGCTGAGTACACAGAAGTCCCGTTTGTGCCAAGCGCATCCGCCCGGGCGCGCCAGCCCGTGCTGTTCGGCGGCGTCGCTGTGGACGAGACTCGCGAGGTTTCCGAGTCGAACCCCAACTACCTCCTGCGGGCGATTGCCGGCGGCCTGATTGGCGCTGCCTTCGGCGCCGTTTGCTACGCGGGTTTCATCGACCTCACCGGATGGACGATCGGGTATCTCGCGGTACTGGTCGGCTGGCTGGTCGGCAAGGGCATGATGACGGCGTCGGAAGATCGCGGCGGCCCGCAGTACCAGGTCGCTGCGATCGCGCTGACCTATCTGGCGGTCGCCGCCGGCGAAGCCATCCTGGTCTACTTGTGGGCGAGCCAGAGACGCCCGGTGCCGCTCAATGTCCCCACGCTGCTGGGGCTGGCGAAGGTGGGGCTGATGTTCCCGATGCTCAACTTCATGCGCTCGCCGGGTTCCGGAATGATCGACATGATCATCCTTTTCGTGGGCCTGCGGGCGGCGTATCGGATGACCTCGGACAATCCGCGTTCTCGACGCACTCCGTTCAAAGGCTAGCGAAAGCGATAAGCTGGGTAGGTGCAGCTTGCGTGGGTGGTACACTTCGTCGCGCTGCGAATCGAAAATCTATTGCATATTCGGGAGTTGGCCATGCGCCGTTCGTGCCTTCGCGTTATCGTCTGCCTGCTATTCTGCGGGTCTGTTGTGTGCGCGGCCCAGACCTCGCACCGCTGGACCGAGCAGCAGGCCAATGACTGGTACGCCAAACAGCCCTGGCTGGTCGGCGCAAATTACGTTCCATCGAACGCGATCAACGAGTTGGAGATGTTCCAGGCGGCAACGTTCGATCCGGCGATCAACGACCGCGAGCTGGGGCTGGCCGAGGGGATCGGCATGAATACCATGCGGGTCTTCCTCCAGGACCAGTTGTGGACGCAGGACCCGGAAGGATTCTCGAAGCGGCTCGACACGTTTCTGGCCATCGCGGCCAAGCACCACATACGGCCGATCCTTGTGCTCTTCGACTCCTGCTGGGAGCCGCACCCGAAGCTCGGGCCGCAGCATCCGCCCATCCCCGGCGTGCACAACTCGGGCTGGGTGCAGAGCCCCGGCGCGGACGAACTCGTCGACAAAAGCTACTACCCGAAGCTGGAAGCGTATGTAAAAGGCGTCGTGGGACGTTTCGGGCAGGACGACCGCGTCCTCGCATGGGATCTTTGGAACGAGCCCGACAACACCAACGGCGGCCGCTGGCCGGAGCCGAAGAATAAGGTGCGGCTTATCGAACTGCTGCTGCCGCAGGTGTTTGCATGGGCGCGCGAAGAGAAGCCGTCGCAACCTCTGACCAGCGGCGTGTGGCACGACAATTGGAGCGACCCTGCAAAGATGGCTCCGATGACCCGGCTACAGCTTGCCGAATCCGACATCATTACGTTTCACAACTATGGCTGGCCGGAGCAGTTCGAGGCGCGCATCAAGGAGTTGCAGCCCCTGCACCGGCCCATCGTCTGCACGGAATACATGGCGCGCGGCGCGGGCAGCACGTTCGACAACTCGCTGCCGCTGGCGAAGAAGTACAACGTCGGCGCGATCAACTGGGGCCTGGTCGCGGGCAAGACGCAGACGTACCTGCCGTGGGATTCGTGGGAGCATCCCTATGTGTTGTCGCAGCCGACGATATGGTTCCACGAGGTCTTTCGCCATGATGGAACGCCGTACCGGCAGCATGAGGTCGACCTGATTCGTCAGCTCACGGGACGCGGCCTCCAGTAGGACGGACGCAATCGTCGGATATTCTTGATGCGATGACCTGAAGGAATCGATGAAAGCGCTGGTCCTGTCCGACTACAAGCAACTCGAAATCGTTGACGTCGCAAAGCCGCGCGCGGCGGCGGATGAACTGCTGATTCGGGTCGCGGCCTGCGGCATTTGCGGAAGCGATGTCCACGGTTACGACGGCAGCACGGGGCGGCGGCTTCCGCCGATCGTGATGGGGCACGAAGCCGCCGGCGTGGTGGAAGAAGTCGGCAATGCCGTGTCCGGTTTCCGCGCCGGCGACCGCGTGACCTTCGACTCGACTGTATTTTGCGGGCAGTGTTTCTTCTGTCGTCGCGGGCAGGTCAACCTCTGCGACCAGCGCGAAGTAATTGGCGTTTCGACGCCCGCGTTCCGGCGCATGGGAGCGTTCGCGGAGTACGTCGCAGTACCCGCGCGGATTGCATACCACCTGCCGCCGGAGATGCTTTTCGCTCATGCAGCCCTGATTGAGGCAGTGTCGGTTGCCGTCCATGCAGTTTCGCTGACCCCGATTGCGCTTGACGATACAGTGCTTGTGGTCGGCGCAGGGATGATCGGGCTGTTGACGTTGCAGGCCGCGATGCTCGCCGGTGCGGGGCGAGTGTTTGTGATCGACGTGGATGACACGCGGCTGCAACTGGCGCGCGATTTGGGCGCGACGCGGACATTCAACTCGCGCGAGACGGGCACGCTGGCCGAAATCATGGAGCTTACAGCGGGCCGCGGCGTCGATGCGGCGCTCGAATGTGTAGGCACAACGGCGACGGTCAAATATGCAATCGACCTGGTGCGCAAGGGCGGTACGGCGACGCTGGTCGGCAATATCGCTCCGACGATCGAACTGGGATTGCAGTCGGTGGTGACTCGGCAGATTCGCGTTCAGGGCTCGTGTGCCTCTTCAGGCGAATATCCAGCGTGCATTGCACTGATGTCGCGCGGGGCGGTCCGCGTGGGGCCGCTGCTGACGGCGGTCGCGCCGCTGGAGGACGGGCCAGCATGGTTTCAGCGGTTGTATGCCCGCGAGCCGGGGTTGCTGAAGGTCGTTCTACAGCCGGGGAGCGCAGCATGAATAATGCGCTGTTTGACCTGTCCGGACGAGTGGCACTGGTGACGGGAACGAGTCGCGGGCTGGGACAGTATTTTGCGCGCGCTCTGGCCAAGGCCGGAGCGGACATTGCGATGACCAGCCGCAACAAGCAGTCGCTAAAAAGCTTCGCGGAGGAGATCGAGGCCTTCGGCCGCAAGACAGTCTCCGTGGACCTCGACGTTCGCGATCAGGTGAGCATTCAGCGCGCGGTGGCGGCTGTCGAGCAACACTTCGGCCGCATCGATATCCTGGTCAACAACGCCGGTTGCAACATCCGCAAGCCCGCCATCGACGTCACCTGGGACGACTGGAACACGGTCCTCGACACCAACCTGCGCGGCTCGTTTTTTGTCGCGCAGGCCGCAGCTCGGGGTATGATCGAGCGCGGATATGGGCGCATCATCAACATCGGCTCGGTGACCAGCGTGGCGGGGTACGCGGGGCTGGGGCCGTACGGCGCCAGCCGCGGCGGCATTCGGCAGTTGACGATGAGCCTCGCGGACGACTGGGGACGCCACGGCATTACCGTCAACTCGCTGGCGCCGGGATGGTTTCGCACCGAGCAGAACAAGGTGCTCTACGAGAATGAGGCTTGGGTGGAATATCTCAGCGACCGCATTCCCGTGAAGCGGCCGGGCCTCCCCGACGATCTGGATGGGGCAATAGTTTTCCTGGCGGCGGAGTCGAGCCGCTATATTACGGGGCAAACGCTGCTGGTCGACGGCGGGATTTCTACCGGCGCCACGAAGGCCACACTCTGAATGCATTCGCGCGAAGCCACGGACCTGCGCCGGCACCAGACGATCACGCTGTCGCTGCTGTTCATCGCCGGCGTGGTGAACTTCTTCGACCGCGCCTCGCTGTCGGTAGCCAACAACACTGTCCGCGCGGAGCTGCACCTGAATGCCACCGAGATGGGCTGGCTGCTTTCGGCGTTCTCGCTGGCGTATGGCTTTTCTCAGCTTCCTCTCATCGGCGTGATGCGGCGGATAGGCGGCCGCTGGGCGCTGGGTGGCGGCATGGGGTTGTGGTCGGCGGCGCAGATGCTGACCGGGGTGGTCCGAGGACTGCCCGCATTCCTCGTCTTCCGGGTGCTGCTGGGGATTGGGGAGTCGCCGTTCTATCCAGCGGGGGTGCAGAGCCTGCGGGAGTGGTTTCC
>Ga0075522_10001180_pt1 | contig 19831 bp, 19 predicted proteins | sample NGEPerA_FD_74796 | JGI IMG/M metagenome (GOLD analysis project Ga0075522, IMG submission 74796) | Arctic peat soil microbial communities from the Barrow Environmental Observatory site, Barrow, Alaska, USA - NGEE PermafrostL2-A | ecosystem: Environmental > Terrestrial > Soil > Wetlands > Peat ...
GTCATGGAGCATGCCGGCATCCTGACAGGCCCGCCGAAGTGACAATGAGCACGCGAAAAGCGTGTAACTATAGTAATACTAAAGATAAAGGGGGAAGATGTCGGTATACAAAATGCGAGGTGTGTGTAACTATAGTTACACCTGGTGCGTAAAGAGTATCTACAACTTCTTTAGGTCACCGCGCGCCTGGCTCGTGGCCCGGCTCTTTCGCCCCGCGGTGTCGCCCGCGGCGCCGTCGCCACTCAGCGGCTCATCAGCCCTCCGCGGGCTCCACGCTGACGAAGCGTCCGCGACGGCTGGTCTTGAACTGCACCGTCCCAGCTGCGCGTGCATAGAGCGTGTCGTCCTTGCCGATGCCCACGCCCGCGCCCGGCTTGAATTTCGTGCCGCGCTGACGCACGATGATCTCCCCACCGCTGACGACCTCGCCGGCGAACGTCTTGACGCCCAACCGCTGCGCGTTCGATTCGCGCCCGTTCCGACTGGAGCCAAGCCCCTTCTTATGAGCCATTCTCGGTCTCCTCCTTCTTTGCCGCGACTTTGCCCGCGCCCGCTTTGCCCGCGCCCGCGAGAGCGATGTTGGTTATCTCGATGCGGGTCAGCTCCTGGCGATGACCGTTGCGGCGCTTGTAGCCGCGCTTGGGCTTGAACTTGAACACTCGCAGCTTCTCGCCGCGCTCATGGCTCAGGATCTTCGCCGTGACCTTCACCTTCTTCAGGCCGGCCGAGTCGAACACGGCCTCCTCGGAGCGATACAGGATCGGCTCCAGCGCTACGTCCTTGCCCTCCTCGACGGGCAGGCGCTCCACGAGCAGAGTCTGGCCCCGCTCGACGCGGTACTGCTTGCCGCCGGTCTTCACGATCGCGTACATGTCTCTCTCAGTCTCGTTTTCTCTCGCTCGCGGCTTCCGCGGTGGCCGGCCGCGACGGGCATCGGCCCCCGCTACTCCGGGCTCGCCTTCGCCTTGGCAGTCGAACGGCGCCGTCCACCCCTGCGGCCACGGCGCCTCGGCTTGGATTGTAGGCCATCCTCCCCGTCCTCGCCCTCCGGAGCACCCTCGACAGCCCCCTGCGGATCCTCATCGGCGGTGTCCCGGGGGGACACCTCGATGGTGCCCTGCCGCGCCTCCCCATCGGCGGTGTCGTGCGGGGCCGCCTCGACCGCGGAGTCCCCCGGTGCTTCCTCGACGGCGGTCGCGCTACGCGCGGGATCCTCCTCCGGCTCGGAGTCGATGCCGGTCGAGGACTCGCTCAGTCCCGCTTCGCGGCGTGCCTCCGCACCCTCGCTGTCGACCGGCGCGCGGCGCCCCCGCGCACGCGTCTTTGCCCGCTCACCCGCGCGAGCACCGTCACGAGAGGAGCCCGCGGAGCGCCGCGGCTCGCGCCCACCTTCGCGTGCGGAGGTGGGACGCCCCACCGGGCGAACCACCTCGCCGGACTCGTCCAGCAATAGCGCGCTCGCCGCCGTACGCCCGACCTGATCGATGCGCACCATCCGCTTCTCCCCGACATGCACTGCGGCGCCCGCGATCGAGATGATGTAGCCGTCGATTTTCGCCACCGCGTCGTCGACGTCGTACATGTGCGGCTCGACGATCTCGACCAGCACCTCGTCGCCCTGGCGGAAGGGCAGCGCGCGCTCCTCGACCTCCACGCGGGTGCCCTGGAAGGTGATCGCGAAGTGCTCGAGCGTCAGCCCTTCGGAGCCCTCGAACAGGAACGACTTGCCCGTCTCCTGCTCGAGCGCGTGCAGCACGCGCGAGCCGTGCCCGGTGAACTCGGTGCTCACGCGGGGGTTGATCTGCACCAGGAACGCCTCGACATCCGGATTTTCGAGCGCCACGTCGCGCAGGCGGCGCTCGAACTCGATCGCGTACGTTTCCTCCGAGCGGATCACACCCTCGCCGGCGCAGGTCGGGCACGGCCGGCTCATGATCTCGCGCACGCCCTCGGTCACGTTCTGGCGGGTCATCTCGACCAGCCCGAGCTTTGAGATCTCCGCCGTGAACGTCTTCGTGCGGTCCTCGTCCAGCGTCTTGCGGAGCGTCTTCATCACCGCGTCGCGGTTGCGCGCACGTGCCATATCGATGAAATCGATCACGATGATCCCGCCGATGTCGCGCAACCGCAGCTGGTTGACGACCTCCTCGGCGGCCTCCAGATTGGTCTTCGTGATCGTGTCCTCCAGCGCCGCGCCCTTGCCGCGGCCGATGAACGACCCCGAGTTGACGTCGATCACGGTCAGCGCCTCGGCGTAGTCGATCATCAGGTAGCCGCCGCTCGGCAAGTCCACACGGCTCGACATCACGCCGTCGATCTCCTGATCCACGCCGTAGGCCTCGAACAGTGGTTCCTTCTGCTCCCACAGCTCGACGCGCTCCACCAGCTCGGGGGCGGTCCGCGTGAAGAAGGAGACCAGCCGCCGGTACTGCTGCTCGTCGTCCACGATCGCGCGCTCGAAGTGCGCGGAGAAGATGTCACGCACCACCCGCACCGACAGGTCCGCCTCCTGGAAGACCATCCCCGGCGCCTGCGTGTCCTCGACCCGCTTCACGAGCACGTCGTGCAGCTTGTGCAGGTACTTCAGCTCGCGCTCGAAGTCCGCGCGCTTGGCGCCATGCGCGGCGGTGCGGACGATCACCCCGCCGCTGCCCAGATCCAGGCCCGCGCTCTGCTTGCGCAGGCGCTCGCGCTCGCGGTCCTCCAGGCGGCGAGACACGCCCACGCCCTCGCCCGTGGGGGCATAGACCATGTAGCGCCCGGCGATCGTCAGCTCCATCGACAGACGCGCGCCCTTCGTCTTCAGCGGGTCCTTGACCACCTGCACGACGATCTCCTGCCCGGGCCCGAGCAGGTCTGAGATCTTCCTTCCGCTCCCACTACCGCGCCCGCGCCTGGGCGCCTCCACCCCGGGCAGCACGATCTCGTCGACGTGCAGAAAGCCATTCTTCTCCAGGCCGATGTCGACGAACGCGGCCTCCAGGCCGGGCAGCACGTTGTCGACCTTCCCCTTGTAGATGTTGCCGACGATCGAGCGCCCGCCGCGGCGCTCCAGATAGAGCTCGGCTATCCGATATCCGTCCTGGATGGCGCCACGGGGACCCTTACCGGAGCCTCCCGAGCCGGCTGTACGGCCTGTGCGTCCTCGATCGGTCGAAGCCGAACGTGAGGCGGCGGGCGTTCCGGTCGCCTCTAAGAGCGCCACGCGCGTCTCCGCGCGATCGACGCTGACAAGCACTTGCTTTTTCAATGTGATCCAGTCTTTCGGTAGCGATGCCGGCCGAGCCCCGTGCGGGCGGAGGCCGGAGGAGAATCCTCGGCGGCGCATCCACATCTGGCGATCGGGAGTAGGCGGACATTGGTGTTTGGGTATCTCTCCGAAAACTCCTCAGCTCGCGTCCCAGCGATCGCCGGGGAGGAGTCTGGAGTTTTCGGATGTTTTTCAATAGATCGGCACGCGGCCCTTCAATGCCGCTGAGGCGCGCGCCTGGACGTAAATAGATTGCAGCAGGCCCACCGCCAACAGGGTGGTGATCACCGACGAGCCGCCGTAGCTCATGAGCGGCAGCGTGACGCCGGTAATTGGCATGATCCCAATGGTCATCCCCACGTTGACGAATACCTGAAACATCAGCATAGCCGCTACGCCCCCCGCCACGAGCGAGCCGAACAGGTCCTTGGCCATCACGAGGATGCGCAGCGAGCGCCAGATCAGCAGCGCATACAGACACAGCACGAGCCCCGCGCCGAGAAAGCCGTACTGCTCGCCGACCGCGGCGAAGATGAAGTCGGTGTTGCTCTCCGGCACGAAGTTCAGGGGTATCTGGGTAGCCTCGATGCCGCGGCCGGTCTTCTGCCCCGCGCCGATCGCGATCTTCGACTCCTCCTGCTGGTAGCCCTGCCGCTGGGAGTTGGTCGTGGGGTGTAGAAACGCCGTCAGCCGTTCGGTCTCGTAGGGCTTGAGCACATGCACGCCCGCCGCCGGAGCGGCGACGAGCACGAACGTCAGCGACACCACCGCCAGCGCCAGCAGCCCGGCGAGCTGCCTCCAGGGGGTCCCCGCGACGAACAGCAGCGTCAGCGCGATCACCACGTAGACCATGCCCGAGCCGAGGTCCGGCTGGGCGATCACGAGCATCGCCGGCACCAGCGCCGCGAGCATCACCCGCACGGTGGTGTCGCGCTCGCGCAACCGCCGCGCGCGGCCGACCACGAAGGACGACAGCGCCAGGATCAGCAGCACCTTGCCGAGCTCGGATGCCTGGAAGGAGAAGAACGGCAGGCTGATCGCACGCTGGGAGCCGTTGGCGGCGTGACCGAGGCCGAGCACCGCGAGGATCGTGAACATCAGCAGCGCGTAGATCACGTTTTTCAGCGGTCGCAGGCGCGCGTAGTCCAGGCGCGAGAGCGCCAGCATGAACAGCACGCCGACGATCAGGTAGATCGCCTGGCGGTCGACGTAGTAGTGCGGCTGACTCGGAATGAGGTCGCGCGTGGCGGCGCCGAGCGTCATCACCGAGGCGATACCGAGGCCGAGCACGGCGAGCGTCAGCAGCGGGTCGAGCGGCAGCCCGCGCCGCGTACCCGCGCTCGACTCCGGCGTGTGCTCGGGCGCCTGGATCACCGAGGAGCCGAGTGGGGTCGGGCTGGAGGGAGGATTCATCGCTTGGTGGTCGTGGTGCTTGGAGGGCTCAAAATGTATGGGACGTTCCGGCAACGAACTTCTCGGGCTTACCGAACCACCGCGAGGCGATCAGCCGGGCAATCGGCGCCGCGGTTTCCGCGCCGAAGCCGCCCTGTTCCACGGTCACCGCGATCACGATCGGCCGGTTGGGGTCGCCGACGTAGGCCATGTACCAGGACTGGTCTTCCTTCCCGGTATGTTCCGCGGTGCCCGTCTTGCCGTAGACCGGGTGCTGTTCCTGATCCCAACCGCTCCACACGTCCGCGGAGGTGCCGCCGGGCTCGCTCGCGGCCTCGTGGATGCCCTGCATCACGAGGCTCAGGTCGGAGTAGTTCAGATGCACATGGCGTACAGGCGGGAAGCTCAGGCTCTGCACCAGACCGCCGCCCGCTTCGTCGATCTCCATCCCCAGGTGCGGCGTCACGACGATGCCGTGGCCGCCGTGCATGTAGGCGTTGGCGAGCGTCGAGTAGGCCACCGCCATCTGCAGCGGCGATGTCAGCAGATCGCCCTGTCCGACCGCCAGATCCATGTTGTCGCCGACGCTCCACGGCCTGACTTCGGCGACGATGTCGCACGTCCCGTGATGCTTTTCGTGTTCGCACTTTTCCTGCAGGTGGTTCTGTTGGGCGCGCCACGCGGGGTCGGGGATCGTGCCTTCGATCTCGCTCGGCAGGTCGATCCCGGTCGTGTGGCCGATGCCGAGCTCCCGGGCCATGTTCTGGATTACTTCGTGGCCCCTGTTGGCGAGCTCGCCGACTTCGAAGAAGTAGGTGTCCGAGGAGACCTTCAGCGCTTCGACGAGCCCGACTGGTCCGTAGTCTGCCTTGCCGGCGTTGCAGAACTGCTCGGTGGAGACATGGATGCACTGGCCGGCGCCGAGACCCTCGGTCGGGTTGATGACCCCGGCTTCGAGGGCTCCCATCGCGGTGAACGGCTTGAACGTGGACCCCGTCGGATAGGCGCCGCTGACGGCGCGATCGGTCAACCGCACGGGGCCTTCTTGGCGGCCATGCACTTCGCCCTTGAGCGCTTCGTATTCGCTGGTGGTGAGCGGTTTGGCGAATTTGTTGGGGTCGAAGCTCGGATATGAGCCGATCGCCAGGATCTCCCCGTTGCGCGGGTCGATCGCGGTGAATGCGCCTCCTTCCGCCGGTTTGCCGCCCGCGCGGGCGTTTTCGATCCCTTCGAGCAGCGCTTTTTCGCCCTCTCGCTGGAGCCCGAGGTCGAGCGTGACCTTGAGGCTGTAGCCGGCCTTGGGGGGTGTCGGCGCCAGGCGCGTGGGCTCGGGATAACCGGCGGAGTCGACCTGTATCCGCTGCACGCCGTCGGTCCCGCGCAGATAGTGGTCGTAGTAGTACTCGAGCCCTTCCTGACCGATCACCGTTCCCTGCTGGACGCCCCGGAACGCGCTCTTCTTGAGCTCTCCTTCGGAGACCTGGCCGACGTAGCCGAGCACCTGGGCGGCCATCTCGCCGTACGGGTAGGAACGGATCGAGACGGGCTGCTGGGTGACACCGGGAAACTCGTCCTGGCGCTCGGCGAGCACCGTCAGCACGCCGCGTCCGGCGGCGGTCTTGATCGTCACCGGCGCATACCGCAACGCCGTGCGGCCCTTCACCACGAGCGCCTCGATGTGGCCGGCGCTCATCCCCAGCAGCGCGCCCAGCCGCCGGTAGAGCGCCAGCCGGGGCCTGCCCGCGGGCGGCAGCGCGGACGGCACGATCTGCACGGCGTTGGTCACCATGCTGGCGGCGATCGGCCGGCCTTCGCGGTCGAGGATCTGCCCGCGGGGGGCGGCTACCGGCAGGTCGCGCACATCGTTTGCGTTGGCCTGCTGGACGTACTGTTCGCCGGAGAGCACCTGCAGATACCACAGGCGGAAGAAGATGATCGCGAACATCAACAGCGCCGCGCCGCCCAGCACCGCCACCCGCAGCGCCAGCTGCGGCGAGACAGGCATCCTCGGATCGCTCGGCCGGGCGCGCTCGATCGGGGTGCTCATGCGCGCGAGAGGGGGCTCAGGCCACCGGTCGTATACGCGCGGCGGCGCCGGCGGCGGGGATCGTCCGGCAGACCCGGCTCGAGGCTGCGGCGCACGATCGCCCACATCGGCAGCGCCACGATCGTGTCCACCACCACTCCCAGCAGGATCTGGCGCAGCAGCTCGAGGCTGACCGGGGCGTCCACCCCGAGCAGAAACTCCATCAGCGAGTACCCCACCAGCGCCGCGGCGGCGGCCGCGGCGCCCACCAGCAGCGGCGTCAACGTCGCCTGGGGATCGCGCAGCTCGCGCAAGCGCCCGCACCAGTAGCCGATCAGCGTGAAGATCAGCGAGGTGACGCCGAGCGTCTGCACCAACGCGAGATCGACGAGCAGGCCGACCGCGAAACCGGTGGCGGCTCCCACCGTCGAGCCGCAGAGCAGTCCGACGAAGGCCACCACGAGCGGCGACAGATCGACCACGACACCGAACACCGGCACCTCCGAGACGACGCCGATCTGGAAGAACACGACGACCACCACGAGTAGCGCGATCCGGGTGAGGAGCGAGCCGGAGATCCCGGAGCCGCTCATTCGCCGGTCCCCGTCGTGGCGAGCTGGCCGTTTTCGCCCGTGCCGGTCTGGCCGCTGCTCGGCAGGCTGGTCGCGAGGCTTCCCAGGCTCGCGGGCTTGCTGCCCCGCGCGTCGGTGAGCACCTGCACGACGTTGAGGTTGTGCAGGTCGGCCAGCGGGTGAACGTTGACCGATGTGTAGCCGCTTTCTTCATCCACCGAGCTCACCTGTCCGATCAGGAGCCCGGGGGGATAGAGCGAGTCGTCGGGGCTGGAGATCGTGCCGGAGGTGACGACATATTCGCCACGGCTGACCGAGGTGTTGGCCGGCAGATACTGCAGCACCAGATCGTTCGGGTCGCCCACCTTGGGCTGCACCACGCCGGTCGCGCGGGTCCCGTTGATCCGCGAGGAGACGCCGACTTCGCTGTCGGTGATGAGATCGATCACCGCGCCGTCGGGGGCGGCCTGGGCGACCTTGCCGACGAGCCCTTCTTCGTTGATCACCGGGTCGTTTTGCTGTACTCCCGAGGATGTCCCCTTGTCGACCCAGACGGTCGAGTACCAGAGGTTCGGCGACTTGTCGACCACCGTGGCCGTCACCGGCCGGTAGTCGTTCAGGCTCAGCTGATCGAGACGGTAGAGCGCGAGCAGTTCGTGGTAGCCGTGCTCGTCGGCCTTCTCGGCGACGACTTCCTTGCGCAGTTTGTCGTTCTGCTTGAGCAGTTCGTTGCGCTGGCTTTTGGCGTGCAGCGTGTCGCCGAACCAGCCGAACAGATCGCGCACGGGCTTTAACGCCTTGTTGGCCCCCTCCTGGATCGGCGAGACGACGGTCAGGAAGCCGCGCTGCATCGAGTGCAGGCCGCCACCGCCCGGGGCCTCGCCGAAGTAGGCGGTCAGCAGTATCAGGGAGAGCACGACGAGCAGCGCAAGCACCGCACGTCGACGCCGGACCGTCTTGTCGTACACGAATCAGGGCCTTCCGAAGTGTTCACGGGACAGAGTACCCCCGGGTGGAGCGCGCCGCTTACCTACGGCGCCGGTTGCGCGAGTGGCGGTTGGAGCGGTGGATCGCCTCGAACTCCTCCAGCGAGCGTCCCGAGCCGACCGCCACGCAGGTCAGCGGCGACTCGGCCAGGTGCGCGGGCATCTGGGTCTCCTCGCGCAGACGCTCGTCGAGGCGCTGCAGCAGCGCGCCGCCGCCGGCGAGCATGATCCCGCGATCCATGATGTCCGAGGCGAGCTCCGGTGGGGTGCGGTCGAGCGTCTCCTTGACCGCTTCGATGATCTGGTTGAGCGGTTCTTCCAGCGCCTGGCGAATCTCCTCGCTCGTCAGCACGACGGTCTTCGGCAGACCCGAGACCATGTCGCGCCCGCGGATCTCCGCCTGCAGCTCCTCCTCCATCGGGCAGGCCGAGCCGATCTCGAGCTTCAGCTCCTCCGCGGTCTGCTGGCCGATCAGCAGCTTGTACTCGCGCTTGGCGTAGTTGATGATCGCCTCGTCCATCTCGTCGCCGCCGACGCGGATCGATTGCGACACGACGATCCCGCCGAGCGAGATCACCGCGACCTCGGAGGTGCCGCCACCGATGTCCACCACCATCGAGCCCGTCGGCTCCCCGACCGGCAGACCCGCCCCGATCGCGGCTGCCATCGGCTCCTCGATCAGGTAGGCCTGGCGTGCGCCGGCAGCCATGCAGGCGTCCTCCACGGCGCGCTTCTCGACTCCGGTCACCCCGGAGGGCACGCACACGACCACCCGCGGGTGCGCCCAGCGGTTCTGATGGACCTTCTGGATGAAGTGGCGGAGCATCTCTTCGGTCACGTCGAAATCGGCGATCACGCCGTCCTTCAGGGGCCTGATCGCCTGGATCGTGCCCGGCGTGCGCCCGAGCATGCGCTTGGCCTCGATCCCGACCGCGTGGACTTCGCCGGTGCGCGAGTCGATCGCGACGACGCTCGGCTCGGACAGCACGATCCCGCGTCCGCGGACGTATACGAGCGTGTTGGCGGTGCCCAGGTCGACCGCCATGTCGCGGCCGCCGAACCCAGTCAGGTAGTTGAAGATGCCCATATCTCAGAGGTGGACACGCTTGGATTCGGGTCGCGCACCGCCGTCTGGCGCCGCGCCCCGCGGGCGGCGCGCATCCGGGCCGTACCCGCGGGCCAGTGTAGCGAACGCCCCGCGCCGGCCAACAGGGTTGCCAGCTTATTTGCAGGCGAAAAGAAGCTCGGGGTAAATGCCGTCGGGCGTACGGTGAAGGAGACTCCCAGCCGCTCGAGGATCGCCCGCCGCTGCGGCGAGCCGGAGGCGAGGACGAGCGGGAGCGTCGTCAGAGCTCCGGGAAGAACAGCCCGGCCTCGCGCGCGGCGGACTCCGGCGAGTCCGAGCCGTGGACGAGGTTCTGGCCCATCTCGACCGCGAAGTCGCCGCGGATCGAGCCGGTGGCGGCCTCGAGCGGATCGGTCGCGCCGATCACCTGCCGGGCGGCCTTCACCGCGCCGTTGCCCTCGAACACCAGCGCCACGATCGGGCCCGAGGTGATGAACGCGACGAGCTCACCGAAGAACGGGCGCTCGGCGTGCTCGGCGTAGTGCTGCTCGGCCAGCTCTCTGGTCACCGTGAGTCCTCGCAGGGCGAGGATCCTCAGCCCCTTGCGCTCGAAGCGGGCGACGATCTCGCCGGTGAGCCCCCGGGCGAAGGCATCGGGCTTTACGAGGATCAGCGTGCGGTCCATGGAGTCCTTTTCGGATCGAGGGTTCTGTGCAGGGGGTGGGACGTGCTTCAGGAGGTGGGGCGTGGACGTCTGGAGCGTCCGGCGACGCGCGGTTTGGAGGCCGCGACGGGCTCGACAGAGCTCCCCACGTCTTCGCTGTCTCCCGTCCGCGCCGCGGCGCCGCCGGCGGCGGTGCTCTCACCGAGCCAGTCCTCCGAGCTCTTGCTCGGAGAGCGGTCGCTCTCGGCCGCGGAGCGGTCGCGGCGCGGCCGCCGGGTGGGAGCGGCGGCGGGGACCTCGGTCTCGCAGTAGGGACAGATCGTCCATGCCTGGTCCAGCGGGCGTGAGCAGCTCACGCAGCGCTCCTTCAGCTTGCGCAGGCAGCTGGGGCAGCGAATGAAGTCGCGCTCCACCCGATAGTCGCAGTGCGGGCACAGCCCGTGGTCGAGATCGTGCAGCCGCGCCTCGGCGGCCTGCATCTCGAGCTCGCGCTCACGCACGTCCTCGAGGTACTCGGGCGGGCGCAGGACGAGGTAGACGATCACGCCCACGAACGGGAACAACAGGGCAGCCGCCGTGGCGCAGCCGACCAGCATCGGGTCGAAGATCCGGCGCCGGGCATCGGCGTAGGTCCAGTAGATCAGCGCGATGTAGAGGACGACGACGAACAGGATCAACAGGTCGATCGCCAGGTTCAGGCCGCTGCTTTCGATGCCGAAGTAGGCGAGCGTCATCCCCGGCCCCCGTGGAGCGTTCGCACGTGTGACCCGCGAGCGGTGTACTTGCCGAGTGGGATCGAGCCTGAGGTGAACATGGAGCGGTCGAGTTTAGAGAAACAACCGGCCGAATCCATAGCCGGCGGCGAAGAACACCAGGATCACGAGGGCCACTCCCAGCGCGACGGCGCCGATCATCTTCAGTACCGAGGGCCCCTCGTCGTTCATCTCGCCGGCCTCCCCGACGGCGCGTGCGCCGGTGGGGCATCCGCGGACGGCGCGTCCGCCGGCGAGGCATCCGCGGACGGCGCGTCCACGCGCACTCCGTCCGCGGCGCCGCGCAGATGGCTCAAGAGGTCGCCGGCGAGGTAGACGGAGCCCGTCGCGAGCACCGCCGCGTCCTCGCCCCGCTCCGCTGCCCAGCGCCGCGCCTCGCTCAGCGCGCGCCACGGCTGCGGCTCGCAGGCCACGGCATCGAAGCCGAGCTGGCGCGCCAGCGACTGGAGCGCCGCGGGCGACAGCGCACGGCTGCTCGGGGGGGCGGTGAACCAGGCGCGCTCGCAGACGCCCAGCAGCGCCGCGAGCATGCCCGCGGCGTCCTTGTCCTCGAGCACGCCGAGCACCAAAGCCACGGGACGCTCCCCGAGCAGCGCGGGAAGCGCCTGCACGAGTGCCCGCGAGGCGTCGGGGTTGTGCGCCCCGTCGAGCACCGTCAGGGGGTCCTCCCCCACCACTTGCAAGCGTCCTTGCACCTCGGTGTCGGCCGCCGCCTCGCGCACCGCTCGCTCGTGCCTCGCCGTGTCCCAGGGGTCGATCGCGGTCGATCGCAGGTAGGCCTCCGCGGCCGCTTCGGCGAGCGCGAAGTTGCGCCGCTGGAAAGCGCCCTTGGCAAGCAGCGATCTGGCTGCGGGAGGCTCGGCGGCGGCGCGCACGATCCGCGCGTCGCGCTCCCCGGCCACGCGCGTGGCGACCGCGAGCGCCTCCCCCGCGAGGTCGTCTCCGAGCACGAGCGTCGTGCCCGGCTTGAGCACCGCGAGCTTCTCCTCGGCGATGTCGCGCACCGTCGGCCCGAGCCAGCGGGTGTGCTCCAGGCCGACGTTCGTCACCACCGTCACGCGCGAGTCGATCACGCTCGTCGCGTCATAGCGACCGCCGAGCCCGGCCTCGACCACGGCGACCTCGACCTCCTGCTCGGCCATTGCCCACAAGGCGGCGGCGGTAAGCAGCTCGAACTGGGTCACGTGGTCGTCGCCCGCGAGGGTGTGATTGACGTGCTCGGCGGCCCACGCCGCGCGGGCGATCGCGGCGGCGAAGGCATCCTCCCGCAGGTCGTGCTCGAGGACCTGGACGCGCTCGGTGTAGGAGATCAGGTGGGGAGAGGTGTAGGTGCCGGTGCGCAGCCCGTGGCGCGCGAGGATCGCCGCGATCATGCGCGTGGTCGAGGACTTCCCGTTCGTCCCCACGACGTGGATCGTCGCAAAGCGCCGCTCCGGCGAGCCGAGCGCGGTCATCATGCGCCGCATCCTGTCCAGCCCGAAGCGCATCCCGAACAGCTCCAGCGAGCGCAGGTAGCGTTCGGCGTCCTCGCTGTTCCAGGATGCCGTTGAGTGGTTGCTCTGCGGAGGGTTCATGCCTTGGACGCGCACGCCCGAATAGACCTATGCGTGGGAGTGCTTGCGCAGGTAGTCGATGAACACGGGCCGCATGGCCTCCCCCAACTCGCCCTCGCCGCTGTGAATCGCGTCGTAGATCAGCCCTTTGGAGGACTCGGCGTCGTACTCGCCCTCCCCCACATCGCCGCTGACCGTCTCGGCCGCGGGGATCAGCTGGAGCAGCGACCAGAGGAATTTCACGTCCAGGTGCTTCTCGGCTCTGTGCACCGCACGGTCATGCAGCTCCTGGGTGGAGAGCTGGTCGAGATCCTCGGCCATCTGCTCGCTCAGGAGCGCTTGCGTCGGCGTCGGGCGCGTCTCAGCAGCACCAGTTCGCGGCTGGCGCGCTTGAAGTCGAGCTTGCCCACGAGCTTGCGCAGCTCCCTGCGCTCCTTCTTGCTGAGGTTGCCCAGCCGGCCTTTCGATTCGCGCGTCAGCCGTGTCAGGCGCGCGCGGTCCTTCGCCGAGAGTGCGCGCCAACGCCGGCCGAACACGACGCTGGCCTGGCCCACCTGCAGGAGCACGGCCCACGGTACGCCCTTCGCGCGCTCGAGCTTGGACTTGCCCTGCTTGCTCGACTTGGTCACAACGCGATGGTAGCGAGCGGGCGGGCGCCGGCGCTAGGCCGACTCCTCGCGCAGCTCGTGGTCGTCGTCGTCCTGCACCGGCGCGGCTTCGGTGACGAGCGTCGGCGTGAGGCCCTTCTCGACGGTCTCCTTGGTGACGACGCACTTCTTGACGTCGCGGCGCGAGGGCAGCTCGAACTGCACCTCGAGCAGGATCTCCTCGATGATCGAGCGCAACCCGCGCGCGCCGGTTTCGCGCTGAAGGCCCTTCTCGGCGACCGCCGTGAGCGAGTCCTCGGAGAAGACGAGCTCGATGCCGTCGAAGGAGAAGAAGCGCTGGAACTGCTTGACGAGCGCGTTGCGGGGCTCGACGAGGATCGAGACGAGGTCCTCGCGCGTGAGCTGGTGCACCGCCGAGACAACCGGCAGGCGGCCGATGAACTCGGGGATCAGCCCGTACTCGATCAGGTCCTCGGGGAGGCAGTGCTCGAAGACTTCGCCGGTGTCGCGCTCGGCCTTGGCCTCGATCGCCGCGGCGAAGCCGACGCCTTTGTGCCCGATCCTCCGCTCGATCACCTTGTCGAGGTTGGCGAACGCGCCGCCGCAGATGAACAGCACGTTGGTGGTGTCGATCGTGAGGAACTCCTGATGGGGGTGCTTGCGCCCGCCCTGGGGCGGCACCGAGGCCTGGGTGCCCTCGAGGATCTTGAGGAGCGCCTGCTGGACGCCCTCGCCGGAGACGTCGCGCGTGATCGACGGGTTGTCGGCCTTGCGCGCGATCTTGTCGACCTCGTCGATGTAGATGATCCCCGTCTCGGCCTTCTTGACGTCGTAGTCGGCCGCCTGGATCAGCTTCAGGAGGATGTTCTCGACGTCCTCGCCGACGTAGCCGGCCTCGGTCAGCGCGGTGGCGTCGGCGATCGCGAACGGGACGTTCAGGATCCGGGCGAGCGTCTGGGCGAGCAGCGTCTTGCCGCAGCCGGTGGGGCCGAGCAGCAGGATGTTCGACTTCTGCAGCTCGATGTCGGAGTCGCCGGACATCATCATCTGGACGCGCTTGTAGTGGTTGTAGACGGCCACCGAGAGCGTGCGCTTGGAGGGGTCCTGCCCGACGACGTACTCGTCGAGCACGTCGTAGATTTCACGCGGCTTGGGGAGGTTCTCCAGGTCGAAGGTGGGCGGCGCGGAGAGCTCCTCGTCGATGATCTCGTTGCAGAGATCGATGCACTCGTCGCAGATGTACACCCCGGGCCCGGCGATCAGCTTCTTGACCTGCCGCTGAGACTTGCCGCAGAAGCTGCATAGGAGCTGCTCGTTGGAATCTGTCGGCCGCGCCATTTTAGTGCTCGGAGATCACCCTGTCGATAATGCCGTACTCCTTGGCCTCCTCGGAGCTCATGAAGTAGTCGCGCTCGGTGTCTTTGCGGACATCGGCGAGCTCCTTTTTCGTGTGCTTGGCGATGATCTCGTCGAGGCGCATCCGCACGTCGATGATCTCCTTGGCGTGGATCTCGATGTCGGTCGCCTGACCCTGGAAGCTCGATGAGACCTGGTGGATGAGGATCTTCGCGTTGGGGAGCGCCATCCGCTTGCCCTCGGCGCCGCCCGCGAGGAGCAGCGCGCCCATCGACATCGCGATCCCGACGCAGATCGTCTGGACGTCGGGCTTGATGAACTGCATCGTGTCGTAGATCGCCAGGCCCGCGTAGACGGAGCCGCCCGGCGAGTTGACGTATAGCGAGACGTCCTTGTCGGGGTCCTCGGACTCGAGGTGGAGCAGCTGGGCGACGATCAGGTTGGCGATCTGGTCGTCGACGGGCGTCCCGAGGAAGATGATCCGCTCGTTGAGGAGACGGCTGTAGATGTCGAACGCGCGCTCGCCTCGCGAGGTCTGCTCAACCACCATTGGCACTAGTGGGCTCATCGTCCTCGCTTTGTTTCGCTTACCCGGCTGGATTCCTTCTGAAAACCCTAGCGCTCCGGAGTCCACAAGCCGGCGGGCGCCGCGGCGCCGGCCCGCTCGTCCGCCTGCCCCTGCTCGGGTGTCCAGAGCTGCTCGCGCGCGTGCGCCTGCTCGACCGAGATCGGTGTGGCCCGCTCGGCGATCCACTCGACGGCCTGACGCGCGGCGAGATCCTCGCGCACGTCCTCGAGGCGCCCGGCGCCGCGGAGATCCTCGAGCAGCTTCTCCGGAGGGACCCCCTCGCGCTCGGCTGTCGGTCCGACGGCAACGAGTAGGTCCTCGTCGGAGGGGACGATCCCCTCGGCGGCGACGATCGCCGTGACGACGGCCTCGCGGCGCAGCGCGAGCTCGGCGTCGGGCTGCATGTCGGCGAGGATCTCCGTTTCCTCGCGGGCGGCGATCTGGAGGTAGGCCTCGCGCGAGATGCCGCGGTGGGAGAGCGAGTGGAGCATCCGCTCCCACATCTCCTTCGCCCGCGCCTGGGCGAGCTCCGTGGTGACGGGTACCTGGGCTTGGGCCACCGCGGCATCGAGGGCGGCCTCGCGGAACTCGTCCTCGATCTTCTGCTCGTCGGCCTCGGTCAGCCGGCGCCGGATGTCCTCGCGGAGCTCCTCGACGTTGTCGAAGCCGGCGTCGATCGCGAAGTCCTCGTCGATCTCCGGAAGCCGCTTGCTCTTGACCTCCTTGACGGCGATCTCGAAGGAGGCGTCGCGGCCGGCGAGCTCCTCGCTGCCATAGTCGGCGGGGAAGGAGAGCTCGACCGTGCGGGTCTCACCGGCTGCGGCGCCGAGCAGGCCCTCCTCGAAGCCCGGGATCAGGTTGCCGCCGCCGAGCTCCACGAGCTGGTCGCGGCCCTCGCCACCGGCGAACGGCTGGGCGGGCTCCTCGGAGGAGGAGTCCTCGGGGGGCAGGTAGCCGACGTAGTCGACGACGACGTAGTCGCCCTGGGCGGCCTCCCGCTCGACCGTGTCGAGATGCGCGAGGCGCTCGCGCATTCCCTCGATCTCCTGCTGGAGCAGCTCGTCCGCGACGACGGGCGCGCGGCGCGCGACCTCGAGGCCCTTGTAGTCGCCGAGCTCGGCCTTCGGGAGCACGCCGATCTCGATCGAGAACTCGAGCGCCTGTCCCTGCGGCGGGAGGTCTCCGAGATCGACCTTGGGGTCACCCACGGGGACGATCCCGGCGGTCTCGATCGCGTCGGAGTACCAGCTGGAGAGCGTGTCGCGCACGGCTTCCTCGAGGACGGCCTCGCGGCCGACGCGCTGGAGCACGAGCGGCGCGGGCACCTTGCCCTTGCGGAAGCCCGGCAGCTTCAGCTCGCGGCCGAGCCGGCGCGCGCGCTGCTCGACGCGCTGCTCGACCTCGCCCGGCGGAACCTCCACCTGGAGGCGGACGCGCGACTCGGGGAGCTCGGTGAGGGTGGTCTTGAGGGCGACGGGCACGCCCGCCACGATACCGTGCCGCCCCGTGGCACCACGCCCCCGCTCATCGTCACAGCTGAAGCGTTTTGAGACGTGGCTGTGGACCGGCCCGGCCGGTCACCTCGTCGGTGGCGCCCTGGATTTCGTCCAGGCGCTCGCGCGCTACGGACTCGCTGGACGATCTCCCGATCGGTCGCGGGGACGAGACGCGCGTTAGGCGATCAGAGCGGCGGTCTTCTCGAAGGACAGCGCGACGCCCCGCGGCGTGACGAGCACGGGGCAGGTGGCGATCTCGATGAGGTGCGCGGCGGAGGAGCTGAGCGAGACCCGGCCCGGCTCGGCGTCGGCGCGCGAGTCGATCACGAGCAGGTCCGCCCGCTCGTCGGCGACGGGCACGACCTCGCCGGCGAATGCGGCCGCGAGCGCTTGGGCGGTCGCCTGGGCGCTGCCGTCACCACCTGCCTCGCCGACCGCGACGATCCGCTGTACGCCTGACTTTCCCCCGACGGACTCGGCGAGTCCCGCCGGAGCGATCCCGACCGCGACCGGACCGCCCTCGAGCAGTCGCTGGGCGGAGTTGCCGATCGTGATGTGACCGTGAGCGGTGTGGGAGTCCGAGCAGAAGACGATCGCCTGAGCGCCGATCTGCCCGGCGAGCGCGCGGAGCCCCTGCGGAGTCGAGCGGTCGGTGACGGCGTGGCTCGAGGCGAAGATGCCGTCGAAGAGCGCGGCGCCGCGGTCGAGCACTTCCTGGGCCTCCGCGTCGCTGACGGCCGCGTTGGTGTGGCGAACGTAACCGAGGGACACCTCGGCGCCGGCGCGGGCGAGTAGCGAGCCGTAGGCGATCGCGTCGTTCTCGTTGGCGGTTCCGTCGTAGGAAACGATGATCTTGGTCATTTTGTTCTCCTCTGTGTCTGATTGGTGCTGGTGCGAAGGCCTCGGCGCCATCTAAATAAAAGGGAGGCGCCGCTGAAGTTCTTTCGTTTCATATTGGCAGCAACCTGCCATCAGTACCAGTGATTGTTGTAATCGCTGCTATAAGCTCTTCTAATGCTAAACGTGGCTCGGCTGAAGGTCTTGAAGGAGGTCGCCCACCGCGGTTCGTTCTCGGCCGCGGCCGAGGCGCTGTCCTACACCCAGTCGGCCGTCTCCCAGCAGATCGCGGCGCTGGAGGCGGAGACGGGGATGACGCTGCTGGAGCGCCACCCGCGCGGCGTGAGCCTGACCGCGGCGGGCCAGACGCTGGTGGGCCACGCCGAGGGGATCCTGGCGCGGCTGGAGTCCGCCGAGGAGGCGCTGTCGGCGATCGCGGGGTTGCGCGGGGGGAGGTTGAGGATGGCCTCGTTCCCGACCGCCGGGGCGACGTTGATGCCGCTGGCGATCGCGACCTTCCGCGGACGCTACCCGGATGTGGAGCTGACATTGGCGGAGGGTGAGCCCGAGGAGATCGTGCCGCGGTTGCGCGCGGGCGAGCTCGATCTGGCGCTGCTGTTCGAGTTCGACGGGTCCCCCCTCGCGGAGGGCGTGGGGCGCGTGGAGCTGCTGGAGGACCCGCTCTACCTGGCGCTGCCCCGCGACCACAGGCTGGCGGGTAGGCGGAGGCTCCGCCTGGAGGACCTGAAGGGGGAAGCCTGGGTGCAGACCTCGAGCGAGAGCCCCTGCGCGCGCCATGTGGTGCGCAGCTGCCACGCGGCCGGGTTCGAGCCACGGGTGGCGTTTGAAAGCGACGACTACCAGACGGTCCAGGGCCTCGTCGCGGCGGGCGTCGGTGTGGCGTTGATCCCCGAGTTGGCGCTGTCGGTGGTGCGCGAGGAGATCGTCATCCGGGCGCTCTCACCGCATCCCCCGGCACGCAGGGTGATCGCGGCTACGCCCGCCGGGGCCAGGTTGTTGCCGGCAGCCCCGGCGATGCTGGGCGTGCTGGAGGAAGCGGCGGCGAGGTATGAGGCGCTCGGGACGCCTCTCGGCGAGCCCCTGTGAGGCCTCGGCCGGCGGCGGTTATCCCAGAGGGGTAGCGGATCGGGGCGTCATTTTGGGACGCATCCGCGCGGGTGGACTGGGTGGCCGACGGTGGTGGGCGCGGGGCATCCCGCCCCGCGTCGGCGCGCGAGCGGGGAACACCGGGTGGGCCGCTTGAGCGTCGGGTGGGCCGCGTTAAGCATCGGAGTGGGCTGCGTAGCATCGGAGTGGGCTGCGTAGCATCGGAGTGGGCTGCGTAAGCATCGGAGTGGGTTGCGGGTCAGCTACGCCAGGACGGTGATGGCGACCCGCGCGTTGTTAGCTTGCCGGCGATGACGCTCTTCGACCGGACGGGATTTAGCCGCGTAAACGTTTCATCCGCTGTCGGGCTACCGAGAACCCTTCTTCTTCGCCCCCTTCTTCACCGGCGCGTAGCGCTTACGCACCTGGCGCACGCAGCCGGCGCGCTTGCCCTTCGCCTTCTTCCGGCACGCCTTCAGCGCCGCGGTGAGCTTCTGCGCCCTGGTCAACGCCTTCGCCTTCGCACAACCCGTGACGCCGATCTTCGTCGACTCGTGGATTTCCGCGCCGTTTTGCCCGACGAACGCTGTCGGCATCGCCAGCTTGCTGGTGCAGAGATTCCCGTTCGCCGCCAAGGCTGAGAACTTGCCCTCGGGCAAGGTGAGGTCGAACGTACTCACCGGAACGTCGGGGACGGCCTCGAATGTGCTGCTGGTGATCCCGGCCTTACTGATGAACGTCGTGCCGACGAGATCGACCGTGACACCGTAGCCCTGCAACACGACGATCAGGCTCGGGAACGCTTCGCCGCCGTGAGAGACGAAATACGCCGGGCCCATCAACGCCACCGGCAATACAGGCGTCGTTGCCTTCGCCATCCCGACGACTGATTCTTTGGGGCAGTTGGCGGGGTTCGCGTCAAATACCGCGGCCGTACACGCCTTCTGCAGCGTCGTGAGCCTGGAGGGGAGCTGTTTGGGTAGATCGACCTTGACCTTGGCGATATTCGCGTACCCCGCACCCGTGGGGTAGGTCAGCTTCACCGCGAGACTCGCGCCCTTCGCGCGGGACGTCTTCCCTGACGTGGAGACCGCGAACTTCGGCTTGAACGCCAAGCCAGCGCAACCATTCGCCGTATACGAGCTCGCCACCGACGCGCTCGAGCCATGCGTACCCGTAAAACCTTCCAGACCCGAGATCGACGCTTCGACCCTCCTCGTGGCGCAGTCCGTCGCGTTGAAGATGAACCCCGGACGATCCACGTCGACGAGCACCTTGCGTAGCCTGATCGGGACGCTGTCCACGACCTGCGGCAACGCATCGGTCGTGACCGTCAACGCAGCCGTATGCGGATCGACCGCGACACTCGCCCGCACCACCACATTCCCCAAGTGGAACGGGCCAGCGTTCGCCGGAACCACGATCGAGAGACCAAACGGGGATCCCTTATACGGGCCCGTGAGATACACCCGGCCACCCGTGATCGTAAACGGGTCTTCCCCCGGGCCCACGACAGCACTCGTGCTCCCGATAAGGCTCGCTTCGCCACACGCCCCCTGGCTTGCCTGGGGTTCTGC
>Ga0075522_10001184_pt1 | contig 19790 bp, 21 predicted proteins | sample NGEPerA_FD_74796 | JGI IMG/M metagenome (GOLD analysis project Ga0075522, IMG submission 74796) | Arctic peat soil microbial communities from the Barrow Environmental Observatory site, Barrow, Alaska, USA - NGEE PermafrostL2-A | ecosystem: Environmental > Terrestrial > Soil > Wetlands > Peat ...
GTCAAAGAGTGGTCCCGATAACGGCCGATATCGGCGCCGCCATTGTTCAGACCCGTGTCGTTGCCGAGCCGCGATCCGCTGAGATAGCGATAGGTCAGATCGACATTGAGCTGATCGCTGGCCTTGAAGGAGACGCCTCCGATGAGTTGATAGGCGAACTTGGTCGCGGAACGATCGTCGGCAAAACCGGGCACGAAGAGAAGGCCATTGCTGACGACGTCCCCCGAGGCGCGCGCCGTAACGTGATTGACGCCCAGGCCGGCGCCAAGGAACGGATCGAACATCGCGTCGGGCATGAGATCGAAAATGGCGTTGCCCATGACCGTCCACGAATTGAGCGACCCATTGGGGCGACCGCAGCCGGTTCCCACGCCGGTACCGCCGGCGCATATCGCGAAATCGCCCGAATGATCCTCGAACGACCTCAGGTCGCCGTGACGGTAACCTCCTTCGACTTCGAGTCGAACGTTCGGGGCCACGCGATATCCCAGACGGGCGAAGCCCGCCCAATCGGTCTCCCGGGTTTTGTAATCGGCGGCAAAACCGGGACCATCCACCGGGATTTCCCGTATTTGGTGGGCGCCGAGATCGATTGCGCCGTACCAACCATTTTCGGCCGCCGAAGCGCCGGATGCGGCGAGCACCGCGGCCACCGCGGCCCCAGCGAGGAGTTTCAACTTCATTTCAATCCCTTCCTTGCCCTCTGCGCGGATCGACGGACCCGGCATCGTTGTATCAATTAGGCGACCCGAAGGCAGTAACATCACTGCCACAGTCGCGACGATTCGTCTCACCCTCTGGTTCACAACCTGACCTGGAAGCCTCGGGACCCAGGCCGTCGCGACAACAAAACCGACCGCCGGAATACCTTCGCACTTTTGCCGTCTTGCCGCCACCCTTCAGCCCAGACTGCCCTAAGCCGCGAGCGCCGAATGGGTTCCGCGCGCCACGCGCTTTTCCACAAAAACTAGGGCGCGCCCTTAACCGAAGTCCAGGATCGCGCCGCAGCCGCGCTTCCCGCGCCACGCAGATAGGCCATGTTGTTATCGACCGTCGTGGGCGGCAGATCCTGCCTCTCCAGGTGCTCGGCCTCGTCGATTCGGCCTTCCAGGCCAAGGATCAGCGCCAGGTTCAATCGTTCCTGGGCGGTCGCGCCCGGTTCGGTCACGGCCCGGCGCAGCAGCGCTTCCGCCTGCCCTGAATTTCCGTGGGCGGCATCGTACATGGCGAGGTTCGACAGCGCCGCCGGATTGTCGGGCGCCAACGCCAGCGCGCGTTGATGGGCGGCCAATGCTTCGTCGTCGCGTTGGGATTGTTCGAGGGCGATGGCGAGCAGCGATGCCGGCCGCCAATCCCGAGGCGCGAGCGCGGCGGCGCGCTGGGCCGGGTCGATGGCGAAGAATCCCTGGCCGGCGGCGATCCGTCCGCGGGCGCATTCCAGCAGCGCTTCCAGGTTTTCAGGATCGATCACCAGGACGCGCTCGGCGGCGGCGACCGCCTCGTCATAGCGGGAAACCTCGCGCAGCGCCTTGGCGAGACTCACGCCCGCCGAGGTGTCGCGGGGAAAATCGTCCACGACCCGCGTCCAAAAGGTCGCCCGCGCCAGAGGGTCCATGCGTTCGACTTCGGCGCGCTCCTGGGCGGTGGGCTCACGCGCGGCGGTTCCCGACTGCGCCGCCGCGGGCGGCGCGGCGGCGGGCTTGCCGGCCCACGCCGATGTGCCCAGGAGAACCACGAGGGTTGCGGCGAGCGCCGGCTTGAGACACATGGGTTTGCTCGGCATGGGCGGCGGACTGGACCGAGCATCGGCGGCGAGCCGTTAACGAACCCTTAAGCTCAACTCGCCCGTGAGAAGCGCCGATGTCCGAGCCTGTCGTTCCCCACCATGCCGGCTCATCGGTCCCGATCATCGCCATCGACGCCGCCGATTGGCGCGCGCGCGAGTCCGCGCAACCAGCCCGGGTGAAGGCCGTGGCCGCTCAAACTGGATTTGTCGGCAAGTCGGGACAGGTCGCCCTCCTCCAAGACCAGGGCGGCGGGCTCGATCGCGTGTTCTTCGGTCTCGGCGACGGCGGCGACCGAGGCGCGATGGTGTTCCGCGGGCTGCCGGCCAAACTCCCGCCGGGGGATTATCGGATCGAGAATTCATCCGCCGCCGCGCCGCCCGATCAGATCGCGTTGGCCTGGTCGCTTGGGACCTATCGATTTGACCGCTACAAGAAAGATCGTGGGCCGGGCAGACCCCGTCTCGTCGCCGCGCCAGGAGCGGACTTGCGCTCATCGATGGCGATCGCCCGCGCCTGCGCCCTGGCGCGGGACATGGTCAACACCCCGGCCAACCACATGGGACCCAGGCAGGTGGAGAGCATCGCTCGCGAAATCGCCGAGGCGCACGGCGCTTCGATCACCGTCACCGCCGGGGATGCGCTGCTCGACGCCGGCTATCCCGCCGTTCACGCGGTGGGCAGGGCGGCGTTCGTAGAACGCTCGCCCAGGATGATCGAAATCGTCTGGGGCGCCGCGGACCATCCATTGATCGCCCTGGTCGGCAAGGGCGTGGTGTTCGACAGCGGCGGCCTGGACATCAAGCCATCGGCCGGCATGCGTCTGATGAAGAAGGACATGGGCGGCGCGGCCCACGCCCTGGCGCTCGCGCGGATGGTGATGGGGGAGAAGCTGCCGGTGCGGCTGGTGGTCCTGCTGCCGGTGGTCGAGAACGCCATTTCTGGTGACGCCATGCGCCCTGGCGACATCCTGGCGTCGCGCGCCGGGCTGTCGATCGAGGTAGGCAACACCGACGCCGAGGGGCGGTTGATCCTCGCCGACGCCCTGACCCGCGCCGGTGAGCTTTCACCCGCGCTGACCATCGACCTGGCGACCTTGACCGGCGCGGCGAGGGTCGCGCTCGGACCTCACGTGGTTCCCTTCTACACCTCCGACGACGATCTGGCGATCGAACTCGAGCGGACGGCCCGGGACGTGGACGATCCGATCTGGCGCATGCCGCTCTGGCGGCGTTACGCACCCTCCCTGGAAAGCGACGTCGCCGACATCAAGAACGATCCCGACGCCTGGGCGCAGGCCGGCTCGGTCACCGCCGCCCTGTTCCTCCAGTCGTTCGCGCCGGCGGGGCCGTGGGCGCACTTCGACATCTACGCCTGGAATCCTCGTGAGCGGCCCGGCTGGCCGGTCGGAGGCGAAGCGCAGGCGATTCGGGCCATCTTCGCCATGCTCCAGGGCCGCTTCGGCTGATGCATGACCGGAGGACCACGCTCGCGCGCCGCGATCTGGCCTCGGCGGATCTCGAGGGCCGGATAGCCGCGAGGGCGTATTCGACCGTAGCGCCCGCTCGCGTGCGCGCCTCGGCCACGTCCGTGCGAATTGCCGCCGACTCCTCGGCGGAACAAATCGATCAGCTTCTTTTCGGCGAAGTCTTCGACGTGCTGGAGGCGACCGGCTTGTTCGCCTGGGGACAAGCGCGCCGGGACGGCTATGTGGGCTACGTCGAAAGGGACGCTCTGACGACCGACGTGAGCGCGCCGACACATTGGGTCAGCGTCCCGCGAACCTTCGCCTTCGAGTCGCCGAACATCAAGGCGACGGCATTCGGTCCCCTGAGCCTGAACAGTCTGGTCAGCATCGACGGCGAGGGCGGCCGGCTGGTTCACGCGCGGGGCGCGGGTTGGATCGCCGGGAGTCACCTGACGCCGGTGGGCGAGACCCTGCCCGATCCCGCCGGGGTGGCGGAGATGTTCCTGGGGGCGCCTTACCTCTGGGGTGGTCGCGACAGCCTGGGATTGGACTGCTCGGGACTCGTTCAGCAAGCGCTCTACGCCTGCGGACGTGGGTGCCCGCGCGATACGGATCAACAGGCGAGCTTGGGCCGGGACGCGGACCCCGAGGATCTGCGCCGGGGCGACCTCGTGTTCTGGCGTGCTCACGTGGGAATGATGCTCGACGCCGAACGCCTGGTTCATGCCAACGCCCACCACATGAGCGTCGCCATTGAACGCCTCGACGACGCGGCGCGGAGAATCTCCCGAGCGGGGTCGGGCGAACCCACGAGCTATCGGCGCCTCTAGATCTCGCCGGCGATGATTCGCCCAAAGAGTTCGGGGTCGATATTCCCCCCCGAGAGAATGATTGCCGCCGCGCGGCCGGCGAGGTCGCTCTTTCCGGCGAGGAGCGCGGCCAGGGCGACCGCGCCGCCGGGCTCGACGATGAGCTTCAGGGTGGCGAAGGCATATCGAACCGCCTCGGCGACCTCGGCGTCGCTGACGGTGAGGATTCCGGCGAGGTCGCGCTTCAGAATGGGAAACGTCAGCCTGCCCGGCATCGGCGCCTCGAGCGCGTCGCACAAGGATCGCGCCGCGGGGGGCGCAGCGGTTCGTTCCCCGGCGACCATTGATCGCCGCGTGTCGTCGAAGCCGTCCGGCTCGACACCCCAGATCGCGGTCGTGGGCGACCGGGCCTTCAAGGCCGCGCCGACACCCGCCATCAGACCGCCGCCGCCCACCGGACCCAGCGCCAGATCCAATCGCACGCCCAATGCGGCCGCCTGTTCGGCAATCTCCAGGCCAACGGTGCCCTGGCCGGCGATGATCATCTCATCGTCATAGGCCGGCACGGTGACCGCGCCGCGTTCGGCGGCGACCTCGGCGGCAATCGTCTCCCGGTTCTCGGAGAGACGGTCGTAGAACCTGATCGCCGCCCCATATCCCCTGGTGGCTTCGATTTTCACCCTTGGCGCGTCGGACGGCATGACGATCAGCGCCGGCATCCCCAAGAGCTTCGCGGCCAGGCCGACGCCCTGGGCGTGATTTCCGGACGAGAACGCCACCACCCCGCGTTCGCGCTCCTGTGGACTCATCTGGCCGAGGCGGTTGTAGGCGCCGCGAAACTTGAAGGCGCCGACCCGCTGAAGGGTTTCGGCCTTGATGAAGACGCGGCCTCCGAGACGCTCGTTCAGCGCCGGGCTCTCAAGCAGTGGCGTTACGACGGCATGGCCGGCGAGACGGCGCCGCGCCGCCTCGATATCGGCGAGGATAACGCTCAACGGGCGAACACCATGGTTTCGTCGGCGAAAGACTTGAACTCGAGCGCGTTGCCGGATGGATCGCGCAGGAAAAGGGTGGATTGTTCGCCCGCCTGGCCGGCGAAGCGAACGCCAGGTTCGATCAGGAACTCCACGCCCGACGCACCGAGCCGCTCCGCCATCGCCCGCCACGCCTCGGGTTCCAGAATCAGCCCGAAGTGGCGAATGGGAATGTCCCTGCCATCCACGCCGTTCGTGGGCGTCTGGCCATTGTTCGGACCCAGGTGGGCGACGATCTGATGGCCATGAAAGTCGAAGTCCACCCACTCGGGGCTCGATCGACCCTCGGGACAGCCCAGCAGGCCCCCGTAGAAGGCCCGGGCCTCGTCGAGATCGCGGACGGGAAACGCCAGGTGAAAACGCGGGCGGGTCATTTCACCCTCTTAGCCCCGACGGCGCCGCGAGTGAAAGCCGTGGACTTGGCGCGCCGGGGTCGTGCAGGGTGAAGGCTCGGTCGATAACCACATAGAGAGTTCGCCATGAACGCCCAATCCTTCGATCCCCGGACCTGGACGGCGGCCGGAGAGGCGCTGCTGGCCGACGCCGTCGCCCTGCGCCGGGCGATTCACGCCGAGCCGGAGCTCGGGCTGGACCTTCCCAAGACCACCGCCAAGGTGAAGGCGGCGCTGGCCGGTCTTCCGCTCGAGATCCGCGAGGGTCCCTCGACCAGCGGCCTGGTCGCGATCCTTCGCGGACCGGCCAACGGGCGCACGGTGCTTCTGCGCGGCGACATGGACGCCCTGCCGCTCATCGAAGACACTGGCCTGGCGTTCGCCTCACAGACCGAGGGCGCCATGCATGCCTGCGGCCACGACACCCACGTCGCCATGCTGGCGGGGGCGGCACGGGCGCTCTGCGAGCGGCGAGAACAGCTCGCGGGCACGGTGATGTTCATGTTTCAGCCGGGAGAGGAGGGCTGGCATGGCGCCAGATTCATGATCGACGACGGCCTCCTCGATCCACTCCCCGACGCCGCTTTCGCCCTGCATATCTCACCCAACATGCCCGCCGGCATGTTCGCCGGCCGCGCCGGTCCGCTGCTGGCGGCGTCCGACACCCTGCGCATTCGAGTGATCGGCGCCGGCGGTCACGCCTCCATGCCTCATGACGCCCTCGATCCCATTCCGGTGCTCTGCGAGATCGTCACCGCCTTGCAGACCCTGGTCACCCGCCGCGTGTCGGTGTTCGCGCCGGCGGTGATCACCATCGCCCATATCCACGCGGGCACCACCAGCAACGTCATCCCGGAAGACGGGCGGCTGCTCGGCACGATCCGGACCTTTTCCGAGCAGACCCGGGCCACCATCCACGGAGGCGCGCGACGGGTGGCCGAACACATTGCCGCCGCCCATGGCGCGCGGGCCGAGGTGGAGATCGATCACGGCTTTCCGGTGACGGTTTGCGACGGTCGCGTGACCGGCTTGGCCGAGCGCACCGCCAAGGCGCTGTTCGGTGAAGAGGCATGGGTAACCATGCCCAATCCGATGATGGGCGCCGAAGACTTCGCCTACGTCCTGCAAAAGCTCCCCGGGGCCATGGCCTTCCTCGGCGCGGCGCCCGAAGGCGGCGACTACCGCACCTGCTGCGCCCTGCATTCCAACCGCATGACCCTCAACGAGGACGTGATGGCCCGCGGCATCGCCATGCACTGCGCCATGGCCGAGGCAGCCCTGGGCGGCGATCTCGAACTCTAGCGGCGAATAGCCCTGGAGGCGGTAGGCGCCCCGCGCTAAACGGCTTCGGAAAGGCCGCCCACGGATTGCCCGGCGCGTCGCCTTTCCACCCAAAGCGCGCGGGGGGAGGCTGACGGACGTGGCCAATGTGACGGTGATCGGCGCCCAGTGGGGCGACGAGGGCAAGGGCAAGGTCATCGACTGGCTCGCCGACCGGGCCGACGTGGTGGTCCGTTTCCAGGGCGGCAACAACGCCGGCCACACGATCGTGGTCGGCAACTCGACCTACAAGTTCGCCCTGCTGCCTTCGGGCGTGGTCCAGGGCAAACTTTCGATCATCGGCAATGGCGTGGTCGTCGATCCGTGGGCTCTCGTCGAGGAGATCGACCGCGTGCGCGCGCAGGGCCTGACGATAACGCCAGAAGTCCTGGTCCTGGCCGACAACGCCTGCCTCGTCCTGCCCATGCACCGCGATCTCGACGTCGCCCGGGAAGCCCGGGCCGGGGCGGGAAGGATCGGCACCACCGGACGGGGGATCGGCCCGGCCTATGAGGACAAGGTCGGGCGGCGGGCGATCCGTTTCTGCGACCTCGGCGACGAGGCGGCGCTGGGCGTCAAGATCGAACGCCTGCTCTCCCATCACGCCCCCTTGCGGCTGGGACTGGGCCTACCGGAGGTGACCTCATCGTCCCTGATGAACCTTCTCGCCGAGATCGCTCCCAAGGTGACGCCCTATCTGCGGCCGGCCTGGCGGGTGCTCGACGCCGCGGTGAAGGACGGGCGCCGCGTTCTTTTCGAGGGCGCCCAGGCGACCATGCTCGATGTCGATCACGGCACCTATCCATTCGTCACCTCGTCCAACACCGTGGCGGGACAGGCCGCGGCCGGATCGGGCTCCGGTCCGGCGGTCGGCGGCTATGTGCTGGGAATCGTCAAGGCCTACACCACCCGAGTCGGCGAGGGTCCCTTTCCCTCCGAACTCACCGACGAGACCGGCGAGCGATTGGGGATACGGGGGCATGAGTTCGGCACCAACACCGGCCGCAAGCGCCGCTGCGGCTGGTTCGACGCCGTCCTGGTTCGCCAGTCAGTGGCGATCAGCGGCATCCGGGGCGTCGTGCTGACCAAAATCGATGTGTTGGACGGTTTCGAGACCCTGAAGATCTGCACCGGCTATCGGCTGGACGGCGGGGTCCTGGACTACCTCCCCGCGGGCGTTCGCGAACAGGCCAGGGTCGAACCGATCTACGAAGAGATGGACGGCTGGCGCGAGATCACCCACGGCGCGCGGTCCTGGTCGGCGCTGCCGCCGGCCGCCCGGGCCTACGTGCGCCGCATCGAGGAACTGATCGGCGCCGAGGTCGCCGTCGTCACCACCAGCCCGGAACGCGACGACATCATCGTGCTCCGGGATCCGTTTTTGGGGTAGCGGCCTTCGCTGTGTCGAAAGGGTTTCACTCGCTCGTGAGCAAAATAACCATCGCGGGGTATCTGACCATCGCCGCGATCTCGGGCGGTTGGACGAATTCGGGATTGTGTGGCCACAGCGCCTTGCCCACATTCGGCCCTGGGCCGCCCCCCAGCATCGTTCCGGTGACCCGGCATTATATGGCCAGGCCGACGATCGACGACATTGCTCAGGTCTATCCCAGGCGGACCCTGCGGATTGAGCGCTCGGGCGCCGCCGAAATCAGTTGCATCGCCACGGCCAGCGGGACGCTCAAGGATTGCTTCACGATATGCGAGGAGCCTCTTGACGAGGGGTTCGGCCGGGCGGCGCTGAGCCTGGCGCCACTCTTCAAAATGACAATCATCGCGTCGAAGGAGGTTCACTCCACCGGGGGCAGAGTAGTCGCGGGCGCCAGGGTGGTCATACCAATCCGCTTCGCGCTCCCAAGGACATGATGGGTGTTCCGATGACCCAGACAATGAGCTTGCAGGATCACGACCCGACGAAGGCCAGGGCGGGACGCTCGCCGTCCGCCGCGGACAGCGAAGCGGCCGCTTCCAGGGCCTGCAGGACCGTGTCGATCTTCACGCCGGTGGCGCCGTCGACCAGCCGGCGCACCGCGCCTTCAGATTTGTGGATTTCGCGGGCCAGCGCGGCATTGCTGATTTTGTGCGACCGCATGATCTGAGCTAGCGCGGCGCGCGCGGCGGTCACCACGTCGAGGATCACCAGAGTCTCGCAGTCACCCGCCGCCCGGGGCGGGGGGATGACGCGCCCGCGGGCGAGATAGGCGAGAACCGCCTCTTCCAAGGCGTCGGTGGCCAAGCGCAACGCCTCGTCGCGCGTCGCGCCGCCGGTCAGAGCCTCGGGAATGTCGTCGAAGGCCACCACCCAGTCTCCCGGCTCGTGCTCGGTGAGGCGCGCCGGATAGGCCCAGATCTGCACGGTCGCCTCCACTAGAATTCGTCTCGCGGAATGGCCAGTTGCTTCAGCATGGCGTGAAGGAGGCCCGTTGCGATCTCTCCGGTCTTCACCACGGTGAAGCGTCCACCGATGACCTGGGTGACGTGACCGCCCTTGCCGCGCGAAGGCTCGACATGTTCGTCCAACCCGTTGGCCCTAGCCCACTTGCGCGCTCGGCGAATGAACTGCTCGCCGTTCACCGTCGATTTGTGTCAGGAATAGCAAACGGTCGCAAGGCAATTCGTCGCGTTTGCTACGAATCGCGAGAGCACAATCTCACGCGTTGACGAGATTTCGTTCCACCGCGGCCGCCTGCATGGCCTTCTGGAGCTTCTCGAAGGCGCGCACTTCGATCTGGCGGACGCGTTCGCGGCTGACGCCGTATTCCGTGGCCAGGGTCTCCAGGGTGGTCGGCTCGTCCTTGAGGCGGCGCTCGGTGAGGATATGCTTCTCGCGATCGGTGAGTTCGGTCATCGCCTCCTCGAGCAGGCCCATGCGCAGGGACTTCTCCTCGCTTTCGGCCAGGCGGGTTTCCTGGCTGACCGCCTCCTTGTCTTCCAGCCAATCCTGCCACTCGTTCTCGGAGTCCGAGCGTAGCGGCGCGTTCAGCGAGGCGTCCGGACCGGAGAGGCGCCGGTTCATCGAGATCACCTCGGAATCGAGCACGCCCAGCTTGGTGGCGATCTGGCGCACCTGATCTGGATGCATGTCGCCCTCTTCCAGCGCGCTGATTTCGCTCTTGGCCTTGCGCAGGTTGAAGAACAGCTTCTTCTGCGCCGCCGTGGTGCCCATCTTGACCAGGGACCAGGAGCGCAGGATGTATTCCTGGATCGAGGCCCGGATCCACCACATGGCGTAGGTCGCCAGCCGAAACCCGCGATCGGGCTCGAACTTCTTGACCGCCTGCATCAGCCCGACGTTGCCCTCGCTGATCACCTCGCCGATCGGCAGGCCGTAGCCCCGGTAGCCCATGGCGATCTTGGCCACCAGGCGCAGGTGAGAGGTGACCAGGCGATGAGCGGCGGCCGGATCCTCGTGCTCGCGCCAGCGCTTGGCGAGCATGAACTCCTCGTCCTTGGCGAGCATCGGGAACTTGCGGATCTCGGTGAGATACCGCGACAGGCCGCCATCCGGCGACATGACTGAAAGCGCGCTGACCGCGGCCATGCTGGTGTTCTCTGATCCCTGTTCCGGGCATTTGATCGCCGCGCACGGCGCCGCCCACCCCGCTTCAACCCGTTAGATAGTCAATCGTTGCGGCGCCTTTAAGACGGTTCGCCGACAAGCTCTCTCATGGCGGCGTCAGAGGTTCTGAAGGTCGTCCTCCAGGATCGCCATGTCCGGCGGGGGGGCGGTCTCCAAGCGCAGGATCTCGCCGGTGATCGGGTGGCGGAAACCGAGCACCGCGGCGTGCAGCGCCTGGCGCCTCAGCCCCGCCGCGTCGATCGCCGCGCGGACGGCGGACGCCGGCGGTCCGGAGCCATAGGTCGGATCGCCCAGGCACGGCGCACCCTCGTGCGCGAGGTGAACCCGGATCTGATGCGTCCGGCCGGTCTCCAGCCGGCAATGGACGCGCGCCGCCAATGGCTTCTCGGCGGGACCGAAAACCCGGACGACCTCATAGTGGGTGACCGCCTCCCGCCCCCCCCCGCGCAGCACCGCCATCTTCTTTCGGTCGGTGGTGGAGCGGCCGAGGCGGGTGGCGAGCGTCCCCCGCCGCGACTTCGGCGCGCCACGCGTCAGCGCGACATACGTCCGCTCGATGTCGTGGGCCGCGAACAGGGCCGAGAGGCCGCGGTGCGCCACGTCGGTCTTGGCCGCCACCATTACCCCGGAAGTCAGCTTGTCCAGACGATGGACGATGCCCGGGCGCGCCACCCCACCGATGCCCGAAAGGCTCGTTCCGCAATGGTAGATGAGCGCGTTGACCAGGGTGCCGTCCGGACTTCCCGGCGCGGGATGAGCCGACATGCCGGCCGCCTTGTCGATCACGATCAGGTGCCCGTCCTCGAACAGGACCGTCAGGGCGATGGCCTCGGCCACCGGCTCCGGCGCCGTCGCGGGTGGGATCTCGATGGTGTAGTGGCCCGGCGAGGCGGCGGCCGAAGCATCGTCGATCATCACGCCGTCGTGACGCACCGCGCCCAGGGCCATCAGCGCCTTGAGGCGGCTGCGGGACAGGTCGGGCAGCTTTTCCGACAGGGTCCGGTCGAGCCGGCCGCCGGCCACGGCGAGATGAACCCTGCGGATCACGCTCAACTCACGGCCGCGTCACCAGCGCGCCGTCCTCGACCACCCGGTAGAAACAGGACCGGAACCCCACGTGGCAGGCGCCGCCGTCGCCGCCGGGAACCACCTTCAGCCACACCGCGTCCTGGTCGCAGTCGATGCGGACCTCCGTCACCCGCTGCACCTGCCCGCTGGTTTCCCCCTTGCGCCAGAGCGCCTGCCGCGAGCGGCTGAAATAGTGCGCTTCGCCCGTCGCCAGCGTGCGCGCCAAGGCCTCCGCGTCCATCCACGCGAGCATCAGCACCTCGCCGGTTTCGCCGTGGGTGGCGACGGCGGCGATCAGTCCGTCGCCGTCGAATCTCGGCGCCAGCACCGTCCCTCTCTCAAGCGCTGCGACGTCGGCGGCGATGGGGAAGTGCGTCTCACCCACGGGCCGGCCTATTTTCGGTTGCAGAAGTCGAGGAACCGCCGCTGCAGCGCGCCGTCGGTGCGGAACACGCCGGTGAATTGGGTGGTTATGGTCGAGACGTGCCGGTGGTTGACGCCTCTGGTGGTCATGCACTGATGTTCGGCGTCGATCAGCACGGCGACGCCGGCCGGCCGCAGGCTATCGACGATGGCGTCGGCGATCTGCTGGGTGAGGGTCTCCTGGGTCTGCAGGCGGCGGGAGAAGATCTCCACCACCCGGGCGAGCTTGGAAATCCCCACCACCTTGTTGGTCGGCATGTAGGCGACATAGGCCTTGCCCAGGAACGGGGCCATGTGGTGCTCGCAGTGGCTCTCGACCTCGATCTCGCGGAGCATGACGATGTCATCGTAGCCCTGGACATCCTCGAAGGTCCGGTCGAGTTCCCGGGCGGGATCCTCGTGATAGCCGCTGAACCACTCGCCATAGGCGTCCACCACCCGGCGAGGCGTATCGACCACCCCCTCGCGGCGGGGATCGTCGCCGGCCCAGGCGATCAGGGTGCGCACCGCCGCCATGGCTTCGTCGCGGGAGGGCCGCTTGACCGCCTCCAGCTCGGCCTCGCCGCCGATCGAGCCTCGTTCGCCGGTCACGGCATCCATGAAGGGGCCTTCCCTGGGGCCTGAAGCGTCGCGAGGGGCCTGATTGGCATCCCGGCCGGCCAGTCTCTATATGGCCGCCGTCCCGCCGCCCGCAACCATCGCTACCCGCAATCGCCTTTGGCAGCCGCCGCAGCGCCACGTGGTTCCATTACTCGACCTGCTCCCAACCCAAGGAGGTGGCCGCCGCGTATGCCTCGTCCTCTTGGGCATTCAATGCGAGGTAGCGTGGCAGCAGGTCCGCCGGAATTCGGTCCGCGTGTGAATATTTCGACTTGAACTCCGTGGCGATGATCCCGGAATAGCCGGCTGCCTGCTCAATCATGGCCACTCCGTTGCGGGGATCGTATTTCAGGATCACGCCGGCGACCGCGATCGCATCCGCGTTCCGTTCCACCCCGAGGAGATATTCCACCACCGTCCGGCCATCAGCGCCACGCTCTGCCCGCGGGTCAGTGTGCGCATGTAGAGGCCGCTCTCCAGAGCGCGGTCGGACATTTGGCGCCTGTTGTCGTATCCAGGAGTCGCGCGCCGGGTAGGCGCCGCTCGTCGTCTCCAGGTTCATTGTATGCCCGGCAGCATCGGTGTAGCGCACGAATTCGTGCAGCGGGGCCATCGCCAGAGCGACGTTGGGTCCCATCCGGTCGGCCAGGATCAGATAGAGCGCGGGCATCGAGACACAGTTCCCGCGTCGCGTCGTCAGATAGGTGGAAAGGAGCTTGTTGCGAATGTCCTTCCCGAAGGGATCGGCATGATCATAGCCGAACGGTCGGTCGCCGTTCCACGGGCCGCTCTCGTAGATGACCTTCCGAAGCGCCTTCAACTTCGTGGGGTTGTCGGCCCCGGGACCGGCCATCGCTTCGGCCGTGTGCTCCAGACGGTCGAGGTCGGCGGAAGTCCGCGCGGTGTTGATTGAAGGATCGATGATCCGGTCAAATGTCAACTTCGCCCGCGCGAAATCGAGTTTTCCGTCCGGCGCGCTCAACGCTTGGGCGACAATCATCGCCGGCGTGGGATGACTCGCGGCAACCGCTGCGTGGCTGGCCGTGCCGCTGAGCAAGACCCAGGTCGATATCAACGGAAAGGCCGCCTGCGCGCGCTTCAAGTCACCGACCATATCTTGAAGGTGGGGTTTTGGGAATATAATGCTTCTTCTTCATTGTGCAACAACTAGGAGCTTAACGTCCCGTATCTTCTCAACAACTATAGTTCGGTTTATTCGACCCAGAGGCGAGTATTTGAATAATCCCACAAATCTTGCCGTAATCCGCTTTCCGTCCGCGTCCGCGCCCGCGTCGCCGGTCTTGTATGCCGCCGACATCAACGGCGTCCTATCTCGTTTGCTCACAATTTCGTCTTCAATGTCCAAAGAAATACCCTTCGCGTCGCAATCGTCGTCCACCAAGCCGAGGCCGTGAAATCCACCGATGACGTGACCCGAAACCTCTACGCGCTGGTTGGAAAAACGTTCGGGGGCATTCACCAAATCGCAGATTGAGATCGTTGTCGCACGCAATGGTCGCGCCGAGGCGGACGGGCCGAGGGAACCGAGGCATAAGATCGCAGTGATAGCCAAGAAGTCGATCTTGAGTTCGCCGCTAGTGTGACTTGCCATTTTCGACATCCTCAACTCCGGAAGTCAGTTTGGAGCGCAGGTGCCCTGCTTGCAGTCCAAGTTCGTCGCTCTCTCGGCGTTGCTGTCGAATGCACGATTTTGTTCCGTTGGAGATATTCCCGGCCGCCACACGCCATAGCCGGATGGAACACCAAGGCCCTGATTCACGTACGATTGAGTCTCGAAACCGTGCCGTTCGCTTTGATACACCTCGCTGCGGCGCCACGACCCGCTGCCCCGAGCGCGGTCGTCCATGCCTTGCTGGCCTTCGTGCGCCACGGCCGCCGCCAACTCGGAGGCCGGCATCGAGCCGTCGGACCGTCCCGAGAACGTATCGCTGAACTCCTTCAGATTGATGCCGACTTCGATGTGCGTGCCAGCCATGTTTTCCACCGACAATCCACTCTTGTTGAAGCTGAAGTTCACGCCGGTGCTTGGATCGTTCGCCTTTCCATAGAATTTGAGCACGGCTTTCAGGGCATTCTGGCCTTTCGACCCGGCCGGCAGCGCCGAAGCGGCCGTTTTGTCGTTTGCCAGGACTTTGGAGATTGCGCCGCACTGCGTGGACGTACCGGAACATGTGTAGAGTCCAAGCGGGTCTTTTCCGTTGACCGGGTCGTCAGCGGCATATTCGTAGAGGTTGGGACCCTGTTTCAGACCGGCCGGGTCGGGCTGAAGGAACCTGGCTTGGCTCACGTTGGCGCCGAGGAGGCATATGAGCGTGGCCAGCGGTGGCGCGAGTAGAAGCCATCGATCGGTCATCCAAGATCCCCCGAGACTGCGTGTTGTCTGCCCTCTCCCGCCCTCCGTCAATCACCCGAGAGTTCGCGGTCAGCTCATTCGAGAGGTGGCCTGGCGGAGGGCGGATCGATATATGAGGGCCGCCCCACTTGGCTTCCGACTCCGCTTCGGCACCCGATGACCCTGCGCCTGCACGACACCATGGCCCGCGAGAAGCGGCCCTTTGTCCCCGCCGATCCGGCGCGGGTGACGATGTATGTCTGCGGCCCGACGGTCTACAACTACGCCCACATCGGCAACGCCCGGCCGGTGGTGGTGTTCGACGTTCTCTTCCGCCTGCTCCGCCGGCTGTACGGCGAGGACCACGTCCTCTACGCCGCCAACGTCACCGACGTGGACGACAGGATAAATCAGAAGGCGGCCGAGGAAGGCGTTCCCATCGACGTGGTGACGGCGCGGTATATCGACGCCTACCATGCCGACATGTCGGCCCTGGGCGCGCTGGCGCCGACCTTCGAGCCGCGCGCCACCCGGACGATGGACGCCATCGTCGCCATGATTGGACGCCTGGTGTCGGCAAATGCGGCCTACGAGGCCGAGGGGCACGTGCTCTTCGACACCCAGGCCTGGGCAGGCTACGGCGAACTCTCCGGGCGATCCCTGGACGACATGATCGCCGGCGCCCGGGTCGAGGTCGCGCCCTACAAACGTCATCCGGCCGACTTCGTGCTGTGGAAACCGTCCAAGGCCGGAGAGCCGGTATGGGAAAGCCCCTTCGGCCCCGGCCGCCCGGGATGGCACATCGAATGCTCGGCGATGATCGAAGAGACCCTGGGCCTGCCGATCGACATCCACGGCGGCGGCGCCGACCTGATCTTCCCCCACCATGAGAACGAGCGCGCCCAGGGCGTCCGCGCCGGCGGCGAGGACCGGACCTACGCCCGCTACTGGCTGCACAACGGTTTCCTCAACATGGGCGAGGACAAGATGTCCAAGAGCCTGGGCAACGTCGCCCTGGTCCACGACCTGATCACCCGGGTCCCGGGCGAGGCCCTGCGCTGGGCTCTCCTCGCCTCGCACTACCGCCAGCCCCTGGCCTGGAGCGAGGAGGGCGCGCGCAACGCCAGGAGCGCCCTCGACACCCTCTATGGCGCCCTTCGCCGGGCCGGCGGCGTCGTGGCCGCCGACGCCCGGCCTTCGCCGGCCTTCATCGAGGCGCTGGAGGATGATCTCAACACGCCCAGGGCCAATGCCGAACTCTTCGCCCTCGCCCGCCGCCTTGAGACCGCCGAGCCCGCCGAGCGCGCGCGCGCCAAGGGTGAACTCCTGGCCAGCGGCGCCCTGGTCGGATTTCTCCAGGCCGACCCGCAAGCCTGGTTCCACGGCGCGGCGGACGTGGCGCTGAAGGCGCGGATCGAGGACCTCGTCGCCCGGCGGATCCGGGCGCGCGCCGACAAGGACTGGGCCAGCGCCGACGCCATCCGCGCCGAACTGGCCGGTCTCGACGTCGAGGTCATGGACAGCGCCGATGGCGCGACCTGGCGGATGAGGGAGCCCGCCTGATGCGGGTCAAGATCGAGCATCGCCTGGGTATTCGCGCGCCGGCCGAGGCCATCTGGTCGGTAATCGCCGACATCGACGCCTGGCCGCAGTGGAATCCGCTCTATCCCAAGGCCGAGGGGACCCTGCGAATCGGCGGCCCGCTGACCCTGGAAGTGGCTCTGCCCGGACAGGCCCCGCGCGCCCTGCGGCCCGTCATCGTCGACTGGGTGCCCAACGAGCAGATTCTCTGGCGGCTCTCCCTGCTCGGCGGACTGATTCGCTCCACCCGATTCCTGGAGATCGAAAAGCTGGCCGACAGCGCCTCGATCTTCTCCAACGGCGAGATGTTCGAGGGGCTCTTGGGCCCCGGCGCCGGCCGCCGCCTGCGCGGCGCTCTGCGCGCCGGCTTCGCGGCCATGGGCGAGGCGGTCAAGGAGCGGGTCGAGGCGCGGTGGCGCGCCGATAACAGCGACCCCATCTGAGGGCCGGCCATGATCGACGATCTCTACTCCGCCAGGATTCTTAGCTTAGCCGCCAACATGCCGCGGGCCGGCCGGCTCGATGCGCCCGACGCGTCGGCGGAGAAGACGGCCAAGCTCTGCGGCAGCCGGATCGTCGTCGATGTGGTCATGCGCGAGGGTCGGGTCGCCGATTTCGCCCAGGAGGTGAAGGCCTGCGCTCTGGGGCAGGCGGCGGCGGCGGTGCTCGGGGCCAACGTCATCGGGGCCAGCCCCGCGGAAATCGAAATGGCCCGCGATCAATTCCGTGCTATGCTGAAAGCGGGCGGACCCCCGCCCGAAGGACGTTTTTCGGATCTCGCCGTGCTCGCCCCCGTGAAGGACTATCCGCCCCGCCACGCCTCGGCGTTGCTGGCTTTCGAGGCCACGGCGGAGGCTTGCCGCGCCGCCATGGCCGCGCCGCCCACGCGAACTAGCCGCGCCGGCGCGGCCTGATCAATCGGATCGGTCGATCCCTTCCCACGCCGGCATGAATCTCTATGAACGCTGCGTCAGATGGGGCCACCGCGCCTACAAGCTGACGCTGTCGCCCTGGATCGGGCGCCAATGCCGTTTCCTGCCGACCTGTTCGGACTATGCGGCGGAGGTCCTGATCGCCCACGGACCGGTTCGCGGCGGCGCCCTGGCGCTGCGCCGCATCCTGAAGTGTCACCCCTTCGGCGGCTCGGGCTACGACCCGGCCCCGCCGCCTCGAAAGTCCTGAGACATGATCGACCTCAAATTCCCCGACGGCCAGGTCCGCCGGTTCGAGCCCGGCGTGAGCGGCGCCGACGTGGCCACGGCGATCTCGCCGTCGCTGCGCAAGAAGGCCCTGCTGGTGAAACTCGACGGGCGATTGCTAGACCTCGCCCGGCCGCTGGAAACGGGCGGGGCGTTCGAGATCGTCACCCGCGACTCGCCCGAGGCGCTGGAGGTCATCCGCCACGACACCGCCCATGTCCTTGCCGAAGCGGTGCAGGCGCTGTTTCCGGATACCCAGGTGACCATCGGCCCCAACGTCGAGGACGGCTTCTTCTACGACTTCGCCCGCGACGAGCCGTTCTCCCTCGACGATCTGGCGGCGATCGAAGCGCGCATGCGCCGGATCGTCGATCGCGACGAAGCGATCACGCGCGAGGTCTGGGATCGCGACCAGGCCATCGCCCACTTCGACGGCATCGGCGAGCACTACAAGGCCCAGATCATCCGCGACATCCCCAAGGGCGAGCCGATCAGCGTCTATCGCCAGGGGGCGTGGAAGGATCTCTGCCGGGGTCCGCACCTGCCCTCGACGCGCCACGTGGGCAAGGCGTTCAAGCTGACCAAGCTCGCCGGCGCCTATTGGCGGGGCGATCAGGCCAACGCCCAGCTGCAGCGCATCTACGGCACGGCCTGGGCGTCGGAGGCGGACCTCGCGGCCTATCTGAAGCGCCTCGAGGAGGCCGAAAGGCGCGATCACCGCAAGCTCGGTGCGGCCATGGATCTGTTCCACACCCAGGAAGAGGGCCGGGGGATGATCTTCTGGCACCCCAAGGGCTGGACGCTCTACCGCACCCTGCTGGCCTATGTCCGCCGGCGCGTCGAGGCGGCCGGATACGTCGAGGTCAAGACCCCGCAGATTCTCGACAAATCCCTGTGGGAGCGGTCGGGGCACTGGCAGAAATTCCGCGCCGAGATGTTCGCCTGCGAGGACGCGGCCGGCGACGTCATGGCCGTCAAGCCGATGAACTGCCCCGGCCACGTGCAGATCTTCAACCACGGCCAGCGGTCCTACCGCGAGTTGCCGATCCGCATGGCCGAGTTCGACGGTCTGCATCGCAATGAGAGTTCCGGCTCGATGCATGGCCTGATGCGGGTGCGGGGCCTGGCCCAGGACGACGGCCACGTCTTCTGCACCCAGGACCAGATCGAGGCCGAGTCCCGAATGTTCATCGAACTGCTTCAGCGGGTCTACGCCGATCTCGATGTCGAGCTTCATTCGGTGAAACTCGCCCTGCGCCCGGACCAACGGTTCGGCACGGACGCCGACTGGACCCTCGCCGAGGACACCCTTGAGCGCGCGGCCAACGCCGCCGGCGTCGAGGTCGAGCGGATCGCGGGCGAGGGCGCCTTCTACGGCCCCAAGCTCGAGTTCCACCTGCGCGACGCCATCGGCCGCACCTGGCAGTGTGGAACCCTGCAGCTCGACTATGTCCTTCCCGAGCGCCTGGACGCCTCGTACATCGGCGAGGACGGTGACAAGCACCGCCCGGTGATGCTGCATCGCGCGATCCTGGGATCGATGGAGCGGTTCGTCGGTGTGCTGATCGAACACCACGCCGGCGCCTTTCCGCTGTGGCTGGCCCCGGTGCAGGTGGTGGTGGCGACGATCACCTCCGACGCCGACGGCTTCGCGGTCGATGCGGCCAGCCGGCTGCGCCGCGCCGGCCTTCGGGTGGAGACCGACCTGCGCAACGAGAAGGTCGGCTACAAGGTGCGCGAGCATTCCCTGGCCAAGGTTCCGGTGATCGCCGTGGTCGGCCGCCGCGAGGCCGAGGAGGGCAAGGTTGCCCTGCGCCGCCTGGGCTCCGACGGCCAGCAAGTGCTGGGTCTCGACGAGGCGGTCGCCGTCCTCGCCGGCGAGGCGACGCCGCCTGATTTGCGCCGGGCCTAATCCTCGATCTCAATCGGACGATCGACGATGATGACGCCGTCGCCTATCCGCACGTCCGGGACCGCGGCCTTGGTGAAGGGGACCCACCATGTGGGACCGCCGCTCGACGGCTCGATCTCCAGGAGGTCCCCCGCCCCGAAGTTGGACACCATCCGCACACGGCCTAGCGGAGCGCCGTCCGGGGCGCGGACGGCGAGGCCGGTCAGGTCGGCGAGATAGAACTCGTCCTCGTCCGGCGCCGGCAGGGCGTCCCGGGCGACGTAGAGG
>Ga0075522_10001185_pt1 | contig 19789 bp, 12 predicted proteins | sample NGEPerA_FD_74796 | JGI IMG/M metagenome (GOLD analysis project Ga0075522, IMG submission 74796) | Arctic peat soil microbial communities from the Barrow Environmental Observatory site, Barrow, Alaska, USA - NGEE PermafrostL2-A | ecosystem: Environmental > Terrestrial > Soil > Wetlands > Peat ...
GACTGCTGCAGCGCTCGCCGGACGTCCGTGGCGAATCCGTCTCGATTCAGCTGGTGGGGCGATACTTTCACCGAGATGCCGAGCCGGTGACCCGCCACGTCCCACGCCGCGGCTCGTCGGCAGGCCTCTTCGAGCGCCCAGCGACCGATCGGCACGATCAGGCCGGTGTCCTCGCTCAGCGGGATGAAGTCTTGGGGTGGGAGGACGCCCTGCGTGGGATGCTGCCAGCGGATCAGCGCCTCCAGACCCGCCACCCGGCGGGTGCCCAGATCGTAGACCGGCTGGTAGAGGAGGAAGAACTGTTCCTCGTGCAGCGCGGTGTTCAGCTCGGCCTCGAGTACCGCCTGCCCCTCGATGACGGTGCGCATGTTGGCGTTGAAGAGCGTGTAGCGGTCTTTGCCGGCGGCCTTGGCCGACACCAGGGCCAGGTGGGTGTCGCGCAACAGGTCATCGGGAGTCGCGTAGCGGCCGAAGGCGACGCCGATGCTCGCGGTTAAGACGAAACTGGGGCCAAAATCATCGAGCTCGACGGGTTTGTGGAGAGCCTCGATCATGCGTTGGGCCAGGGAGTCGAGCCGCACCCCACGGGCTGCCGATTCGACCAGCACCACGAACTCGTCTCCGCCGAGGCGACCGACGGTATCTCCAGTTCGCACCACGTCCTGCAGCCGTTCTCCGACGATTCTCAGCAGCTGGTCGCCGGCGGCCTGCCCGAGTTTTTCGTTGACATCCTTGAGTCGGTCGATGTCGACGAATAGAGCGCCCGCCAGCATCCCCGAATCGCGTCCGGCGCGCGCGACCATGCGCTCGGCCCGGTCGAGCGTGAGCATGCGGTTGGGTAGCCCGGTAAGGGTGTCATAGAGATCTTCGTTGGGTGGCGCCTCGGTCTCCTTCGGTGGCGCCGGCGGGGTCGTCGCTACCGGTGTCGGCGCCAATGCCGACGGGCGGCGGGTACCGAGAACGAATACCAGCAGGCCGAGGAGCGCGCTCAGCAGGATTCCAGCGATCAACAGGACGAGCGCGCGCCCGTCGGCGAGCACGCCCGTGCCGGCCGGGGCCGCGAAGCTCTTCACTGTCCATCCGTCGTTGAGGCTGATTGTCGCGCTCTGCGCGCGTGACGGCGGGGTGCCGCTGGTGAATAGGACATTCGAGGAGCCGGTCCGGTAACGCAGGCGCAGCGCGTAGCCCGGGTGGCCCACGAGGACCTGTTGGAGGAGGACCTGGGGTACCAGCACCTCGCGCAGCCACCCCACGGACGCGGCCCCGCGCCCGAAGACGCTGTGCGGCGTCACATTTCCCCGGTACACGGGCGTCTCGACTGCCAAAGCCTGAGTCCGCCCTGCCGAGATGGGCGTGTAGCTGCTCACCCCGGAGTCTCTGGCCAACAGCAGGGCGGGCGTGAGCGCGCAGTAGTCAAGGCCCGCCGGTGGAGTCTCGGCGGGGTTCCTCACGAGCGAGGCGACGGAAAGGCAGTAGTAAGGATGGTTGCTCGCCGGGACGACCCGAAGGCTTGCGAGGGCCGGTGGCGTCGATTTGGCCACGGTTGTCACAAGTGCTTTCGTCGGCTGGGCTGATCCCGCTGTCGGTGAAACCGTCGCCGCGCGCGGCTTCACCGACAGCCCGGCGACCTGTGCCTGAAACGCGGCGAGTTGCGATGGCTGGACGACGGTCAGGAGAGTGAGGCTGTCGAGCTCTGGGTAGCGATGCAGTGAACGCGCCCATTTGACCCAGGCGGCGAATTGCGCGCGCGATGCCTTTGGGTTATTCGCAAAGAAGGTGCCGGCGCTGACGGCGAGCTCTTCCTCGCGCTGGATGGCCAGCTTTGACGTCGAGGCGATCGCTCGCGAGCTCTGCTGAAATGCCGCGCGTGCGTTGGTGGTGTCGTTACGCGCCAGGGCGTGCGCTCCGAGCACCGAGCCGACCGTTCCCGCGGCGACACATAGAATCGCCACGGCGGCCCACGCGCCTCTCCGGCGGTGTGCCGCGGGCTTTGCACCCTCGGCCTCGGGCCCGTCCGTGCTTGAACCCTCGGGCCCGTCCGTGCTTGGAGCAGGCGACGACGCCGGCGGAGTGAGATCGTCGGTGCTCCGCGGCTCGCCCGCGGACGGATCTGGGCCCTGATCGCCGTCCTGAGGCGAACCGTTCAGGGGCCCGCCGTTCACTGGCCCTGCCGCGGGAGAGCCGGGGGTGGGGTCGGGCTCGTGGTTATGTTGGGGATTTTCGTTATCTGACATGGCGATCTCGTCCGATCCCAACATGTAGGTATGCGCTTCCTGGCCTGATCGAGCCTGAATGGCGAGACCTATCCGAGTTGTTCACCGATCTCGACAAATAGCTGATGGGCTCTGCTGATGCGGATAGGCATATCCGGGCCGCCAAGGGATCACCAGGCGCAGACACCGGCGGCGCGGTTCGTGTATTCATAGCCGGCGAGAAGCGATGACATAGCCGGCTCCTTGACTACCCCGGAGGGCGTTTCAGATGACACTTGATCAGACCAAGATTGGGCAGGTGGTGGCGGCGCAGATGGAGGCGCTGGAAGGCGACTACGGCGAGGACTGCGAAATCGGGGATGTCTGCACGATCGTTGAGGTCCTCGGCCCGCACGGCTCTGCTGTGAGGGTACGCACGAGTGAGATGCGCCCGCATACGGTCATCGGCCTGCTGCGCCTGGCCGAGGCCATCCATATCAGCGGCATACGAGGAGAGGGCGTGTGACCGCTGTGCCAAGATGATCCAATGGTCCATCAGGAGTCCCACCTGCGCTCCGCCTACCGCTCGTGTCGGCGCATGCAGTGGCGCCACGATCCCACCTATTACTGGGCGACGCGCTGGCTACCGCGCGATGTGCGCTCGGCGGTGCACGCGTTGTACGGCTTTGTGCGGGGCGCCGATCAACTGGTCGACGGACCCAGACGAGCCGCGACGCCCGAGGCACGGCGCTGTGCGCTGGACGACTGGCAGCGGGAGCTGGAGCGAGGGTTGGCTCGCGGCTCCTCCGAGCATCCCCTGATCGCGGCGCTGGTGGACGCCGGTCACCGCCATGACCTGCCGCTCTCGGAGCTCTCGATCTACATGGACTCGATGCGCATCGACTGCGGACCGGTGCGGCTGGAGACGCGTGCCGATCTCGACCGCTACATGCGCGGGAGCGCCGGCGCCGTTGGCCTGATCATGGCGCCGCTGCTCGGTGTCCCACTCGAGCTGCACGAGACCGTGGCCCGGCTGGGGCTTGCCTTTCAGCTTACGAACTTCATCCGGGACGTCCGCGAGGACTACGCGCTGGACCGTGTCTATCTGCCCGGGGAGGAGCGCGAGCGCTTCGGGGTCCGCGAGCAGGACATCGCCCAGGCCAGGGTCACCCCCGGCTTTCAGTCGCTGCTCGCCGGCGAGGTGGCTCGTGCACGCGAGCTGTTCGCGGCCACCGTGGAGCTGCCGGGCGCCCTGAGTCCGAAGATGCGTCCGGGGATTCACCTGGCCCGCAACGTGTATCTGGGCGTGCTCGATCGCGTGGAGGCACTCGGCTTTGACGTACTGGGGCGTCGTGTCTCGTTACTGCCCTCGCAGATGGGCTCGATCGCGGTGGCGACGCTGGCGCAGGCAGCGGGTGGTCATCCGCGCTATCGCCTGCGGGCGAGCGGGAACCGCGCCTGAGAACGGCACGAGGCGCGGTGCTCACCCGCGAGGCGGGGCCTCGCGGGAGGAGGCCCGTCAGCGGACGAGGAGCGCCCGCGACGCCGATTTGGTCCGCGGGCCGCTCCCGAGCCCGGCGGCGAGCTGCCGGCCGTCGAAGTCGGCGGGCGCTGCGTTCTGCTGGGGCGGAGACTGTGGCTGGGGCTCGAACATGCCGGCGTTGGGAAACACCGCGAGCGTCCGGCTGGAGGCGGTGGCGAGGTTGACGAGCTCGAGCAGCGCCTGGGTTCCGGGTCCGGGGCCCAACGCGACCCACTGTCCGCCGACGGGACGGAGCGAGCCGTCATAGAAGCAGCCGAGCTGGTGGGCGACGGGGCTGGCCGGTGAGAACCACTCAGCCGGATGGGGCGCTTGCGAGCGCACGTTGGGTGCGACGCAGGTCGAGGTGCCGGCTCCGAGGAGCACCAGCGTCCCGTCTTCCTGGAGCGCGATCGTGGAAGAGCTCGCCTGCGCCGACGTGGGTACTTCGTAGCTGACAGTTCCCGTCTGGCGGTTCTCGACGACGATGTGACTCGATCCGAGTGGTGCTCCGGTATTGAAGGCGGCGTAGTTGCCTGAGAGCTGAAATGGGGGATCGACCGGGGCGATGCTCTGCGGGGCGATGGCAGGCGTGGTGAGGTCACTCAGCGCCAGATATGACGGCGAGACCCCTCCCGCGGGAGCTTTACCTTCCGGCGGCGTCCCTTGACAGATGTAGGCGACGGTGGCGCCCGCCAGCGAGACGAAGTAGGCGTTGAAGAACTGCGCCTCGGTTTCCTTCCCGCACGCGAGTAGCTGCGTTTGCTGGCCGTCGGCGCCGATCACGCCGCGGTGCGCGATCGAGGTTTCGTAGGGGAGTGGGGGAGTGGCGACGTTCTGGTCGCCGGGACCCATCGGGGGCGTCATGTCGTTGGCCTCTTCCCAGCCGTATGCAAGCGCGCCGCTTCCCCCGCTCGAGCCGCCGCCGGGAGTGGCGGTGCCGTTCGCCCCGCTGCCGCTGTCGAGGGAGAAGTCATAGGTGAACCCGAGCGGGCGAAAGGAGACAAGCCGGCGCGGTGGTGAGCCCACGGTCGCGGCGCGGACGCCTTCCGTGTCCTGCCAGGCGACGCCTCCATTCCAGAGCACCGGGGCCGCGGCCCCCAGCGGGTCGACCGCGACGACGGCGGCCTGCGCGCGACCGGCGGGCAGACCGGCGGACGCGAGCGCCAGCGCGACCAGCGCCGGCCGCCAAGCCGGAACGGACCACTCGGGGAAGGGACGGCGCTCCACTCGTGCATCGTATGCCCCGACGGAGGAGATTTTTATAGAGCCGCCTACCGGCGGCCGTGTTGCGGTTCGTCTGGGATACACACGCATGGCTCGGCCTCACAGGGTCCGGGCAGACTCGATCTTGTGGCTAGCGCGCCGCGGCGGAGCGGCTGCGTCGGGTGAGCTCTTTGACGAGCGTCTCGACCGAGCGCTCGAGCTGGGGGATGCTCGCCGTCTCCACGCGCTCGACCCCGACCGCGCGGTTCAGCCAGGCGTTGATCTCGCGGTGGCTGCGCCCGTCGCGGCGATGGAGATCGGCCACGAGGCGGCTGCGCTCTTGACGTAAGCCGTCGCGACGCTCGAACGCCGCCGCTGGCGCGGGTTCAGGCATGGGGGGCCGGACGGGGCCGGAGGCAGGCGCCTTCTGGGCCGGGCCGAAGAGCGTCATCTGGGGCGCGAACTCGGCGCTGAGCGGCACGAACTCGGCGTGCTCGGATGGCTCGCTCGCAAGCCGCTCGGGTGCCTCCTCCTCCCAGCCCTCCTCCAGTGCGGGGTCACGTAGCGCGTGGCGCAGCTCGCGCTCGACCTCGGCCGCGTGGCCGCACAACACGGGCTCGGCGGGCAGGTACAGCCAGCTCGGCTCGGGCGGGCCGGCCGATCTCCGATCGGCCGGGAGCGTGCGCACGAAGCGCCCGACGATCTGGCGGAAGATCAACGGCGTTTTCGCCGCCGTGGCGTAGACGCCGACACGCAGCCTGGGGATGTCGACCCCCTCGGAGACCATGTTGACCGCCACGATCCACGGCTCGCGGGAGTCTCTGAAGGCGGCCAGCTTGTGTGCGGCGCGCGCCTCGGTGTGCAGCACGACCACCGGCGCCCGTCCGGTCGCTTCGTTCAGCAGTTTGGCGATCCGACGCGCGTGAGTCCCGTCGGCGGCGACCGCGAGCGCGCCCGCGTCGCGATGGCCCTCGGCGCGGAGCGCGCGCAGCTTCCGGTCGGCCTCGCGCAGGATCCTGGGCAGCCCGTCGGGGAGCTCGGTGGAGATCGCGGTGCGGTAGCGGCGGCTCGCCTCGCGCGCGCTGAGCACCGTCTCGAAGGAGGACTCGATCACGTCCTCGCCACTGCGCCAGGAGAGCGTGCCGTCGAACGTCACGAACGTCACCGGGCGGCAGATCCCGTCGGCCACCGCCTCGGCGTAGGTGTAGGAGACGTCGGGGATCGCAAGGCGCTCGGCGTCATAGCGCACGCCGGGAATCGGGGTGGCGTCCGAGCGAAACGGGGTCCCCGACAGCAACAGCCGCCGTGGCGCCGCCGCGAACGCCTGTTGAAAGCCCGTGCCCCAGGCGAGATCCTCGCCGAGGTGGTGCGCCTCGTCGAGGATCACCAGCGTGTTCCGCTCCATCTTGGCCGCCCAGCCGCGCGGGTCGGCGGCCACCCGCGCATAGGTCACCGCGACGCCATCGAAGTCGCGCGGCGGGCGTGGCCCCGGCGCATCGGGCTGCAGCTGCACGCCGAGCGCGGCGGCGGCGTTTGCCCACTGACGTGTGAGCGGCGTCGTAGGGCACAGAACCGCGACCCGACTGACCGCCTGACGGGCCAGCAGTCGCTTGGCGAGCTCGAGCGCGGGACGTGTCTTGCCGGCGCCGGGCGCCGCCGAGATCAGGAACGGGCCGTCTTGCCAGTCGGCAAGGCGGTCGAGCGTCAGACGCTGCCATGCGCGGAGGGATGTCGAGTTGGCGAGCGTCAAAGAGCCCGGCATCCTGCGACATGGGACGGACGGATAGAAATGCGGGGGCCGCACGTGCCCACCACGCTGAACCGTTCCAAGCTGTGTGTATCGTCGGATGGATTGGAAATCGGGTGGACCGGCGCGACTTCAGACGACGGAGCCCGGCACGAAGGGAGTGGTTTCCGTGGACACAGAATCGAAAGGGTCGCGCGTTGCGGACGGCTCGGGACTCGAACGGGCGATCGTCCTGCAGCTGCTGCGGGACGACCGCGAGCGGATGTGGTCCCATGCGCAGTTGCTGGGCGAGCTGGAAGCCGACCGATCGGAGATTGGCGGAGAGGCTGTGGTGAGGGCGCTACGGCGGCTGGAGCGGGAGGGCGTGCTGGGCCTCTCTGAGGAGACGGCATGGGCGTCGAGTGCCGCACGACGGCTGGACGAGCTTGGGCTGATCGGTGTCTGAGACCCCGCGCGGGGCGGCGTGACGCCGGGGCAGATAGGGTGCTGGGATGAGCAACAATCGCGTGCTGCTCCTGTCGTGGGAGTACCCGCCCGTAATCGAGGGTGGCCTGGCGCGGCACGTGTGCAAGCTCGCCGAGGCGCTCGTCCGCCAGGGAGTCGCGGTTGACGTACTCACGCGCGGAGCCGCCGACCGATCGGAGCAGGTGCCCTCGCAGTCGGCGACGGAGGTCGCCGTCGCCGACCCGGCTCTTCGGGTTGCGTACCCCGGCGCCCAGGTCGTGGAAGAGCGCGGCGGTGTGAGCGTGTACCGGGTGCGCGAGCCGAGCTGGCCGCGCGATCTCAATCGCTTTGTGGCGTGGGTGGAGCACATGAACGACGACATGCTCGCTGCCGGGCGGGCGCTCGCCGAGGAACGCGACTACGACCTGGTGCACGGCCACGACTGGCTCGTCGCCCACGCCTCCGCCGCGCTCGCAGACAGGCTGGACGTGGGATACGCGACGACGATCCACGCCACCGAGCATGGCCGCCACCAGGGCTGGGTGGAGGACCAGCCGCAGGCGCATATCCACTCCGTCGAGCGCTGGATGGCGCAGCGCGCGGACTCGGTGATCGTCTGCTCCTACTACATGCGCGGACATGTCGCCGACATCTTCGACATCGACGAGCGACGGATTGCGGTGATCCCAAACGGGATCGACCCGGACGAACTGCGGCCGGTGGGGGATCTGCAGGCGCTGCGGCGCGAGTTCGCCCAGCCCGAGGAGAAGCTCGTGTTGCTGGTGGGACGGCTGGTCTACGAGAAGGGCTTCCAGCTGGCGCTCGACGCTCTGCCGGGCGTGATCGAGCGGGTCGAGAACGTGCGATTCCTCGTGGCCGGGAGTGGGACGCACGAGGGTGAGCTGAGGGCCCAGGCGGAGCGGTTGGGGCTCTCCGAGCACGGCGTGTTCCTCGGCTGGATCGGCGACGACGCGCTGCACTCGCTCTACCGGATCGCCGACCTATGCGTGGTCCCCTCGATCTATGAGCCCTTCGGGCTGGTGGCACTCGAGGCGATGGCCTCAGGCTGTCCCTGCATCGTTGCCGACACGGGTGGGCTGCGTGAGGTCGTACCGTCGGGTGAGCGCGTCGGGTTGCGCTTCAACGGCGGCGACGCGGAGCACCTGGGGGTGATGATCGAGCGGCTGCTCGTCGACGGCGAGCTGCGCGACCGGCTCGTGGCGGAGGCCTCCGAGCACGTGCTGAGCTTCGACTGGGACGACATCGCCCGGCGCACTCGTGCGATCTACAGCGAGCTCGCGCCAGACGAGAGCCTGCGAGCGGAAGGAGTGAAGCGCGCATGACGGAGATGCTGGAGGGCCTGATGCAGGACGACTTTCCGCTCAACCTGCACCACATTCGCCGCCGGATGCGCGACGTCCACCCGCACGCGGAGGTCGTAACGCTGACCGCGCCGGGCACCGTCGAGCGCGCCACGTTTGGCGAGATATCAGGGCGCGTCGACCGGCTCGCCCGCGTACTAGGGAAGCTCGGTGTCGAGCCCGGCGACCGCGTGGGGACCTTCGCCTGGAACAACCAGCGCCACTTCGAGCTGTACATGGCGGTCCCCTGCGTGGGAGCGGTGTTGCACACGCTCAACATCAGGCTGTTCGAGGAGCAGCTCACCTACATCGTCAATCACGCCGACGACAAGGTGATCTTCGTCGACGATTCGCTCGTGCCGCTGCTCGAGAAGCTCGCGCCCAGCTTTCAGAACGTCCAGCACTACGTATTGATGGGAGGTCCAACCAACCCGTCGGATCCAACCCAGACAACGAGTCCCGCAGACACCTCACTGCCGAACGCGCTGAGCTACGAGGAGCTGCTGGAGGAGGCGGGATCGGACCCCGCCGAATCATTCGACTACCCCGAGGTCGATGAGCGCCAGGCGGCAGCCCTGTGTTACACGAGCGGGACGACCGGCAACCCGAAGGGCGTGCTCTACTCGCACCGCTCGATCAGCCTGCACTCCACGGCGACGTTGATGAAGGACGCGCTCGGCCTGTCGAGCGTCGACAAGGTGCTGGCGGTGGTGCCGATGTTCCACGCGAACGCCTGGGGATTGCCGCACGGAGCGGCGCTCGCCGGCGCCGATCTGATCCTGCCCGACCGCTTCCTTGGAGCCGAGCCGCTGGCAAAGCTGATCGAGGCCGAGCGACCGACGCTGATGGGGTGTGTGCCGACGATCTTCGCCGACATGCTGCGCTACGCCGACGAGCACCCCGAGGTCGATCTCACATCGCTCCAAAACGCCGCCTGCGGAGGCTCGGCGGTGCCGAAGCAGCTGATGAAGGATTTCGAGGAGCGCCACGGGGTGCGCATCTTCCAGGCGTGGGGAATGACCGAGACGAGCCCGGTGGCAACCTATTCACGTCCGGAGGATGAAGCACCCGCCCACCCCCACGACGACGAATACTGGGACGGACGCGCCAAGCAGGGCAAGCCGCTGCCGTGGGTGGAGTTGAGGCTGGTCGGAGACGACGGCGAGGAGGTCGCTTGGGACGGGGACGGGACCGGCGAGATCGAGGTGCGCGGGCCGTGGATCGCCGCGCGTTACTTCCACGAGGACGACCCAGAGAAGTTCGACGCAGGCTGGCTGCGCACGGGTGACATCGCCGCCGTCGACAGGCAGGGCTCCGTGCAGATCACCGACCGCGCGAAGGACGTGATCAAGTCCGGTGGCGAGTGGATCTCCTCGGTGGAGCTCGAGAACGAGGTTATGGCCCACCCCGACGTGGTCGAGGCGGCGGTGATCGCCAAGCCGGACGAGCGCTGGGCCGAGCGTCCGCTGTGCTGCGTGGTTCTGCGTGAGGGGGCGAGCACGAGCGCGGAGGAGCTCGTCGAGCACCTGCGCGGGCGCGTGGCCAAGTGGTGGCTGCCGGACGAGTTCGCGTTCATCGGCGAGGTTCCGAAGACGAGCGTGGGCAAGTTCGACAAGAAGGTGCTTCGCGGCAGGCTGACGGAGGGGACGCTCGAAGGGCGCGTGCGGGTCTCGTGAGCCGGGCCGTGCCGGCTTGGTGATCCCAGGCTTCTGCTGACCGTCGTTGGTGATAGACCTTGTGGTTAAGAGGAGGGCTCTCCCAGGAGGGAGTAGCTCAGAAATGGCGAACACAAGCCAGAAGACGGCATTTTGCCAATAGAATCAACAGGCAATCATGGAACAGGCCCTGACGAGGGGTCGCAGCGCTCACCAGACCACGAACGGGAGGTTGGCATGACTCGGACCAACGTCATGGCCTCGAGCAGGCCACAGACAGCAGATACAGCAGCGACGAGGAGCGGATCGTCCCGTGCGCGGCGCCGGCTGACGATCCTGCCGGTCGTGCTGGCACTGGCAGTGGCGCCCGTGGCCCCGGCTCTTGCGGCGAGCGGCGGCAGCACAACAAGTGGCTACGCAACCCCACCGCCAAAGCCAACGCAGAAAGAACCCGGCAGCGGTACGTCGCCGTCGAAATCAACGAAGTCGCCCGCCAATACGGTTGCGCCTGCGACCACGAGCAGCACTCCGACCACGTCGACGCAGCCCGCAAAAGCAAGCGCGACACTGCCGTTCACGGGCTTTGATCTCCGCTGGACGGTTGGCGTGGGGCTGCTCTTGGTGTGCGCAGGCGGCTCGATCATGGTGATGCAGCGCAGACAGCGCCGCGACGGCGGCCTGTAAGCCACAGAAGATCTGCGGAAACCACACGAGAGGTGCGCTCGCCGGGTTATGCCGGCGAGCGCGTCGTGCGGGAGGCGTAGGTGGTAGTGCTTACGGTAGATCGCGATGCTTCCCCTGCGGTAGCCGGCAGACGGCCGGACAGCGGCGAGGCTGCTCCCAAAGTCCACGAGCAGCCTCGTGTATCGGGGCTGCTGTAGATGCGGATGAGAGGACTCGAACCTCCACCCGGTTTCCCGGACACGGACCTGAACCGTGCGCGTCTACCAATTCCGCCACATCCGCGTGGTGCTGGGCAAGCGAAGATATCGCACCGGCCGGGGACGGGTCCGATCGGCTCGGAGCGTGCCACCCGAACGGTGCTCGAATCGGCTCTCCGGGGGGACTTGGGCCGAGCGCTTTGCTAGCCTCGGCCACCGTAGATCGCGCGCCGCTATCGTCCAGGGGACTAGGACGCCGCCCTCTCATGGCGGAAACCCGGGTTCGAATCCCGGTAGCGGTACTCGCTTGCGCCCCGTGTTTACGGGGATTTTGTCGTTTAGGAGGCCGCTCGGGCCAGGATTTGGGCCAGTCGCGCTGACGAAAAGCTCGCTCAGGGCGAGGTCGCCAGGCTGCTCCGCAACGTGAAGCCAGCTCGGTAGTACAGGTCCAGAACTGCGTCGTGCCATTTAGGCCCCGAGCCGTTCGTCGCCTTGCCGTTTGAGTAGTTCTCACGGAACGCGGCGTGGGAACCACCCCCGGCCATGTGGCTTGTGTCCTTGCGGAACAGACCCTCCATATATGGAGGGTCGAGGACCAGTGCATCCAGGCTCAGGTCTGCGTAGGGCAGCGCGGTGGCGTCTACCCCCATTTGGAGATCGGTTGCCAAGAGCTCGTAGTCCTGGCGCGGGACGTTCTTCCAGAACACGCCCTTGCCGTAGGTGACATCGGCGATCCGCGAGCCCTTGGGCACGTGGAGTTGCAGAACGGCGGGGAAGATCTCGGCGTTACCCGCAACAGATGCGGACATCACGATGTCAGATTTGGCGACCCTCCCTGGACACGCTGTCCGTTTGTCGTGGGCTCCTTGGGAATGCCGATGACCTTGGTCCGGTTCACGTTCACGAGTAGCCTACGGGGCTCAGCGGCAGGAGAGCACTTCACGGGCCTCGCGGAGGGTGACCGCGACGCGCGACTGTCCCGTTTGCCCTCGGCGGTCGGAGCAGGGATACGAGGTGCTCCGCTTCCTGCTGTGGCGAGTCCTGGGCCTGCTCGCCGTCCTCGTGGCCCTTGCCCTGACCGGGTGGCTGCTCGACGGCGGACTCGGGACGGCGCTGCGGGGATCCGCGGCGTCAAGCGGCGCCCTACGGGGATCCACAGCCTTGAGCACTAGATTGCCGGAGGCGACGCCGTCGAGCGCCACACACCTTGAGATCGACTCTCTCACGAGCGCCCTCGGTGTGGAGATGCGTGCGATCTGGCGCTGGGCTCCCGGCGGGGTCTCGCTGATGAGGCTCTTCGTCGTATCGGTCCTCCTCCTGGGAGTATCGGTCGCGATCTCACGCTGGTCCGCCCGACGCCGGCGACAGTACGTGCGGATGCGAGTGGAGACGTATCGCACCGACACGGCAAGCGCGGAGGCGGTGGTGGGGATGTTCGAGGCGCTGCACAAGCGGCTTTTGCGTCGCTGGTGGCGACGGCTGCTCTCCGGCCAGCCGTCGGTTGCGCTGGAGGTGCACCACGCGGGCGGGACCGTCTGGATGGCGGTGACGTGTCCGACGGGATTGGAGGGAATGGTCGAGGCAGCGTTGCGAACCGCCTATCCGAACTGCCGGCTGATGGGAGAGCGGCAGTTGATTGGGTTGGCCCCGACGGTTTTGCGGCTGAAGAAGCACGCCGAGCTGATCAAGCGCGCGAAGGTGCTCGACCACTTCGAGCACGAGCGCGAACCCGCGATGAACCGGCTGATGACGGTGATGGGCGCCAGCGGCGGTGAGGCGTTTGTGCAGGTCGCGATGACGCCAACGCCGGCGCTGTTCGAGCGCCATGCCAAGCGGCTTTACAAGCGTCACGAGGATCGTCTCTCGCGTGAGCGCCGCGATCACATCGTGATGCGCGACCGGTCCTTGGTCGAGGACATCGAGCTGCGCGGTGGCCTGGACGTGCAGCACCGTCCGCTGTTCTTCGTCGACCTGCGCGTGATCGCCTCTGATCGCGGTCAATGCGAGCAGATCGCCTCCGAGCTACGCGCCGAGGGAGAGGAGAACCGCCTGGTCGAGCGCGGCACAGGCGTGCGGCATGGTCTATTCGGTTTGTACGGTCGCCGCGTGCAGCGTGGGGAGGGCAATCCGCTGCCGTCGTTTCATAAGGGCGTGTTCGCCTCCACCGAGCTGGCGGCCGTCTGGCATCTGCCGTCGATCGACTATTCGACCGTGCCCTTCGCACGTGGTGTCCTGCCCTTGGCGCCTGCCCCACCCGCGATCCTGCGTCCCGTGGACGGGGTGGGCACCCTGCGCGATGCATTGGGGTCGGTGTCGATTCACGCGGGGATGCGCAAACAGAACACCGCCGTTTCCGGCACGGTGGAGCAGGGCAAGTCCAGCTACCTGGCGGCCACCGTGGCCGAGGATCTACAGCGCGAGCACTGCTGCGTGATCGTGCTCGACCCGAAGGGCGACGCGGCCGAGGCGGCGGTGAGCCTCGTGCCGGAGGGGCGGACGTGCACGCTCTTGGATCTGGCCCATCCCACATGCGGGTTCAATCCCCTGGCGGTGGATGCCCCGGCGGACGTGATTGCCGATTACGTGGTGGCGGCGCTCAAGAATCTCTTTGATGACGCCGACATCAGGGCATCGTCGGACCGATATCTGCGCAACGCGATCATCGCGGTGCTTGCGTATGACCGCTCCTCGACGCTGTGGGACGCGGCGCGGCTGCTGTCGGTCGGCGAGGAGGGCTACTCATACCGGGCTCGGGTCGGCGCGCGCATACGGACGCTACCCGAGTTCAAGGAGATCTCCGAGTTCTTCACCGCCGAGCTCACGGCCCAGCTGGCGGATGCGCGCAGCATGACGACCGCCAAGTTGGACGCCCCGGTGAACAAGCTCGCGCGGCTACTCAACTCGCAATCGATCAAGCGGGTGCTGCTGAACGACTCGCTGCGGGTCGACCTCGATCGGGTGATCGCCGGGGGAGAGGTGCTCGTCGTAAAGGGCGCGCTGGGCGTGATGGGCGCGGGTAACACCTCGGTGCTGATGCAGCTGCTCGTCGGCATGCTCGATGCGGCGCTCGCCCGCCAGCAGGACCTCGTTCCAGAGGCGCAGCGGGTGGCGGTCGCGCTGAAGGTCGACGAGGCGCCCCTGGTGCTCAACCGCGGCTTCGCGGAAACGATGGCCTTGAAGCGCTCCGCGGGCTTGGAGACCGTGGCGTGCTGGCAGACCGAGGCGCAGTGGACCGAACGCGAGGTGCGCGACCAGCTCGATGCGTTGTTCGCCCATCGCGTCTACTTCGCGACGGCCTCCGTGCGCGATGCGCGGGCGGGGGTCGAACTGACGATGGCCGAGTTCTCGGACATGGTGCGCCCCGGGATTGAGCATCTCTCCGCGCTCGGCCACCCCGATGCTCGACTGCACCTGCCCCGCCACCACGCGATCGTCAGCTGGAGTACCCCTGAGGGCCGGCAGTCCCCGTTCATCGCGGAAACGATCCCGCTGCGTGTCGACGTGGAGCGGGTGGCGATGCATGCCGCGGGCCAAGCCGAGCGCGGAGGTCGCTACCGTACCGACCTGCGCCAGCCCCACTGGGATCCCGAGCGCCGGGGAAGGGGCAACGGAGGAACCGAGGGCGACCCGGCTGGATGGAGTGTCGATGAGCGCGATGGGTCCCAGTCAGATTCAGCCCAGCGAGGCGCATCTGCGCAGGATCGATCCCAAAGCGCTCCGTCGCGGCGCCCGGGAGCTCCCCCCGACACTTACCGCGAGTTGGTCGAACTCGACGGCGCGCACAGCGTCCGCTGGGCGAAGCGGGTGCCCCAAGCGCAAGCGCTCGATCCTGAGCCGCTCGACCTGGAGATCCTGACGCTCGTGGCCTGTATGGGCCACGTGCTGAGCAGCCAGATACATCGCCGCTTCAACCCCAAGCGGGCGACCACGACGACCCAGCGTCGGCTGAAGCGCTTGTCGGACTCTGGGCTGGTGCGGCGTTTTCAGTTCCATCGCCGCGACGGCGGAGGGGTACCGATGTGTTACTCGATCACAGTTGCCGGTCTCCAACTGCTGCGTGCCTATGACCGTGTGACGACGCTTCAGGATGACGATGTCGAGCCGCTGTCTGGTCCCCCATCGCCGGCCGCGCCGGTGGCGGGCGATCGGCTGCTGCGAAAGGCGCGCCACGACGTACACGTGGCCGGCTGGGTGCTGGCGCTGGAGCGCGTCCTGGACGGTGCTCCGCTGGCGCTGCGGGGAGCTCGAGAGTCGGTGCTGTCCCCACCGCTGCGTTCTACCTCGGAAGGGCGCACGGCGCTGGGGCCGGCTAACCTGAGCCTGCCCGGTGGGCGGGCACCACACGAATTCCTACGGACAGCTCCGACGGGCGAGCGGGTACCGGTTGAGCGGTTTGAGACGGTGCGCCCTGACGTGACGATCGAGCTGCCCGGACGGCTGCGAGAGCGCATCGGCATGGAGGCCGGGGCCACCGAGGTTGATGCCGTGAAGGGCACGGGTGCGACGGGACCGGGAGGGACAATCGACCTGCTTGTCGAGTTCGATGATCGCCTACCCACCGGTCGAGTGGTCGGCAAGCTAGAGCGCTACGACCATCTCCTGGCGGGCTGGGCGGTTCACACCAACCGCTATGGCCGGCGACTCGGTGTGCCGCCCTCAGTTGTGTTCGTGTGCCGCGATCGAGCCCGCGCACGGGAGTGCGCACGGAGGGCAGACGCCGTGCTGACCGCCTGCCGCGCATATGCCGGCGAGTATCCGGCCGACTGGGAATACCCGGGGCGGGAGGGAATCCTGTTCGTCGCCGAGCGCGACGCCCACGAGGGGCTCCTGCGTGGGTACGGCGTGCCGCGGCTGCCGCCAGATGTGCGTACGTCCGTCGCACACGGCGATCCGCGTGCCCGCGAGGCCACGGCAGAGTCGCGGGACCTGTTCGCGTGACGCCCAAACGCTCACGCATTCGCCCGGCGTGGAGCGCTGTTGCCCCCCGCGGATGTGCAGTTGCCGCCGCTTCCAAAGGGCGTCTGACGCAGTCGCCCTCGCGCTGAAAGCACGCGCAACGGCAAGTCGGGGCGCCGCAATTCGGCTTTGCAGAGCCAAACTGCGGCGATCTTCACGAGCGCCGTCGGCTGCGCAGGAGTGCAGCGCGGCGATGCGACTTGACGGCCGCCGGCCACCAGCTACTATCGCCGCCTCTTCTTTTTCGCTTACCCAAGCCGTTCGGCCTCCGCCGACCTCCTCATAGCTCCTCGCACGCGGGCATCGCAGTAGATCTCCCCTCGCAAGAGGTCGATCCCACAGCGCCCACCTCTGAGCCTCACCCGCCACCTGAACCACACCTCGACGGTGAGCGTTTTCGCGCCAACTTTGACGCGCAAGGAGAAGCCTGAAGGAGATCTCCGAGACCCCCTAAAGGGGGATCTCGGACTACTGAGTCATGCCGCTCACGTCCGAGCGCGGCCACTTGACGGAACTCAAATCGGCTCCTACAAGGCCTCCAGACAAGTTCCCTCGGGCAGCCGCCCGACCAGACCCGGCCAGGAGACCAGCCATGACCCTCACCATCTCGCCCCCGCCCTCCCCGGCACGCCGAGCGACTCGGCCAGAGACCCGTGCCACCTCGCGCACCGGGCAGGCCGGCGTGCGACCCAAGAACGTCCCCCCTACGCGACCCGAACGTGGTCCGAGGAGGAACGAGTCCGGCCTGTTAGGCCGCTACCTCGATCCCGAAGGTCGTCTCCACCAGGTGGTCGCTCTGCACGGGGCTGGAGGAAGCGTGCTCGTTATAGATCGTGACGCCATCACTCTCGGGCACCGCCGTCTCGTGGCGCATCTCGCCGCTGATGAGCCAGGGGAGAACGCGACCCTGGTATGCGAGCACTACCTAGGAGATCCGGCGGCTCGCTGGTGCAGGCCCGTTACGCCGGAGGATCTCGAGCTCCTGCCGTTCGCCGAGGCGGAGGAGATCGATGCCCCTCCGCTGGAGGTGTCGAGTGCGACCGCGCTCACCGACAGGCAGGGACGCGTCTATCGCCTGGAGCTCCGCTCTGCCGGAATGTCGATTCCCGAGCTGCGCTGGTGCCGGCGCTCACCCGCCGTGGAGGAGCAGCCAGCGGAGCTCGTCAGCATGCGCGCGGCGATCGCAAGCCTCGAGAGCTACGAGCCCGTGCGGACCCTCACTCACAGGGCACTCGCGCGGCACCGCGATGACGTCGCGGTCTCGATCGCGGTGCTTCGTGCCGAGCGCGCACGAATGGAGGTGAGCCAGATCGTCCTCAATCGAGGGCTGCGGCGGGCTACGCTCGCTGCCGCCGCCACGCAGGGTGTGAGCATGAGCGAGATCGCGGCGCGCTGCGGGAGGGTCAAACACGATTCGAGAGGTAGGGAAAGCGGCGAGACGAGCTGGTTGGCTCGACGCCTGGGGATCGTTCCAGAGGGCGGCGAGAGCACGCCGACGCCGTGGATCCACACCGATGTGCTGGCGCTGATCGCGCGCTGCGGCCTGGGGATCAGCCCGCGCGAGGTGGAGCTCGGATGACAGCCCAAGCCGCGCTCGTCGAGCTCGTCGCCAAGGACTCTCCTCCCGCGGCGATCCTCGTGGTCGAGTCCGATGTGGTGCTGGGTGGGGCGATCGTCGAGCAGCTCACCGCCGACGGCTATCGGGTCGAGCTGGCGCGTAGCGCCGAACACGCCCGGACCTTGGCCGCGCGGCGCGTGCCGGAACTGGCGATCATCGGAAGTCTCGGCTCACCCCGCGGCTCCCTGGATCTCCTGGGCGAGATTCGCAACGCCGATCGGGAGGGTGCGCCCTGGACGCGAGAGCTGCCGGTCATCGTGGTCTCCTCGCAGACGCAAGAGCTGGACATGCTCCGGGCTTTCGAGGCTGGGACAGATGACTTTCTCGCTCGCCCTGCTCGATATCTCGAGCTGCGGGCGCGCTTGCGGGCGGTTCTCCGCCGGTGTGAGAGCGCCGCCGGAAGCAGGCGCCTGCTTCAGGTAGGACCGCTTGCCGTCGACCTGGACGCTCACTCCGTGAACGTGCACGGCCGGCCCCTCGATCTGCGCCCGCTCGAGTACGAGCTGCTCATCCAGCTCGCCCGCGCCCCGGACCGCGTGTTCGGCAAGGACGAGCTGCTGCGCTCTGTCTGGGGGTACCAGTCGAGCGCGGCCACACGCACCGTCGACAGTCATGCCAGCCGCCTGCGCCGCAAGCTCGACGTGGACGGCAGCGGACGCTGGGTGATCAACGTGTGGGGGGTCGGCTACCGGCTGATCTGAGCTTCGGCGGCTTGCCCGAGCTGTGGCCGCTCCTACGGACTGGCCGGGCCAAAGGCGGAAGCAAATCTTGACGGGCTCGAACAGCCCGCCATGCAGCACATCGCGACGGCGGTACCTCGGGTCCGCCGTCGCTCGTTAACCACCACGACCGCCTCTCCGGGCGGTCTCTACGGACCCATCCCTCCGGGTGGATCCTCCGAAAGGAGCGGCGAAATGCCCTCATCTAGCCAATTCCCCGAACCGGCGCCCAGCGCGCCCAACCCGCTGGAGCCACTCGAGCAACTCGCTCACTGGCTGACAGTCACTGCCGTGCACGGCGTGCTCGGCGTGGCGATCGGTCTGATCGTCGTGCGGCTGATGCATCATCGGCACCTGCGCTGGAGCTGGGCCGCCACCGGACTGGCCGTTGTCGTGATCGCGCGCCCGGTGCTCGGCGGCTGGGCCTCGACATTGGGCATTGCCGCGCTCTGTGCGACCGTGCGCGGCCGGCGCTGGCACCGTGAAGAGCTCGAGGCGGGCGCCGACCTGGCAGAGATCGCGGCGAACCGGCGCGGTCCGCTTGACGCGCTACGCACCATCGTCCACCGGTTCCTTCCGAAGCTCGCCGGATGGGTCTCTCAGAGTGCGATCGCCGCGGGCGCGAACGACTGGTTTCGCGGCAACCGGCTGATCGTCGGTGAGGAGGCAAGTGGCCGTCCCGTCTCGATTCCGCTCGGCGGTCCGACCGGAGGTACGCACTCACTCGTGGTCGGCGCCACCCGCTCGGGCAAGACGGTCACGATGACCTGGATGTCGGCGCGTGCGATCGAGCACGGCATGGGCGCGATCGTGGTCGACCCGAAGGGCGATCGTGACCTGTGTAGTGAGCTGCGCAATGCGGCGCAGGCCGCCGGCAGGCAGTTCATCGAATGGACCCCGCAGGGCCCAGCCGTATACAACCCCTACGCTCGGGGCAGCGCGACCGAGATCGCCGACAAGGTGCTGGCCGGCGAGCGCTTCACCGAGCCGCACTACCTGCGTCAGGCCCAGCGTTACCTCGGCCATGAGGTGCGCGTGCTGCGCAAGGCCGGGCTGGAGGTCAGCCTGGATGCGCTCGTGCGGCATCTCGACCCGATCCGGCTGGAGGTGCTCGCGCGGACGCTGCCCGAGTCGGGGGCGCAGGGAGTGCACGACTACCTGGACTCGCTCACGACGCGCCAGCAGAGCGATCTGGTGGGCGTGCGCGATCGCCTGGCGATCATGGCCGAGTCCGACATCGGACCGTGGCTGGATCCCAAGACGGATGGCGTGCAGCGGCTCGACCTGCTCGAGGCGGCGAAAGCGCAGGCGGTCGTGTACTTCAACCTGGAGGCCGACCGCCGGCCGCTGCTCGCCCAGATGCTCGGGGCGGCGATCGTAGGAGACCTGCAGGCGATGGTCGCGGCGCTGCAGGGCCGGGCGGTGCCGACGCTGGTGGTGATCGACGAGTTCTCGGCGATCGTCCCGGAGCGGGTCGTGGGTCTGTTCGCC
>Ga0075522_10001186_pt1 | contig 19784 bp, 19 predicted proteins | sample NGEPerA_FD_74796 | JGI IMG/M metagenome (GOLD analysis project Ga0075522, IMG submission 74796) | Arctic peat soil microbial communities from the Barrow Environmental Observatory site, Barrow, Alaska, USA - NGEE PermafrostL2-A | ecosystem: Environmental > Terrestrial > Soil > Wetlands > Peat ...
CGTTGCTGCGGTCCAAGATCACCTGGCGATGCTGCGCGTCAATAATTTGGTGCCGACCCGGCATGGTATCTTGCAAAATTTACTCGACGCTAACGGTGCGCCCGCGAACGCGATGAACCTGGCAACGGCGCAAGATGTCTATTTTCGCGGGATGTGGATGGCACTGGCGCACTCCGAGCGGCGCTACGGCGGTCGGATCGTAGAGGCGGACGACTTTGTCGAGCAGATTTTCAAGGACCGGGTGCAACCGGCCCCCATGGCATCCGCAGGGCGCGATCCGGGTCCGCAGCAGTCGCCTTCGGTTGCACCTGTATCCGATCAAGCCCCAGCGCATAACCCGGTGCAGGAAGTGCATCATGCCGTCGACGATCGGTTCAAGCCGATGGCCGATTTGCTCGCGAGGAAACGCACCAAGGCTGGGCGTTGGACCACGAAAAGCAAGGACCAAGCTGAGCAAATCTACACGCTAATGGCTAAGTTTATGAAAGAGGAGCGCGGGATCGAAAGCATGAGCCAAGTGCGGCAGAAAGACCTCGCGTCTTTTAATGGTTTTCTGGAAACGGAAATCTATAAACACCATGGTAAAAGCAAGAAGGATAAAAAACGCTCCATCGCGGAATTGCGCATCATCGCCTTATCCAAGCCCGAAAAACTTCGTGGTCTGGAGTCGGGCACACTTAACCGTCACCTAACCTTCATTGATCAACTGTTCGACCTTGCCGAAGCGGAAGGCGTGGAACTTGACCCCAAGCTTAAGGTGAGAAAATTGCGTGCGATCGATGGCACCGAGACGCGCGAGCGCGATGAACGGCTGAAGCTGTCACTTGAGCAAATTGAAAATCTGTTCAAGCAACCGTGTTTCGTGAATTGCGCGGCCTGGGATCGACTTTCGGAGGAGGGCGCGGCGGGTCAGTCTTTGGTTTATCACGGCGCGCTGTACTTCATTCCGATGATGATCTTCTACGGCGGCGGCAGGCTTGAGGAATACTGCGGCTTGATGATCGAGGATGTCATCGAGGATAACGGCGCGCACCCCTACCTGCACATCGCGAAAAACAAATTTCGGCGGATCAAGAACGGCCCATCCAAACGCAACATCGTGCTTCATCCAGAGCTTATCAGACTCGGATTCCTTCGGTATGTCGCACTTATCCGCTCGCTCGGATATGAATTGGTGTTCCCTGATTTGTTTTCGCCAACAACCAAATCGCTATTGGGGAGTCGCTTTTACAAGTTATTCAAGCCAGTCCTGTTGGCGGCGGGAATCACGGAGGAGGGATTAGGATCTCACGCGCTTCGACATGCTTTCGGGGCTATTCTGAAAAAGCGTAATGTGCGGGAAGAGCTTCGTGCAGATCTTCTAGGCCACCGCGGAAAATCGGAAACCTCTGAGCGTTACTGCGAAGCAACGGAGATTGCTGCCATGTACAAGCTCGTTCGGAAGATGCCGGTTGTGACTAGCCATCTCATTGTGTATCCGGTGAATTTGCTCCCGTGGGTCGCCGATAAACTGAAGCCGCCATTTTCCCACCCGGGTCGTATGAAGAAGGCGACCGAGGGCTAGGTGGTGTGGACACTTATCGCATCCATAAGATGATGGCTGCGAGAGTGACGACGGCCCGGTAATTTCGGACGGTTTTTTCGAAGCGGGTTGCGACGCGGCGGAATTGCTTGAGCTTTGAGATGCAGCATTCCACGACCATGGAGTTTCTGCACGACGTGCGCGGCCGCGTGATCGGACAGCCGGAGATTTCCACGGACGGCTTTCACCCTTATCGGCCGGCGATCCGCGAAGCCTTCGGAGACAGCGCCTTGCATGGCGTGATCGTAAAAACCTACTCGGTAACGCACCTCGTAAAGGAGGCGCAGGGCCGATATTCGCCCGCCGCCGTAGTAGCTGTAAGCAAGGAAGTAGTATCAGGCGAACTCGATCAATACATTTCGACCAGCTACGTTGAACGGCAGAATCTTTCGCTGCGCATGGGCAGCCGCCGGTTCACGCGATTGACAAGCGGCTTTTCAAAGAAGCTGGACAACCACGTTGCGTGCGGTCGCGCTGTATGCCTGCCATTACAATCTGGTCCGCCAGCATGAAGCCCTGCGCACAACGCCAGCGAAGGCGCTGGGCGTGGCGGATCGGGCTTGGAGCATTGCGCAGCTCGTGGACGCGGCGCTCGCCGTTGCCCCTGCTCTGCCGACTGAGACCCCGCCGCCGGATCGGCGCCGCAAGTTCACGGTAATTGAGGGCGGTAAGGGGTGAGGCATATTGACTCACCCCTTAATATATCTTTCATAAGATGCTGATTCTGTTACTAATTTTGGTAACAGGGGATTCGCATGTCAGACGCGACGTACAACTTAAACGGCGGTTTTAAGCCGACGATGAAGCGGTTTGCTGATCTGAATGGACCTGATTTCTTTCCGACACCCCGTTGGGCAACGTTTGCTCTGATCGAAAACGAAAAATTCGACGGCGAGATTTGGGAAAGCGCCTGTGGCGATGGCACGATGTCGCGAGTGCTGGAACAGACCGGACAGCCTGTTCGCAGTTCTGATCTCTATGAGCGCGGCTTCGGAGAAGCTGGAATAGACTTTCTCACGCCACGGTCATCTGCGGACAATATCGTGACCAACCCCCCTTATAATTGTGCTGAGGGATTTGTCGCGAGCGGTGTTAAGCACTCGAACCGCAAATTCGCGCTTCTTCTGCGGCTTGCGTTCCTTGAAGGCGCAAACCGAGCCAACACAATCTTTGCAAAGATACCGCCAGCGCGCGTCTGGGTCTTTAGCGAACGCATAACTTTTTACCCGTGATGTTTTGTCGTGAGATTTCAGATTTCGGACCTGTTGTTCCCAAATCTCTTCGTTCGTCCTGGTCTCAGAGCCGATCTGATCCTCGGCTGAGAGGCGGACGTGGTTAGGAAGTTCTGCCTTCAACTTAGTAACGGTGGCCTGACCGTTCGGGGAGGAAGCGAGGATATGCAGAACGGCATCCCCCACTTCCACTTCGGTGATTCGGGACATATTCCCTACTCCATTACAATGGAATCTAGAGATAGGGTCCCCGTTTTCAATTTTGAGTCACGACTACTGACCTACTGGGCCATTGGCCTACTTTCATCTAGCGAGCGAGTGGCCTATTTCGGCCAGTACCCGGCCTTTCAGTGCTGTCCTAATTAGGACACCCGTGATGGCAGATTAGGACAGTGGCGCTCTCAGGCGAGAAAGAGAGATTTGAAGATCAGGTGCATCGCATGGGGCGATACATTCTTGTATTTCAAGAAATGACACATCGAGTGATAGTACTCGCGAGACGGCGCGATGACCGCCGCCCTAGCCGAAGGCGGGACCTTGCCCAGCTCGTAATATTTGCAAATTTGAAACGCATAATCGAACGCGATGTATTCATTGCAATAGCCGAGCAGAAGCTCACGAAATTCGAGTTCGTCTGCTGAGAGGGGATAGCCTGCAGAATCCGCAAGATTCTTAGTAGTATCAATGGCCTCCACAATCGGTCCCATGCGCCGAAGCCAAAAAGCCAAGTGGCCACACCGCTTGAAATGATCCAGCCCATCATCAAGGTTGGGCTCATGCGTCCCGACCCTGGATAGGTCATTCTTCCAAGCGCCGTGAGATTCGATTAACCGGGGGGTGGATATGACAGGCAGCAAACGGCAAGCGAATAGAGCCCCTTCTGCATAGCTACAAAAGGAGCGCAAAAATTCGTCGCAATCTTGAATTGCGTCTAAAACGCCTTTTTGGATGAGCATGGAATCACTCGAAAGGGGAACCAAATAACCGATTCCCGTCTATCGCGAGTCCGCTCAAAAAGCCAATTATTTGCCGGGTTTTGCAGCCATAAAACCGGTAGTTACCTCAATTTTGTCGAGGGTGGTCTCCGGCAGGTGGTTCTTCGGATAGCCATAGTCCGGCCGCTTCCCGGCAGAGAACTGCTCAGTGAAGTAACCTGCGAGAAACTCGCAGCGTTGACCGTTCGTCGTTTGGCTTGTCAGGGCGTGCGGGGCCATGACATTTACTCCTAATAATGATCCAAAATGCGGAAGTGGGCGGTTCCATTACCACTCACAAACGAATCGACACAACCAGTGTCGTTTATACATAGTTAATGGCAGATGAATGTGGTTTTTTTGTCACAGTCATCGCCAGAGCGGGGAAAACCCCCCTCCGGGGGTCTTGTTCCCCTATTTTTTGCCGCCGTCAATCACTTTGAACCCATGTTGGACGCGAATTGGGCCATTAGGTTCAATTGCCAGCGCGGCATCCAGAAGGCCGCCAATGGTCCAGACGCGATCCGCGACCCCAAGCGCAACCCCCGGTGTGGTCCGGAGTGCCTCGTGGACCCGACATAGGTTGTAATGCGTCACATACAAGCTCACCGCGGCGGCGTGATGGCTGAGCTTCTTTGAGAAGCCATTGGCCACCTGTTCCAGTTGAATAAGTTCCGCAGCGGCCCCACTATAGGATTGAGGGGGGAGGCATCCGTGGAGCCGGCGACACAGCATCGGGCGTGGGATTCTCTACCTAACCCGTTCATTACAATAGTTGAAAATGGTGCGATTCGCGATGAACTCGTTGAGCGCGTGCTGCTTTCCCTATCGGCGGATGGCGAAAGGGGTGAGGGAGAGCTTCTTAGGCGAGACGTGGATCGAACATACCTGCGGCGAAACCTCACGATCGCTGAATGTGGTTGCGTAGAAAAAAAGCTATTGGCTGCTGGCTTTAGAATCCTTGATGAGGAAAGTAGCGATCCTGATTCGATTGCAGTCTCATCTGAGCAACGAAATCGCAAATTCCTCACGGAACTGGAAGAGCGCGAGCTGGGGCGAAAAATTCAACTTGCCAAGCAGGTTTCTGCTAACGCGGACAGCGTTTTGAGCGAGTTTGATAGGCGAGTATTGCGCGACGCCGAAAAAGCAAAAACCAGATTTGTCGAAACCAATCTTCTCTATGTTCGGAAGCTTGCGGCGCAGAGGCGACACTTAAAACACCTAACCTATGACGATGTGTTCCAAGAAGGTTTGATGGGGCTGTTGAGGGCTACAGAGCTATTTGATCCGGAATTGGGTGTCATTCGGCCTGCAATATTGACCCCCTAAGCCGGGGGATCGGCGTCCAAAATTGGCTCTGACTCACTTTTGATGAAGTTCGAGAGTCGGCTCGCGTTGGTTTCACAAGGGAATCAACAAGATGCAGCGAGCCCTACGTCCATCGGCACTGATCCCTCGCGGGTTCGATGTCGAGAGCGCCATCTGCGACGGCGACACGACCGTGATTACCGTTCGCGCCACCAGCGACACGAGTCTCTGCCCCGGGTGTGGCGCAGGCTCGCGACGTATCCATAGCCGATATCGGCGATGCCTTGCGGATTTGCCTCTGGCCGGACGGAGTGTTCGGCTTGTGGTCGCGGCGCGGCGGTTTCGCTGCGATGCAGTTTCGTGCGGGCGACGTGTCTCACCGAGCGCTTCGTTGAAGGCGTCCTGGCGCCCTGGGCGCGGCGAACAGCTCGACTCGACTACGTCGTCCATCAGCTTGGCCTCGCATTGGGCGGGCGCCCGGCGGCAAACATCGCCCGGCGGCTTATGCTGCCCGTGAGCAATGATACCTTGCTCAGGGTCGTTCGAAGGCGTGGCTGCCCACCGTTTCCTGCGCCAAGCGTCATAGGCATTGACGACTGGGCCTGGCGCCGCAATCAGCGATACGGAACAATCATTTGCGACCTTGAACGCCGGCGGCCGATCACCCTCCTGCCGGACAGGGAGCCTGCCACTGCCCAAGCCTGGCTCGCAGGGCAACCCCAGATCGCCGTGGTGGCGCGCGACCGCGGCGGTAGCTACGCTCTTGCCGCGGCCAAGGCGCTACCACACGCCACCCAGGTCGCCGATCGTTGGCATCTCATGGAGAATGCCAGCCGTGCGTTTCTCGACGCGGTTCGCAAATCCATGCGACAGGTCCGTGCCGCTGTGGGCGCCGCAACGATCAATCCCGGCCTGCTAACCGCTGCCGAGCGCCTCCAATACGAAGGTTTTCTCCGGCGGGAGGACGCCAATGCGGCCATCCTCAAGCTGGCGGCGACAGGCACCTCCATCAAGGAGATCGTACGGCTCAGCGGACATAGCCGAGGCCTAGTCCGTCGGATTCTCCGGGGGCAACGATCCGACGTGTTCCGAATTCGAGAAAGCTCTCTCGAATATCATCTGCAATGGCTCGATGCGCAATGGCTTGCCGGTCATCACAATGGTGCCGAGCTGTGGCGCCGCCTAAACAGCAGAGGATTTAGAGGCTCACTGCGGGTCGTGGCAGAATGGGCGACACGTCGCCGGCGCGCAGAAACGGTCGATAACCAGGCGCTGCACCGAGTGCCATCGGCCAGAACCGTCGCTAGGCTGATGACCACCGGCCGCGATACGCTATCAAAATCGGAGACCGTCACTGTCGCAGCGGTCGAGTCCGGTCTTCCTCTGCTCGTCGAAGCGCGTGAAATCATCACGGCGTTCCATGCGATGATCCGCAAGAAATCTCATGCAGACCTTGACCCCTGGCTGGAGCGAGCAACCGCAAGTCTGGTCGCGTCGTTCGCCAACGGCGTCACCAGGGACAAGTCCGCGGTCAGCGCTGCAATAACATCGGCATGGTCCAACGGGCAGACCGAAGGCCAGATAACAAAGCTCAAGCTCGTTAAGCGTCAAATGTATGGACGCGCTAAGCTTGACTTGCTCCAAGCCCGACTAATCGGCGCCCCATGATGTGCCTGCACCAAAACTGCGTCAGAGCCAAAATTGGACGCCGATCCGGGGTCAAATTTGAACGCCGATTGACAACCTGGGTACGATTGGCGCAGCGCGTTCCGGTGCGCATGCACATCGACGCCGTCCCATCGGATGTCCGTCTCGTCGTGGGCATGACCGCGACCGTCGAAATCCATCCGAAGCCGGCAAGTACGTCCGGGGCGCCTCCTGTTGCCGCAGCCAAGTCGAACAGCCCGTGATCAGGACGTCTATAGCGGAGTACGATGCCAAAGCTCGTTCCAGTCGGGCGGGCGAAGCGGTTCCAGCGTTTCTCGAACGCGGGAGAAAAGCGTCGGATCCAACGCATGATCGTCGTGTGGGAGGGGATAGCCCGCGTTCAGCCATCATCTCGGCGAGATATCGAAAGCTGAGTTTGTGCCGCAGATACCGGCGGACACAGAGAACGATGATCTCCCTGTCGAAATGCCGGCGTTTGAAAATTTCGTTCACGCTCAGCATGGCAGTCAACTTCTCCGCGAGTTACGCGGGCGCCAAATATACCCTACTTCTGATTTTTGCACCGCAACCGCAGCATGTTCGCCCGGCCGCAACTATCTCGGGATAGGTGAATGTCGATCTCGAAATCTCCTACCACGCCTTCAAGCGCCGGGAGGTCGTCCATGGCGCAAAGTCTTGGGGGAGGAAATCATGGCTTATCGTGTGACCCGTCGTGCATTGTTGCAGGGCGTCGCAGCCACTGGGTTCAGTACAGCTCTCGTCACGCCCGGCCTTGCCGCTTCGAAAACGCTGAGGATTGGCGTCGTCGCGCCCAAAACGGGACAATTGGCCCTGTTTTCCGAACATCTCGACTTTGTCGTCGATCAAGTTCAGAAGAAGCTCGGCGGCAAGCTCGACGTCAATGGCGTCAGTCATCCCCTTGAAATTATTGTCAAAGACAGCCAGTCGAACCCAAACCGGGCTTCCGAGGTCGCTTCCGAACTGATCTTGAAGGACAAGGTCGATATCGTCACCTCGTTCGGCACGCCGGAGACGGCGAACCCCGTTTCGGATCAATGCGACCTCAATGGCGTTCCCAGCGTTTCCACGGACACGCCGGTTGAGTCTTGGTTCTTTGGTCGCGGCGGCGATCCGAAAAAGGGCTTTGAGTGGTCCTTCAATTTCTTCCTGAATGTTCCGGACCTCGTGAAAACGTATCTCGGCGTTTGGGACAAGGTGCCCGGCAATAAGAAGGTCATCGGCCTCCTGCTGGCCAACGACAATGACGGCAACGCCTTTGCCGGCTTGATGCCTGATCTCTTGAAGAAGGCAGGTTACAAGGTCGTCGATCCCGGTCGTTTTGACCTCCCGGCGAGCAACTACAATGCCCAGATCGCCGCCTTCAAAACTGCGAATGTCGATGGCGTAATGATGTCATTGCCGCCGCCCGAATTCGCGGCTTTCTGGAATGAATGCGCGCAGCAGGGCTTCAGGCCGCTGTTCGTGACGCCAGGGAAGGGAGGCGAGTTTCCGCCGGGGATTTACCCTTTCAACGAGCGCGCGGATGACCTCAGCATCGAGGTCTGGTGGGATCGTACCTATCCCTTCAACTCCTCCATCACCGGCGAAAGCTCGGCTCTGCTGGCCGACGGCTATGAGAAGTTCAGCGGCAAGCAAGCGTCGATGGCGCTCGGTTACACCCACGCCATCTTTGAAATCGCGGTTGGCGCCCTCCGGAATGCGCAGAACGTCGACAGCCATGCGTCGGTGCGTGACGCCTTGAAGACCTTCAAGCATTCTACGGTTGTCGGCGGAATCGACTTTATGAACGGCCCTCTCCCGAACTCGTTCAACACCCCTCTGGTGGGCGGGCAGTGGCGCAAAGGCAAGAAGTGGCCGCGCGAGATTGTTATCGTCGACAATGCCGCTTCGCCGAATATCCCGGTGAGCGGGCGCGTTCAGGCCATCTCCTACAAATAGTTCGAGCGAGAACCCAAATGGTCCGGAATGGCTCAGTGCTGCGTCTTTCCTCGGTGTCGAAAAGTTTCGGCGGGCTTAATGTCTTGACCGGGCTCAGCCTCGATGTCGGTGAGAACGAAGTACTTGGCATTCTGGGCCCGAATGGCGCGGGCAAGAGTACGCTGTTCAACATCATCGCCGGAGTTCTCGCAGCATCCTCCGGCGATGTCGTCTACAGGGATCGCGACATTACGCGAATGCCTGCCTGGAGCCGATGCCGGGCGGGAATAGCGCGGACGTATCAGATACCGAAACCGTTCAGCCACATGAGCGTGTTCGAAAACGTCCTGGTGGCTGGCGTCCATGGCGCCGGTCTTTCGGTTGGAGAGGCGAGGCGTCGCGCCGACCATTTTCTTGAACGTTCGGGCTTGGGGCGGCTCGGTCCCCACCTGGCAGGCACGCTGCGCCTGCTCGATCTCAAGAGGCTGGAACTTGCACGAGCCTTGGCCTGCGAGCCGCAACTCCTGCTACTCGATGAGATCGCCGGCGGTCTGACCGAGGGCGAGTGCGACATCGTCGTCGACCTCATTCTGTCCATCAAGGCGGAGGGAAAGACGGTCGTTTGGGTGGAACACGTAATGGAAGCGCTTCGGCGCGGTTGCTCACGTCTTGCTGTCCTCTACAACGGTGCCGTTCTGACGGATGGGCTGCCCGCGGAGGTGCTGGCGCGCGACGACGTCAAGGCGATCTATCTTGGCGAAGGCGGGACGGCTTGAGACAATGATCGAACTGTCGATCGCAAGCCCGGAGAGTTCCCAGCGCACGCTATCCGGAGCGACGGAAACTAGTGTCGCGCCTCTGTTGAACGTCAGCGGTCTTAGCGTTTCCTACGACCAGTTCCGTGCCCTTTCTGATATCGACTTCGAAGTGGGAGCCGGCGAGATCGTCGCCGTGATCGGCGCTAACGGTGCGGGTAAATCAACCCTGCTAAAATCGTTGATCGGCCAGTCCGGTTCGATGGCCGGGCACATGAGATTTGGCGGCAAGGATATCATCGGGCAATCGACCGCCCAAACCATTGCGACGGGAATCGCGCTGGTGCCCGAGGGGCGCCGGTTATTTCCGTCATTGACGGTCGACGAGAACCTCTACCTCGGTTGGGAGACCGGAAGCGGAAAGGGAATGACCCTCGACGGGCTATATTCCGAGTTTCCTCTCCTTGCGGCGATGAAAAATCGCCGGGCCGGCCATCTATCTGGCGGTCAGCAACAACTCGTGGCTTTCGGTCGCGCCTTGCTCGCCAATCCGAAACTGTTGCTTTGCGACGAAATCAGCCTCGGCCTGGCTCCCAAGATTGTCGACCAACTCTACGAACGCATTCCCCGCATTCGAGCACAAGGCGTTGCGATCGTCATCGTCGAGCAGGACGTGTCGCGGGCCTTGAGGATATCCGATCGGTTCTACTGCCTTTTGGAAGGCGAGGTGTCCCTGAGCGGTAGATCCCGGGATACCAGCCGCGAAGCCGTCACTCACGCCTATTTCGGGTCGCACTGATGTTTTACGTTCTGCTCAACGTGACCGTGGAGGGCGTCCTGCTCGGAGGCCTATACGCTCTTTTCGCGCTGGGGCTGTCGTTCTCAGTCGGGGTGATCAAGCTGGTCAATATCGCCCACGGCGATCTGATCGTGCTGCTTTCATTCGCTTTGTACTATCTAACCCAGCCGCTTGGCCTCCCGCTTCCTGTCGCTTTTCTACTGCTGCTGCCGATCGCTTTCGCTCTCGGCTATGTTCTTCAGACCGGTCTGCTCCAGCATGTGATGTCCAAGGGACTATTGCCGCCACTTCTTGTAACGTTCGGGCTTTCGGTCATTGTACAAAACGGTTTGCTTGAGGCGTTCGGCGCCGATACGCGCTCGATCCCGGGCGGGGCGCTGCAAACGGCGGCCATAAGGATCAACGACCAGTTGTACCTTGGCGTTCTCCCGGTCCTGACGCTTGTCGTCGCCATTTCGTCGATTTTCGCCCTGGATCTCGTTGTCTACCGGAGCCGGTTCGGCGCGCGCCTCCGCGCAGTCGCGGACAGCCCCGAGACGGCCCGGTTGATTGGCCTTCCCGTAAACCGAATCTACGCCTTGGCGCTCGGAATCGTTGGCGCGACGATTTGCGTCGCAGCCCTGTTTCTCGGGCTTCGCATGAACTTCGATCCCTTGAGTGGCCCGGGCCGCCTGATCGTCGCCTTCGAGGTCATCGTGCTCGGGGGACTTGGCAATCTCTGGGGCATCCTCGTCGGCGCCATCGTGCTAGGTCTCGCCCAGAGCATCGGCGCCGAGTTCGATATCCGCCTGCAATTGCTGGCCGGGCACTTGGTGTTCCTCTTGGTCTTGCTCATTCGTCCGCAAGGCATTTTCAAACAGAGCTAGCTGGGACGGGAAAATGCAATCCGCCGCCAATCCAATCCTTGATCGAAAATCCCTGGAAGTCCCTGGCGCCAGTCTGCGGGTCAGTCAGACGCCCGTTGTCGTCGGCCGCCTCGTGCTGGGGATCGGTTGCCTGTTTCTCTGCCTGTCCCCATGGATCCTCGACGCGAACGCTCTTCAGATCGCTACCCAGTTCCTTTGTCTGGTGACGGTAGCACTCATGTGGAACGTTCTGGCGGGCTATACCGATATCATGACACTCGGGCAGCATATGTTTGTCGGTGTCGGCGCCTACGCCTTTTTCGGAATGGTGAGTCTGCTTGGCATTGACCCTTACCTGGCTGTCTTCGCCGCGAGCGCCGTGGCGCTAGTCTTCGCGATCCCGGTCATGTTCGTCGTATTTCGCTTGCGCGCAGCCTACCTCGCCGTCGGCACCTGGGTCGTCGCCGAGGTTTTTCTCCTGATTGCCGGGCGGATACCAAGATTTGGCCTAGGAACTGGCATCAGTCTTCCGTTAAGCGTCGCACGTGCTTTCGGATCCGACGCGTCGACCCGAGCTGTGGCCGTCTACCTCCTCGCGCTCGTCATCGCGATGACAGCGTATCTCGCGACCTGGCTCCTCTTGCGCTCACGTCTGGGGATTGGACTCACGGCGATCCGTGATAACGAAGAGGCGGCGAGCGCTCTCGGGGTGGATCTCGTCAAGGCCCGTATTCTCGCCTATCTATGGACTGCTCCGTTTCTCGGCATGGTCGGAGCCGTTGTCGCTCTGCAAAAGATGCGCATTTCCCCGCAGGCCTCGTTCAGCTTTCTCGACTGGACCGTATTTGTGATCTTTATCGTGGTTATCGGCGGAATTGGAAGTCTCGAAGGTCCGATCATTGGCGCTGTGATCTACTTTGCATTGCGTGAATATTTAGGCGATCTAGGGACATGGTATCTGATTGTGCTAGGTTCTATCTCCATAATTGTGATGTTGATCGAACCCAGAGGGGTCTGGGCGCTGCTTCGACGCTATGTCGGGCAGGATATAATCCCGGTTTCTCATCGATCCGGCGCCGCATAAGCCGATAAAACGCGGTATCCACGACGAGGAAGAGTCGGTGATATGGAAGTCGCGATGAACCTGACACGAACCCGGCTTCGTCCGCCCAATCGCGTCACGGGCCTTATTTCGCGCGAGCAACTCGATTCCGCCGCCTACAGAATCCCCAGCCGTCGGCTCATCTTTGTGAAGGCGCCGGCCGGCTATGGGAAGTCGAGCCAATTGCATCGCTGGCATACTACCCTGACGGGAGAACATGATCTCGTCGGCTGGCTGAGTCTCGACCGATCAATCGATGACCTCAGGACGTTGTTCTTTTATCTCGCCTCCTCCATTCGAGAGCTGGCCCCGAATTTCGCTTCCGAATTCCTGTCGTTTCTGAGTTCGTCACGAGATCCGTCGCCGGAGCGGGTCGCCTCCGCGTTTGTCAACGAGTTGGTCGAGACGCCACGTCCGGTGTTCTTCTTCGTTGACGATATGCATCTGCTTACGGATGCGGGTGCCAAGAAAGCACTTGAGATCGTGCTGTCCGAAGCCCCGGGAAATTTTCACCTTGTCGCCGCGAGCCGGCAATCGCTCCCGTTTTCTGTCGCCCGGTTGAGGATGCTTGGCCAGGTCGAGGAGATCGATGCCGAGCAGCTCAAGTTCACTGCCGTGAATGTAAGTGACTTCTTTCAACTGTCGGGGCGGAAGCCTTTGTCGAATGACGCCGTGGAACGATTGCTGGCGGCGACGGAAGGATGGGCGGCGGGAATCCAACTTGCGACGATTTCCATATCGCAGCATGACGGAGTCGGGCATTTCCTCGACCGGTTCACCGGCGAGAACAAGGCCGTCTCGGAATATCTATTGGACGACGTGATCGACCGCTTGCCCGAAGCGACTGTCGAGTTCCTGCTCAAGACGTCGATCCTGGAAATCCTCTGCGAGGAACTCTGCGATTTTGTCGTAGGCAACCACGACTCCTCGGCGCAGATCCGTGAGCTTTCTGCGCAGAGCCTGTTCATTTTCTCGTTGGACGAAGAGCAGAACTGGTTTCGTTACCATCACCTGTTTGCCGAACTGCTACAGCGTATCTTGAGGAAGCGAAACCCCGAGGTTACCGAAGGACTGCACAAGAAGGCCAGCGACTGGTTCGCGCGGCACAAATATGTGGACCTTGCGTTCGCCCATGCCGTGAAGGCGGAGGACTGGCTATCCGCCGCGAAAATATTGGAGTCGTTCTGCAATGACCTCTTCTACCGCGGCAAGCTGTCGACGCTTATCAAGTGGTCAAACGCGATCCCGCCCGACGTTCGCTCCAATTTCCCGAGGCTCCAACTGGAAATCGCATGGTCGATAATTCTGGAATGGCGCTTCGAAGACGCAAGGAAAATCATCAAGGACATAGAAGCCAAGCTGCCGCTCTGGAAGGCGGAGGGCGCGAGCACGGTCTACATCGACTCCGTTTCTCGGATCGTGCTGCATCGCAAGATGATGCTCGCGCTCTTCAGCGACGACATGCCGACCGTCGAGAAGTATGTGCTGGAGCTTCTGCACGATTTTCCTTCGGAAGACCCATACCTTCGTGGGACTTTGGAAAACTGCCTGATTTATGCCCGCCGCGAGATGTTCAAGCTCGACAATGTCGACAAGATGGACCGCTGGGCGCGGGAGTTCTTCAAGAAGTCCGGCAGCAAATTCGTCTTGGTGTGGCACGAATCCATTCTCGGTCCGACCTATCACCTTCGGGGGGATACCGAGATGGCGGAAAGCGTATTGCTTTCGGCCATCGACACCGCTGAATACGTCGATGGGCCTTCCACGCCGTTGCAGGCCATGCCGGCAATGCTCCTCGCGGAAATCAAATACGAGAAGAATGAGATCGAGACGGCTGAAGCTCTTGTGGATCGCTACCGTCTGCAAGCGGACAAGCAGGGGTTCGTCGATCACCTCGCTGCCTTTTTTGTTACGCAGGCCAGGTTGCTCCAGCGCGAGGGTAAATGGGAAGAGGCAGCAAAGATCGTCGCCGAAGGGAAAGCGATCGCCGAGTTTCGGGGCTTTGTGCGCCTTGCGCGGCGGCTGGACTACGAACTCACACGAGCCGCCGCGATGGCCGGAGACTTCGTAGTGCTACAAAAGGCCTATGAAGGCGCAAGTGGCGAGGCTGACAAGCGGCGCCTGTCTCCTGGCGCTCATTCGATAAGCTACGATGAGCAATTTGTCCTTGGCTGGCAGTTTGCCTGCTGCCAGTTGGGGAACGCCAAGGATGCCATTGCGGTTCTCAAGAAGTGGGCCAGCTTCGCCGCGGATCGTGGCGCGATTCGCAGCGAAGTCAGGTTCCTTATCGCACTGGCGGTTTGCCTTACTGTGGCCGGTGAGGATGGAGAAGCGTTGAGAAAGCTGAGGATCGCCGTCCAGAAAGCAGCCAAGCCACGTTATGTCAGGAGTTTTGTCGATGCCGGCGAGCCTGTGTTACTCATGCTCGGCAAGCTCTTCGCCATTGGGAATGAGGACGGCAGCCCCGCTGCTAAATTCGGGAGCGAGTTGATCGAGGCGTTTGCCCGCGAGCCGACAAACAAGGTGGCTCTGGATGACAGCCCGGCCGCGCCCGTAAAAGACCTGTCCGAGCACGCACCGCCCGATAGCCTGAACGAGCGGGAACGTGAGGTGCTTCGTCTGGTCGCCCGGGAGAAGTCTAACGCGGAGATCGCGCAAACACTGGGAATGACGGTTGGCACGGTCAAGTGGTACATGCAGCAGGTCTTCCTGAAGATGGATGTACGCCGCCGGTCACACGCCGTCCGCCGCGCGCGTCAATTTGGCATGCTTTGACGCAGCCCGTTTGCCGCTGACAGTTCGAAAGAACCCCAATTTCAGACGCGGACGAATACCAGCGCCGGAGGCCAAACATGGCCAGGCAGGGCCTTCCGCTGCGTCCGCGACGTATATTGTTTCCCTATCCATCAACGATCCAACTATCTTGGGATAGGCGATTTTGCGCAGTCGGCGCCTTACCGAGATTGCCAAGGTCGATAGGCCAAAGGAAATCGGGAGGCGCCGGATGGGCAAGCTTGCGGGAAAAGTCGCGGTTGTGACTGGCGGAGCCAGCGGTATCGGCCAAGCCTTTGCGAAAAGATTGGCCGAAGATGGGGCCGCCATCGCTGTAGCCGACTTGAAAGACTGTTCGGCGATCAAGGCTATGGTAGGGGCCGCAGGGGCGGTCTTCTATAGCGCCAAATGTGATGTTGTCGATCCCGAGCAGGTCGCGTCCTTCGCGCGCGGCGCAATCGACGCCCTGGGTCACCCTGACATTCTCATCAACAATGTCGGAATTTTCCCCCTCAAGCCGTTCAGTGAAATCAGCTTTATTGACTGGCGCAAGATCAACGCGATCAACGTCGATTCGATGTTCCTGTTTTCGAAGGCGTTCGTGCCGGAAATGGTGGCGCGCAAGTCAGGCCGCATCGTCAACATGACGTCCACCGTCAACTGGTTGATGATCCCAAATTACGTCCACTACATCACTACAAAAGCTGCCGTCATCGGATTTACGCGCGGTCTCGCGAACGAGCTTGGTCAGCATAACATCACCGTGAACGCAATCGCTCCGAGTCTCGTAAAGAACGAGACGACGGAGACATCCGAACTTTCCAGCATGTACGACGTCATCGCTTCGCAACAAGCGATCCATCGTGTGCAGGTTCCCACCGACCTCGTGGGAACCCTGTCGTTTCTTGTTTCCGACGACGCGGCTTTTGTTACGGGTCAGACCATCGCTGTCGACGGCGGCATGACCAAGGGATGATGACGGCGGGCGCCGTCGCGTCGAACTTTCTTTTCGTTGTGACCCATCGGGGTAGTTCCATTGAATATCGACCTTGAAGAACTTGCCGCAGTCATTCGCCTCATCAAAGAGCTCGAATTCTCCGAATTTAGCTACGCAAAGGGCGACGTGTCGCTTGTGGTTCGACGCGGCGAGTTGCCGGTTGAGGCCCCAGCCGACACCAGACCGCTGCAGGCGGCGGCGAAGCCGCCTACGTCTGTAGCGTCGGCTGCCGCCGCCGCAACTCGCGTCCAGGCGCCCGCCGCGCCGACGTCCCATCCTGCCCAGCCGGGCAACGTTTCGCCGGGCCCGGTATCGAGTGTGACCGCGCCCTTGCTCGGAAGCTTCTACGGCGCTCCGAAGCCGGGTGACGCCCCGTTTGTCAGCGTAGGCGACCGTGTGGAGGCGGACACAGTGGTCTGCATTATCGAGGTCATGAAATTGATGAACTCGGTTGTAGCGGGGGTCGCTGGGATCGTTGCCGCCATTCATGCCAACGATGGAGAACTCGTGGAGCACGGGCAGACCCTATTCACGATCCAGCCGGCGCCATCCGTATGAGCAAGAAACGAATCTTCGTCGCGAACCGGGGCGAGATCGCCGTTCGCGTGATCGACGCTTGCCAGCGCCTCGGAATCGAGACCGTTCTTGGCGTTTCGGCGGCCGACAAGGAAACGCTCGGAGCAAAGCGCGCGACACGCACAATTGTCCTTGGCGGCGCGCGTTCGACCGAGAGCTACTTGAATTCCCCAGCGATTGTCCATGCCGCCATGGCCACAGGTTGCGACGCCGTTCATCCTGGCTATGGATTTCTGTCCGAGCGCGCAGATTTCGCAAGGCTGTGCGGGGCCAATGGCCTGATTTTCATTGGCGCCACGCCCGAGCAGCTTGAGACGTTGGGCGACAAGTTGAGCGCGCGGTCTTTTGCACAATCGGTTGGGGTGCCGGTGTCGCCTGGCGGCCCGACTACGACGCTCGACGAGGCACGAGCGTTAGCCCAGGAAGTGGGCTACCCGGTGCTTGTCAAGGCGGCGTTCGGCGGTGGTGGACGCGGAATGAAGCTTGTCGAGCGAGCCGACGATCTCAGCGAGGCGTGGTCGGTCGCTTCCTCCGAGGCGGCATCCTCGTTCGGAGACGGAACGGTCTTCCTCGAACGCTTCGTGCGCGCAGCAAAGCATATCGAGGTGCAGATCCTCGGCGACTTGCACGGTAACTGCCTGCAGCTTGGCGAACGCGAGTGTTCGCTGCAATTCAGATATCAGAAGATATTGGAAGAGGCGCCCTCAGGCTCCTTGACCGCGGACGACCGAGCTAAGCTGCTCGGCTACGCGCTCCGAATTGCGAACGGGCTGAAATACCAGGGCCTGGGAACCGTAGAGTTTCTCTATGACGTGGAGAAGCGGGACATTTGGTTCCTTGAGGTCAACCCTCGGGTGCAGGTCGAGCATCCCGTAACGGAAGCGGTTACGGGCGTCGATCTGGTCAGGGAACAGATTCTCGTCGCATTCGGTGAACCGTTGCGGCTCGCGCAATCGGACATCCGCCTTGAAGGGCACGCCATCGAACTGCGCCTCACAGCCCAGGATCCCAATAATGGCCTGAAGCCAGCGCCAGGGCGGTTGTCGAAATGGCGTCCGCCGCCGATCGGGGGCGTTCGCTGGGACACCCACATGTACGAAGGCTATCTGTTCCCACCCTACTACGATGCGTTGATGGCCAAGATCATCGCCTATGGGCAGGACCGTCCAACGGCCCTGGCGCGGGCCGGCAACGCCATCGCGAGGCTGGAAGTGGAGGGGCCAACGACCAACGCGACGCTGCTGCAAGAGCTTCTCGTCAATAAGGCGATTATTGAAAACACAGTTACGACGCAGTGGCTCGAAGAGCATTTCGCAGGGAGTGTGCCGGCATGACCGACGTGAAGCTTATCGACGTCTCTTTGCGAGACGGAAACCAGAGCGTCTGGGGCGCTGTCGGCGTGACGACGCGCACCGTAGAGCAAATGAGTCCTCTGCTGGAGCGCTGCGGCTACGAAGCGCTTGAGCTCTTGAGTAGCACGATCATGGCTGTTGCGGTCAGATATCATCGCGAGGATCCGTGGTCCCGTCTGGATCTCGCCCGACGGCTCGCTCCCTCGACAAAACTGGGCTTCTTGACCACCGGCCGGCGGTTCATTTCGTTTTCGCAGACGCCCAAGTCCGTACTGCGACTCGCTTATGGCCTTCTGCGCAAGCACGGCGTAACTCGAATGTGGGTCGTCGACCCGATGCTGGACATGGCTTCGACTCGCGAGAATGCGAAGGTCGCCAAGGAGGTTGGCTTCGATGAGGTCGTCGCGGGCATCTGCTACACGCTCAGCCCGGTTCACACGAATGAATTCTTCGCCGAGAAAATCGCCGAACTCGACGACTGCACGGACATCGACTCGATATACCTCAAGGATCCGTCGGGGCTCCTGACGCCCGAGCGCCTGGAGGCGTTGCTCCCAGCCCTGCGAAGCCGCCTGATGCGGCTCAAGATCGATGAGATCCACACGCACTGCAATACAGGCATCGCGCCGATCACGCTCCTGAAGGCGGCCGACCTTGGGATAACCAAGCTTCATTGCGCGCTGCCGCCGGTCGCGAATGGCAGCTCGCATTCCAACGCGCTCCAGCTCATCCGCAATCTCAAGGCGAGAGGCCACGCCGTCAACGTCGACCTTGGCGCCATGGAGCGTGCGTCCACTTGTCTAAAGCGAGAGGCGACGTTGTTCAATCTGCCAAGCGCAGCGCCAGTTGAATACGACGAGGCCTACTATACCCACACTCTCCCCGGCGGCGTGTTGACGACGACACGTCGGCAACTCAGCGAGATGGGCCGTCCGGACCTGCTTCCGAAGGTTGTCGAAGAGGCTGTGCGTGTCCGTGCGGACCTGGGCTGGCCAATCGTCGTCACGCCCTTTGCGCAATACATAGTCACGCAGGCCAGCATCAATCTGATCACCGGCGAGCGTTATAGCCGGATCACCGACGAAGTGGTCGATCTGCTGCTCGGCGAGTTCGGACCCATGCCGGGCGCTGTGGATCATGGCCTGCTCGACCGGGCGCTCCAAACTCCACGTGCGAAGCAGGCGCGCAATGGCCGCGACGAGCCAACGCTCGGCGCGGTGCGCGCGAAGATCGGCGCGGCACTTTCCGATGAGGATCTTCTTCTGCGCGCTGTAATGCCGGCCGAGCAGGTCGACGCGATGGTGAAGCGCCGGGAAGCGAAGGGCGGCGCCTTGAGCGATCTTCTCGATTGCCTCGGGGATAGCAAGGCTCCGTACTCGGTCAGCCTGCGCGCCGGTAGCGGGTCAATTTCTCTGGAAGGCACAAGGTCCGGGAGCCGGGCGCATGGTTGACACCGCGCCGACTGCTGACAATGCCGTCCTCGCCGGGATCGCCCGCGCGCGTGGCTGGGTACTCGATGTTGACGGCTGCATCGTGCGAACGACCGCCGCTGGCGGATCGGGCGGCGTGCCGATCACGGGAGCGGTCGAACTCGTCCGTTGGCTCAAGGCCACGGGCAAGAAGATAGTCGTCTGCACAAATGCGTCGCAACGAACGCCGGCTCGCTATGCGGCCAGCCTTCGCGCGATGGGTTTCGACATCGAGGATGGGGAGATGATGACGGCGGCGACCGCCGCCGCCGCCTATGTGTGGTCGCATCACGCCGACGGCCCGGTTGTCGCGATCGGTGATGAAGGATTGTTGGACGCTCTTCGCGCCGTGGGGGTCGTTTCGGTTAGCGACGACCCACGCCCACCAGTAGCCGTGGTGGTAGGCGCCGCCGAT
>Ga0075522_10001187_pt1 | contig 19764 bp, 19 predicted proteins | sample NGEPerA_FD_74796 | JGI IMG/M metagenome (GOLD analysis project Ga0075522, IMG submission 74796) | Arctic peat soil microbial communities from the Barrow Environmental Observatory site, Barrow, Alaska, USA - NGEE PermafrostL2-A | ecosystem: Environmental > Terrestrial > Soil > Wetlands > Peat ...
GGCCCTGGTACCCGAGGAGAACCCACTTTAGGCCTCATATTTCTGCAACACCACGAGACGAGATCACAGAACAACACGTTTCCTTGAAAACTAAAGATTTACGCGACGAGACCGACACACAACAACAGTTCGCAAGTTCCTTTTAATCCCAAGGTGCCGGGATCGAGACCCGGGCGGCCCACTAAATCCCTAATCAAGGGATTTAAATTTAACTCCGTTGGCTCCAATGTAGCCAATGATGTAGCCAATGCGCTGGACGATTTTGGAGAATCGTCCAGCGTGTCGTACAAGTTCGTCCGCATCGCCTCAGCGGCCTTCGCACGCGAGCGCGGCATCAGGTGCCCGTAGACGTCTTTCGTCACTCGGATTGATGCGTGGCCAAGTTGCTCCGAAACAACCTCCAGAGGTACTTCCATGGCCATCAGCAGCGAAGCGCACGAGTGCCGCAACTCGTGGATCGACCAGTGACCAAGGCCCACCTCCTTGCAGATTTTCGGAACGGTGCGACCGAACGCTTCGGGATCGAGTGGCGTCCCAACGTTGGAAGTGAAGATCAGCTCGTGCTCGTTCTTCCACCGTTTGCCGACGACTAACTCTTCCGCCTCTTGTCGTGTTCGATGTTGCTCGAGCAATTCCACCAATGGACGCGAAAGATGAAGGACGCGCCGGCTGCCCACCGTCTTGAGGTCGACCAACTGCACACCCGATTTGTCGCGGATGAGTTGGCGGCGAACGTGGAGCACCACCGTGCCTTCCGACGCTTCAATGTCATTCCAGCAGAGTCCCAATATTTCACCTCTTCGAAGGCCCAGCGAGAGCGCAATCACGTACGCGCCTTCGTGACGATGTCCCTTCACTGCTTGCAAGAAGATCTTTGCTTGCTCGGGCGAAAGGCTCCGACCTTCGCTGTAGTCGAGCTTTGGACCCTCCGCGATCGAGGCCACATTGCGCGTCAAGATCCCGTCCTGCTCGGCCATTCGCAGGGCACGTCGCAGAGTCGCTCTCGCCATTCTCTTGGTCGCTGGTGAGTAACCGCGCCCTTCCAGGTCTTGAAGCATCCGACTGACGTCTGAAGGTGCGAGCTTGTTGAGTCGAATCTTTCCGACTGATGGATTGATGTAGTCCCTTACGGCGCGCTCGTAGAGTTCCTGCGTTCTCGTTGTTACCGTGCCCGGAATTCGTTCGGTCACCCAACTGTTCAGGTACGTGGCGACCGTCAGTCGGTCTGGCGCTGGAATAATTCCTTGAGCGATTGTGGGTTGCAATTCTCGAAGGCGCCTCACCACTTCCCCGCGAGTCTGGGCGCTCACCACCTTCCTTGACCTCTTGCCGCCATTCCATCCGAGGTCGATGGCTCCAATCCAGACACCGTCGTCGCGTTGGTAGATCGAACCCTCACCCTTGCCTCTTCGACGACCCACTCGAGTCCCCTTCCTAGTCCGTGCTACCGACAGTTGATACGCGTTGATCGTTACGAGGCATCATCGAGATACCGCACGTACTCTCCCAAGTCGGTGTAACGAATACGCCGAGACCCTCCAATTTTCACCGACTTCAATTCACCTTTGTACATCAGCTCGTAAACCTTTGATCGACCAATCCCCAGGAATTGCGAGACCTCGACGACGGAGAACAGTTGGAGATCTTTACTCAACAACGGTCGCGCCTTCTCGTCCGAATTCGACGGATCCGTCTGCCCATCATTGCGGAGCGATCCGCAGCAAATTGCACCGCACGAATCTGACTTTTCTTCGTCAGTGATGAGATTCATAATGCTCCTTAGAGAGGAACGAGATTTTCGCCCTCTATAAGACAGCCACTCCCATTTCCGCGTTTTCGAACATTTACTTTGAGAAGAGCGTCAAATATTTTCAGAATTTGCGGAGGATTTATTGATTTTGATGATCACCCAGGTAGCCCGAACGGACGGCTTGGCGCTTCGCGCCCGCCGTCCTCGGGCTTTTGGACTTAACAGGACAAGGGGAACAAGAAGATGAGTGTGATGAACTCACATATACGTCAAACAAGTCTGGTCAATCCCCCGTCTTCGTCTTTCGTGACGGGTGAGATAAACTCTGCGCAATCCTTGTAGTGGAGTTCTTCCATAGCTTTCGACGTCTTCGTCCGGGAGCCGGACTAAAGGTGTACGTAGACGTCTTTTGTGACGTGGATCGAAGAGTGTCGTGCAGTACACCCTAAACTTTCCGGAAGTAGTAACCGAACCATTGGCAATGGTGTCATGAATTCGGGCGCCCACTGGAGCATTAATGCATAAGCCCAATGACATAGATCTGGTTGTGGCCGGCGCCGGGGGTGGCCTCGTCGGTGCGATACGGGCAGCGCAACTTGGTCAACGGGTGCTGGTAGTCGAGGCCAGCAAGCATTTCATGCATGGTAACAACACCTCCATGTCCACCGCCATGATTCCAGGAGCTGGCACTCGATGGCAGGCAATCAACGGCATCGAGGATTCACCTAGTCGTTTTGTCGCTGACATCATGCACAAGACAAAGAACAGCGCCAACCCCGAGGTGGCTCAGAGCCTCGCCAACGTGAGCGCCCGATTGGTCACGTGGTTGGCTGACTACGTAGGGGTTGCGATCGAGCTCGTAACCGAATTCTTTTATCCCGGACACAGCGTCAATCGATGTCACACCCTGCCCGGGCGCAATGGATCAGCCCTGCAACAAGACCTACTGAAGAAAGCCGCTCAACTCCCCGAGTTAGATCTCCTCGTACCGGCCCGACTGCTCGAGGTCCGCACTCACGAAACTGGGGAAATGCTCGTCACGCTCGCCTTCCCCGACGAAACCACCGAGGAAGTGATGTGCCGCTCTGTACTTCTGGCCACGAACGGGTACGGAGCCGTTCCCGAAATGGTCCGTCAGCACATCCCCGAGATAGCGGATGCGGTCTATCACGGAAGCTCGGAATCTCGAGGTGACGCCATACGAATCGGAACAGGGCTCGGTGCGGCGCTTGAGTTCATGGACGCCTATCAGGGCCACGCGGCACTGGCGACGCCTCAAAACACGCTCGCGGGTTGGGCCAACGTCATGCACGGAGGAGTGCTCGTGAATCGCGAGGGCCAACGATTCGGCAACGAAACCAAGGGCTACTCGGAATACGCCCGTGAAGTGATCGCCCAGCCGGGGATGACCGCCGTCCTCATTGTTGACCATCAGATCTTCGAAGCCTGTATGGTCTTCGAAGACTTCCGCCAAACAGTCGAGAGCGGAGCCGTGCGCTGGGCAGATGACGCGGCGGCGCTCGCCGAGTCCTTCCAACTGCCTCCCGATCAATTGTCCGCAACATTGACCAAAGTTCAAAATTGTGCCGACGTCGGCGCAACCGACGAATTTGGTCGGTCAGACTGGGGACATCGACTCGAACCACCTTTCGCAGGAGTACGCGTGACCGCTGCACTCTTTCACACCCAAGGAGGGTTGAGGGTCAATCAACACGCGCAAGTATTGCGCGACGACTACACGCCAATTGCCGGGCTCTACGCGTCGGGCGGAGCCGCCGCGGGAATTTCTGGAAATGGGGCTGCGGGTTACCTGGCTGGCAATGGACTCCTTCCAGCGCTAGGTCTGGCCTTCCTGGCCGCGGAGAACGTCGCAGCCACGGTAGACATCTCATTCACGGCAGACCAAAGCAATAACGTATGACTGCAAAGGGCTTATTACGCGCGATGCTCTTCATTCCCGGTACGGCGGAGGAAAAGTTCGCCAAGATACCTCGTTTCGCTTCAACATCCTTCATTCTCGACCTCGAAGACTCGGTGCTGGCGAGTGAAAAGGAGCGAGCCCGTCACCTCGTGGCAGACCTCATTGAGTCAATTGGCGCAAACTTCGTACTGCACGTTCGTATCAACGCCTCGACGTCCCTTCATCTGGCCGCCGATCTGGCGGCAGTGGTTCGGCCCGGCCTCGCAGGCATCATCGTACCGAAGGTGGAGCGTCCCGATGACCTAGTGCTCGTGAACCGACTCATCGATGAATGCGCCGTTGGCGTCGGGATGAATCCCCAAGCCATCGACATGATGGCAACCATCGAGACCGCCGCCGGCTTGCATCGCGTAGACGACATCGCCGCTGTCGGCGGTCACCTTACGCGCCTGAGCTTTGGAAGTGGTGATTTCGCCCTCGACTTAGGTCTCGATTGGCCCGATGATGACGGTATTCCCGACACGATACTCATCGCCAAGAGTCAACTCGTACTCGCCTCACGCGTTGCCGGCCTGGAACAGCCGCATGACGGCGCCTACTCGCAGTACCACGACTTGAACGGTCTCGCCGCCGAGGCACGTCAATCGCGTCGACTCGGTTTCTCTGGTAAGCACGTCATTCACCCGTCTCAGATTCCAGTCGTCAAGCAAATTTTTGAACCGAGCCCGAAGCAAATCGAGCGGGCGAAACGAATACTCAGCGTCTTCAAAGTTGCCGAGAGTTCCGGGAGCGCGGCCGTCGGTGTCGATGGGGGACTCGTGGACTATGCGATCGTCGCTCGAGCCCGTCTACTACTGCAGGAAGTTGATGAGTAGACGCACGCAACGAGCGGGGTGCGACAGCCCTGACGTTCGTAGCCCACTTCATAAGTTGTCTTGTCGATACGCCACAGGACAACGCGAAACCTCGTAGTAACGATTCCCGTCGGCGCCCGAGCTCGTGTGGAGTCAGCGAGTCGGGTACGAACAGAAATCACTCAATCAGTCGCGGTGGCTCGGCCTGCGTATGAACCTCCCACGAGCCGACCCCACCACCTTGCCATCTTCAAATATTCGTTCTCCCCGCAGGAACGTCGCCGTCACTCGTGCGGTCATTTCAAAACCTTCAAAGGGTGTGTACTCCTGACTTGACGCGGAGTCAACGGCGTGCACCGTCCAATTGCTATCGGGGTCAACCAAGCACACGTCGGCGTCGTAACCTTCCGCAATCATTCCCTTAGTTCGAAGACCGAAGCGTTTTGCTGGATTCGCCGCGGTTAACTCAGCGATACGCCCGTAGGAAAGTCCGCGATTGGATCCCTCAGTGATCAACCCGGACAACAAGTACTCCGCGCCGCCGAACCCGGACTTAGCGACAAAGACATCGTCCCGCGGATCACCGAATTTCGTTTCATCCCGGCAGCAGGCGTGATCACTGACCACCCAGTCGAGATGGCCCGCGAGCAAATGCTCCCAAAGCGCCTCGACGTCCTCGCGAGTCCGAATCGGGGGATTGACCTTGGCTCCGACGCCATTGGCGGTGGTGATGTCTGCCAACAGGTGTCCGATGGTAACCTCACGCCGGAAATTCACGTTGGGGAACGTCTTAGCCATCATCATCGCCGCCTCCACCGCTTTGCGCGACGAGAGGTGCAGCAAGTTGATGTTGGGCATCTCCGTCTCGTACGCCAGATACGAGGCGATAGTGATGGCGAGACCCTCCGAGTGAGGTGGCCTCGACTCGTGGTAGGCCTCAAGTCCCTTGAGGCCACCTTCCTCCTCCACAATCTTCGTGTAGGCCGCCATGATCTCGGCAGTCTCGCAGTGAAGCGAGAGTGATATCTCATCGGAGATATCACTAAAACGTGGGTCCTCGCGGGCTTTCTGTATCCCCCGCATGACGAACTCGAAGTGAGCGTAGTCGTACGACTCCCCTTCGGGGAGCATCAAGAACTGCTCCTGGTCGCTCGAGCGACCGTGGAGACCGTGCCGGCCATAGAACATGAAAATCTTGAACGACGGAACCCCAAAGTCTTCAATGATGCTCGGGATCTCGTCGATGTGCGAACGCAGGATGGGCGCAACATGAAACCCGTAGTCAACGAAGGCGTTCCCCTCGGTCGCCTCAAGCGCGATCGGTAGGAACTCACTATAGGGACCACTGCGATTCATGTAGTAATGCCCTGTACGTAGATAGGTGATTCCGGTAGTCACGCCACCTTGCGCGCAGGCCTGGCTCTCGCTCCGAGCATCCTCGTTCAACGGGTTATAAATTCCCCAGTGTTGGTGCGAGTCAACGACCCCGGGAAATGCCAGGCGCCCTTTCCCGTCAACCACTGACGTCGCGTTCTCCGCAGGGATAGACGTGGCGAACTCCACAAATTTCCCATCAAGAATTCCAATGTCCAACTCCTGGGGGTCGTCGTCACCCGCGCGTACCACGCGTACGTTCTTGATGATCAGGTCTAAAGCTGGCATGTCTTCTCCTTACTTCATATTTTAAGTAATGAAATCTGAGGGTTTCCGCTCTAGGACCGTGAACGGAGAGAGCAATTCGCCAATATCCTGCAACTCCTCGAGGACCGCGATCAACGCCTTCACCCGCTGCACCATCTCGGGCCCCAGCAACTCCATCGCGTTGTCAGAAAATTTGGCGGCGAGCTCGTCATACGACAGCGGCCGATGTGGGCCTCCTCGGTTCGTCATGACTTCCTCCACCATTTCCCCGCCACCGCGCAAACTCAATCGCAGTACTGACGGGAACTGGTTGGGAAAGATCTCACTGCAGCGGTCATCGGCCTTCACGCTCACCAACTGCATCAACTTGCGCCTTTGGGGATCTCGCGCGAGCTCATCGGTGTAGTCGCCTAAACCAACCTCGAGACCGCCGCCGCCCAAAAGTCCCGCGACTACCGCGTAGGGGCCACTGAATTGAGCCATGTAACCAGTCTCGGGTTTGCGCTTCACTTCTATCGGTTCACCCAGTGTGCGCAAAATCGGTGCCGCAACTCCCAATTCAATTGACTCAATTTCGTCGAGGTCGATGCCGCGTCGACGAATCGCCGATGCCGCGTCGATCACTGTGTGAGTGAAGTGATTTGCTGGATAGGGCTTGAAGAAGATATCCGGAACGGCCCACTCGATGCCGAGCCCATCGGAGATCGCTGCAGCGTTAAACTGACCGTGGAGCCAGGCTTCGAAGAAACCGAACCGGCCCTCGAGCACCGTGGGCGGTCCGGTAAAGCCATGGCGCACCAATTGCGCCGCCGACACCGCTGAGTGGGCCGCCCAACCACAATGCATCCGCTTCACCGTGCCACCGGTTCGATTCGACTCGATAATGCCCGAAGCCATCGACGCGGCGACCCCCAGTGAGTGCGTGATCTGCTCGGCGTCGAAACCGTACAAGATGCCGGCCGAGACCGTGGCGCCGAGAGCGCCGCAAATCGATGTTGCGTGCTGACCATGTTCAAAGAACGCGGAGTTGTGTGACTGCTCGTCGTACCCGGCCATCCCCAGCCGCACACACACCTCCAGCCCGCACGCGATGGCGGCAATGGTCTCTTTGCCGTTGGCTCCCGTCGCCTCGGCGACTGCGAGAGCCGCGGGAATGATGGAGGCACTCGGGTGAAGCACCGATGGCAGATGGGTGTCATCGTAATCCAGCGAATGCGCAAGCACACCGTTCATGAACGCAGCCATTGAAGCGGGGACCTGCGGACACATTCCAATGGCGTGCGCCTGACCATTGCCGCCCTGTTCGACAACGAAATCCAGTGCGCTCCGGCTCGTATCCAGAGACGACGCGGCTACGCAAATGCCCAGGATGTCGAGCACCCGCTTGCGGACACTTTCCACTACTTCATTCGGAAGACAATCGAAGGTGTTTGCGATGGCAAACTGCCCGATCTGCTGCGCGAGCGTGAGATCAGTCACTCGAAACCACCGCGAGTGGCCGTACGGGTGATCCGGTCGCTCCGACCAAATTGAGCGGAACGAGTATGAACGTGAACTCGTAGATTTTGGCTGCAGCAATTCCGTCGAGGTCGAGCGCCTCGATAATGTAGACGCCACACTCCACCAACAGCACTCGATGAGCTGGCAAGACTGAGTGTCCACCACCCGCCGCTAAACTCTCGAACGCAATCGTGTCGGCCCCCGCTGCGAACGCGCCCCGATCGGCTAGCCAACGAGCGCCTCGTTCGCCCACTCCCGGGACCCCGCTCTCCTTACCGACGTAGGCCTCTACCCCCTCTTCGAAGTACCGACCCCAACCACTTCGCACCAGCAGGACGTCACCCGATTCAATTTCAACCCCTTGATGATTGACGGTAACGTCAAGATCGTCCGGCGTGATTTCGTAGCCGGGCGGACACGCCACCAGGCCTTGGGCACTGGCCACATCTAGCAGTACGCCTCGACGAATCATTGGTGCAATGGTGTGCACACCGTGCTCCATGAATCTTCCACCGGCCAGAGCCGCCTGAGCGTCGACACCACCGTGTAATTTCCCTTCGTGCGATACGTGTGCGAGCGCGTCAATGTGTGTGCCGACGTGAGTACCAGTGACAATCAGATCGTTCGCCGCTGAACCCCCATCGGGGCGCATCATGTCACCATGTCGCCGAGGATAGGAGTGCCAGAATTGAGGATGGTTCGGCGACTGCGGCATGCCTTGAAACATTGGTCGACCAAGGTCAAAAATTCGCAGACCACCTCTCAGGGTGTTTAATAACTGATCGCTCACCGCACGACTCCCGCTTCGCGTAAACGTTCAACCTCTGATATTGACAGCCCGAGATTCCCACTGAGAATCTCGTCGGTGTCCGCTCCTAGTGGGCGGCCAGTGAATCGAATTCGCCCCGGGGACAGCGACATGCGCCACATGACGTTGTGCATCAACACCGGGCCAAGTTCCTCGTCTGGCACCTCGGTAAGCATCTCCGTCTGGCGAATATGAACGTCCTCCACGATGTCGCGGGCGTCATAGATCGGTGCAATTGCGGCTTCTGCCTCAGTGAACGCTTGCAGAACTTCATCACGACTTCGCGCCGCGATCCAGTTACCAACGTACCGATCAATGAGCTCAACGTGCTCTGCGCGTCCTAGACCGGTAGCGAACCATGGCTCGTCGATCAGTTCGGGGTGACCGACCAGGCGAATCACTCTATTAGCGATCTGTTGTGCACTAGCGGACACCGCCACCCACGATCCGTCCTTAGTCCGGTAACTATTCCGGGGCGCACTATTCGTAGAGCGATTCCCGTGGCGGCCTTCAATTACTCCGGTCTGCTGGTATACGGTCGGCGCCGGCCCCATCACCGCCATGATCGGTTCAAGAATATTGAGATCAATGACTTGGCCAACGCCCGAATTCACGTCACGATGCCGAAGCGCCATCAGTACGGCAGACGATGCTGCGATTCCACAGATACCGTCAGCCAAACCAAACGAAGGCAACGTCGGCGGACCCTCCGCGGCTCCAGTCATATGGGCGAATCCACTCATCGCTTCGGCCAAGGTCCCAAATCCCGGCCGATTGGCATACGGCCCAACTTGACCAAAGCCGGTCAAACGCAAAAGGATCAACCTCGGATTCAGTTCGTGAAGAACGTCCGGGCCAATACCCCATCTTTCGAGTGTGCCCGGACGAAAATTCTCAACTACCACGTCAGCGGTTGCCACCAACTTCAAGAAGACCTGCGCCCCTTCCGGCGCGGAAAGGTCAATTCCGATTGTCCTTTTATTGCGGCTGATCTCCTTCCACCACAACGAGACACCATTCTTCTGGTGGCCGTGTCCACGCATGCCATCACCAGCCACCGGATGCTCAATCTTGATGACATCGGCGCCAAAGTCCCCAAGGAGCTGGCAACAGAGCGGTCCCGCCAAGATGGTGGACGCATCAATTACTCGCAGCCCGACCAGTGGTGGACTCGGCTCATTATCCATATCCACTTGTTCCGCTAGTTGAAACTACCATTCCGATAATCATACTAATAACAACCACGACTACAAGCCTTAGACGTGGAAAAAAGGAGACGCTTTGGCCATCGCATCGTCAGGGACGGGATCTACGGGGTGCGACACTCTCAGCAGGAACGGGTACCAGTGACCCAGATAATGGAAGTTTCACCGTCCGATCTCTGGTCGGTGACAGTCATTCAACAGCGCAGCCTTGCGCAGTTTTTTCATCCGCGAGCCAATCCTCGAAGCCAGTTCACCTGGAATGAGTCACCTTCGCCAAAGGCTCCAAACGACCACTCTCACGTCTTCGACGTCACGACGAGTCGTCTAATAGTGTCAAAACGGACAACTTGACTGAGAAGAGCGAGCCTTAGAAAATCATAGAAGTCAGTTACAACGGACACGATGCGGTCCCATGTTTCTGGCAACGGGTTGTCACTTGGCGTTGGCGAACGACAGAAACTGTCGTTGACAATGTCGTCACGCCTCCGACTTCGTCTCTAAGCCCGGCCCGAGGGCCACGATGCGAGGGCGAAGTTTCTCCAATCTCACCGCAACCACACACGGTCAGTCTCGTTTGCCCGACAGTGTTCTCCAGACTCTCTCCATCGCCACTGCGCCATGGGAAAGGAGTCAATCGAGAAAACTCCACTTTCGCCCCAATGACGTTAGTCTGGCTTCTAGGTCGTCACGTAGGGCCGTCCAACGCGGAAATTGTGCATTTATGTCGGTTGAGGATTCAGGAAAGGTGGTGCAACATTACGACGACATCCAGCGGGCCGGCCACTAAAAACTCTTCAAATACTTTGGAGCGTGGCGCAGATGTGCTACTCCTGCTCGCTAGTTCAAAGGCTTCACAGTTGGGAGTTACCCAAATCGCTAATGAACTTGGCCTCTCCAAGGCGGTGGTGCATCGAATTCTTTCGGCGTTTCGCAACAAGGGAATTGTTGAGTTCGATTCCGTTTCGCGCCGATATTTTTTGGGGCCAATAATCATGAGTATGGGACTAACTTACCTAAACAAGTTGGATGCTCGTAAGATTGCCGCTCCAGAATTAGTCCGTCTTTCCAAGTTGACGAATGAAACGGCGACGCTATCAGTGCGAAGCGGAGTGAGCCGTGTGTACGTTGATCAGGTGACCCCAGATCGCGAAGTCTTGATGTCAGTACAGATCGGCGTCCCCTATCCATTGTATGCTGGAGCGTCCTCGAAGGCCCTACTCGCATTTCTTCCTAGCGAAGAAATCGATCTTTACCTTGAAGAGCCGTTGCGTAAACTGACGCCAGCAACGGTTACTGACCGGCGCAAACTGCGTCGGGAGTTGGAGCAGATTGTTGAACGCGGATGGGCGCACTCGTCGGACGAGAGACAAGTGGGCGCGAGTTCGGTGGCCTCGCCAATTCTCGACTATCGCGACTATCCCATCGCGGTAGTAAGCGTATGTGGACCGTCGGATCGCATGAATTTGGAGATCGATTTGTGCGCCGAGCACTTGATGGCGGCCGTCAATCGTATGTCGTTAAAGATGGGCCATACCCTTGGCCCGAATGACCTAAGGACCGCCCCATGAGCCCGCAGCGTTCAGCCCTTAGTTTACATATGACATCTGTCAACCACTCTTAGAGACAAAGATAATAAATGAATTCTGGAGGATTGCCTACCTCGAAAAGGATGGCAAGGACAAGTCAGTAAAACGTCACACAGATAAGAAGAATGACGTCTTGGCCTATGATGTGACCGTTTGAGCCGTCAGCAATTACGTTCGCACGATAGTACCTTCAGAAGTTCGATAAGCGGCCCACTCTGAAACTTGAGCACATCTCATCCATTCCCACGTTCACCAAGTGGATGCGCTGTTGAAACGCTGGCTCCTTGGAACCGACCCGGGGCTGTCGCTAGCCAGCACATGGACGCTTACCTTGACGAGTTCGTTTTTCCCTTCAAACACCGGCGGTCGGGCGCACGCAATCCTCGCTCGCAACCGCAGTGCGGTCAGACGAAGCCGACCGGCCGGCGAAGTCGAGGTATTCCAGGCACTTCCAATCCTCGTTGAACCAGGACTGGGAGCTAGGAGTAGGGGCATGCGTAGTCCTGACCGACGAAGCCACCCGCTCAGTTTACGGCATCGAGTTAGAGAGCCCTTTTGTTCAAATTCATCGTCGCAAGCGAAGTGCCTCTGCCCAGCGCTACGTAGGACGAGTCGTCCCTCCGCCGAGGAAGATCTCAGCCATACCCTCTGCAGCGAGCACCTCCTTGGCCGGCGCAGCCATCGCCACTTCACCCTGGACCAGCACGTAGGCCCGATCCGCGGTCTCGAGCACGATTCGCGCTTTCTGCTCAACGAGCAGTACCGAGGTGCCCGAGCGCGCGAGGCCGACGCTGATGTCTTCAATCACGACTCGCGTCAGTTGCTCGCTCAGTCCGGCGGTCGGTTCGTCCAGGATCAGCAGTCGAGGCTCGAGCATCATCGCCCGACCGACAGCGACCATTTTCTGCTGCCCACCGCTCAGCGCGCTGGTCCTCCGTTTGAGCATGCTGACCAGTTGCGGCCACCGCTCAAGCACCATCGCCACGCGTTCGCGCCGCTCGACAGGGCGTAGGAGGTAACCTCCCATTTCCAGGTTCTCCCGGACCGTGAGGTTCGAGAACGTGTCGTCGCCTTGCGGTACGTAGCCGACGCCGAGGCGCACCAACTCCTCGAGCGGGCTGCTCGTGACGACACGATCGACGAACCGCACCTCGCCGGAGAAGACGTGAGCCACCCCGACAATTGCCCTCAATACGGTACTCTTGCCTGCGCCATTCGGGCCGACGAGCGCCACGATCTCTCGCGGCCCGACGCTTATGCTGACGTTCCGTACAATCTGCAGGCTTCCGTAGCCGGCGGTCAGCGCTTCAACTACGAGAAGCTGCTGGCTCTCCATTGCGACACCCCCCTCAACCATTCAGGTACGCCTGTTGAACGACCTCGGAGGAGCGCAAGACGTCCATTTTACCGGTGTCAATTACCCTTCCGGAGGCCATCACGACCACGTGGTCGCAGATCCGCTCAATCGACGCGAGGTCGTGCTCGACCACCACGATTGCCACGCCTTGATTGGCAAGCTTCAGCATTGCCCTCTCGATTCGGTCGCACAGCGCCGGAGTGACGCCCGCCATCGGCTCGTCGAGCAACAACACCCTTGGGTTGGTCATAAGAGTCCGCATGACGTCGAGCATCTTGCGCTCGCCGCCGCTCAGCGTGCTCGCGAGATCATTGGCCTTCGACGTGAGGCGAAACTCCTCGAGCAGCGAGGCCGCCCTTTCGATAATCACCTGCTCCTGATTGCGCCACAGGCGGCGTCCGGTCACGATCCCCGACAGCCGCTCGGCGCGCTGAGCCGGGGCGGCGACGCAAAGGTTCTCGATCACGGTCAAGCGGGAGAATGGCTCGGAGAGCTGGGAACTGGCGACGAGACCACGGCGAGCCCGTCGGTAGGTCGGGACCGCCGAAATATCATCTCCGTCGAGGACGACCCTGCCCTCGTCCGGCGACTGTGTGCCTCGAAGCACGTTCATCAGGGTCGATTTACCGGCTCCGTTCGGCCCGATCAAGCCGGTGATGGTACCGAGCCGAGCCTGGAATGTGACGTGATCGACCGCGACGACTCCTCCATAGCGGACGGTGACGTCTTCGGCCCGCAGAACAGCGTCGTCCGAACCGGCCTGGCCAAGCAGCTTCGGGCCACGCGATCTGGGGCGCGCCGTGACGCGGCCAGTGGCGACCTGGGGAGCATGCTCGCCAAGGCTTCCGTGCGGACTAGTCGATATCCGCATGCGCGGGCGCCGGCTTGGGAGGACGCCCTGTGGGCGGAAGAAAAGGAAACCAAGGGTGGTGAGCGAGAAGAGAATCATTGTCCCGTCGGACGTGAACTGCGGGAACGATGAGATCGTCGGCAGGAACTGGACGCCCTGGACGATTAGCACGGGCACGATGGCGACGCCGATGAGGACCCCGACATCGCTGCCGAGCCCGCCGACGATGACTGCTGTCAAGTAGAGGAGTGTCTCGAGCGACGTCCAGGCCGGCGGGGACCAGGCTCCGAGAAAGCCGCACAACAAAGCCCCTGACAACGCCGCGAAGGCGCCACCGACTGCTTGGACCACGATTCGCCAGCCGAACAAGTTCTTGCCGAGGCTGGCCGCAGCAGCTGGAGCATCACGGATTGCCCGCAGTGTCCGGCCGACCGGTCCGCATGTGAAACGCCGCAGCACGAACCAGCACGCAACGCAGATAATCCCTACCAGAACGGCGTACGCCCAGCTTGTTCGACTGACACCGGGATCGTCGATGAAGAACAGCCCCGACTGGCCGCCGAGGAAGCCGGGAACTGCACCGACCAGTGTCCAGGACAATATGGCAAAGCCGAACATGACGAGCGCGAAGTAGTCGAGCCGGACCCTGCGAACGGCGACGAGCCCCAGGAGCGCCCCAAGCAGGGCCCCGACGACAACCGATCCGAGGATCGCCAGCCAGCCGGGCCAGTGCAGGCCGCCGATATAGCTGGCACCCGTGCCGAGATCGAGGCCCCGTGGCAGCCGCAAAACGGCATAGGAATACGCGCCAGCGGCGATGAATAGAATGTATCCGAGATTGGCGACCCCAGCGACTCCGTATTCGAGATTGAGGCCCCACGCCGCAATCGTGTCGATGCCGAGGTAGCACACGAGGATGAGCGCGTAGTAGGACACTGACTAACTCTCGAGACCAGTGGCGCCCGCGGCGGCGGCGAAAATGCCGCGTGGACGGACGAGCAAGATAATCACCATGATGCTGAATACGACGACGTCGGAGAGCTCAGGATTGATGTAGAAGGCTGCTAACTGGCTGCTGACACCAATTGTCAGCGCGCCGATCATCGCGCCGTACGGATGACCTGCTCCTCCGAGAAGCAACCCAGCGACCATGTAAAAAAGGAAAAGCGTGCCGAGGTTGAAGTCGAAGGCGACGGTCGTCGCGGCCAGCGCCATGCCAGCCACACCGCACATCATCCCGGTGATGAGCCAGGTGAAGTCTACGACGCGGCGGGTGCGGATGCCACAAGCGCGGGCCAGCGTGCGGTTTCCGGCGGTGGCGCGTAGGGCGCGTCCGAGCGTCGAGCGGCTGAGAAGAATGTGGTAGCCGAACATCAATACTGCGGCTACGCCGATGAACTCGACTTGGAGCTCCGTTAGGTGAAAACCTAGGAAAATTAGCTCACGTCCGGACTGCGGGGCGAAACTTACCTCCTGATCTCCGGCGATGGCTGCGACGGTGTACTGAATGAACGTGGCAACGTAGAGCGTCGCGACGATCAAGGTGAGCGGCGATCCGCCGCGACGCTGCAGGGGAGCATAGATGCTCGTATTAATCACGACGCTCAGAACACCAACGCCAACGGCCACGATGATCATCGCCAACCAGAAGTTGACGCCCACGCCGACCAGGTAGTACCCACCGAAAGCAGATACTGTGAGGAGGGCACCGTAAGCGAGATTGAACACGCCGCTGATCCCGAACTGGACCGTGAGACCTACCGATCCAATTGAAAGCACCGCGCCAGATGCGAGTCCGAATCCAATCGCTTCGCTCAATCCCGAAAAAAACACTCCTCGCTAACCTTCGGCGAGGCGGCCGGAGGCTTGGAGTTGGCCGAGCTCGCCACCGTCGACCCGAATTGTTCGGCCGCCGCCGTCGGCCAGGTCGACGTCACGCATTGGGAAGTCCGGAGACTGGTCCATCGCACCCAGCGAGAGGATGTCGCCTGGCTCGAAGGTCAGCCACCGGGAGACGTACTCGAGGCACTCTTCAGCGCTGAACCGGTGGCTGCTCAGAGGACCGCGCTGGACGACGTCGCTGTCGACCGTCGTCGTCAGTTCGATGTCCTCGAGTTGGCTCGAGAGGTCCTCGATCGGAGTAATCCATGGTCCCATCGGACAAAAGCCGTCGACCCCCTTGCCGCGGGCGACGGGACGTGTGTACATCATCTCCGGCTCGAGCCCACGTCCACGGGCGATGGTGTAGATTGACGCGTCCTGGTCCATGAACCTGCCCGAGGCCATGTCGATGAGCAGCGTTACACCGGCTACGTAGTTCCAGACATCGGCCAAGGCAACACACTTGGCGCGCTTGCCGATGACAAGCGCGATCTCGCCCTCCACCTCGAGCGGGCGCATCGACTCGGAGATCGCCACGGAGGTCCCCGTCGGCGCGACTGAGTTCGGCGCCTTTAAGAAGAACAGTGGGTGCGGCCAGTCGTCCTGTGACTCGGGCGTAGTGGCCGTGAGCGGTCGCTTCCCGCGGTTCGAGGTGATGCAGACAAGTTTGCTCGGACGTGTGATGGGGGCAGCAAGATCAACCTCGGTAAGCGGCGAGAGCCATGGCTCATCGCCAGCGCTTCCTCGCTCCACGGCGGCCGCGAGGTCGCCTAGGAGCGAGCTCCCGTACCGGCCGAGCTGGAGCAGACCGGCGACTGAATCGGGGAAGACGTCCCCGACCAGGCCCATATCCTTCGCGGCGCGGGCGATCTCAATGACGGTCGAGCCGTCCCCTATTAGGCCAATTGCACAAGGTGCCCCGCGGCGAATACTGCCGGTGCCAATTCTCACGGTCTGGACCCTCCCTCTTCCTGGTTCGAACTCAGCCACCTCGCCCTTTGCGGGCTCACTCTGGAGGGAGGGAGATTCACTTTGTCGCCTTGGTGACCAAGGTGGGCTCGACGGTGGCAATGGTCACTGTCGAACTCCCCGAGGTCTGCGCGAAGACCTGGAACCGGCCCGAGACGTTGTGCGACTTGTTGAAGTCGAACGCACCATCGACGCCGACGTACTGAATCTGCTTTTGCTCCTTCAGGGCAGCGACGCCTTCGGAATAAGTGTGTACGACTGTTGCCTTCTTGTTTGGCTCCGTGACCTTCAAGATGTCGGCGTTGTAAACATGACCCGTTGTGCTTTTCGCCATCGTCATAGCGAGCGCCGCGATGATGACGCCGTCGTACTCAGTCGGTAACCCGCTGAGGGTCAGGTCGGTGGCCGCCTGCTTCTTAGGAAGAAGCTTGTCGAGTGCATTTCTGTACTGCTTCATGGCAGTCACGTTATTGGAGAAGTAATAGCCAATGAAGGCGATGTCGTTACGGACGAATGAGGCGCTGACGTTCTTCTTCATGTTCGTCGTGAAGGAGGTACTCAGCAGGTCGGTCGAGGTGATTATCGGCGGCGGCATCTTACCCGTCGAGAGTTGTTTGTACTGCGTGAAGAACGTCGTCTCCGTCTGCGGGTCCCCGTCCACGATGATCGCCTGCGGGTGCGTGGCGAGCACGCGCACGACCTCGCTCTCGTAGGACACGGCGTCTGTCGGGACGGTCAGCGAGATGACATTCTTGATATGCAACTTCTTGAGTCCGGTGATCGCGCCAGTGACCTCAGACTGCGCGCTACCGAGGTTGGCGAAGACGGTGGCTACTTTGGTGAAGTGACGCTGCAATGCGTACGCAGCTAAAGCGGCACCCTCAATCGTGTCGTCAGGCTCGACACGCCAGAAGTAAGGATTTGTGTTGCCGTCGTACTCGCTGAGGCCGTTGAGAGTCATGAGCGGGATGTTGGCGTTCTCGAAAAGCGGGACCGTCACTGCGGCGGTAGCCGAGTCGAGACCGACCGCCAGGTCGAGGTTGGAGTCTGTCGCCAATGCTCTAGCGACGTTGGGTCCAGCGTCGGCAGGGTCGCCAGTGTTATCAACGTGCGTGCAGCTCAGCTGGTGACCGCGCACGCCACCAGCCTGGTCGATGACGTAGGCAGCAGCGCTGCAGGCATCACCGAAGAAGCCGCCGATGAAGGCCTGGCTCCCGGTAAAGGGCGCGACGACGCCTACATGGACTGCTGCTGGTGACGCCTGAGCGACAGGGGCAGCAGCGAAGACTGCCAGGCTGGAAAGTACCAGGCTAGAAAGACCCAGCCAAGACAGCGCCTTGCGGCCGACTCCCGAGGCATGAGACATATTCGTCATATTCGTCATATTCGTAGGTTCCTGACGTGTAGATGGCTTCGAGGTGGGTTCCGCTCAGTGCAATGCTTGTTCCGCTGTCGACCGTACCATGTCGCGCCGGAGGGTGTCAAGGAATCGCTGGCACATTTCCGCCGCTAGAAACCGTCTGTTCCGACAGTTTTTACTTTTGAGGCAAGTTTTGGATGCGTGTCAACAATGAGATCCGCCGGTGCACCGACGTGGTCGAGAACTTCCCCAACCGCCAGGCGGTCATCCGCTTCGTCGGCGCACTGCTGACTGAACGGAACGACGAGTGGGCCATCTTGAGGCGCTGCGTGCGAGTTGAGTAACTCAGCCAGCCGGCGATCACCGAACAATCGCCCAATGGTCCGAGGCCGGCGATCATTGCCGTACGCGAGGAAGTTGTCATCGAACTCACCGCGGCCTAGTGTTCTCGACGAAAAGGTTGGCACGGCGAACGTCGAGGCCCGCGAACTCTTGCACCACTCGTTGGGCTCAACCCTTCGAGGAGTGCGACGGTAGCGAACGAACGAAGGAGAATGGATAGTGATGGCTTTGGGTGGCGGAAATACCGAGCAAGCGCGCAGCGCACTCATTGCAGCAGTCGAGTTGCTATTCGTGCAGGGTGTGATGTCGAAAACCGGGCATGCGGATGTGTCGTATCGCTTTGCCGACGATCAGATGCTGCTCACATCCCCTGGCCGTTTGCGGGGTTTGGAACCGGACGATCTGGCCGTGATTGCACGAGGCGGCGAGGTCCTCGAAGGGGCGATCGATTCGTTCAAAGAGGAAATCGCCACGCTGCACTGGGACATCTATCGCCTTCGCGAGGACATCCGGGCGATCATCCACACACACTCTGCGAGCGTGCTCGCCTTCGCGATGGCCAACCGCGGCTTGCCGTGCCGCTACGAGTCGATGCGTCGCAGCCAGCCCATGGAGGTACCGGTCGTGCCGTGGGCTCGTCGCGGGACGCCTGAGTGGGCCTCGGGAATCGTATCGGTCCTCGCCCAAAACCCTCGTACCCATGCCCTCATACTCGGCAATCACGGGGTGCTGGTGTTTGGCCAAGATCTACCCGCTGCCGTTGCGCTCTCCACAGTGCTCGAGGAGGCCGCGGCCGGTGAGCTCGCCGCCGATCGGCTCGGCGGCGCAGTGACGATCGCGATTGGTGAGTCGGGGGAAGTCCGTTGACCGAACCGCAGGAGGTAGCCCGGATCTGAGGGCTTTACGAGGTCGGCAAGGGTGAGGGTGTCGTCGGTGGTGCGCAGTAGCAACTTGCCGTCGAGTTTGGCCTCGTTTGCGATGGCCACATTGTCAATGCGGAACCGTCCGTCGCCATGTCGGCGTACCATGCGCCACGGGCCGGCGTCGTGCGCAGGCGCCCGGCAAGTTCGTCACGACGTGATTTGGTCCAATCGTCGGAGCCGGCGATCTGGGTCTCGAGGTAGGCAACCAGATTGGCGCGCACTCGTTGGTCACGCTCGGCCTCTTCGGGGTTGTGACACACCACGAAGCGTTGCACTCTCGCACCCTCACCGACACGGACCTCTTTCACCTGGAGGTTGCCGGCGACGCTGGCGTTTCGACCGGGGCGCGCGAGTGCCTTCTTCGCTTCAGAACTGGCGTGGCGGAGACTCGGGCGGCCCACTAAATGCACCGGACTCTTGAGCTGTGAGTCGGTCCGGATATATGCAGACCGAGTCAAACAGACTTTGAACGAGCGTCCTTTGTTCGGTGGTCGTGTCCCAAAAGATGCAACAAATTTGAGCGTTTGATTGGCTGCTCACAACGACGTACTGCGTAATGCAACTTGTTAGCAGTGAATCGGAGTTTCTGAACTTACCTTTCCGATCATTGCGTACTGAATGAGTGAACCAGGCGGCGCTACGACTTTGAAAAGTGCTCGATCCCGAAAAACGTTCCCGATTCGTGGTACTTGGTTGCTTTGCTTGAACATGAATATATGAAGTAGGTAATCTGCGCATTCACCACTCTTCGATCGCTGATCGATACGAGGCCCCTGATTACGTCTCGAGTTGAGAAACTTTATGCGCCGTTCGATTT
>Ga0075522_10001188_pt1 | contig 19763 bp, 17 predicted proteins | sample NGEPerA_FD_74796 | JGI IMG/M metagenome (GOLD analysis project Ga0075522, IMG submission 74796) | Arctic peat soil microbial communities from the Barrow Environmental Observatory site, Barrow, Alaska, USA - NGEE PermafrostL2-A | ecosystem: Environmental > Terrestrial > Soil > Wetlands > Peat ...
GGCATATCAAAAGACTTTTCCGAAACGCCCTCTTGCTCGCGCTCATCATTTCCGCCGCGCTGGCAGTGCCGCTATATTGGGCGTTCCAAAACCAGAACGACATTCCGCTATATTGCAGCCTTGTTTTCTGCCAGACCATCGTGATTTATTTTCTCACGATTGCCATCTTTGGCTTCAGGTCGCTCGCGGGACGGCGCAGGTATTTGGCCGAAATTTTGGCGAAGGAATATGCCGGCGAATTTCCGCCTGCCGCGTATGAATATCGCAGCCGGTGGAGTTTGTTCGGCTTGCCGCTCGTCCATATCCGCACGGGCGACCGGTTTGACGTGCTGCGCGGGCCGGTGAAAGCGTGGATCGCCATCGGCAGCAGTCATGCGGTCGGCGTGATTTTTGCATACGGCGGAATCGCGGTCGCACCCTTGAGTTTCGGTGGCATCGCCATTGGCATTTTACCGTTCGGTGCAATCTCGCTGGGAATTTTTTCGCTGGGTGCGATCAGTCTCGGTGTCTGGGCTTACGGCGGACTGGCGTTCGGCTGGCAGACGGCTGCGGGCTGTGGCATCGCGTGGAACGCGGCGGTGGGCGGCATCGCGTTCGCGCATGATTTTGCGGACGGCGGCATCGCGCACGCCGCGCAGGCCAACACGGAAATCGCCCGGCAAATCTGCCAGCAAAACCGGTTTTTTCACTGCTCGCAATTTGTCGGAAAATACTACCTCTGGTTGATTCCGCTGGTTTTGCAGTCGCTGGCCATGGCGCGACGGCGCCGTCGGCGGAACAGCGAAATTCTTGACAGAGAAATTATTGAACGGTAATTCTGCAAGGGAAAAACATGAAATCATTTGTTGCCGCTTTGGTTGTTCTTGCTGTCGCCGTGATTGGCGGAACCATTGTTTATTTGAACCGGCAAAAAGCGCCGCCGGCTCCCGCGCCGGTCGTCGAATCCTCGCCGCAACCAACGGAGCAAACACCGCCGGAAAAAATTGCCGTTCCAAAACCGGATCAGCAACAAACGGTTTCAGTGAATGCGAATCCACCGGCGCAAATTCCCGTCACAAATTCTGTTCCTGAAAATTTGCCGGCGGGAGCCACGGCATTCAGCAAGACCATTGACGCCCTGCTGTCTCCGCAAATCACCCCGGAACAAAAGCACGCGCTGTTTCAGCAATTATTAAAGGCCGGCCAACTGGACCAGGCCGTCGCGGACTTGAAACAGCGGGCGGCGGACAATCCGAATGATCCGGAAATTCTCACCACGCTCGGCGAGGCGCAACTCAACCAGTTGCGCGCGATTCGTGACGCGGGCGGTGATCCCAATGAAGTCGGCATTCTGGCGATGCAGGCTGATCAAAGTTTCAACGCGGCGTTAAAAATTGATCCATCAAACTGGGAGGCGCAATTCGTCAAGGCGTCTGCCTTGTCCGGCTGGCCGGTTGAATTGAACAAAGGTCCGGAGGTGATCCAACAATTGTCGGGTCTCATTGACCAGCAGGAAACGATGCCATCGCAGCCGCAGTTCGTGCAATCGTATGTCATGCTGGGCAACGAATACCTAAAAATCGGCCAGCCGGTCAAGGCCGCCGCGACGTGGCAGCTCGGCCTGACGAAATTTCCGAACGATCCGACGCTTCTGAAAAAAATCAGCGGGCAATAGGAATTTTCTCCGCCAGTTCCTCCGCCGGATACGTCCAGATTTCCGCCAGCGTCGGGTGATAATGCGGCATCGCGGCCAGTTCATGCACGGTCATCCGTTTGGCCATCGCCGCAACGATTTCGTGGATAAGTTCGCCGCCAGCCGGCCCGACGCAACTGCCGCCGAGAATTTCGCCGGACTTCGGATGCGCCAGCAATTTCACAAAACCGTCCTTGGCCTCCATGATGAGCGATTTGCCGTGATCGTTGAACGGATAGCTTGCCGCCAAAAATTTTATGCCGCGAGCCGTCGCTTCTTTTTCCGTCAGACCGACGAACGCGACTTGCGGCTCCGTGAACACGACGGAAATCAACAGCCGATGATCAATGCGGTGGGGCGAGCGTCCCCGCGAGCCGCTTGACGATGCGGCTAAATTTCGGCTCGCGGGGACGCTCGCCCCACCAACAATGTTGTGCGCCGCGATTTCGCCTTGCTGAACGGCAATATGAACAATCTCGTGCGGCCCGGTGCAGTCGCCTGCCGCGAAAATGTGCGGCGCGCTCGTCTGCATCCGGTCATTCGTGACGACGCGGCCGTTTTCCATTTTTACGCCCGCGTTTTCCAGATTCAACGACGCCGTGTTCGGCACGCGGCCGAGCGCGAACAGAATTTCCTCGGCGGCAATGGAAATGGGTTTCCCGTTTTGCCCGAAAGTAATCACCTTTAATTTTCCTTTGCGCCGCGCGTCCAAAAGTTTTGTGCCGGTAAAAACCTGGATGTTTTCGCGGTGGAAAACCTGTTCAATTGCAATTCCGGCATCCGCGTCAAACTCCTTCAAAACATGTCCGCCGCGCTGGATCAACGTCACTTTCACGCCGAAGCGCGCGAAGAATTGCGCGAACTCGCACGCGATCGCGCCGCCGCCGAGAATGATGAGCGACTTGGGCAGTTTTTTGAGCGCAATCGCGTCATCGCTTGTGATGAAGCCGGTTTTATCAAGTTGCGGCAGCGGCGATGGCGCGACGCTTGAGCCGGTGGCGATGACGAAATGTTTCGCAGTCAGTTTGGTAGGGACGCGCTGCAGCGCGTCTTGGCTGACCGGCAGGTCAGCCCTACCAATTTCCACCGTGTGCGCGTCGAGAAATTTTGCGCTGGCGCGGATGAATTTGAATTTCCCGGCGTTGAGCTGCTGCGCGCGGAAGCCGGCAAAATCTTTGATCTGCGCATTTTTGCGCGCCATGACTTTCGCAAGATCAAAACTGACTTTTCCGGCGCGCACGCCCCACGTCTCCGCGTGTTCGGCGAGATGTTTGACCTCGGCGGCGTAGAGCAGCGCCTTCGTCGGCATGCAGCCGCGCAGGATGCACAGCCCGCCGACTTGCTCACCGCCTTCGACGACGACGGTTTTCAAACCGGCGCCGGCCGCCGTGCGCGCCGCTGCGTAACCGCCGCTGCCGCCACCGATGACGGCCACGTCAAAATTGAATTTTTGCATGGATTGAGAATGGAACAGTTGCGGCCCGTTTTCAAAGGGAACTTTCGGCGGAAAAAAAACCGCCGGTGAAACGGATTTCACCGGCGGCGTTGGGCAAGTTTTCCGTCAAGGATGACGCAGGCGGAAAAACACGGCGGGGTTGGCCGGATTGACCGTGATGTTGGTGGAAGTCACGCTGCCGCTGCCCGCCACGTCCGCCCAGTTAGTGTTGAGGCCGATGCCAAGACTGTTGGTCTGGCTTTGGAGAAGCCAACCGAGATGCGTCGCCGGCCAGCCAAGGGTCAGCGTGCCGCCACTGACGCTGGCGATGATGTTGGTGGGATAGGACGCAATCGGGCTGGTGAGCGACTGGACCTGGATGCTGCCATCCGTCGCCAGGTTGTTGATCCAGTTCACACCGCCGCCGGAGACGGTCAACGTATCGCCGCCCGATACCGCGTGATTGAACAGTGTGAATTTATTGCCCACCGCCAGCGCGGTTGCTCCCAGATTGGTCACGGTCACGAGGCCGGTGCCCGTATTGGCGAGCGCGCCGCTGACCGCCATGAGGTCGTTGGACGGCGACGCGGAAAGGTTGACCTTGACAAAAAGGTTTCCCAGCAGCGTCAGGCTGTTGTTGATCGTTAATGTGCCGATGGAAGCGGTTCCCGCCCCCAGCGTGCCATTGGTCTCAATCGTAACCGGACTGGCAACGGTGCCATTGCCTTCCAACATGCCGTTGCTGACAATGGTCGGACCGGTGTAAGTGTCATTGCCATTCAATGCCAGGATGCCGTTGCCGGTTTTAATAATGCCGCTGACTAGACTGGCATCGTCAATGACGCCGGACAACACGGTCAAAGCGGCATTGGTCACTTGCAGCGTCCGGTTGGTGCCGAATAAGTCGGAGGCGGTTGACAATGAAAATTTCCCGGCGAGAGTCAAATTGTTCGTTCCCCCCAAAATCAGGGTGTAAGTGTTGGTGGTGCTGGTGTATAGGATTGGATTGGCGATCATATGAGCACCGCCGCTGGCGAAGATGCTGCAAGTGCCGCCCTCGCCGACGCTGATGGCCAGATTGCCCGTGCCCACCGGGCCGGAATCAATGGCCGGCGGAATGGAGGAAACCGAATCAATGCCCAATCCAACATTGCCGCCGCTAAGCAAGACGCTGTTGCCGCTGCCGATGGCATAGGTGCCGCCGCCGTTGTCGTTGAAGGTATTGGCCGCATTGAAGATGACATTGCCATTGCCGCGCGGGACGAACCGGCCGCCGCTGCCGGAGATGACGCCGTTAAACACCTGATCGCCGCTGGAGTTATAGGGGGCAATTTCCACGGTGTTGCCTCTGGAGGTGATGGTTATCGGCGCATTGTTGATAAAGGTTCCGTATAGACGCATCCTATCTGCGGTCGTGCTCGTGTCCAGGTTGTCATAGACGGTGAGCGTCGCACCGGAAGCCCCCGTCAATGCGCCCAGCACATTGCAGGCGAATGATCCGGCACCATCATACTGAAGGGTGCTGCTGGCGGTGACATTGATGTTGCTCAAACCCACCGTGGCCGTGCCCGATTTCAATCCCATCTCCAAGGTGCCGCCGGCCAGGGTCACGGGGCCGCTGCCGAGCGCCATCTGGCCGGCGTCTCTCACCACCACCACGCCGCTGCTGATGGTGCTGCCGCCGGTGTAACTGTTCGCGTTGCTGATGGTCAATGCGCCCGAACCATCCATGAGCAACGAACCCGTTCCCGAGATGCTGCCGCTGCCGGTAATAAAATAACTCAAACTGGAATTGTCAATGACTGACGTTGGCGCCACGCTGCCGGCCAAAGTCACGACCTGATAGGCCGAACTATCATCAAACGTGACGTTGTCGCCCGCATTGAAGACCACATAACTGCCCGCGCCGTTGGTCCAGTTGGCGGTGATGGCCAAATCCCAGTTGGTGTTGGGATTGCCACCCTGCCAGACCAGGTTAGCCGGCGCATCCAGCGTCAAAGCCACGTTAGGAGCCGAAGTTGCCGACAGAACGCAACTGTTGGTGATGATCACATAATAACCATTGGCCGCCCTGGCGGCATCGGCGGCGGTTGCCGGGGAAATGGTCAGCGTGGCCGTGGCCGAACCCGAAACGTCACCACCATCGGTCAGGCCGGAGCCATTCTTATACCATTGATAGTGCAGACCACTGCCCGTAGCCGCGACCGAGAAAGTGGCAATACCATTGGTGGCCACCAATACTGAAACGGGCTGGGTCGTGATGCTGGGGCCTTCCAACACGGAGATATTGACGCTGCCATTCATCCATCCGACATAGCTGTTGACCGTATTAGTTGCCAGCACGGTATAAACTCCAGTGACCGGTTGCGGACCAAAAGTAACCACCGAATTATTACCGCTGACAGTTTGTCCGGAGTTGATGCCATTGATATAAAGCATATAGCTCACGCTGCTGGAATCCGAACCGCTCAAGCCGACGGCAAAAGCGTCGCCCGGACAGCCGAAGCCGCCACCGGTCACATTATAGACATTGCCGGGAGAAGGTGAGGCGGGCGTCACATTTGCCCAACTGGTGTCCACCCGGATTTCGTCAAACAAGTTGGAAGAGACAGCGATCCCGGTGCCGGAATAGAGGCAAAGGCTTTGCAGTTGAGCCACACTGGTGACGTTGTTGGTGATAAAGATGGTTGGAGTCGGAACATTGGCATTGTTGCCCAAAATGGTTGGATTCAGCCAGAGGTCCACCTCGTTGGTGCCTGTGCCTGCAAATTTGTAAGCCATCACCACGAGATAAGTGCTGCCCACCGTCAAAGCCGGGGTGGTGTTGGTCTGCGCCACAGTCGAACTGCTTTTATCCAGTTTCAATTGGCCAGACGGAGTGATCCAGATAGACGGGCCGGAATTCGGACTCGGCGTGCCGCTGCCGTTTCCATTCAAACCAATGATGGGGCGGTCGGCCGTGGGCAGGGTCACCACGCTGAAAAGGAATGAAAGATAATTTGTCCCGCTGGTCTGTGCGGTGAAAGCTGCGGCGTGCGTCCTGCCAGCGCCTTGCGCCCCCAAAATTCCTCGGATCGGAACATTCGGGTCAGGCAGCAAGCCGGGGTAACTTAAGGCGTAATTGGTGCTAATGATGGGACTTGTTGTTGATGACAGGCTATTGCCGAAACCCCAATTGGTGTTACTGCTATTGGCGGTGCGCAGTCGTTCACCTTCCGTGTATTCGGAAAACGGCTCATAAACCGGGAAGGTGAATTGCGCCTGCGCACTCTGGAGGCCCAGCACGGCGGCGAGCAGCCAGACGGGTTTGAAGAAATGGTTTTGACGGCAATGGTCGGATTTTTTCATAGCTTTTTGTTTCTTGACGGAACCAGGTTTCAAAAATTCATGCCCGGCCGTCAAAAGCCGGCCCATCCGGTTCGCGGCAGTTTTGTGCGAGGCATAAATAATGGGACTGTGAAAAAGCTACCGAACTAATGCGAAAAAGTCATCGGGTTATTGTTGCAAAGAATTTTGAAATTTGCGCACCGGAATTTTCCCGTTGCCCTCCGCTCATGCCGCCGCCAGAATGGCCGCATGAGCGAAATCATTTATCCGCGCAGCCCGCGCGAAACGATCGACGGCTGGAGCTACCTGCCCCGTTACATTGACAAAATCCGCCTGCACCTCGCCGGCAAACTGCACGCCGACTACACGGACAATCTCGGCAAGGGTTTCGACGGTTTCTGGCTCAAAGCTGCTGGCCTGACGCACGAGAAATTTGTCGAGGTCGTGAAAAATTCCCTCACCGACGGCGACGTGTGCGACTGGGTTCACCGCAACGTGAAAAAATCCGTCCCCGAAAAGACCGCGCATTGGAAAGACATGTTAAGCCGGCCGCTGGCGAACGACGAGGCCGCTTGTGCGCGCCTCAAGCTGCGCAAGGTGCAATCCGGCCTTTCCCACCGCGACGACATCCAGAACTTCGTTGATTACATTGACGCGGACGAGAAACGAATTTAGGAAACCGTAGCGGCGTCTCGGCAGAAACCGCTACGGCATCAGGCGGCAACCTACGACTGTCTTCCGAGAGTTTTCCAAATTCAGCGCGGCAAAAAATCCGCGCGCCTTGGCCAGCGTTTCCTCGTATTCCGCCTCCGCGTTGGAGTCGGCCACGATGCCTGCGCCGACGTTGAAATGAGCGACGCCGTCCATGCAAACTGCAGTTCGGATGGCGATGCTCAACTGGCTTTCGCGGTTGAAGCCGAGGTAGCCGATCGCGCCGCAATAAAGCCCGCGCGAAATGGGTTCGAGTTCGTCAATGATCTCCATCGCGCGAAATTTCGGCGCGCCGGTGATGCTGCCGCCGGGAAAACATGACGCGAACGCGGCGAAATGCGTCACGTCATTTCGGAGCCGGCCTTCGATGGTGGAAACGAGATGCTGCACCTGCGCGAATTTTTCCAGCGTGGCCAGTTCCTCCACCTGCACCGAACCGTATTCGCAGACTTTGCCCAAATCATTTCGCAGCAGATCTGTAATCATCACCAGTTCGGCGAGTTCCTTCGCGCTGGTCTGCAATTCGTAGGCAAGCTGCGCGTCGCGCGTCGGGTCGGCAGCGCGCGGACGGGTGCCTTTGATCGGACGGGTGACGACATGCGAACCGCTCAAGCGCAGAAATTGTTCCGGCGAGGACGAGGCGATTTCAAATTCGCCGCAATCCAGAAATGCGGAAAACGGCGCGGGCGAAACGGCGGATAATTTTTGAAACATTTCCCAGCCGGTGAAATCGCATTGCGCTGTAAGCCGGTGCGAAAGGTTGACCTGGTAAATGTCGCCGCTGCGGATGTATCGCTGCGTGCGGTGAACTTTTGAAATAAATTCGGTCCGCGAAAGATTCGAGGAAATCTCACGCAAAGGCGCAAAGGCGCAAAGAGGTTCGGGTCTTGGCGTTTTGGCGTTTTGGCGTGACAAATCCGAATTTAGAATTCTGTCTTTCCAAACCTCAAGCTGCTGCCGCGCCCGCGCTTCACTTCGCGAACCGTCGGCGTCCAAGCCCGTCGAAACCACGCTGACTTTGCCAAGCCAATGGTCGAAGACGACCAGGCTGTCATAGAAACCCACGTGACAATCGGGCAATTCCAGATCATTCACGGCGCGGCGCGGCAGTTTCGGCTCGGTGAAATTTTTCAGATCATAGCCCCAATAGCCGAACACGCCGCCCAACGGAAACGGCGAATCAATCTCGTCCAGCAATTCAAAGCGCGCCATGAGCGCGTCGAGGATGTGCCACGGGTTGCCGAACTGGGGTTGATGGTTCGGAGTTGATCGTTGATAGTCGGAAATAATTTCACAGCGTGAGCCGAAGGAACGGAACGTCAGAAACGGATTGGCGGCGACAAATGAATAGCGCGCCGACGGCGAATCAAACGAACTGCTGCGAAGCAAAACAATTCCGCTTTCGCCGCGCAATTGCTCAACAAGCGATTCGGGCGTGTGCGCGGTCTGAATTCCTTGGATCAGCGGGCGCATGGTCGTGGCACAGGCGTCCCGCCTGTGTGTTTCAAAATTAATGAATCGGTAATCACAAAAGAAACTGACAGGCGGGACGCCTGTGCCACTCTTATTCACGCGAACGCCACCGGCAAGGTTCCCGGCGGGCCGACGCGGCGCTCGTAGTCGCAGATGATCTCAACAACTTCTTTCACGTCGTCGGTGATTTTGAGGAGGTCGAGATCGCCGGGGCTGATGTGCCGGTCTTTTTCCAAACGCGATTTCATCCAGACGAGCAGGCCTTTCCAATGTTCGCTGCCGAAGAGAATGAGCGGGAACTGCGGGATGCGCTGCGTCTGCACGAGGGTCAGCACTTCAAACAATTCATCGAGCGTGCCGAAACCGCCGGGCATGTAAATGAAGCCAAGACTGTATTTCACGAAGCAGACTTTGCGCGCAAAAAAATAATGAAAATGAATTGGCACATTGGCGAACTTGTTGCCGGTTTGCTCGTGCGGCAGTTCGATGTTCAGACCGACGGATTTACCGACGGCGTGCGCCGCGCCTTTGTTGGCCGCCGCCATGATGCCCGGCCCGCCACCGGTGATGACGGCGAGATTGTGTTGGGCCAGGCCCTTGGCGATTTCCACGGTGGCGCGATAATACTTGTCTGCCGGCTTGGTTCGCGCAGAGCCGAAAATCGTCACCGCCGGGCCGACCTGCGACATCGTCTGAAACGAGTCCACAAACTCGGACATGATGCGGAAAATGCGCCAGGGATCCTCGCGGATGAAATTTGTGCCATCGCTCATGGCGGGAACATAATCCCGCCGCAAAAATGAAACAAGCCGGAGAACGCAAATTCTCCGGCTCGATTCGTAAGTCAATTTTCACGAGCAGCCGAGGCTTTCGCCGCAGTTCAGGCATTTGTAACACGCGCCGTTGCGCACGGCGACGTGGCCGCAGTTCGGACAGGTCGGCGCATCCTGCTGGTTGGTGATCATCGAGGTCAGCGTCACGGCACGGCGTTCACGGCTGTGACCATTGCCATTGCCAGGCTTGACCAGTTCTGCGTCCGTGTCATCCGACATCGGCAGCAGCCCCGGCACGGGCCGGTTCACGTTTTTTTTTATTTCCTCGGCAAGGCCGGGCATGGCCAGATCCGGCTGGGTGCGGACAACATTGAGGCTTTCGCGGTAGCCAGGCACGAATTGCAGGGCCATCCAGCGGAAAACATAATCGGTGATGGACGAGGCGTTGCGGATTTCCGGATTTTTCGTGAAGCCGCTCGGCTCGAAACGCTGGTGCGCGAACTTTCTGGCCAGCGCCTCCAGCGGCACGCCGTATTGCCACGCAAGACTGGTCAGCGTGCCGATGCTGTCCATCAAACCGCCGATGGTGGAACCTTCCTTGGCCATCGTGATGAACAGTTCGCCGGGCGTGCCGTCGTCGAACAAACCGACGGTGAGATAGCCTTCATGGCCGGCGATGTCGAATTTGTGCGTGACCGCCGTGCGCGTGTCGGGCAGGCGGCGGCGCAGCGGCTTGCCGGATTCGGCCTGCAACTGCGCGACTTCGGCCTCAAGTTCCTTGATGCGGCTGGCGAGGGTGGCGCTGTCGGCGGAAGAACTTTTGTCGCCGCCTTCGTTGGTTTTTTTCGTGTTGAGCGGCTGCGAACGCTTGGAACCGTCGCGATAAATCGCGACGCATTTCAAGCCCATCTTCCACGCCTGAATGTAAGTGTCGCGGATTTCGGCGACAGTGCATTCTTTTGGCATGTTGACGGTCTTGGAAATCGCGCCGCTGATGAACGGCTGCGCGGCGGCCATCATTTTCAAATGCGCGAGATAACCGATGCTGCGCTTGCCTTGATGCGGTTTAAATGCGCAGTCGAAGACCGGCAGATGCTCGGGCTTGAGGCCGCTTTTGATTGCAGCGTCGCTCTGTGAGCGTCGCTGATCGGCGGCGGTCACAGACTCGCCGCTACAATCCACGTCTTCAATCGTGTCGTGTTTTTCAATATGCGCGATGATTTTGGTGACGCTGGCGGCATCGTAACCGAGCCGGCGCAATGCATCCGGCACGCCGCGATTGACAATTTTCAACATGCCGCCGCCCGCGAGCAATTTGTATTTTACGAGCGCAATGTCCGGTTCGACGCCGGTCGTGTCGCAGTCCATCAAAAAGGCGATTGTGCCGGTCGGCGCGAGCACCGTGACTTGCGCGTTGCGATAGCCGTGCTGTTTGCCTTTGGCGAGCGCGCCGTCCCAAGTTTTGCGCGCCTCGGTTTTGAGATAATTAAATTCCGCGCTCGGCTGAATTTCCTCAACCGCGTTGCGGTGGAGCTGGATGACGTTGAGCATTGATTCGACGTTGTCCTTGGCCACGGTTTTTTCGACGCCGGCACAGCGCGCGTCGCGATAACCGGCAAACGCACCAACGTTCGCGGCGATTTCCGCCGATTGCTCGTAAGCATGACCGGTCATGATGGCAGTGATCGCCCCGGCCAGCGCGCGGCCTTCATCAGAATCGTAAGGCAAACCGTAGCTCATGCAGAGCGAACCGAGATTTGCAAAACCAAGTCCGAGTGTGCGGAAAATATGTGAATTTTCCGCGATGTCCTTCGTCGGATAACTCGCGTTGTCCACGAGAATTTCCTGCGCGGTGATGAAAATACGGACGGCGGCCTTGAAGCGCTCGATGTCGAACTTGTCGTCGGCGCGCTTGAATTTCATCAGGTTCAGCGAGGCCAGATTGCACGCGGTGTTGTTGATGAAAACGTATTCGCTGCACGGGTTCGTGGAATGAATCGGCTCGGTGCCTTTGCAAGTGTGCCATTTCTGGATCGCGCCGTCGTATTGGATTCCAGGATCACCGCAGATGTGCGTGCCTTCGGCAATTTTATCGAGCAGCTTGCTGGCGTCTTTTTTCTGGAGCGGTTTGTTGCCGGTCACGGTGCGCGTCCACCATTCCTTGCCGGCCAACGCGGCTTCAAAAAACTCATCGCTCGCGCGAACGGAAAGATTTTCGTTCTGATACATGACGCTGCCATAAGCATCGCCGTTGTAGCTGCCGTCGTAACCTTGTTCAATCAGCGCCCACGCCTTTTTTTCTTCCTTCTGCTTGGCGTCAATGAATTCCTCGATGTCGCCGTGCCAGTCGCGGAGCGTGTTCATCTTCGCGGCGCGGCGCGTCTTGCCACCGGACTTCACGACGTTCGCCACTTGGTCATAAACTTTCAGAAAACTCATCGGACCGCTGGGCCGGCCGCCGCCGCTCAATTTTTCGCGGCTCGAACGAATGGGCGACAGATCGGTGCCGGTGCCCGAGCCATATTTGAATAACATCGCTTCGCTATACGCGAGGTGCATGATGGATTCCATGTCGTCCTTGACGGACTGGATGAAGCACGCGCTGCCCTGCGGATATTCGTATTGCGTCGCGGCGCGCTCGGCCTCACCGGTTTCACGGTTGTAAAACCAGTTGCCCTTGCCGGATTTTTTGCCGACGCCGTATTCGTGATACAGCCCGACGTTGAACCATACCGGCGAATTGAACGCGCCATATTGATTGAGACAGAGCCACGTCAGTTCCTCGCAAAACACTTCGCCGTCCGCCTTGCTAAAATAGCCGTCCGCAATTCCCCAATCCGCAATCGTCCGCGAAATGCGGTGGATGAGCTGGCGCACGGACGTTTCGCGCTCGGATGTGTTTTGTTCGCCGTAAAAATACTTCGACACGACGACCTTCGTGGCGAGCACCGACCACGACTTCGGCACCTCGACATTTTCCTGCTTGAAGATGACCTTGCCGGCGTCGTCGGTGATTTCGGCGGTGCGCTTCTCCCATTCGATCTGGTCGAACGGCTTGACCCTGGCGTCGCTGAACACGCGCTCGACGCGCAGCGACTTTTCGACATCGGCTTTGGCCGGTTTCATGGAGCGGGTGGTGGAAATTTTGTGGTGGCGGCGGCTGGCGGTTTTGGAGGCCGCCGTCGAGACATCCTCGCGTGCATCAATCATGGTATAATCCTGTTAAATTTTCAAACGTTAATCCCGGCGGCTCCTAGAGAAAACATAAGCACGCCGGGCATGGAAAAAATCATCAAATTTCAAAGAAAAATGGGCAAACTGCCAGCTTTCGATGAAAATTGAGGCTCCCCTACTAATTGGGGGGCGACAACAATCTTGCTACCACCCGTTGTGGATTTCAAGAAAAATTTGCAAGAAAGTTACACAGCCGATATTCCCAAATGAAATCAAGGCAATCTTCGTGCCTGCGCTGGAAAAAACGGACGTTATTCGCCGCCGTGAACCAAAATTTTGTGAATTGGCGGGGACGATTCCGGCATGTTTGGTGCGGTGGCAATTTGTTCCCCATGATGAGGAATCCTGGGCACATAATTCCAGTTTCAGTTTGAAACTGCACTGTAGCGGCGCTCTGTGAGCGCCGTTCCTATCCTCTCTCGGCGGTCACAGACCGCCGCTACAACTGCCAACCAAAATAGTGCGGTTCCAAACCGGAAGGGGTATAAGAAAGCGGCCTCCGTTTCCGAAGCCACCTGTTGGGATTGAAATTATTTCAGCGCCGTCTTGGGCGGCAGGCTGAATTGCTGGCAGTTGCCGGTGTTCGCAGGATCGCCGGGCGGTCAGAGGGTGTCCGGCTAATTTTACCGTCGTCCCTTGGCGCGGTTGCTGCCGCGCGGACGACCGAGGGCGTGCGGCTTCTGGGTGCGGCGGAACGTCCGTTTTCCATGCGGCTGATCCAGCGCGGGCTTGAATTTACGTTTCCCCTCCACCGTTTTGGGGCGCGCTTTCGGCACCAGCACCAGCGGACAACCTTCGTAGCCGAATGCTTTGCGGAGTTCGCCGGCGAGACTTTTTTTGTATTGCTCGGAAAACAGTTCGTCGCGGTTCACGAACAGCAGGAACGTCGGCGGCGCCTGCCGCACCTGCGTCGCGTAAAAAAATTTCAGCCGGTGGCCCAGGTTGCTGACCGGCTGGCGCTGCTCGATGGAATCGCGGATGGTGCGGTTCAAAATCGCCGTCGGCACCTTCTGCTGCAACTGCGCGGCGACATAGCGCACCGCTTCGAGTAGGCGGTCCAGATGAAAACCGGATTTGGCCGAGGTGAAAATCACCGGCGCGTAATCGAGGAAAAACAGTTTCTGCTGCACCCACTCGGCGAACTGGGCGAGTGTGGTAAGCGGCTTGGCCTGGCCTTCAGTGCGTTTTTTTTCATTGCGCCGAATAATTTCCTCCTCGCGAGCCCCGCGGACTTCCTCGTCGAACAAATCCCATTTGTTGATGACGAGGATGCACGCCTTGCGGTTCTCCACGATCACGTCGGCGATCTTTTTGTCCTGCTCGGTGATGCCCGCCTCGGCGTCAATGACCAGCACCGTGATGTCGCTGCGCACGATGGATTCCTCGGCACGCTGCACGCTGAAAAACTCAATCGAATCGTCCACGCGCCGCGTTTTCCTCATGCCGGCGGTATCAATCAAAATATATTTCGAGCGCACGCCCTCGGTTTCCACCTCGAACGGCACGTCAATCGCGTCCCGTGTCGTGCCGGGAATCGGCGAGACGATGACGCGCTTGGAATGCGTGAGCGCGTTGATGATGGAAGATTTGCCAACATTCGGCCGGCCGACGATTGCCAGCTTCAGTGGCGAGTGATGGGTGATGAGTGACGAGTTTTTTTCTTCGCTTGTCACTTGTCCCTCGTCACTTATCACTGGCGGCAAAGCCGCTGCCGCCGCGTCCATCAAATTTTCAATGCCTTCCCCGTGAATGGCGCTGACGGGGAAAATTTTCTCGAAGCCAAGCCGGGCAAATTCATCCATGCCCTTTTCCGCGCGCGACGTATCAACTTTATTAACTGCCACCAGGACGGGCTTGCCGCTTTTGCGCAAGCGCTGCGCCACCTCGCGATCCAGCGGCACGACGCCTTCCTGCACGTTGACGACGAGGATGATGACGTTCGCGGATTCAATGGCGATCTCGACCTGCTCCACGGCGGCCTTGACAATCACGTCATCGGATTTTTCGCGGCGCAACAGGCCGATGCCGCCAGTGTCCACGAGCGTATAAGGCCGGCCATGCCATTCGGCCTCGACGCTCACGCGGTCGCGCGTCACGCCCGGCTGGTCATGCACAATCGCAATGCGCTTTTTGACGATGCGGTTGAACAGCGCGGATTTGCCGACATTCGGGCGGCCGACAATGGCGATGAGTCCTGACATGATGATAGTTTGCGCGATTTTGCAGTGAACGGAAATTAAATTCGTTGAAACACTCATTGCCATTTGCGGCGCAACTGCTAGCATTGGCTCATGCCAACCGTGTTGCGCATCGGGCCTTATCGCTTTCATTTTTACAGTCGTGAAGGCAATGAACCGCCGCATATTCACGTCACCCGCGAAGAGATGGAAGCCAAGTTCTGGCTGCGCCCGGTTTCACTCGCGTCCAATCATGGGTTTGCCAAGGCTGAACTGGCGCGCATTGAAAAGCTTGTGGACGAACATTGCCAAAAACTGCTGGACGCTTATATTCAAGCGCATGGTCATTGAACCGACAACTGAAACCGTCGCCAGCCGCTGCTGGGTGGAAGCCCGGCGGATTTGTCTGGAACTAGCTGATGGCCGGTGCGTGAGTTTTCCCGCCGCCAAATATCCGCTGCTGGCGAACGCGTCGCAAAGCCTGCTCGAAAAAGTCCAACTGCGACTCAACGGCCTCGCCTTGCGCTGGGAAGAACTGGACGAAGACATCTGGGTGGACGACGCCGTGTGCGGACGATTCCCGCGCCGCAAAGCAATGGCTGCTTAAGCTACGCGTAGTTTCGACCGCTGGCCATCAAACCGAAGGAACAGGCTCTTAATAGCATTACAAAGACCCATTACTGAGCAACCGCCCTTACACGAAAGAATCTGTTTGTGTAGGTGCTGCCGTATGTGCCGGGTAAGGAAGGAACCCAATTTATTAAATCACTGCTAGATTCCAAAATAATTTGGACAGGACCGGTAGCGTCGCTTGGAATAACAACACTATTCACGGGCAAACAAGCCAAATAATTGGTTGATTGTGTGCAAACTGTAAATGTGGCAACCCCGGCACCTCCCGCATTGCTTACCGGGCCAGAAAAATTCACATTTGTAGCGCCGGTAAATTGGAGTTCTGAACCCTTTGTTATTTGAATTCCACCACTGCCTATTGACTCAAAATACGTTCCGTTGGCAAAATAAACATAAAGTTGAGAACCACTCACACCATTAAAAGTATTCAATGTAACTATCTGATTTGAGGCTACCAAGTAGGAACAGTTAAATTGAGACCGAGATGGAGATATTGTCACCATCGTTTGTCCGTTTCCAAGGTATGTGGCAGAAGCGTATGGAGAATTTGTCTGGGCTCTAGCGGACAGGCTTAAAGTCAGATTCAAAATGAATGAAGCTATGAAATATAGGGCGGTTTTTTTCATAAAAAAAATCCTTCTGGTTTCTCTACCAAGTTGATGGGTAGCATTAAGCATCTCATTTTGCTTTGGACGCTTCGATAGCTCTAATTTCCCGTTTGACGAATTCGCCTATTGACGCTTCGTCCACAAGAGGGACGCCTTTTGCATCACTGATTTCCCGCATCGCATTAAATAGTTGCTCAAATTCGCAATAACCTGTTCCTCGTATTCCACGCGGGCATGTGCAATTCCTTTTTCAAATATGTTCCAATAATGTTCAATATTCCATGATTGCACGTCCCACAAAGATCTTTTGGGAATTGCTCCGATTTTAACGAATGTTCCCAACTCTTCAAAAAAGTTAGCGATATGTTCACATGCTCCATCAAATTCTCGCTTGCCGTTCTTCCACTTACTGCATACGTCAAGGCGAACGTGCTGCATTCTTTCTGAATGACATCGCTCTTGAATTGTGCAAACAGCTTGGACAACATGTGACATTGCTGCAACTTTGACTTGCCTGAAAATAAGCCAAGCCGTGATGCTTATAACAACAAACTGCCCAAAGGCCCACAGCCATTCGGAGCCTGCTCCCCAGTAGTGACTTTGCAACGCTTGCGCGACTTCATTTGTCATAAGACGAGTTACGATGTTTGCTGGATAAGAAATGAAAGTATCCGCTGTTGGCTGAAATCACTTCTGCGCAGGCTTCGTCATCAAAAGTTGCAACTGCCGTTTAATCTCGTCAAGATCATCTGAACTATCTATTCCAACAACGTGCCCATTGGAGCAACAAATGAACTTCGGAGATTGAATTCTAAAACCGGCTTGGTGCTTGAATTTTTCCGGCACCGGTTGAGATGCACTGACAAACGATGTGGCTTCACAACCTGCGGCTGAACATCTTAAAGTATTCATAATGTGATTTAACTTTGCCTTAAGATTACCACGGCGTCTGGTCTAATCAAGGCATTTATTACAAGCAACTTTGAAAAACAGATTCTCTAACGCCAGAAGTGGCACATGAGTCCGATGGATATATAACAAAATGATTGTCAGAACACAACAATCGAAGCCTGCGCTTGAAAAGGAATCTCGAAAACGCGTTTGTAGCGGACTGGAAATAATTAAGAAATAAAAGGTTCGTTCTCTGCTACAAACGCTCCATCAAACTTTTCGCCCGCTGCACCCACACGCGGTCGCGTTTGCGCTGGTAGGCGGGCGCGTGCGGATCGTCGCTCAACACGTCCTTGAGTTTGGCGCGGGCGGCACCGGGCTGGTCATGCACAATCGCAATGCGTTTTTTGACGATGCGGTTGAACAGCGCGGATTTGCCGACATTGGACCGGCCGACGATGGCGATTAAGTTTGACACACATGGAGGATAGGAAATTTTAACGCCGCCGGAAATCAAAATGAATTCAGTGGCCGGAAATGAACGGACTGATTTTCTTTGTGTCTATTCGGGTGCATTCGTGGTTTAATTTCCGCACATGAAACTGTCGCTTTTGTCCATTTTGCTCGGCCTCGGCATGGGGCTGCCGCAGGTCTATGGCCTCGCCCGGCCGGCGCAGCTCGCCGCCGCCGCGCGCAAATTTCCGCGCAACGTCGCCCTCGGCGTGGTGCTGATGCTGCTCGGCACGGCGTGGTTCGTCTGGAACGTGAACCACGAACCCATCGCGGATTTTTCCGCGTTCAAGCCCTACATGATTGCGGGCTTCATCGCGGTGGGCGTGCTGTCGTGCATCTTCGTGCAGGATTTTCTGGCGGTGCGCGGGCTGGCGGTGCTGCTGCTGCTGCTGGCGAAATTGATGGTGGACACCGGGCGGCCGCATCTCGGCCAGTCGCCGTTCGTGGAGGTCATCCAGGCGTGGGCGTATGTCTTCGTGATCATGGGCATCTGGCTCACCATCACGCCGTGGAAATTGCGCGACCTGCTGGACTGGGCGACGGCGACGGAAGCGCGCACGCGGCTGTTGAGCGGCGTGCGGCTGGCGTTCGCGGCGTTCGTGCTGATTCTCGGCCTGACCGCGTTCCGCGCGATGTGACATGAACCTGGCCGATTTCCGCGAAGATTACCAGCGCGGCGCGCTCGGCCGTGCGGCGCTGGACGCGAATCCCATCGCGCAGTTTGAAGCGTGGTTCCGCGATGCGGCCGGCGAATCGTCGCAAACCCGCTGGCGGAAAATTGGCATCGCGCTTTTCAAATTGTGGAGCGCCGTCTGCAACCATCGTCCGCCGGACATCAACGCGATGACGCTCGCCACGGTGGATCAAGCCGGAAAACCCTCGACGCGCACGGTGCTGCTGAAATCCGTGGACGAACGCGGCTTCATTTTTTTCACGAACTACGGCAGCCGCAAGGGCCGTGAACTGGCGGCGAATCCCAACGCCGCGCTGACTTTTTTTTGGCCGGATTTGGAACGGCAGGTTTGCGTGGCCGGAACGGTTACGAAACTGCCGGTGGCGGAATCTGAAATGTATTTCAAAAGCCGTCCGCGCGGCAGCCGGCTGGCGGCGTGGGCGTCAGATCAAAGTGAAAGGGTGCCCAACCGGGCGACGCTCGAAGCGAAGTGGCGCGAACTGGAAAAGAAATTTCCCGCTGATGTTCCGCTGCCGCCGAACTGGGGCGGTTTTGTTTTGCAGCCGGAGCGCATCGAATTCTGGCAGGGCCGGCCCAGCCGCCTGCATGACCGGTTCAGTTACGCGCGAGCGGCGGATGGCGCGTGGAAGATTGAGCGGCTCTCGCCTTAAAACTCCGGTTCACGATCAGAATTTGTAAGCCACGCCGGCGACGATTTTCATGTCGTTTTTCAGGTGATCCGGCGCCGGGCGGTTCGCGTAGCTGTCATCCAGGCAAGTTTTCAGGCTGATGGTCTTGGTGATGGTGGTTTCAATGCCAACTTCAAAATTGATGACGTAGTTGTCCAGCTTGTCCACCTGCGGGAAAATTTCAAAATTCTGCCAGACGCGCGCGTGGTCGTTGAACTTGTGCTCGAAGCGTTCGGCCAGCCGCACGGTGGCGAAGGTCTGATACTGGCCGTCCAATTTCTGCGCCTCAAAGTTACCACCGATTTCCCCCGCCAGCGTGGTGTTGGTTTCCTTGAGAAAATAATAGCCGGCACCGGGGCCAACGGTCAGACGATAATCAACGTCGGCGATGAAATCGCGCAAGCCTTCCACCCGGCCGTAGGAGTAAAGCCGATCCGTGAAAAGGTGGTTCCATTGTCCAAACGCCTTGTAGTTGTTGGCGGTGTCGGTGGAATCTTGTTCCCCATAGGCGCCGCCGAGGCCGATCCGGTATTCATCGAATGGCGTTTTTTTTGGGTCAGAAAATCCGCCGAGACGAGGGTCGTATCCGTGTTGCCGCGCACCACGGTCAGGCCGGCGGAAACATTGCTCTCCCACGGATAACGAACCGGCACGACCAATTTCTTGGGCGCGGGCCGGGTTTTGGCGATAACCTCTGGTTTGGCCACAAAGTTCGTCACCGTAACCACGTTGGTCACGGTCACGGTCACAAAATTGGTCACCGTCACCGGGCTGGTTTGCGCCGATAGATTGAAGGCGAACGCCGATAAAATGCCGGCGGTCGTGATGGTTTTACTTAAGGGGACTTCCAAAAACCCGGTTTTTCGGGTTTTCGAGCTAGAGTCATCGCCAGTCATATTTGATAAGTTATATTTTTGTCGGTGCCAACGCGATAAGTTGACGTTGGCGCAGGTT
>Ga0075522_10001189_pt1 | contig 19755 bp, 24 predicted proteins | sample NGEPerA_FD_74796 | JGI IMG/M metagenome (GOLD analysis project Ga0075522, IMG submission 74796) | Arctic peat soil microbial communities from the Barrow Environmental Observatory site, Barrow, Alaska, USA - NGEE PermafrostL2-A | ecosystem: Environmental > Terrestrial > Soil > Wetlands > Peat ...
GGGCTTATGGTAGGCGGTGAGCGTCCCGTCCGCCGCAACCGACATCCCGATCCCGTCGCCGGCGCTGATGGACACCGCGACAGTGAGAATGTCGAGGTCGCGGGTGCCCGACGTGTAGCGACTGATGAGCAGGTTTCCGCTGAGGTCCGCGTGGACCGTGTAGCCGCTGACCAGGCCGCCGCCCTCACCGCTGACGCAGGCGTACAGCGCGGGCTGGGCGTTGCCGTACCCGGTCCCGAGGTTCACGATGGTGGCGAACACCTCGCAGTACGCGAAGAAGTCCGTCGCCCAGTAGGCGTCGGCGCCGTCGCCTTCCGCCGCGAGCTTGTCGCTTACGATGGCGAGGTTCGCGTCACCCACCCACAGCGGGACCGTCCAGTCACCGGCGTGGCTGAGTGGGTTCTCGTTGGCGCGGACGCCGCTATCCAAGATCGACGTGGTTGGAAAGCTCAAGGCGTTACCACGTAGCCGGGATGGCTGTCGCGGACCAGTTATCGCAGTCCACTTCGAGCGTGTTGTCGCCGATCAGAAGGGACTGCATCACGTCCGCCTCGTTCCACCAATTGCTATTGGCGTAGTCGATGAATCCGGAGTAGTCGTGCGAGACGCTCGAGTGCGTGAACGTCACCGTGCGCTGCCCGAAGTCCACGACGAGCGTGTCCCCGGACGCCAACGCCGCCGGCAGGTCAATCGTGAGTTTCGCGTTGATCTCCGTCGCCGTGAAGATGGCGGTCGCGGTGCCGAACCCCGAGCCGTACACCGTGAAGATCGGCTCGCTCGGCGCCGTCCCCGTCAGCGTCAGCGTGCCGGCTACCCCGTCGCCGATGGGAGTACCCACCGTCCCGATGGAGCACAGGAAGCCCGCGGGAGTGCACCACCATCTCCCGTCGCTCTGGCGGAACGAGAGTTGGAAGGCGCGTTGGTACGGCGAGGGGAGGCTGTTGCCAGACACCTGCGTGTCCGGGCAGGTGAACCCCACCGGGACGCCGTAGGCGGAGAACACGAGGCCTGAGGTATCGTACGTCGGGTCGTAGGCCACGTTGAGCAGCCACGCCGTCGGATCGACCAGGCCCGAGAGGCACGCGGCACGCAACGCCGCGACCTTGTTGCGCATCTCGCTCATCGTCTGCGCAGCCAGGATCCCCGAGTAGGTGATCGTGCGCCCACGGCCGAACCGCGGCAACGGGAGCTCGCCGGACTGGTAGACGAGCTTTACGCGCGGGTCGTCGAGGTCCGGGGCATCGTGGATCCCCTCGACGCCCGTCAGGCGCGTGTGCCACGCCTGCTCCGTCCACTGGCGCGTCCGACCTGTCGCCGGGTCCATCCAGTCGTTGAGGGCGAACGTCGAGAACGGTGAAGGCGGGGTGAGGGTGTGGATCCCCTCGACGCCGGGGCAGCCATCGGCAAGGGCGGGGCCGCTCATCGCACCCCACCGCCGAGGTTCGCGAAGTTCTTCTTTAGAACCCTCGCGAAGTGATTCGGGTCGCCAACCTGATCACCCTGATTCATCTGCACCGTGATGTGCTGCGTCGTGCCACCGGCGGCGGGCGGGTGCGGGAACTTGGTCGTGTCTAGCATGTGATTCCACTGGCCCTGCGCGAGATCGGCCTTCGTGCTCGCCAGGCCCGCGAGCGTCATCTGTATGCGCGCCCGCAGCGAGGCTGAGAGCGGCCCCTTGAGCTCCGCCTGCAAGCGCTTCACAAGGGACGCCTGCGCCTCATTATTCACGACGTGCGACGCGGTCGCCTTATCGTTCGCGTGCGCCGTCGCCTCGAGCGCCCCGAGGGCGGTGTTGATCTTTGTCAGCGCCCAAAAGACCGGCTTCAACGCCATAACGAACCCCTTGAGAATCGGACCGAAGCTGCTGAACAGCCCAGCGAGGTGTCCGACGACGCCGAGAACCTTGCCGATCCAACCGAGCCAGTCCTTCGTCTGCGACAGGCACTTGTCGATGAATTCCTTGATCTTCTTCGGGTGCTTCGCCACATCCTCGAACTTCTTGCCCAACTTCCCGAGCCCGGAAGTGAGCGCCGGCATCGCCGCGTTCGCAACCCCGACCAACACGCCACCCAGCCCGGCGAAGAAACCGATCAGAACAGGAACGAGCTTCGCGGCACCGTTGATGAGCTTCTTGAAATCGGCGATGGCCGTCTTCGACGTGAGGTCCTTCGCGAGCTGAACGAACCCCTTACCGATGGCCACGCCGAGCGTCTTCATCGGGCCGGACAGCGGCGCCAAACCCTTCGCGAGAATCCCCAAGGCCTTTCCGAGACCACCAATAGCGGCATTCACGGCCGGCCCGAACAGCGTGTTGAACGTGGCCCTCAGCTTCGAGAAGATCCCGAGGATGCCGTCGCTCGCCGCCATCTTCCGGGCATCCAGCGAGAGGTTGTGATTCGCGGTGCTCAGCGAGTTCGCGGCCGTCGCCGCCGACGACAACGCCGAAGCGTACGGCGCGTAAGCCCTCAGCCCGGACTGCGCGAACTGATTAGACGTGGTCTGCGCCTTGCTCAGCGTGTTCGTCGCATCAGCAACGCCAGCGATAGCGTCCCGGTGCGCCTGCTCCGCCTGCGTCACCGCCAGGACGAGCGTCCGGTACTGCAGCAGCATCGTCTTCCAAGCGTTCGGGTCGCCGCCCTGCTGCGTCTGCCCAAGATTCCCGCCGACCGACACATTCCCGGCGGCCTTGTCAAGCCCACCCGGTGACGTGCCCATACCCGCGAGGCCGCGCTTGAACTCAGCGAGCGCAAGCTGCGCCTGAGTGATCGCAAGCGCCGACGACTTCACGCCCAACTTCGCGTCCGCGACACCGTTCTCCGCATCACGCAACGCCAGGACCGCGGACTTCTCCGCCGCCAATGCCGCGATCCGCTGATTCGACTCGTTGTACTGCGCCTGCGCCAACGCGACGACCGCGGACTTCTGGGCGTTCGTAGCCGCCACGAGATTCTGCTGCGCGGTGTACGCGGCCTTGAACTTCAAGGCGATGGCGCCCAAGACGAGGGCGATAGGAGCGAGGGCAGCGAGGAACGCCACACCCAGCGCCACGACGCCAATGAGCGCCATGCCGAGTGACACGACGAGCGCCGCGAGAGCGCCGACAATGAGAAGCACAATCGGCCCGACCGCCGCCAGACTCAACCCCGCGGCCAGCATCCCGCCGAAGCCCTGCACAGCCTCCGGAAGCATCCCGACAATGGACTGCAAGCCGCTCGAGACGCCGTTGATGGCGCCCTTCATCAGCCCACCCAAGAGCGGAACATGGCCGACGACATCAGCGATGCCGCGGTCGACCTTTGTCAGCGCGTTCGTGACCCTTGAGAAGCCGCGCTCCCCATCACTGCCCGCCCGCTCGAAGTCAGAGGCGAGACCCGTGATACGGCCCCGCACAGCCTCAATCTGCGAAGAGACGGACCCGAGACGCTGAATGAGCGGCCCGGTGTCACCACCAGCGCTGGCCGTGTTCTGAAGCTGATTCTCGAGGCCGGCCTTGCGGGCCATGAGGCCCTGCAATTTCGCCTGCTCGCCGGCGACCCGAATCCGGATCGTCTCCTCACGGGGAATGGCCTTGAGCTCCGCGACAACCTCGGCGATGTCCGCCTTCGCTCGGGTCGCGTCCACCCGTATTTCCGCGGTCGCTCGCTTCTTGCCGAAAGCGTCGACTTCTGCGGCGGTGTCGTCGAGGACGGCTTTCGCGTCGTCAGCGTTTCCCGTCAGCCTCAGGAGGATATTACTCAACTAGACCGCCGTGCCTTCGCGTAGACCCCTGCCGAGCACCGCCGCGAAGCGCGCACGATTCCGGGCGTCCATGTGCAGGATCTCGTTCTGCGCCACAACCGGCCAGAACGAAACGTGCTCCGTCCACAGGAAGCGCAGGTGATCCCCGTGCGGAACCAGCACCCCCGGCAGCCCGAGAACGGACGCCTCGAAGGCGCGGTGGTACGCGGTGGCGTACTCCCAGCCGTCGTTATCGAGGAACATGGTGGACCCCCTCGGGTCGAAGAGCTACCGTTTGGCGGTGCTAGGGACTACCGTTTGTCGGGCGTGCGGTCGTCGTCGCCGAGGCCGCGCTTCTCGTAAACCATCAGCGAGAAGGCGCACCAGGCAACCGATGAGAGGTGATGCTGGCCGTCGGTCTGGTCGTGCGATTCGCCCGCCCACCACTTGAAGGCGTGCCCGACGAGCGCGCGGAAGATCCTGCCCCACCGCATCGGCTCGTTCAACCAGCCGTTGTCGGCGTACTTCGCCGCGCCGATTGTGTAGACGCGCGCGAGCTCCTCGAGCGCCTCCGGCGGGATCAGGTCGTAGCGGAGCTTCCCGTCGTCCTTCTTCTGGGAGTCGCCCGTCTCGGCGTTCCCGCCGTTCGCGTGCGCAAGCGACTGGTCGGCGCCGTGATAGCCGCGTGGCACGTCCTCCGGCGAATGGTCGCCGTCGTCGCCCCAGATGTAGGGCACCGCATCGGGCATCTGAATGCCTGAGCGGTGTAGGTCGCGCGGGTCCGGGGCGTCCACGACACCCGGAGGGATCGGGATAGACGGATGCTGTGGGTTCATGCTGCGACCTCCGTGTCTCGTCGATACTCGAAACAGCCGTTGCGGTAAGCCATGAACAGCAGGAGCGACTTGTCGCCCTTTGCGGCGTTGCAGGACCGACAGGCAGCCGTCAGGTTGCCGAGGTCCTTGGGCGCCCCGCCCTTCGACGTGGGCTCAATGTGGTCGATCTCGCCAGCGCGTCCGCCGCAGTACGCGCACGGGTCGTGGTAGAGCTGGTTCACGCACGGGTCGGTCGACGTGCCGGCCTGCCGGAAGCGCTCCGTGCGCCGGACACCCTTGGCGCGGTAGGTGCGCCCCGCTCGCCGCTCAATCGCCTTGACGTGTTCGAGGTTCCCCTCACGGCGCGTGCGCATGTACTCGCGTCGGCACTCCTTGCACGCTCCTGCGGTTCCCTTGTAGAAGCCGCCCGGTCCCTTCACCTCGTGGCACTTCGGACACCGCTTCACAGAACCGGAAGACCGGCCTGGGGGGTTATGTACTTCACGTCCGTGAGGCGCGACTTTGTTTCATCGAAGAGCAAGAGTAATTGGGTGGGCGGCTGCCCTCCGCCGAACTTCTTGAGCACCCACTCGTCTACGCCCTTGACGCTTCCGTTCATTACGATGCGCCCACCGTCGACCACGTTGGCTTGGTGGAAGTGCCCGAGAATGAACATGTCGATGTGGCGGCGATGCCCGGCTTGGATCGTGTTCGCGCGGCGCATGACGCCGCCCCACGGCACGCCGACCATGTTGGACATGATCCCATCGCCGTGGAAGATGTAACACAGGCGCCCGGCGATCTCGTGGAAGATCGCGTTACTGTCCGGCTGGCGCCAGGAGACGTGCGCCAGGTTGCGGGTGATCTCCTCCGCCAGCACCGTGCTGACGACATCCATGTTGTTGTCCACGTCCTTCGCCGCCGGCTTCTCCGTCAGGCGAGGGTGGTTGCCGGGGACGCTGACCACCCGGAGGTCGGGGACCATGCCCGCGAGCTTCGTCACGAAGCTCCCAAGCAGGTAACCCATCTTGATCCCCTGGATGGCGAGCGGGAACTGGTTGGTGACCTCAAGCTCGCGGTGGTTCGCACCCGAGTTGTTGTCGCCAAGGATGGCTAGGTCGAGCCCGGTGAGCGGCGGCATCCGACGGATGTGCGACGCGACGCCGCGCAGGATCTCCTCGTGGCGTGCGAGGCAGATGTCGAAGTCGTACTCGTTGAGCCCGTTCACCGCCGAGGGCTTGACCTGCTCGCCACCGTGCGCGTCCGACAGGAGGAGCAACGCACGATGGTGCGCCACGTCCGTCGGGTGTGCCTTTAGTGGCGGCACGTCCAACGCCGGAGGCGCGGTGACGTGCTCGAGCGCCCGCTCTATGGCGGTGATGTAGCGCTCGCGCCGCACCTCCGTCTTGCGCTCGCCGCTGACGGCGGCGCGCAGTTCGCGGTTCTCTTGCTCGAGGATCTCCTCGCGGGAGACCTGCGTGCCGAGGACCGGCTTCGCGGCCTTGATCTTCCTAGGCTTCGCGGCGACGCCTGCCTCGGTGAACCAGTGCGCCACCGTCGGACGCGGAATCCCAAGGGCGTTCGCGTAGGCGGTGACTGTGCCATGGATCTTGAGTTCCTGGCGCAACTCGTCGGTAGACGGACGGAGGTACTTGTTCTTACCGGCCATCAGCGTCACCCCACCATTTGTAGGCCGTCATGGGCACCTTCGGCTTCGGGTACAACTCGGCGATCTTGTCCGGGTCGCCGAAGGCGACGGCCATCGCCGTCGCGTGATCGCGGAGGACCGCTCCGCGCCCGGCCATCAAGAGGGAGATACGGGGGTAGGTGAGCCCTCGTTCTCCGTCGAGGTTGGGCTCGTCGGACCAGAACTCGTCGGCTGTGAATCCCCACTCTCCGCAGGCGATGACGGCGAGTCGCCCGAGACCATCTTCTGCAGAAGGTCCGCCCGGAGGTAGTTCACTCCCGCCGGCCCCAGCGCTTTTCCCACCATTCCGGGGAGATCGCTCAACTCGTTCACCTCGAGCGCGACGCGGATCGCGGCGCGGATCTCGGGGACCGTCGGGCATGTCTCCTCGTCCATGTACTCCTCGCGGGTGAGGCGCTTCGCGAGGTTGGGGATGAGGGCGGTGAGAAGGTCGTACGCACCCTCGCCGACGTAACTCAGGATCGCATCCGCCTCGATGCCTTCCCCGCGCTCGACGAGGGCGGTCATCACGTCCCCGAGACGGTTCTCGATGTATCGCCAGCGGGCAGGGTAAACGGGGACAGTTACGTCCCCGAGAGTCACCTCAGTGGGCATAGTGTTCTCCTTGGTGGTAAGACACGCGAGGCCCGCGCCGGGTTAGGGCGCGGGCCTCGGAAGGACGCCAACGGCGCCGGAGTGACTAGGTGAGAGTGCCGGCTGCCTCGACGAGATAGCCGCCGTACTCAGCGTTCTGGTTCTGCCCCGGCTCGATGTAGCACTTGAGCGTCACATCGCAGTGGAGCGGCTCGCCGATGGCCCACTGCAGCGGCACGTTCTCGGCGGTGATCGAGCAGCGGTTGAAGAACTTGACGAACATGCGCGGCCGGGTGCCCGAAGGCTCCGTGACCGTCCCCGCCAGCAGCGGCATGAATGACGCGATGGCGATGCGGTACTGCAGCAGGTCGGTGAACTGACCGAACGGCTGGAGCGCCTGCGCCGAGAAGTGCGAGCCGGCCACAATCGCCGTCTGTGCCGGGCCGTTCTCGAACAGGCCGAGAATGTCCGGCCGGGCGACCTCAATCGCCGGGATCTTGATGGTATGGTCGATCTCACCGGGGACCATCAAGAGAGCGGTGTACTGCTGCTGCACCTTCCACTCGTTGATCGTCAGGTTCCGGCTGTCCTCCGGCGGCGCCTGGGTGCCACCGAAGTCCACCCACGGCGAAGCGCCGGAGGCAGTGAAAGGGGCGTACGGCGACTCCATCGCGTAGATGGCCTGAATGCCCGCGGTCGGGACGGGCTGGTCCGTCAGCGCGCCGTTCCCGAGCTGTGAGAACAGCACTCGGGCCTGGCCGTTGACGAGCTTAGTCTTGTCGACCTCGAAGAATGTGGCGAGACTCATAGGTTAGGACTCCTGAGCGGTGGTTGTGGCGGCCGCCTGCTCAGCCGTTTGGACGGTCGCCACGGAGTCCGGGGCGGGTTCTGCGTTGTCGACCACCTCGAAGCGGAAGCCGAGCGGTTCAACGCTCTGCAGTCGCTCCCAGATGTACGGGTCGTCCACGAACGTCGGGACGCCAAGCTGGAAGGTGATGTCGTCAAGGTGCGCGGTGGCGCCCGGACGGGGCACAGCCGTGAGCGTGATCGTGGGCATGTGCCCTCCTTGGTGCTATGCTTGGACAATGCAAATGACTACTACAGCCGAGGAGTTCTTCGCCCACACGGCGCAAGTTGGCGACTGCTGGGAATGGCAGGACCACTGCCACCACTTCGGCCACGGTCGCCTATGGTGGGGGAAGTACAGGCGCCTCGCGCATCGCGTCGCGTGGGAACTGACGCATGGGCCGATCCCTGCCGGCCTCTGCGTGCTCCATCGCTGCGACAACCCGCCGTGCTGTAACCCCGAGCACCTATTCCTAGGCACGAGAGCCGACAACGTGGCCGATATGCACCGAAAGCGAAGGGCGATCCCAGCTAGCGGCGCTGCCAACGGAAACGCACGCCTCACCGAATCTGCCGTGCTCGCTATCTGTGCTCGCCTCGACGCCGGCGAGCGCCAGGTCGACATCGCCGCCGACTACGGGATTACACAGATGGCCGTGTCGGTCATCAACCGAGGGGATGGCTGGGCGCACGTCACTGGACGGCAGCCACGTGCTACCCGTCGAGCCCGTGCTCCCTCACCAGCGCCGTGAGCGCATCCTCGAGGTGTTGGGTGATGTCCTGCCGCGAGGCTTCTGCCGCACGCCCGACCGGATGCAGGGCGGGGATCTCGATGCCCTTGCGACCACCCGCCATACGGATCCGCTGACGCACCACGGCCCGTTGACGCAGCTCGGCCTTGACGCGATGCTCCCCGCCGCCGGCCGCAGGATCAATGTGGCCCCCAAATTCCCACACAGGCGCGGCGGGATGGTCCGAGACGACCGACGCGGAAGTAGTCGCCACGCGCGCGGCGTAGTAAGAATTAATCGGGCCGTAGCGAGCACCCGAGGAGTTCTTCCAAGTGTTCGCCCGGTAGCGCATCAGCGGCTTCGCGGCCACCGCAATCGTCTTCGCGCCATACTCGAGCGCGTCGCGGAGCGGACGGTCGAGATCATCCCCGAACGAGCGGAGGTCGCGGGAGAGTTCCGTCACGTCCACCGAGACGGTGAGCCGGAGAAGGCCGGGCACCCTAGTCCCCCTGGGTGCGAACGTGAACCTGCAGCAGTGCGTGCGCGAGGAATCCGCCGCCGCCCTGCACGTCCGCTATCGGCCCCGCCGCCTCAGAGGCGAGCGATACGCCCGAAGCGAAGCACACGCCACCCCATGAAGGGTCCGACTCGCACAGCGTCTCGACTTGGGCGACAAGGGTGGCGAGATCCTGCTCCGCGGTTTCCTGGCCGTCCACGTCGTTGCCGGTGAGCGTCTCGACCTCAAGGAGAAGCGGGACGATGAGGTCGCTCCGGCGCACCTGCGAGCCGGACTCGAACACGGGCGTCGACTGGTACGACGGGACCGACATCACGTAGATGCGGCGGTAGTCGTTCAGTGGCGGGTCCAGTACCGGCAGGCCGAGCTTCACGAGGTCCGCGTCGGCCGGGACGAGTGTCTTGAGCGCGGCGAGGACGCCGAACTTGACGGTCCAGCTCGAGATCCCCACCTAGCCCCCCAGGAAGCCGTCGACGCGGGCGTTGTAGCGCTCGATGAAGGTGTCCACCTCGGGGATCCCCGTGACGCTCGCCGCCATGCCGGGAGTGAGGAGCGCGATGCTTCCGCCTCCCTCTAGCTGCATCGACTGTGAGCGGCGCTCGAGCGGGCCGTTGATGGCCCGGTAGCGCGCGAGAATCAAGCAGATGCGCCGCACATCGGCCATCGGCTTGCCGTGCTCGTAGCCGATGGTCAGCTCGCCCCACAGGCCGCCGTACTGGTCGGTCGGATCCGGGTGGACGTGGATCGTCGAGGTGTGCGCGTCGAGCTGCACGTACTCGAGGTTCAGCGCGTGCGTGCCGACCGTGTTGTCCGTCGGGTCCACCCAGGCGCGGGTGATGGAGCGGATGACCGACACGAACGGCTTGCGGAGTGCGATCTGGTTGCGCGAGCGCCGGCCGAAGCCGGAGAGGCCGATTCCTGGTCGCTCGCTCGAGAGGAGCCACAACTCCGACTCGTAGCGGCCCGTGAACGCGCAGCCGCACTCACGCTCGAGGAAGTCCTCCGCATCCATGCGCGCCTGCTCGAGCTCCGCTGGCGTGGCGGCCGTGATCTGCTTGTCGTTGAACTGGCCCCAGTCGGAACTCGGGAAGAGGCGACTGTCGCACACGTCGATGGTGGACGTGACCGCAACCGGCTGGCCGGACACGTTGTAGCTCCATGTCACCGTGAGGAGGTCGCGAAGGGGTAGCTCGGCGGCCGTGAGCGCGAAGCTCGCCTCGATGGGCGCGGCCGTGGTGAGCGCCGCCGTGCCGGATGTGACGGTCACGCCCTCGGCGTTGACCACCGTGTAGGCGGGCGCGGCGTCGGGCGGCGCGTCGTCGTTGAGTCCGAATGTGTAGACCGCCTCGAACGGGAGGCCGCGCACCGCGCGCTGCGCCTGGAGTGAAGCTGTAGGTGTAGCAGTCACAGCCCCTCCTTACGCGGAACCGTTGCCGGTGTTTACTTGCAGGTTCTCGAAGATGCGCAGCCACACCCCGAATAGTGCGGCGTTCGGATTCTGTAATTGGCAGGTGAACAGGTGCGAGCCAGCGGCAGGCGAGAACGGGAACCCCATCACCGCCCAGCCGAGCGCCGACTCAGACGGAGTGTATGAAAACTCCGTTGTGCTATCGAAGACAAATTGCACGCCGATGTTGCCAGCGCCCGACGGGGCGTAGATAAATCCGAACTCGACCTGCATCGGAGCGCCTGAGCACTCAATGCGCTGCGCCCAGCCGGGAGGCGTCGTGAAGGACACCTGAGTGCCAGCCGTGGTCATCGCCGGCGCATAGAGCGCGCCCTTCGCCCACGGACGCCGGTCACGTCCCGTCGCGGCCGGAATGATCGACCCCGAGGCCGGCGTGCCCGCGACAAGCGTCCACACACTGCTCGCGAGATGCGCGATGCCGTCCCAGACCAGGAGTGAGCCGTTCGTGGACGCCGCTCCCACTTGGTCGGCCACCGCGAGCGCCGCGGTGGTACGGGATGTGCCGATAGTGATAGCCGTCGTGCATGTACCGCCCGGTGTCGTCGGGGGCACGAGATGCACCTGTACGTAGGCGTAGTCCGCCGTCGTGACGCCGCTCACCGTGGGCGTTGGGGCGGCCGGGACGACCGCGCGAAGTAGAAGGCCACCCGAAGTGCGAATCCATACCACGTCCGCAGTCGGCCAGTTCGTGAACGTCAGGACGCCCGTGCCGGAGTTGATGGTCGCGGTAATCGCGCCCGTGTTCACGTTCCCCAGGTAGCCGCCCTGAAGGGTGTCGTTGCCGGGGTTCCCCCAGTACGTGTTACCGCTAGCGTCGGTGAAAAGCTCGTCGCCGAGAGCGCTACCTGCGCCCCCCGACGGCTGCTCGAGGACAGCCACAGCCTCCCAGGTGCCCCCCACGTCCACGAGGGCGTACGGTCCACCCGTGGTGGGCGGAACCGCGGAGACGGCCTTACCGCCGAGAGTAAGGTTCCCGTCGATCTCCGTGTACCCAGGACCGCCACCCGAACCGGGGTACACCCACGCCGCACCGTCATACCACCCGAAGCCGAGGCTCGCGTCGACGTAGATCGTGCCGCGAACAGGCGATGAGGGCGGCGAGGCGAGTGGCTGTATGCGTTGGCTGTCGGCCACCGGCGTCCTTCCGTTGAGTGATGGCGCAGGCGTGACTCGAACACGCTCTTTCGGCATATGAGGCCGACGTGGTGACCCTTCCACTACCGCGCTACGGCCCGGCTAAGCGCCAGGGGCGCTCGCCGGGTGTACGGCTAGGCCGCGGGTACTTCCGAAGCCGACGAATCCGCCACGGGCGGAGCGTCGGCAGGAGTGGCCGGGGGTGGCACGCTCTCAGGCGTAGCAACCTCGGCAGCATTGGCCGGCGCGGGTACGGGCTCCGCGACCGGGGGCAAGCCCTCGGCCTCCGCAACCTCGACAGCGGGATCTTCCGCAGCCGGTTCTGGCGTCGCCGGGGAGGGCGGCGCGCTCACGGTCGCCGGAGGGGCGGCCGGTGGAGGTGTGCCCAGACGGACACGCTCGCGAGCGACGACAATGGCGTCCTCGCACTCCTTGATCGTCTGCTCGAGGGCGATCACCTCGTCCTCGGCGGCGCGAAGAAGGTCGGTGATGTCCGCATTTGGGAAGGTTTCGGGCATAGTGCCCCTTTCGGAAGAAGGTTGCGGGCGGGTGTGAGTCGCAGGTCACACCCGCCCGCGGGTCTACAGGACGGCGGAGAACACTAGGCCGCCCTGAAGTGGTCTAGCGGCTCGACGTGCCACCCTCGGCGATGATTCCGCCGACGATACGCTCCGGCCAGAGGGCCAGCGTGCCGTACGTGTGCAGGCCCTTCACGGCGTCCGAGAAGCGACCCTGCGGACGGAAGGCTTCCGTCTTCACGATCTGGTTCGCGAACGTGACCGCGGACGGGACACCCGCCACGACCTTGTAGTACGACTGGGACTGCCCATCCGCGTTCTTGTACGTGTTCGCCGAGGACGGCGTCGTGAACGTCCCGGTCGGGGTGTTCAGCGAAACCACCACGTTGAACCCGGCGACGCTGCCTGCAAACCCGTTTTTACCGGGCTGGGCAGCGAAACCGTCAGTCAGGACAGTGCCCTGACCGTAGCCCTCGTAGCCGGAGAAGCGGAGATCCTTTGAGAGCATCCCAGCGAAAAACGGCGGCACGATGACATAGCGGTCGACACGCGGAACGGCGACCCCGTCGAGCGCCACGCCCAGGTCGACGAGCCACTCGTAGGCAGCCTCGCCCACCGTCGGGTCGCTGAACGCGGCCGGCGAAATGGCAATCGGCGCCGCCGTGGAACCGAGAACCGCGGGGGACGTGAAGTTCGTGTCCGTCGCGGTCGTACCAGCGGCAGTGTTGACCACCCCTGCTACGTACTTGTCCGCCACGTCCGCCAGCTTGTAAGCAGCACGAACGAGAGCCTGCGGCATCAGCTTCGGCCGCGACTGAACCGTCTCGATGTCGTCGATGGCGAAGTCGAAGTAGTCGGCCTGGTCGAGATTGAGGGTCTTCTTGAAGTCCTGAAGCTGAGCGAGCGTCAGGTCAGCGTTCTTCGTGTACGGGCCAACGACCGGGTCATAGACCCCGACGATGTTGACGCTCGCACCTTCGTTCTGAACGTCACCCTCGTAGTCGCGGTTGCAAACCAGCGGGGAACCGTAGATCAGTTCCTTCTGAAGCTGGATGAGCGCACGGTCCGACCAGAGAGTCGCGAGTGCGTTGGAAAGAGCCACTAGGGGCCTCCTGTTTGGTTATTGGGGAGGCCCTGCGCGCCTCTAGCTACTGCCTGATCGCGACCGTTTCGGTTCGCGGTGCTGCGGCCGTCTCGTTCCCGGTCCAGCCCTCGAGGCTCTTCTTGTAACCCTCAGGGTCAGTCCGGCGCCAAACCATGAAATCCGTGTCGGACATGGCGTACATCTCCTCACCCGTCTTGACTCCCGAAGAACCGAGGGCCTTGTCGAGTTCGGCCTGTCCCGGCGGCAGCCCGCCCTGAAGCACCTTGTCGAGAGGGCTCTGGGGATGCTGCTGCTTCAACAGGTACGGCTTGTCTGTCGCGAGCTGCTTCAGCGCGCGCTTCGCGTCCGCCTCGTCCTCGATGCCATCCAGCTCGCCCCTCAGTGAGAGGGCTGCAATGGCGTCGTCAGCGTCGGCGAACTCGCCGGCGGCGCGGCGCACAACGTCACGCTTCGAGCGCACCTCGCGCTCTGCTGTGACCTGCGCCTGCTCCGTCTCGCGCTCGCTCCTGAGTTCGTCGACCTCGGCACGGAGTCGCTCCGTTTCCGACTTCTCGGCATCCTCGATCTTCTTGAAACGTGCCCGCAGGTCGCGAAGCTCACGCTCCGACTCCTGCCGGGCCTTGCGCTCCTTGCGAAGCGCCGATGTGGCAGCGGCGCCGGCCAGCTTCGGCTCGTCGTCCGTTTCCAGCTCGCCGTCCAACGTCTCGTCGGGTTCGTCGGGCATGGGTTCCCCTTTCGGGTCGATGTGACCGCGGCATCGCGCCGTAGCCCTTGAGACGCCGCATCACGCGGCGCTCGAAGATGTCCCCGCGGCCGTGGCCGCAAAACAAGCGCGCCAATCCGCGCCGCGGGGAAGGTGTTACACGCTGTTTATGGCCTTGATGGTGCGCGCCTCAGTCGTCGCTTCCTTCTCCGGCGACACCGGGGCACCACCACCGCCATCTGGCCCACTGCCGAGAGCGTCCTTGTCGGACAACAGATCATCCGACGCGCCACCGCGGGCACTAAGGCCAAGGGTGTCCCGCGCCTCGTCCACAGTGCGAATACCCGCGAGAACCTCGGCCACCATCTTGTCGCTGAGGATGAGCGGATCGCCGAACAGAACCTCGTTCAGATCCGTCTTTACGAAGAAGCGCTGATTAGCCCACACGGGCTCCGAGTCGACGACCTGCGCGTTGAAACGGTCGTCGCCGAGCTTCGCCCAGTTACCGACCGCCTTCCAAACCTGTGCCTCACCCTCCGGGGTCGCGGCCATCGTGCCGAACATCGCGTCGTAAGGCATGTCAAACACGGCGCACGTCTCGCGGAAGTCGATCTCGCGCGTCTGAAGCATCTGCGCTTCCTGGGCCGAATCGCCCGCCTGCTGCCAAGTCGCACCGCCGCCGAGAACGGCCACCCTGAAGGCGTTATCGACGCCCCCATAGTTCTCCTCGGCCTTCTTCTGCAAGCGGTCGACAATCGTCGGCTGCTGGCGGGTGTTCACTTCCTTGTCGAGCGACACAAAGCCACTCGGCCGCGCACCGTTCTTGAAATACGCGGCGGCATACCGCTGTGCGGCCTCGTCAATCTTGATAGTGACGCTGAGCTGCTCAAGCGGCGAGGTGCAGAACCACGCGCCCTGCGCGCCCGCCACCGTCGACCAGGACGTGAAAAGCGCCTCGGACGGCAGGAGCCACTCCCACTGCCCGGTCTGGGTGGTCGCCCACGCCATGAGCGGGTGCCCGAGCCGCGCCCAAGCCTGAAGGTAGCGCCAGTCAAGCGGAACGAACTCGGTAGTAGGCTCAGTCGGCCCGTTCCCGCGGTACTTCGCGAGCAACGACCCGCCGTTCACGAAAAGCGAGAGATACTGCCACTCCGCGAGCGCCATCGGCCCGTAACCCTCAAGCGGATGCCACAAAAGCTGGCACAGACCGTTACTCGGGTCGTCGATGTGCTCTGGAAGCGCCTTGCGCGTCCTCGACGCTGCCGTACCGACCGCCGGCATCGAGATCGTCCGGTCTCCGGGGGCATGCTGATACACCTTCCGCGGCAGGGCCGCAATACGACGCCGCATCTTCTCGATAACAGCCGCAATCGGCGCCTGAGACGCCCACCCGTCCGCGTACGACATCATCCGAACCTCGGAATCGTGCTCGGTGAGCTCAACACGGCCGCCGTTCGGCTGAACGAGAATCGTCGTGCCACCCACATAACCGCCGCCGGGCGCCGGCGGGGCGTACGTAACGGTCGGGGTGCCCTGGTTGAAGATCGGCCCGGCGTCAAGGAGCGCGGTGCCTGGGAGATTCGCCACAGAGGCTCCTTAGACGCCCCTGCACGGCGCGGAAGTAGGTTAGAAAAGGTCGATGTACTCGATGAACGGCTCGAGGCCCGGCTCGCGTCCGACGGCGCCCCACACGACGTTCACCGCCGCGACTGCAGCATCGATCTCACGCATCGGGCGCAGATGTGGGGCATGGCGGCTGGATACGGGCCGGTCGATCCGGTAGCGCTCCGGGTCGTTCTTCACCGGCACGATCAAGGTGTTCATCAGATGGCGCTTCAGGTCCGGGCCGCCCGTGTGCTTCAGTCTCCCGGCGCCCAATTCGTTGGCAAAGTAGTGCGGGGCGGTATTCATGTCGGCCGGCGTCACCGAGACGACCTCCGCGTTCGGGAACGCCTCCGCAAGTAGCCCCTGCATCGCCGCGCCCTGCATCGCGGCGTCATGCGCGATGACCGCGATGGGATTCCGCTCGTCGAGGTCGATGAGCGGCTGTAATGCCGCCATCGGCGAAAGGGCTCTACCGTCACGAGGAGGCGCAACGATGATCGCCTCGTCGAGCAGGAGGTAGCCGTCGGAGTACCAGGCCACGACGTACGCCGTTGCGTCGTCGATGAAACCCCAGTCGGCCCCGACGAGCACCGGCACGCCCGCGGGGATCCGCGAAACGTCGCTCGAGACGTTCGCGGCGTCCCAATCGGGCTCCTGCAGAAACCGCCGGTCGTAGTCACGAGTCGGGCGGTCGCAGACGACCGTCAGCCAGTGCTTCAACGACCAGCTCGGGAGCGAACGCTTCTCAGTGAGTGTCTTGAGCGTGATCCACGAGGCCGGATTCGCGAGCTTCACGAGCGCCAAGTCCTCGGGGTCGTCGTCCGGGTCCAGCGCCCAGCCCCAAGCGACGTGATGCGGTCCCTCGGCGCGCGTACAGCGCGGCCCGCGGCGCTCCACGGTGTGCGCGGTGGCGATGACGTTATCCCACAACTGCTCGTACTCGCTGTCCGGCTCCCCGGCGGTCGAAATCGTGATGATCTGCCCGTTGCGCTTGCCGATCTTCCCCGCGAGCGTCCGAAACAGCCCAAGGCCAGGCAGAGCGTGCATCTCGTCGAGCACGACGAGAGTATTGATGCCGCCGTGGGCCGTCAGCGCGTCCGCGGGGATGACGCGGAGCCCCGCGCCACCCTTCATGCCGAGGATGCGGATTTCGTTCGTGCCATCCCGAATATCCAGTCGACCCTCAAGCGGCGCGCAATCCTGAACCATCTTGACCGCCTGGTTGAACAGGACTTTGGCCTGGTCCTTGTTACGAGCGCCGACAGCAACACGCGGGTCCGGCGTCGACAAGAGGTGGATCAGGGTGACGGCCGCGAGGAGCGTCGTCTTGCCGTTCTCCTCCGGGACACGGACGTGCAACTCGCGCACGCCGCTAAGAAGGTCCGCGATGATCTCTAGTTGGAAGTCCTCCAACTCCAGCGGGAGCCCGTTGTCGAGCGTGATTAGCTCGCGGCACGCCGAGGCGTACTCGTCAACGGTGAGCGGCCCTACGTTGACGGACTTGCGCGAGCTGGTCGAGGCGGGCGACAATCGGATGCTCCTTCATCGGTGCGGCGGGCACGTTCGCCATGAGCGCCTTCTGCGCCTTCGGCGTGATGCCGAGCAGGTCGGCGAGCGTCTGCGCCTGCTTCGCCTGAGCGAGCCCTGACGCGAAGCCGGGGTGCATGTGCGCAAGGCCGGACTCACGGTCGAAGTCCACCGCGTCGGCCTCGGCCAGTACCCGGTGCTCCTCGGCGAGTCGGAGCGCGTGGAGGTACTGGACCGCGAACGGCCACAGCGCCGGCTTCCACGTCCCGACCGACTTCATCTCGGCGACGAGAGCACGCCACACGGCGGTCCACGTTGCGTCGCAGCCCTTCGGCGGGCGTTCTATCGTCGGCACGGCCATGCGGCCTCCTACGTTCGTCCAAAGCTCTTGCAAGTCACTACCGAAACTGCCACCATCACGCGCGTGATGCCCCCCGAGACCCCTCCGAGACCGCCTGCAGGCCGCCCCGGCACGGGCGCGCCTGTGTATGAGAGCGAATCCCGACCCCAGAAGTCGGATATGACTTTTTTCCACACGGGACGCGGGGAGTGGAGACTCGGTGGCACGCAGGGGATTGACCGCGCCGACTGGCGGACGGTGCTGCTCGCCTCCCCCTGTGCCTACTGCGGTGCGCCTAGCACCCAGGTAGACCACATCGACCCCTCGTCGGCCGGCGGGATTGATGATGCCTCGAATATGGTGGGTGCGTGCGGCTCGTGCAACGCCTCGAAGTGCGCTACGCCGCTACTTGAGTTCATGCTTGGCCGTGCCGTGGCTGCTGCCGCCTCACGTGCGTGGCACGCAGCACGGGTCGCAGCGGACCCTGCGTTGCATCGCGAGATGGTTGAAGCCGGCGTCCGTATCCATGCGCGTGCAGAAGAGATACGTGCGCTAGTAGCAGCCGGCGTGCCTATCGTTGAAGCAAGGCGGCGTGTGCTGCCTGCCGCGATGCTTGCGGCTATCGCCCAGCGCTAGTTACGTGGGCTTGTAGGGCTGTGCGCTCACCCTCACGACGAGCCGTCCGGCGTCCCACACGACCGGCCGTGCGGCTACCCATGATGTCCCCAGCCGGCACCAGCCGGAGATCAGTCCTGTCCGCCGCACGCCCAGCCTGATACAGCGGGTAGTCGTCACCGTCTGCACCGGGATGCGTTGAGGCGAACTGTGTGGCCGTGAGACGCCGGCCTGTCTTCTGGTCAGCCAATCCCTGCCGGTACGCAGCGTTGTCCTGTGCGAGCGCCATCAGCTAATGGCCGAAGCTACGTGCGTTCGTCGCGAACTGGGCCATCCTGCGTATCGCCATGCTCGAGGAATGCCGAGCCCTCGCTAGCTTGCCTGCCGGTATCGGTGCGCCCAGTGGCACACCCAAAGCGTCATGCAACCGTCCTGCGTGAGACTTCGCGATATGGATGCTGGACTTGGCCATCTAGTACACCCGTCGATCCTTGCTTAGTTCGCTTGACTTGCCCGGTCCGGTGAGCGATAACTACCGTACGCAGTCGCAACCACCGGACAGGAGAACACCATGACCAGCCTTCAACTCGCAGACACCGCCAAATACGGAGCCATCCACTTCACCGCCTCCGACGCCACAGAGCACCGTGCAGCCCTCGAAGCCGCCTCCAAGCAGACCTCGCAGTACGAGCTCCAACAGGCCGCCCGCGAGCGCCACAGCGCAATGCTCGCGCAGATCAACGCAGCATTCAGCGCGTAACATCCACACCATGCCAGTCACGGACACGCAACTCCGCAAGGCCGCCCAGGCAGTCGAAGACGCCTACAGCGAGCGCAACCGCCTCATCGCCGGTGCGCTCGCCCAAGGCTGGACACAACGCGCCGTAGCCGAAGCAGTCGGGCTCAGCAAAGGCCGTCTAGGCCAGCTCGCGCAAGAGCTCGGCCGCACAGAACGCCACTGGGTGCCTAACGACGCTGCAACATCCGTCAGAAGTGACGGGTAACGCAGCATCAGGGCACGGCGTTATAGCCATCCCGTCGACACCGTCTCGTTCTGGTAATCGTGATGGTGCTTCACGAAGGGTTCGTGCTCACAAGCCCGGAAACCCCTTCGCTGCAAGGCACTAGCGAGCAGTGAGTCGCAGCGGCGCCAGTGGCGCGGATTGCGAAGCGAGTTGGACGGGCCGGGCAGCATCGCCTCGAGCACACCGGCGTTCGTCTTCAAGAACTCCGCCCGGAAGCGCGTACACCCCAAAGCGACACGGAGAACCGGCACCGGGTAGCTCTTGTACGGCCGGCCCAGGTAGGGTGCGGTGCACCAGGGCTCCGGACACGCCTCGAACTGTTGCAGCGTGTCGCTGCCAATTTCGATGTCGTGCTCAACGAGACAGAACGTCTCGCCGGTGTCCCAGAGCTCGCACAACAGCCGGTGATAGGCGTTATCGTCGCTCGACACGTCCGCCAGCTCGTAGTTGAAGCCGGAGCACTCGAGCGCATGAATGGTGCGCGCGTCGGTGCTCCCCACCTCCGGGACGACGACGCGCATCTAGTCGTCGAAGCGTGCTAGATCGTCGCGGACATGCTCGATGAGTCCGCGCGTGATCGCCGCCCGAGTCGTCGTACTGAAGTAGTGCACCGCGAACGACACCGGCTCACCGTCCTCGCGCTCTGCAATCTCAAGTAACAGCATGGCGTCGAGAATGAGATGCTCACCCTCGAGCGCCTCGATAGCATCGAGCGCCATGAAGCCGAGATCGGCTACCTTCTGCCGCTGGCCGGCGTTGAAGTCAGGCACGACTTCGCTCATGGGCGCCTTTCCAGCCGGAGTACAAC
>Ga0075522_10001190_pt1 | contig 19749 bp, 21 predicted proteins | sample NGEPerA_FD_74796 | JGI IMG/M metagenome (GOLD analysis project Ga0075522, IMG submission 74796) | Arctic peat soil microbial communities from the Barrow Environmental Observatory site, Barrow, Alaska, USA - NGEE PermafrostL2-A | ecosystem: Environmental > Terrestrial > Soil > Wetlands > Peat ...
GAAGAATGCCGACCGTGCCGCGTTGAAGAAAATCCTGCGCGAACTCGCCGACGAAGGCAAAATCGAGAGGCGCGGCAAGAAGATCAGCGAACCCGCGGCGCTGCCGGCGACCTTGATGGTGGACATCTCGGGGCGCGACCGCGACGGCGAACTGATCGCGACTCCAGCCGAATGGGATGAGGTGGAGAGCGGCGAGCCGCCGAAGATCCGCATTCATGTTCCCCGCCGGCCGCAACCGGGGACAGTGGCTGGCGTCGGCGACCGCGCGCTGCTGCGGATCGAGAAGCTCGAGGACAGCGAAGGCGCGGTCTATCGCGGCCGCGTCATCAAGGTCATCGATCACGCCAGGACCCGCGTGCTTGGCATCTTCCGCGCCCTCCCCGAAGGCGGCGGAAGATTGGTCCCGGTCGACAAGAAGCAGGCCGGCCGCGAACTGAACATCGCCAAGGCCGACACCGGTGGCGCCGTAGATGGAGATCTCGTCGGCGTCGATCTCGTGCGTTCGCGCGGCTTTGGGCTTGCCTCCGGCAAGGTTAGGGAGCGGCTGGGATCGCTCGCGACCGAAAAAGCCGTCAGCCTGATCGCGATCCATGCCCACGAGATTCCGCAAGCCTTTTCGCCGGCCGCGCTACGCGAGGCCGAGGAGGCAAAGCCTGCGATGCTGAAGGGACGCGAGGACTGGCGCGACGTGCCACTGGTCACGATCGATCCGCCCGACGCCAAGGACCATGACGACGCGGTGCATGCGCAAGCAGACCCCGATCCGAACAACAGAGGCGGATACATCGTTGACGTCGCCATCGCTGACGTCGCCTTCTACGTGCGGCCCGGTTCGGCGCTCGACAGCGACGCCCTGACCCGCGGCAATTCGGTGTATTTTCCCGATCGTGTGGTGCCGATGCTGCCCGAGCGCATCTCCAACGACCTCTGTTCGCTGGTGCCGGGGCAACCGCGCGGCGCGCTCACGGTGCGGATGGTGATCGGCAGCGACGGCCGCAAGCGCTCGCACAGCTTTCATCGCGTGCTGATGCGCTCCGCCGCAAAACTGAACTACGCGCAGGCGCAGGCCGCGATCGACGGCCGGCCCGATGACACCACCGGTCCCCTGCTCGACCCGATTATCAAGCCGCTCTATGCCGCCTATGCTGTGGTCAAGAGCGCGCGCGACGAGCGCGATCCGCTCGATCTCGACATTCCCGAGCGCAAGATCCTGCTGAAACCCGACGGCACGGTGGATCGCGTCATCGTGCCGGAACGGCTCGATGCGCACAGGCTGATCGAGGAGTTCATGATCCTCGCCAATGTCGCGGCCGCCGAAATGCTTGAAAAGAAGGCACTGCCGCTTATTTACCGGGTGCACGATGAACCGACGCTGGAGAAGGTTCACGCCTTGCAGGAATTCCTGAAAACGCTCGACATGCCGTTTGCAAAAAGCGGCGCGCTGCGGCCGGCGCTGTTCAATCGGGTGCTGGCGCAGGTCAAGGGCCATGATTCCGAGACGCTGGTGAACGAAGTGGTGCTGCGCAGCCAGGCCCAGGCCGAATATTCAGCCGAGAATTACGGCCATTTCGGCCTGAACCTTCGGCGCTACGCGCATTTCACCTCGCCGATCCGCCGCTACGCCGACCTCGTCGTGCATCGCGCGCTGATCCGCGGCATTGGGCTTGGCGAAGGCGCACTGCCGCAGACCGAGACGGTGGAAACGCTGGGCGAGATCGCCGCGCAGATATCGCTGACCGAGCGCCGCGCCATGAAGGCCGAACGCGAGACCGCCGACCGCCTGATCGCGCATTTCCTGGCCGATCGCATCGGCGCCACCTTCCAGGGCCGCATCTCCGGCGTCACCCGCGCAGGCCTGTTCGTCAAGCTCGCCGACACCGGCGCCGACGGACTGATCCCGATCCGCACGCTCGGCACGGAATATTTCAATTACGACGAGACGCGCCACGCGCTGGTCGGCACGCGCAGCGGTGCCATGCACCGGCTGGGGGACATCGTCGACGTCCGTCTGGTAGAAGCTGCACCCGTGGCCGGCGCGCTGCGGTTCGAGCTATTGTCGGAGGGCGGCGGGCCTTCCCGCGGACGCAAGCGCCAGCAAATTGCCAAGCCGCAGGCGAAGGCCCATCCTGGCAGGAGCCCCCGCAAGAAGGACCGCAGGCCCGGCAAAGCCAAGCCGGGCAAGTCGAAGAAAGGCAAATCATGGACTCCATGAGCGCGCGGCCGATCGTCTGGACCCGGGAGACGGGCGCCATTGAGAAGCGCGATGTCTGGACCGCGTTGAAGCGCGGCTTTCGCGGCCGCTGCCCACGCTGCGGCGAGGGAAAGCTGTTCCGTGCCTTCCTCAAGGTCGACAATAATTGCAGGGTATGTGGCCTCGATTTCACGCCGCACCGCGCCGACGATCTGCCGGCCTATCTCGTCATCATCATCGTCGGCCATCTCGTGGTGCCGCTGGCGCTGCTGATCGAAACCAATTATTCGCCCCCGGTGGGGCTGCAACTGGCGGTCTATCTGCCGCTGACGCTGATTTTATCGCTGGTGTTGCTGCAACCGGTGAAGGGTGCGGTGGTCGGCGTGCAATGGGCGCTGCGCATGCACGGCTTTGATGAGAATGCGACCGATGATATGCCACCGGTCTGACTGAACAAGCACAAGAACAAGTGGGGATGGAATGACTGAAGCCGCTGACGCCTCGACCGAAGCAAAGAAGGAAGAAAAAGAGGCCGATCATCATCCCTATCGCCGCCCGGTCGACGCCGCCACGCTGATCCTGGTCGACCGCAGCTCGGCCACCCCAAAAGTCCTGGTCGGCAAGCGCCACGACAAGGTGGTGTTCATGCCCGGCAAATTCGTCTTTCCCGGCGGCCGGGTCGATAAGACCGACAACCGCGTCCCCGTGGCGGCACCGATTCCAAAAGCGCTCGAGAAGAACCTGCTGAAAGGCAGTCCGAAGATTTCAGCCTCGCGCGCGAAATCGCTTGCCGTTGCCGCGATTCGCGAGGCCTGCGAGGAAACCGGCCTCTGTTTGGGGCGCAAGAGCAAGGGGTCCGCGCCTAGACTCGAAGGCGCATGGAAACCTTTCACGGAAGCCGGCCTGCTGCCCGATCCATCCGGGCTGTTCCTGATTGCGCGCGCGATCACCCCACCCGGCCGCGTGCGGCGCTTCGATACGCGCTTCTTCACGGCCGACGCCTCGACCATCGCCCATCGCGTCGAGGACGTGATCCATGCTGATGCCGAACTGGTGGAACTGGTCTGGGTCGAGATCGGCTCGAAGCCGCTCGCTGACTTGCATCCGATGACGAAAAACGTGCTGAACGAACTGGAAAAGCGTCTCGCTACCGGACCGCTCAAGCACGACGCCCCAGTGCCGTTCTTCCATTTCTACGGCGGCAAGATGCAGAAGGACGTCCTGGGGGCGTAGCCTTTCGTTGTCATTCCGGGGCACGCAAAGCGCGAACCCAAGATGGGCAGTCGCACATCGGGGAATCTGGCGAAACAACTTCTGGATTCCGGGTTCGCGCCGAAGGAGCGCGCCCCGGAATGACAGTGTAGGAACGAAGCCATGGCCAAGCGTCAACTCCGCCTCGGCGCCTTCATGCGGCCGGTCAGCATTCACACCGGCGCGTGGCGCTATCCCGGCGCCTGGCCGGACGCCAACTTCAATTTTGCCCACATCAGGCAGCTGATCCGGAAGCTGGAAGCCGGAAAATTCGACGCCTTCTTCATGGCCGATCATCTGGCCGTGCTCAACATGCCGGTCAATGCACTCAAGCGCAGCCACACCGTGACCTCCTTCGAGCCGTTCACGCTGTTGTCGGCGCTGGCTGGCGCGACCGATCATATCGGGCTGATCGCAACCGGTTCGACCACGTTCGACGCGCCCTATCACGTCGCCCGCCGCTTCGCCTCGCTGGACCACATCAGCGGCGGTCGCGCGGGCTGGAACATCGTCACCACGTCGAACCCGGACGCGGCGCTGAATTTCGGCATGGATGATCACATGGAGCATGCCGAGCGCTACAAACGCGCGCGCGAGTTCTATGACGTCGTCACCGGTCTGTGGGATTCCTTTGCCGACGACGCCTTTGTCAGGGACGTCGACGCGGGGCTCTATTTCGATCCTGCGAAAATGCATGTGCTCGACCACAAGGGCAAATATCTCAGGGTGCGCGGACCGCTCAACATCGCCCGCCCGGTACAGGGCTGGCCTGTCATCGTGCAGGCCGGCGCGTCCGATGATGGAAGGCAGCTTGCGGCCGAGACGGCGGAGGCCGTGTTCACCGGCGGTGGCCCGCTTGCCGACGGGCAAAAGCTCTATGCCGATATCAAGGGCCGCATGGAGAAAGTCGGCCGCAATCCCGAGCATCTGAAGATCCTGCCGGGCGCCTTCGTCGTGGTCGGCGACAGCGTCGAGGAGGCGAAAGAGAAACGCGCGCTGCTCGACAGCCGCGTGCACTACGACAGCGCGATTGCCTCGCTCTCGGTGCAATTGGGCACAGATGCCTCCGGCTTCGATCCCGATGGCGAGTTGCCGCCGATCCCGGAAACCAACGCCAGCAAGAGCGGCCGCCAGCGGCTGGTCGACGCCGCCGCGCGCGGCAAGCTCACGGTGCGCGAACTCGCTCAGCGCGTCGGCGGCTATGGCGGATTGTCGTTCGTCGGCACGGCCGCAACGATTGCCGACCAGATGGAGGAATGGCTGACCAGCCGCGGCTGCGACGGCTTTAATATCATGTTCCCGTTTCTGCCCGCGGGCCTCGATGATTTCGTCGACAAGGTGGTGCCGGAATTGCAGAGGCGCGAAATCTTCCGAAGGGAATACGAGGGCAAGACGCTCCGCGAAAACCTGGGCTTGCCGCGGCCGAAGAATCGCTTCTTCGAAGGCGGCGCCTAAGTCGGGCGATGCGCCCGCAGGAAGGAATGGATCTGGCGGATCGCCAGCGGGATCCGCTCCTTGGGCTCCTTCCAGGGGAACATACTGACCTCCGCTTTTGGCGCCAGCATCGCGGCCTCCATGGCGACCGCATAGGGATGCGCCGGGATATCGTCGGGCAGGATCAAGACCGAGGTCTGGCAATTGCGGACGAAATCGCGCGTCACCGTGAAGACGAAATCGGGATCGGTGCGATACATCCGGGTCAGGAACTTGTCGACCATCTCCATCGTGACCTCGGGCCGCCGCGCCACCAGGTCCGGCCCCCAGCCCTTGATATTGTTTTCGTAGAAGAGATCGCGCATCTCCGGACGCGATCCGCTCGGCTGCGCCAGCACCGCGGCGACGACGCGATCGGGCGCGCGCTTCAACAGGTTCCAGATCATCGGGCCGCCGATGCAGAAGCCGTGCACCAGGAATTTGTCGATGCCGAGATGGTCCATCAGGCCGAGATGGTCGTCGGTGTAGGAATCCCAGGGGCGGTCGGCTTCCAGCGGTCCGCTCGACCCGCCACCCTTGGCGTTGCGCAGGTCGGAGGCGATGCAACGGTATTCGCCTTTGAACTCCTGCATCGGGTTGAAGGGTGAACTGGGACCGGAGAGACCCGCGATCGTCGAGTTCAGCCCGCCGCCGGGAATGACCAGCACGGGATAGCCGGAACCAGCTTCCTCGAAATGGATGCGGACGTTGCCTTTTTCATAGATGCCCATGGCCTCTCCTCCCTGCCCGGTCTGGGCAAACAGCCGCGTACCCGCGGACGCCGCCGCAGTTGCCGCGACCCCCGTCGCCAATATGCTGCGCCTGATCGGATCCATCATCGATGGCGTTTCCTCACGTCCTCGGCACGAAACCTTCGTTGAGGCGCCAAGTGCTTGCGCAATTTGCTAGCATAGGTTCTGCCGGTGCTGAAGCGACGCCCGAAAACGGGGTTCTTGAGGCTGAATACGCCCGGATTCAGGCGGTTATTTACCCGTAAAACCTTGACTTTGGGCGGATCGAAGCTAGGTTGCCCGGCAAATGCAGGCCGATTGGCCGGCTCCAGATTTCCCTTAGGTTTTCAGATTTATTGAGGTCCTGAACATGGCCAAAGCGGTCACCATCAAGGTCAAGCTCGTCTCCTCGGCGGACACCGGCTTCTACTACGTCGCCAAGAAGAATTCGCGCACCATGACCGACAAGCTGGTCAAGAAGAAGTATGACCCGGTCGCGCGCAAGCACGTCGAATTCCGCGAGTCCAAGATCAAGTAAAATCGCGGGACGTTACTGACTTGAACGGGGCCTTCGTGGCCCCGTTTTGTTGAGCCATAGCGTTTTCGAGCGAAGTGGAAACCGGTTCGCGTGAAGAAAACGCGTCAGAAAAGCGTCTAGGCTGTCCGCAGCAGCGGCGGCTGCGATGGCCGGATCAGCGCAAAGGCGACCTGGATGATGCCGCCGGCAAGGCCGAGGGCGACGCCGATCCGCCACGCCATGGTGTAGGAGCCGAGCGTGTCGTAGATCAGCCCTCCGCCGTAGGCGCCGAGGAAGCTGCCGAGTTGGTGGCTCATGAAGGCGAGCCCCTGGATCATCGCCTGCCATCGCAGCCCGAACATCTCGGCCACCGCGCCTGCGACCAGCGGCCCCACCCCCATCCACAAGAAGCCCATGATCGCGCCGAACAGCAGCGTCGAGGCAGGCGAGGCCGGGAGCATGAAGTACCAGGCGAGCGCGATCGACCGGAAAATGTAAATCGCCCCCAACAGCGCGAGCTTGTTCCAGCGCTGGCCGGCCCAGCCGAAGAACAGGCTGCCAAGCACATTGAAGCCGCCGATCATGCCAAGCGTCTGCGCGCTCAGCATCGGGTCGAGCCCGCAGATCGCCAGATAAGACGGCAGATGCGTGGTGAGAAACACAAGCTGCATGCCGCAGACGAGATAGGCGCAGGTCATCACCACGAACGAGGCGTTGCCGAACGCGGTCCTGACCGCGGTCGCGGCAGTGGCGTCGCCGATGTCATCGGCGGATGGCTTTGGCAGCGGGATGGTGTCGACCTTGCCTGCGAACCAGGCTGCCGGAATCATCGCCAGCGACAGCACCACGAAGCCGGCCAATCCGACGCGCCAGCCAAATCCTTCATTGAGCATTTGCCCGATCGGCGCCGACACCAACGCGCCGAGCGAGCCGGCGGCGGAGACGATGCCCATGACCGTGCTGCGCACCGTTTCCGGTACCGCGCGGGCTGCCACCGACATCGCGATCGCAGCCGCCGTGCAGGCCAGCGACGTTCCGATCAGCACACCGCCGCCGATCATGACGCTGACGAGACCCTGCGCGCTCGCCATCAAAAGGAGGCCTAGGATATAGAGCAGCGAACCGACCACCATGATTGAGCGAAAACCGTAACGCACCGTCATCGCGCCGGCGAGCGGCTGCAGGAATCCCCAGGCGAGGTTCTGGACCGCGATCGCCAGCGTGAAATCGGATACCGATATATGGATGTCGCGCGTCAGCGGCTGCAGGAAGATGCCGAGACTCTGCCGGAAGCCCATGCTCAGGGTCAGCATCAGGGACGCGCCGATCAGGATCGGCAGCGTGGGCCGTAGTGTTCTCAGCAGGGACATTTATTTCAGTCTCCCGTTCGCGCCGAATCCCGGCTGTTCTTGATTACACAGACCTGTGTAAATAGGCTATAGACGGCATAGACTGTCAAGCCGCAAGCAACCCGGTTTACGCATGGCTTCCCTCCAGCCAAAACCCGACATGAAGGAGCGGATACTTCAAACCGCCGATCGGCTATTTTACCTGCAGGGCATCCGCGCCGTCGGCGTCGACACGATCGCGGCCGAAATCGGCATCAGCAAACGCACGCTCTACAACCATTTTCCCTCGAAAGACCTGTTGATCGCGGCCTATCTGAAGCGCCGCTTCGTCGAGCCGCGGCCTTCCGACAAGTCGCCCGCCGAACAGATCCTGGCGACCTTCGATTCGCTGCAGCGGCGATTCGCGGCCAAGGACTTTCGCGGCTGTCCGTTCGTGAACGCCGTCGCCGAGCTTGGCGCCGACGATCGCGCGGTCAAGAAGATCGCGGTCGCCTTCAAGGAAAGCCGCAGGCTCTGGTTCCGCGATCTCCTGCTGCAGCTCGGCGTCACCAACCCCGAAGGCCTTGCCACCCAGCTCACGCTGTTGGTCGACGGCTCCATCGCGCAGGATCTGGTGCGTGACGACCCGTCGATGGCGGTTGCCGCGAAGGAAGCCGCCCGGGTGCTGCTGGCAAATGCCGGGGTTGAGATAGGCGATCCGGCGTCCCCGCAGACAGCCCGGCATCGGAGACGTTCGGGCTGAACGTCGGCGCGAGAAGCTGGGGCGACTACGCCGCCTGCGCCACCACGCGGTTGCGGCCGTCATGCTTGGCGCGGTAGAGCGCGGTATCGGCACGCTTGAGCAGGTCGGCGACCGCCTCACCCTTCTGTTCCAGCGTCGACAATCCGATCGAGATCGTGACTTCGATGCGCTTCGTGCCCTTGTTGACCGCGAACGGCTCGCTGGCGATCGAGCGCCGCAGCCGTTCCGCCACCATGCCCGCGACATGCAGATCGGTCTCCGGCATCACGATGACGAATTCCTCACCGCCGTAGCGGCAAGCGAGATCGATGCCGCGGATCGACTTGCGCACCCGCACGGCGAATTCGCGCAGCACATCGTCGCCGGCGTCGTGGCCGTAATTGTCGTTGATGGCCTTGAAGAAGTCGATGTCGAGCATCATCAGCGCCAGCGGCTTGCCGCGGGTCGAGGCCTGTTCGGCGAGCGTGCCGAGATGGCTTTCCATGTAGCGGCGGTTATGCAGGCCGGTGAGCGCGTCGGTGATCGCCATCTCGATCGAGTTCTGCACGTTGTCGCGCAGATGATCGGTGTAGCGGCGCTTGCGGATCTGGGTGCGGACGCGCGCCAGCAGTTCGTTCTTGTCGACGGGACGCAGCAAATAGTCGTTGACGCCGATCTCGAGCCCGCGCAGCAGGCGGGTGTTGTTGTCGGCGTCGGCGATCGCAAGGATCGGCACCTGGCGGGTGCGCTCCAGCGAGCGCGCCTGGCTGCACAGCCGCAGGCCGTCGAAATTGTCGAGCCCGAGCGAGACGATCAGGAGATCGTAATTGCCCTCGGCCGCATGAAACACCGCTTCCGCCGGATTGGTTTCGACCTCGACGGTATGCTCGACGGAGAGCACCGGCGCCAGCCGCTCATAGGAGGACGGCCGGTCGTCGACCAGCAGGATACGTCCGCCCTTGCCGGTATCGGCGACCGCGCTGCGCTCCGGCGCCTGCACCCCGATCTCGAGCGAGGTAATGGCGCGCATGCGGAGTTCGTCGGTCATCATCTTCAGCCGCGTCAGCGAACGCACCCGTGCGATCAACACGATGTCGGACACCGGTTTGGTCAGGAAATCGTCGGCGCCGGCCTCGAGCCCCCGCACACGATCGGCAGGGCTGTCGAGCGCGGTGATCATCACCACCGGGATGAAATGGGTTACCGGATTGGATTTCAGCCGGCGGCAAACCTCGAAACCGTCCATGTCAGGCATCATGACGTCGAGCAGGATGATGTCGCATTCGGCGCGCGCGCAGATCGCCAGCGCCTCCGTGCCGTTGGAGGCCGTCAGCACGTCGAAATATTCGGCCGATAGCCGGGCTTCCAGCAATTTGACATTGGCGGGGACGTCGTCGACGACCAGAATACGCGCGGACATCGAAATTCCCCCTACCCGATAAACCGTCGAACCGTTTCAATGAATTTGCCGACCGAGATCGGCTTCGACAGATACGCCTCGCAGCCGCCTTCGCGGATGCGTTCCTCGTCGCCCTTCATGGCAAAGGCCGTCACCGCGACCACGGGGATCGCGCGCAGCTCCGGATCGTCCTTGATCCAGCGCGTTACATCGAGGCCGGACACCTGCGGCAACTGGATGTCCATCAGGATCAGATCGGGGCGCAACTTGCGGACGAGATCGAGTGCCTCGAAACCGTTCGAGGTGCCCGAAGTCTGATAGCCATGCGCTTCCAATAGATCGCGAAAGAGCTTCATATTCAGCTCGTTGTCCTCCACGATCAGGACGGTTTTGGCCATCCCGTCCCTCCCATCCCCGGCTGCGGGCCCGAACTGCGGCGCCTTGGGTGACGCCGCCGGACGTGTCAAAAAGTGAATTCAAACTAGCGCCAGATTCGCTCTAACCCGTTAAGCCCGCGTGCCATCTTTATGCGAAGTGGTTTCCACTTGCTTGAACACATTCCGCAGACTCGGGCATGATGCTTCCAAAATAGAGACCATAAGTTAGCGAAAGGCAAACAGCGGCGTTGAAGAAGTCTGTTCAGAACCCTCGGGAAGTTGCTGAAATTGTTGCAGTTCAGGCGCTTGCCTTCATCGCCGGAGAGCCCGAGCGGCTGGGCCTGTTCCTGGCCGAAAGCGGGATCGGTCCGGAGACCCTGCGACATGCCGCCGCCGATCCTCGCTTTCTCTCCAGCGTGCTCGATTTCGTGATGCGCGATGACGCAACCGTGAAAGCGTTTGCCAGCGCCTCGCTGCTTCATCCGACCAACATCGCCGCCGCGCACCAGGTGCTCAACGATCCCAAATGGGAGCGCGACGTGCCGTGACATCAGCCGGGCCAGCCGTGGTGGGGCCGACCTGCTTTTGCCGGGACTGCTTCCATGATCTGGATTTTGCGGCGCGACGATGCGGCGACTGCGGCTCCCCTCGCCTGGTCCGCCATCGCGCACTGCCGGCGCTGACGCTCGCCCACATCGATTGCGACGCGTTCTATGCGACCGTCGAGAAACGCGACAACCCCGATATCGCCGACAAGCCCGTCATCATCGGCGGCGGCAAACGCGGCGTGGTCGCGGCGGCCTGCTACATCTCCAGAACATTTGGCGTGCGCTCGGCGATGCCGATGTTCAAGGCGCTGGCGCTGTGCCCGCAGGCGGTCGTGATCCGGCCCGATATGGCGAAATATGTCCGGGTCGGCCGCGAGGTGCGACATGCCATGCAGGCGCTGACGCCCCTGGTCGAGCCGCTTTCGATCGACGAGGCCTTTCTCGATCTCACCGGCACCCAACGCGTGCACGGCATGATTCCGGCAAAAGTCCTGGCGCGTTTTGCTCGTGAAGTCGAAGGCGGCATCGGGATCACCGTGTCGGTCGGCCTCGCCTGCAACAAGTTCCTCGCCAAGATCGCCTCCGATCTCGATAAGCCGCGCGGCTTTGCCGTGCTCGACCAGGACGAAGCCTGCGCACTGCTTGCCGACAAGCCGGTCGGTTTTATTTTCGGGGTGGGACCTGCGACCCAGGAACGGCTGGTCCAGCGTGGCTTCCGCACCATCGCCGATCTGCAGCGCGCCGATGAGTTCGAGCTGATGAAGCAATTTGCCGGCGAGGGCCGCAGGCTGTGGCGGCTGGCGCGCGGCGTCGACGACCGAAAGGTGGTGGCCGAACGCAGTGCCAAGACCATCTCCAGCGAGACCACGTTCGAAACCGACATCCGCGATTTCGCGATACTGGAGAAGACGCTGTGGCGGCTTTCGGAAAAAGTGTCCGCGCGGCTGAAGAACGGGGAGTTGGCGGGATCGACGATCACACTGAAGCTGAAGACCGCCGATTTCAGGCAGCGCACCCGCTCGCAATCGATCCAGGCGCCGACGCAACTGGCGGCGAAGATTTTTTCGATCACCCGGGAAATGCTGGCCAGGGAAATCGACGGCACCGCATTTCGCCTGATGGGCGCCGGCGTCAGCGCGCTGCGTCCGGGCTCGCTCGCCGACGACACCGACATGCTCGATCGCCGCTCCGCGCATGCCGAACGTGCAATCGACGACCTGCGCAAGAAGTTCGGCAACGCCGCCGTGATCCGGGGCATTGCCTATGACGGGCCTGAGAAGGCGGAATAGGAACCACCCGTCATTCCGGGGCGATGCGGAACATCTCGAGATTTCCGGGTTCGCGCTAATGCGCGCCCCGGAATGACGGCCTTTCGGCCGTCACTTACACGGCTTGGAATCCTTGACGTCGAACTTCCCCAGCGCACCTGAAATCACGAAATCATTGTAGTCGAGCACCAGCGCCCGCGAGACGCCGTTCTCGAACAGCTCGAACGACATCGCATAGACCGGCGTTTGCTCGCCCGCATTGGATTTGGCGTCGCGGTCGTAATAGCTTACCGTGACCGGCCATCGCGTCAGCGACTTCATCGCATCGCTGGTGGTAGAGGGATCGGGGGAAACGATGGTGCGGTCACCCGGGATCGGCTTGCCGATCACCGTCAGCGTGTTGTAGACCTTCTCGCCGTTGTCGGAGCCGTCATAGACCGTGAGCTCCAGTAGCGACTTTCCCTCTTTCGCCGCGGCGATGATGCGCCGAATCTGCTCGGTCGGAAACACCGTCGAGCCGTCGAGCGTAAACGTCTTGGCCTCCGGCTGTTTCAGCGTGACGGTGATATGATCGCCGGTCCGCTCCGCCACCCCGTCGACGGGGCTCGAGTCGGCCTCGTTCATGCGGGCGTCGATCTTGAAGCGATAGCTCTTGCCGTCGGCATCTTCCCATGAGGTCGAGCGCAGATCGCTCAAGGTCACCTTGCCCTCGCCGCTGTTCAATTCCGAAACCTGGCGGAATTCCGAGGTGTAGCCTTCGCATGGACTGCCGGTGAAATCATAGAGGATGCGCCCGCGCGCACTGTCGATCGAGGCCGAGCCACGCGTCTTGACGAGGCTCAGGTCATAAAGCGCCTCGTGGGGCAAAAACGCGGCGCTCGCGGCAGCGGCAGCCTGCGCGATGGCAAGACACGATCCGGCGGCCGCAACGGCTAGACTGAGCAGCAGCGATCTTTGCGAAATCCGGAAACGGCAGGCCATGTTTCTTCCCTGTGATCCGAATCCCGACACTATTGATCGTCCTATTGCGCCGCAACTAGGGCCGCTTCACGAAAACGTAGGAACGGCGGCCCGCAGTGCCCTGTTTTTTGGCATTTCAGTACCGATCCCCGCTCACTTGCATGTGAAGGCCCGATGCGCGAAACAGGCGGAGGCGATCGGGGTTCGATCGGCGCTGACCAGGAAATCAAACGAGGACGCATCATGGCGGGTACGGTCGAGCAGAAACTGGCGGCACAAGGCATTGTCCTGCACGAACCGCCGGCCCCTATCGCCAATTATGTCGGCTTCGTGCGAACCGGTAATCTGCTGTTCGTTTCCGGCCAGGTTTGCATCGATCCGCAGGGCAAGCTGATCGCCAAGGGCAAGCTCGGCGCCGGAGTCACCGTCGAACAGGGCAACGCTGCGGCACGCGGCTGCGCCATCAACCTGCTGGCGCAGGTCAAGGCCGCACTTGGCGATCTCGACAAGGTGGTCCGCGTGGTCCGGCTCGGCGGCTTCGTCAATTCCGCGCCCGATTTTCTCGATGGCCCCAAGGTCTTGAATGGCGCGTCTGACCTGATGGTCGCGGCCTTCGGCGACAAGGGCCGCCATGCCCGCACTACCGTCGGCGTTTCCGCCCTGCCCGCCGACGCCGCGGTCGAGGTCGAAGGCACCTTCGAGGTGGCCTAGGCGGAGTGGCCGCGCATGCGCGCACCTGACTGGCTGACGGCGCGGCCGGTGGCCCATCGCGGCCTGCATGACCGCGACCGCGGTATCATCGAGAACATGCCGGCGGCAGCGAACGCCGCGATTGCAGGGCGTTTCAGCATCGAATGCGATATCCAGCTCTCCGCCGACGGCGAGGCGATGGTGCACCATGACGATGCGCTGGGCCGCCTCACCGAAGGCAGGGCCGCGTTGCGCGAAAAAACTGCGGCCGAACTCAAGGCGGTCGCGTTCAAGGATACGCCGGAGCGGATGATGTCGCTCGGCGATCTCTGCGATCTCGTTGGCGGCCGCGTGCCGCTGGTGATCGAGGTGAAGAGCCATTTCGACGGCGACCGCCGGCTGATCAAGCGGATGACGGATGTACTCACCTCCTATTCCGGACCCGCCGTCGGGATGTCGTTCGACCCGGATCAGGTGGTGGCGCTGCGTGAAGCGATGCCGACATTGATCCGCGGTATCGTTGCCGAACGCAGTTACGAGGCCGCCGACTGGCCAGAGGCCACGCCGGCGCAACGCCGCGGCATGACCCGTCTGCGCCACGCCTTCCGCACCCGGCCGCATTTCGTCGCCTATTGGGTCGACGAGTTGCCGGCCGCGGCGCCCTGGATCGCGCACCATCTGTTCGGTCTGCCGCTTCTGACCTGGACGGTGCGCACGCCCGAGCAGCGCGAGCGCGCCGCCCGCCATGCGGATCAAATGATCTTTGAGGGGTTCACGCCAGAAATCTGAGGGAACCGTGCACCCTTGAAGTCGCCTCGCCAATGCACGATGTTTGCGTTGGTCATCCCCATGCGTGGCCACGTGCAACGGCCGACCCGAAACGCGTGACCGGTTCAAATCATCGATGGATTCATCCGAAATAACGCTCGAAGCCGTCTCCTCCGTCAGCCAGATTCCGGCTGCCGATTGGGACGCCTGCGCCAATCCGATTGCATCCGCGGATAGCCTCCTCGACCTCGACACGCTGGGTTCGTCAAAAGCTGCAATGAATTCCTGCGCGAATTCAAAGTTGGCCTATAACCCCTTTGTTTCGCATGCGTTTTTCTCGGCGCTGGAAGCCTCGGGCTCCTCGGTAGCACGGACCGGTTGGGGACCGCGGCATCTGGTGGCCCGGCTCGATGGGGAGATGGTGGGGCTCGTTCCCTGCTTCCTGAAATCGCATTCGCAAGGCGAATACGTGTTCGACCGCGGCTGGGCGGACGCCTATGAGCGCGCCGGCGGACGTTATTATCCGAAGCTGCAGGCCTCGGTTCCGTTCACGCCCGCCACCGGCCCTCGCCTCCTGATCCGCGCCGGCATGGACCGGGAACACATCGGCACCATGCTCGCCGGCGGATTGGTCGCGCTATGCGAGGCGACCAAGGCTTCATCGGCGCATGTGACTTTTGCGCCCGAATCCGAAGCGAAGTTTCTTGGCGCTCACGGTTTCCTACAGCGGACCGACCAGCAGTTCCATTGGCGCAATCAGGATTTTGCCAGTTTCGACGGTTTCCTCGGCACGCTCAATTCGCGCCATCGCAAGGCCATCAAGCGCGAGCGGCGCGACGCGGTCGCAAGCGGCATCACGATTCACGCGCTCACCGGCAACGACATCACCGAGGACGCCTGGGACGCCTTTTTCGCCTTCTACATGGAGACCGGATCGCGCAAATGGGGCCGGCCCTATCTGACGCGTTCGTTCTTTTCGCTGATCGGCGAGAGCATGGCCAAAGACGTGCTGCTGGTCATGGCGAAGCGCAGCGGACACTGGATCGCCGGCGCCATCAATTTCATCGGCTCCGACACGCTGTTCGGCCGCAACTGGGGCGCGATCGAGCATCATCCGTTCCTGCATTTCGAGGTCTGCTATTACCAGGCGATCGACTTTGCCATCCAGCGCGGCCTGAAAACCGTCGAGGCCGGCGCGCAGGGCGAACACAAGATCGCGCGCGGCTACCTGCCGCAGACCACTTTTTCGGCGCACTACATCGCCGACCCCGATCTGCGCCGTGCCATCTCGGACTACCTCAAGCGCGAACGTGCCTATATCTCGGAAGCGGGCCGCGAACTCACCGAGATGGGTCCTTTCCGCAAGACCGCCGAGCCGTCCTAGAAACAGACAAGCATTCGGGGAGACGCCATGACCGCCTATGACCCTCAAAATCCCTTTGCAAAGATCCTGCGCGGCGAATTCCCGAGCTACAAGGTCTATGAGGACGACCATGTGCTGGCCTTCCTCGACATCATGCCGCGCTGTCCCGGCCATACGCTGGTGATTCCGAAGGCCCCCGCCCGCAACATCCTCGACATCAAGCAGGAGGATTTCGCCCATGTCGCACGCGCCACCCACAGGATCGCCAGCGCTGCCATGAAGGCCTTCAAGGCCGACGGCATCACCATCCAGCAATTCAGCGAACCCGCCAGCGGACAGGTGGTGTATCACCTGCACATGCATGTGATGCCGCGCTTCGAAGGCACAGCCCTGCTGCCGCCGGCAAGCAAGAAGGAAGACGGCAAGGTGCTGGAGGCGAATGCGGCGAAGCTGAAGGCGGCGTTGCAGGAGGCTTAACGTCATTCCGGGGCGCGTCGAAGACACGAACCCGGAATCCCGAGATTCCCCGATGTGCAATTGCACATCTGAGGTTCGATGCTTCGCATCGCCCCGGAATGACAATGCCAACTCACTCCGTCTCGAAATCGCCGGCCTGCGAGTGCGCCAGCGGCGAGAATTCGCAGCGGTCGGGTTTCAAATCGAGCAGCGGCGTTTCGTCGAGGCAATCGAGCCCGCGCACCAGGACCGCCGAACCCTCGATGCCGACCAGCTTGACGATCGAGGTGCCGATCGGGTTCGGCCGCACCGGCGAGCGCAGCGAAAAGGTGCCGCGGGTGGACTTGTTGTTCTTCGGCGATTGCAACACCAAGTCGCGACGCGACAAGTGCAGCCAGTAGAGCACTTCGAGATTGGAGTAAAAATCGATCCCCTTGATCGCGGGCACCCAAGGCTCGAAGATTTCCAGCCGGCACACCGGGCCGTCGTGACGTCCCTGCCGCGGGGCCTGCAGGCGCGAGGTCCAGGGCGTGCGGATGCGGCCGATGAACACGAGGCCGGCATCATCAGGCGCGGGTATCTCGACGGCGAGTTCGCCTTCGCGGATTTCACTCTCTCGAACCATCGCTTCAGTCCAATGTTATGTTCTGGGCCTTGACCACCTTCGCCCAGCGCGCTTGCTCGCCATCGATGAACTCGGCGATCCCGGAAACACTGCGCGGCCGGAGCGCCGTAAAGCCGGTCTTCTCGATCGCTGCCCGGAAGGCGGGATCGCTCATCACCCGATCGAGACTGTTCCTCAAAACCCGTTCGACGTCATCCGGCACCTTCGCGGATACGGCCACTCCGTTCCAGACGCTGACGAAGTAATCGGGATAACCGCTCTCGGCAATGGTCGGAACGTCCGGCAGAGCCGGGTGGCGCCGTACTGAGCCGATGCCGAGTGCCCGCAGCTTTCCGGATTGTATCAGCGGCAGCGACGTAGAGACCGATTCAAACATCAGCTGGATGTTGCCGGAGATGACATCGGTCAACGCCGGGGCTGCGCCCTTGTAGGGCACATGCGTCATTTCGATCCCGGCCGTCTGCTTGAACATCTCGCCGGCCAGATGCGTAAAGCTCCCGGTTCCGGACGAACCGAAATTGAGCTTGCCGGGATTTTGCTTGGCGTAAGCGACGAATTCAGCGACCGTCTGGGCCGGTACGGATGGATTGACGCACAGCACCACCGGCACGTCGGTCACCAATGCAAGCATCCGGAAATCCCTGGCCGGATCGTAGGGCAACTTCTTGTACAGGAGCGGATTGAGAACGATCACCGATCCGGACGTTCCGAACAGCGTGTAGCCATCGGGCTCGGCATGCGCCACCATTTCGGCGGCAATGGCGCCCTGCGCGCCCCCCTTGTTCTCGACGATCACCGTTTGCTTGAGGTCTTTTCCGAGATAATCGGCCAGCAGCCGCCCGAAAATATCGGTCGGGCCACCCGCGGCATAGGGAATGACAAGCTTGATCGGGCGCGCCGGGAATTCCGCGGGCTGCGCGCCGGACACAGCCGCCATCGCAGCGGCGATGCCGAGGCAGGCGACGAGGGCTGATCTTGCCTGCGAATTCATGACGTTTCTCCCCGGCGGCTTTTCAAGCGCCGGACCATATCAGCCGATCCACCATTTGCCAGCCAGCATCAGGAGTTCGCCGCAGACCACGCCGGCCAGGGTCGAGCGCCGCGTCACCGCGAAGGCTGCAAATCCCGCGGCCACCGCGGCATAACGCAGCCACCCGGGGACGCTTGCCAGCGCGCCCGGCGGCTGCAGCAGGATCTGCGCGATGACGCCGGCCAGGATCGCGGTCGCGACCGCCCTCACCCACACCAGGAGTTCGGAACCCTCGTCGATGCCGCCGCCGAGCCAAAGCCCGAGCTGACGCCAGATCTCGTTGGGCAGGAATCCCGCGAGCATCAGCATCAGCAGCGCATGCCAGTCGCCGACAAAATTGCTCATGCCTTCTCCCGCCACCAGTGCACGCCCCAGGCGACAGTGCCGGCCAACACGCCGCTGATCAGGATGTCGACGCCCGTATGCAGCAGGCTGACGAGAGGAAACAGCGCGAGCCCCAGCACCAGCGCCACCGCGTCGGCGAGCTGCCGGCAGTTGCGCGCGGTGGAGAGCAGGAACGCCAGCGGCGTCAAGAGCAGGATCGCGGCCGCGAACAGTTCCGGCAGATTGGCGGCAAGGCCGTAGCCGGTCGCGGTCGCGACCAGGCAAACCACAAGCAGACCCGTGCCGAGCCCGTGGGTAAAGACGATCCGCCGCTCGCGCGGCACCTGCGGCAGCAGGCGGAAGCATTCCACCCACAAGGTCACGGCGATGAAATGCGCCACCAGCACCAGCTGGCGCCGTTTCGTCCGCGGGGTGCGCATCATCGGCAGCACGGACACCACCATCGGAAACAGCCGGATCGCACTGACGGTGACGGCAATGGCGGCCTGCACCGCGGTCGCGCCGGAGCCGAGCACCGAGAGCAGGATGATCTGCGCAGGCCCCGCCCAGATCAGAACCGTGCTCGCGAGCGCCCATCCGAGGCTGAAATTCGCGTCATGCGCCAGCGCGCCGATACCGAGATAGGTCGCGAACAGAACCAGCGTCAGGATGGTCGACGTGACCGACCACATGCCCCACGCGAAAGTGCGCAGCGGATTTCGCCAGGCTGACGAATTCAGCGGAGGAAGCGGCACGGCGATCCCGTCGGTTGAGTCGTGCCGAGCATAACGCTGGCGAAACGGACAAGGGTCAAGCGAAGAACCTATGGGCCAGCCATATCGCCAACCCGTTACAATCGTCATGGCCTGGCTTGTCCCGGCCATCCACGTTTTTTTAGGTTGCGACAAAGAAAGACGTGGATGCCTGGGTCAAGCCCACGAGCGTCCGGCACGGTTTGTGCTTGAAGAGGTGCACGGCATTGATTCTATTCAGTTCCAGTTGGTTACGAATCATCTGGACACGAAAGGGATCAAAGCCGTGCAGCACCAGAATATCGTTTTTCACGCGCTTCTGAAGCAAATTCCGTGGGTCGTGGTCGACCGTCTTGTCGAGGAACATTGTGCCGACGGCGATCCGCGCCGGCTGAAAACCAAACCTCATTTGATCGCGATGCTTCACGCGCAATTTTGCGGGCTGCAAAGCCTGCGTCAGATCGAAACCAACCTGCAAAGCCATGCCAGCAAGCTCTATCATCTCGGAGGCTGTACGATATCGAAGTCCACGCTCGCGACGGCCAATCGAGAGCGTCCTGTTGAGGTATTTGCAGGCCTGCTCTCGGCGCTGATGGCTCAATTGCAGGCTGGATATCGGCGAAAAATCGGCGATTGCGTTTGGCTGATCGACTCGACCAGCTTGCGACTGAACCGGTTGAGCGGCAATTGGGCGCAGTTCTCAGCAGACGTTTGCGGCGCCAAGGCCCATATTGTCTACGATCCGGATGCCGACCAGCCGCTCTATCTCATAGTGACCGCGGCCAACGTCAATGACATCACCGCGGCCAAGGCCATGCCGATTGAGGCCAAGGCGACTTATACCAACGGCCTCAAGGATTGACCGTCGCCCAAGCTCTGGATGTGATTGAAGCGACGCGTTCGGAATCGTCTGCGAAGAAGTTCCACGCGGTACAGGATTTGTCGACGATGTTGTC
>Ga0075522_10001191_pt1 | contig 19730 bp, 15 predicted proteins | sample NGEPerA_FD_74796 | JGI IMG/M metagenome (GOLD analysis project Ga0075522, IMG submission 74796) | Arctic peat soil microbial communities from the Barrow Environmental Observatory site, Barrow, Alaska, USA - NGEE PermafrostL2-A | ecosystem: Environmental > Terrestrial > Soil > Wetlands > Peat ...
GTGCGCTTGGTAAAATTCCTCGTGCCCTTTCCCTTCACGGTCATCGGGTCAATGCCCGCCTTCTTCACAATGCGCTTGAACCCTTCCGACAGCCCGTGTTTGCCACCAGACCCCTTGCTGGCCAATTTGGGACACAGGAAGCCCGCCGTGCCGAAGGTGGACAGATATTTCAAATGCTCAATTACATGGAAGTGCATGGGCACGATGACTTTTTTGCCAGTCTTTTGCTGAACGTAAATGATTGCCCCGTGTTCGGGATTGACGTTCTCCCATTTCATGGACACGCAATCGCCGAGACGTGCGCCGACAAAATACCCGAGGAGAATCAAAGTCTGCCATTCCAATGACGGCGCCGCCTCCACCAGTCTCTTGGCTTCTTCGCTCGTGAACACATCGCGCTCCGAAGACTCGCATTTCGGCGGACGGATGGCCGCAACTGGATTTTTCAATATTGTCCCGAACGCTTCCGCGCGGCGGAACGCGGTGTTCAAGGTTTTCAAATCAACTATCGCGGTTTTTGGCGCGACGCCGGTGTTTAGCCGCCACGTCAGAAAATCCTCAATGTCCTTTGGCGTCACCGATGTCACGGGCTTTTTTGCCCTGCCATTCAAGCTCGCGACGAAGAGTTTGACGGTATTGCGGTAGCGTTCGAGCGTGGCCGGTGCATTGCGGGCGGCGATGCTTTTCAACCAATCAGCGAGATATTCCTCGACTGGCGGCGTGGTCAGCGTGTCGCCGTTGACCTTTACCGAAACGTCGTTCAACACCTTCCGCAGTTGATTTGTAGTAACGGTGCCTGCTCTGGCCTGCCGCTCCACCCGCTCCAATTCCAGAGCGATTTCGAGTGCGGCATTGCGGTCAGTGGTCTTGGCCGACCGTTTCATCTGGCGACCATCGCGGCCGGAGAAGCACGCCGTCCAGAACTGCGATTTCGGATGTTTGGTTACGCTTGCCATAGATTTCGTTTATCTGTGGTAAGAATAAAAGTAAGAATGAAAAGCACAAGAATAATCGTTTAAAAACTCACAAATACCTGCAATTAAATGTCTTGAAAACGGTGAATCGAGACGAGGGTTCGATTCCCTTCACCCGCTCCAATTGACAGGTTGCGACAGGTTCCGCCAAACCGCGACTATCGCCTTTGTTTGCAAGGGTTTCGACAGTGTTTGACTCTCCGTTTTTCGCGTCAGAATGCGACAGGCTTTGACCATTCCCGCCTAAATTCTGTGCGCGTATTTGTGTATAGCCCGGCACTGCATCCAAGCGCGGCAGATTCTTGATTGCATCGTAAATCGGCAACTGCATTTCATCGGTGTAAACTTTGGCGGTCAATTTGATGTCACTGTGCCGCATCAATTTCATGGCGAACCTTTGAGCCACTCCGTTGCGTTGCAGGAACGTTGCCCAAGTGTAGCGCAGCGCGTGAAAGTCCCCGTAGCGACCCAATTCATCCCGATAGGGAATGCCATTGACTTCTGCGTCCTTCGTCAAACGCCGGGCACGCGGAATGCCATTCGGAAAGACCAAAGCCGTCGCCGCGCATTCGGCTGGCCGGTGAGCGGTCAACGCCTCGACAATTTCCGGCACCAGTTGCACGGATTCCTCTTTCTTGTTCTTGGCTGCATAGTCCCGCACCACCACGAATGGAACGGTGGCGTCCAAGTGCAAATCGCCCCATTTCATTTGCTTCAATTCCTCTTGCCGCAGTCCGGTGCGCGCGGCGGTGAAATAAATGATGCCACGATCTTCCGAGCAGGCCACCAGCTTGCGCAATTCCTCATCGGTGAAGGCCCGGCGCACTCGCTTTGGTTTGCCCCGTTCATCCACTTTGGAGACATTCTTTAACGGGTTGGTTTTGATCCTGGCGGCCTTTTCCATCCAGTTCAGCAAGGAGATCATCCCTTGCAGATAATGGTTGAGTGTGCGCGGCGAGCAGGTTTGCCGGTTGCGCCAGACGATGAACGAATCGGCGGTGACATTGCATGGCATTTGCCAGCCACATTCTTGCAGCAAAACCTTAATCCGGGACGCAACCAACCGCGCACCTCGACCCCCGCGACCATTGCGGCCCCGCGCCGTCAGATCAGCCACGTAATCCTCAAGGTGAGCCGTCAACGGCTTCCTGGCCGAGTCGCGGACGGCTTTCGGTTCAAGAATGCCAGCGGCCTCGCGCTCAAGTTCCTGGATAAACTCATGGGCTTTCTTGTCGGCAACTTGTTTATCCGTCACACCAAGAGATTTCCACTTGTCTACTGGCATGGCGCCGATGCGATACCGCAGATAATACGACCGCGTTTCCTGAACTTTTCCACCCTGCCGGAACCGCCGTTTTTCAATAGTAAATATCATGCTGCTCCTTTCAAAATAATTTGCTCAATATCACTCAATCGAAAGCGCACCGCGCCGCGAATTTTAACCGTGGTCAATGTCCCGGACGCCACTAGTCTTTCCACCATCCTGATGGAGCAGGCGAGCAGACGCGCCACTTCTTTCTTGGTCAGCAATTGCAGCCCCGCCGGTTTGCCTGGTTTGATTTCGACTTCACTGTGCATTTTCAGTCCTCGCGGCCCAAGTTAAGATGTCTAGATTCATGACTCCTTATCCTTTTGGGCTTTCTCCTTCATTATTTCCTGTATTTCCTCTCGAATCCACCCACGTACGTCTTTCTCGAGATATTTGTCTGTGTGACGCACCTTGCGGTTCTTACGATCTTCGGGATCCTTTTCGAGGAATTCTTGGCTCGCATCATTCGGATCGACGTTTTCAACTCCGCCCCTCTTTTCCTCAAGTTCCTTTGCCCATGCCTTGCACTCCGAAACTGGAATGAACACAAAGGGCGTAGCCTTGGCTTTTCGCACATTTCCAAAAAAGGTTCTTTCGTCATGCACGACGTGGAAACACAACGCTGTCAGGCGGCCTTCCTTCATGCGTTTATGAACCGCCGATCGACTGACGGAGGGAACGAACATGCAAACACCGCCCGGAGAAACAAACTGGTCATCAAAAACGTAATCCATCTCAACGCACCACTCACCGGATTCTTTGTATGTGCCTTGGCGCCGGTAAATGCGCGTGCCTTTGTCTGGCTTGCCCACCAGCTTTTTTCTCTCCGGCGTTGTCATCTGCAAATATGGGAACTCGGTGTCCATTACTTCCACTACTGTGCGTCAAAGTGTCAGAATTGTCAAGTGGCAAAATTTACCACTGGAAGCGAGCCAATTCCTCGTTGCGCGTTCCCGCCGACATCGCAAAGGGACCGCGACACAGTAAGTGAAATTGACCATTTGAAAATGCTTTTCAAATCGTAAAAATTATTAGGAGCGAGCCGCCACGGTTGGTTTGGTGTTTCTTTAGTATGCTTGGGTTTTCGCGATTCTGCCGTCGCCGGTTGGATTCCCTTTAGCCTCCAGGAGGACTTCGGCACGCACGAAATTCAATTCAAGTTCGTAAGCCTTGCGCTTTGCGGCGGTCCCGTATTCTGACGCCAACCGCACGGCGCGAGAGTTTGCTCGATGAATTTGAGCGCAACGGGGTGAGCCGGGCAAAATTCGCGGCTCTAGCGAGGATCAATTCCACTCCTGCAAACGTTGATTTTCGTGCATTTTTAAGCTGTGCCAAGTTTTCTTCATGTTTGCCAAAAATGGTGAAGTTCTCCTTTGGCGAATCCATGAAGTCTTCATCACATACAAGAGGTTACTATTGTTCTTCTAAGCGTCGTGTGTCCATCACTTCATCGCGTCGGTCTAACCCTTTAAAGCTGCCTCGCTGCTTTCCGTTGAAGCTCGCGAATCGGGCTTCGCTCCACGCCGTCGCCCATACACTCCTGAAGCATGGCGTTCGCGCCTTCAAATAGTATTTCCAAGCTGTCTGCCTTAAACCGAAAACCGCCGTGAAACATATGGGCGGCTTCAACTTCATAGCCCCCTTCAGCATAAGCGGCGCGCGTGGGCAGATAGCCCAAGTCGCCGTTCGCGTAACCGATCAGATAGATCTTCTTGTTGGTGCATCGTCGCAGCCAGTCAGTAAACTGCGAGAACACTTCCGCATTGACGCCGAGCAGAAACACGTCGCCAAGACGAATGCCAAATAGTTCGGTATCACGATGACTGCCGTTGCATCCGTTTGCGGCATTCGCGAGCAAAGACGAGCGCCAGTGCTCAACCACACGCCGATATTTGTCACTCCATTCGGCGAGTGACTTTGTGTCTTGCAATGCCTTATCCGCGAAGGCATTGATGCCAGCAACGTCCAGCGTGTCAAGTGGCAGTGGAACCACGCGCGCGAGCACGCGCAGGCCCGAGCGCCGGGCAGCAGACGCATTTTGCAGGGTTGTCACGACAGAGTCGGCAATTTGCTGTCCCCATGCTGCGGTTTGAAGCGGCGAAACATTTTCCGCAGGCGGATTGAGATTTGCGCCGGCGCCGTTGGTGACAAGGGTAATGGGGTTGCCGGGCAATTGCCGCATCAAGGCCATCGCCGTTTGGCCGGGTACATCGGCGCTGATATGACGGTTGCTCGAACCAAGCGCCACAGGGTGCATCGCATAGTTGACGATGACGGCGTGGAATAGCCCATCCTTCCGACGAAAGCCCATCGCAGCCACCCGTGAGTCCGTGTGGGCCGACGCCATTTTGCGACGATCCACAGCCAGTTTGACCTGTCCTTCGACATTCACCCATTGACCGCATTCCGTTCGCGCCAACGCCTGTTCCGCCGCTTCCCGCAAACGAACCTGGAGAAACTCAACATAGGCGACATCATACACACCCGCCTCCTCTAGTCGAATAGTGCAGGGGCCGGAATGAGTATGGGTGGCGGAAAGCATGACTCTTGTCTCCGCCAGACCAAGCCTCTCTCTCGCCCAGGTACGAAAGTTGATCACAATGTCGCGATCGAATCCTATCAAGTCGCAGTGAATCCAGAGCAGTCGTTCGTCACTGTCGTCACTCTCGCTAAAAAAAAGCGCTTTGGCGAATAACGAATCGAGAACGCCGAGAGAAGGTTGAATACGAGCGGCAAATCCGGAGAGTTGAACACCGGTTTGGGGCGTAATTTCGACTTGAGAGGCACCAAGGATCATTGGACTAACGATTTGAGTGCGTGGCGATTTTCATAAACCTTTTCGAAGGCGCAGGCAATGTCGTCCATATCGTTTTCAGCGCCGAGAAAAAGGTTTTGCTCAAACCAGGCGCCTTGTTCGTAACAGACTTTCTCACAGTTCGGCGATTTCACTGCGGCATAGTCGAGTTTAGCCGAAGATGGCGCGAGATAGGGGCCGAACGCTTTATTGAGGAAAAGCGGTTGGCGATAAAGGGGCAGGGCATAACCGCCGCAAACAGGAATTCCTTCCGCCCCCAATGCTTGGAGCACGGCGGATCGCGGCGCTCCAAAGGTCGCGGCAACAATGCGGAATATAAACAGATGATAGCTGTGCCGCGTGCAATCGGCGGGCCGTTTCTGCGGATAAATACCGGGGATTTGACTGAGTCTGGCCGCAAGATATTGGCCATTGTGATCGCGCATTGCGATTTGTTCTTCAAGCCGGTCTAGCTGGGCATTGAGCACGGCGCCTTGAAATTCGCCCAGACGATAATTCCCGGAAATGACATGATGCTCATACCAAAGTCCACCGGCCATCCGTCCACAATTGTGAATCGAACGGCAGGCGTCCGCGAAATCATCATCGGACGTGATTAGCAAACCGCCTTCGCCGCAGGTAATATTTTTACTTGACTGAAACGAGAACGAACCGGCCTTTCCGAGGGAGCCAGCGGGACGGTTTTTATAACTTGCGCCATGCGCGTGGGCGGCGTCCTCGATCACCAGCAGGTCATGCTTCCGTGCAATGGCCATGATCGCATCCATGTCAGCCGCTTGTCCCGCCATATGCACCGGGATAATGGCGCGGGTGCGCGGCGTAATGGCTGCTTCGATGGATTTTGGATCCAGGTTGAACGTTTCGAGATTAACGTCCGCAAAAACGGGGATGGCATTCGCTTCGATAACCGCAGTCGCGGTCGCGAGGAAAGTGTAAGAGGGAACAATGACTTCGTCGTCCGCGCGAATACCTCCCGCCATTAGCGCAATACGCAACGAGACAGTTCCGTTGACGATGCCAATGCCATGCTTGCAGCCGTGCATGGCGGCAAAACAGCCTTCAAATTCCGCGACTTCGCTGCCGTTGAGTTTGCCCCATTTTCCGCTGCGCAACGCGTTCAGCAACCGGCGTTCCTCTTCCGTGCCGAATACCGGCCAGGTTGGAAACGGCCGCGTCCGCACTTTTTCTCCGCCCAAAACCGCTAAAGGTCTCTTCATAGCCAAAACATTTTTCGTCGTCAAATCTGGCCCCAATCAGGGATACTTTGCCGCCAATTTCTTCGCCACCGTTTGGATGTCGTTGTCAAGCGTGTGTTGCGCCGGTTGATAACTGACGGGAAATTCCTTCTGCAACCGCTCCGAAAGATTCCGCAGATGTTCGATGTATCCGAGCGCGGTCTGGCGCGAGTTCGGCACCTGAAGAAGATGATCGAACTGGTACTGGACGGAATTAAAGCCAGTGTTGTATTGCGAATAAACCGACATCCCTGGATACGTTTCCACCAAATCACGCAGTGCTTCGCATTGCGCCGGGGTGTCGCCCAGGTGGAGAATCGCCTGGCCGATGGAACGCTCCGGATCGTAGGCGCGGGGGTTATAGGAGTAATCGGCGCAGGTCGCCAGTGGGATGCGGTTGATCTGATTCTGCTTGCAGTGCGGATTGCTCATGTAACCGTCGATTACGTCGCCAAGACCGGCGTCGCGATCCATGACCGGCCCTAGATGCATCGTCGGTTGATTGTCATTAACCGGATAATTGTCCCAGAGAAACAGACGGTGCCCACAAATCTCGCGGAAGGTTTCCGCGCCGTGGCGGGTGATGCCCCCCACGCTCGAATCACCGGTCCAGAACATGTAAACATTCTTGTCCAACTCGAGGGCCAGATCCTGGAGATAGGGCTTTTGTTTCTCGGCTGTGCCGTCGCCCCAGTAGAATGTCGGGCAAAAAATCATCTGCGCCTCCGGATCTTGGGCGCGTAAGCGGCGAAAAATCTCGTTGACGACCTTGGCCTGGCTCGAAGCGTTGATGCCCTGCCCTATATCGTCGAGCGAGATGTTGAACCACTTGACGCCAAGACCCTGCATCCAGGCGTAATGTTTATAGATTTGTTCGACGCTCTCAGGAGATCCATCATTGACCATCCGCGTGCTGTCCAGGTTAGGGTTCATGCTAAAGCAGAATTGGATGCCTTGTTTCTGGCATTCGCGCACAATGTTTGCGTAAGCTTGTTTCTTCGCTTCGGGAAAATCCTCCCACCAGCGGTTGGCCTGGGGGTCACCTCCCCAATTTGGATGATGTTCCAGATCCCACATCGAGGTGTAGCAATTCATCAAGAAATTCATTTTGAATTTCACCAGATAGGGAATTTCAGCGTGGTACTGTTCTGGCGTCCATGCCCAGCCTTTGGTGCCTCGAAACTTGAAGCCCGGCTGTTGCCCAGGCGCGAGCGGCTCAGGGAATGGTTTCTTTTCCTCGGGCAGCTTGACATGAAAATCTTTGTGCATCTCTATCTCCCCGGCGGCCCCGGCCGATGCCATAAAAGCAAGCGACAGGATGGTTTGCGAAATGATGTTTCGGAAATTCATAAAATAGATTTGTCTATAGTTTCCTGATTATCCCGGATTATGATCCGGTCCTTTTGCTCCCCTCCAAACACGCGGCGAACCAGCCACAGTCCGGAGCAACATGTCGTGATGGCCCCGCCGGTCAGTCTCAACCAATCCCCCACAAAGAGGGCGTTCGTTGCCAGGACCAGGCCCAAACATGCCAATACGCCCAAAAGAGAGTCCACAATCAGGCATCCGCTGGGCGAAAACGATGGCGCGGTCAAGCCAGCCCGCAAGCGGACAGGTTCCCAGAAGCCTGGCGGACGGCAACGGTCATAAAATTTCACCAGAGTTTGTTGAGATTCGGCCGGTGTCAGCAATGTGACTGCGATCAACACTACAAAACTTAGGCCAAACAACAGCCCCAATCCCTGCCACATAGGATGTTTGGCGGCATTTTGAAAATCGAGCACGAACCAGATCAGAATCGACAACGGCAAGCCAAGAATCACCGCTGCCAGTTCGCCCCAGACATTGAACCGCCACCAGAAAAAGCGAAAAAATGAAAGCGGCAAGAGGAATATGACCATTGCGGAATTGATAAACATAAACCAACCCAACATCTGTTTGACAAACAAGATGGCAACGACACTGGCCGCGCCAAAAAGCACCATTGTGGTCAGACGGCTGACCCAGATCTCTCGCTTCACGGTGGCCTTGGGGTCCAGCGGGCGATAGAGGTCGTTGATGACGAAGCTGCCACCCCAGTTAATGAGAGCGCTAAGGGTCGAAGTATAGGCGGCGGCTTCAATCGCGATCAGGAGCCCAACGAAGCCGTTTGGCAAATGACAGCGTTTGATCAACTCCGCCCACGCTGTGACTGGGTCGTGAATGACGGTCATTCCAGCCGGCGTCGGAATTTTTCGCGCCAGGCTTTCCGGCCAGAAGAGCGAAAGCGTTACCAAACCAATCCCGATCAACGGCAGAATTCGCAAGCTAAGCGCCAAGAAACAGTTAAACAATTGTCCGGCCATGGCGTGCGTCTCACTGCGGGCCGCCATAAAACGTTGCGCGGTTGAGCCTTCGCCAGCGGTGGGGGAACCCGCGAAGAATATGCCTTGCAAAGCCAGAATAAGGATTGTCAATAACCCGATGGAGTTATCAGGAGCCACTGCCCGCACCGGTGGGGTTTGTGCCAAAGCTTCCGGGCGCACTGCGGCAATGTGCGCCAGGACGTGCGCCCAACCCCCATGCTGCGAAACGGCTATAAACATAAAGGCGGTGCAGCCTGCCATGAGAATTGCGAAATGCAGAATCTCTGTCACCACTACCCCGATCAGTCCGCCAAACATCGTGTATAGGGCAGTCGTGCCTCCAAAAACCAGAAGGATTTTCACCTCGGATATTTGCACGAGCGGCGCAATGGTTTTCGCGAAGAACCCCGTGATGTAACCAATCAGAAGCACGGAAAATCCGAAACAGGAAACGACCGCATAGATTTTTCGAGCGACCGTCGCGGGACGACCGCCGTAGCGCAAAGTAATCAGTTCGGCTGTCGTCATGATACGCATGCGACGCCACATCGGCGCCCAGACGATGGCGACCAGAGGCATCCAGATGATCCAGGAGGACCACCAGAGCCAATTGGCGGCCAAACCATAGGCCAGCACGAGCATCACAAACGCCCCGCTGCTCGACTGGTAGGTGGCCGTGTTGGAAATGGCAATCGCCCACCAAGGGAGATTTCGGTCACCAGTAAAATAGCTGATTGCCCCGTTCCGGGAGGCCAGCCGGGAGACGCCGATTCCCGCGACAACCGACAAGACGATAACTGATGCGACGACCGCCCAATCAAGCCAAGTCACGGCCTTCCTCCTGCTTTTCTGGCAAAAGGACAGGCCGTCGCGCTGTGATTTCTTGGACCCATAGGCCGAATTATCAATTCACGGGCATTGCTCGCTCTCTCCTCTGAGTTTGAGCGAGGAGAGGGCAAGTGTCACTCTCGTTTTAACGAATAAGCCGGTAGAACATCGGAGTCGGCGCTGTCGGCAGCGTGACTTGCCAAGTGAGGCCGGAAAGGACCGGGCTCGTGTTAACATTAGTCCAAGGCGCGCCCAAGCGGCCAGTCTGTTGGAGTGTGAAATTTCCCGCGTTGGCAGGCCAACTGATCAGGGCGTGTCCATTTGCGACGTTGATCTGGAGTGTTGCCGGCCCAGTCAAGAATTGCTCGGGAGTCAGGATGCCGGCGGACACCCGCAACTCATCTAGCAGGCCATTATACTCAAAGGTATAAGAGGGAGGAAACCCGCCAATGGTGAAATAGTCGTTGATGAAGGGCTGAAGCGGGCCCGATACTCCGTTTCCATCGACTTCGATTCCGTCAACATATATTTTGAAGACCCCTTGGCTGGCGCTCTCGTCAACGGTCAATGCGTAGTGATGCCAATTCCCGTCCGTAGGTTCGGGAGCGGTTTCTGTGACGAAGCTGGGGACCGAGGTTCTTTGGCTCACCTTGAGCAACGCCGGGCCGGCCTCGCCCGTGTCGAGATAAAACGCCCCTGCGGTGGTGTTGACGTTGTTCACCGCATAAAACATTTGCAGCGGACTGCCGGACGAATACTTGGCGAAGAACTCGATGGTGAGTTGATCGTACGGGGTTAGGTTCAAAGTTTCAACCGTCTGCGCGTATGAGCTTCCGTCGAAGACGGCGCTGTTGGTGAGCCCTCGCGCGTTGGCGGGCACGTCATTGGTAAAGGTGATATGGCCATTGAGCGCCAGGGTGTTGCCGTTGCCAGAGGAATCAACGGTTGGATTTGCAGCGTTGAATTTCCAATCGGCCAATGTGGCGTTCGTTGTAACGGTCAAGGTCGCGTTGGAACTGGTCACCGGTGTGGCGGGGGGGGCTGAAAGCACCACGTCAAACTGGGCTGAATTATCGCTCAGAGTGGGAGAGGGCAGAGTGTAACTACTATTTGTGGCCCCCGCTATGTTCGCGCCATTTCTCTGCCATTGATACTGCAACGGGGGCGGTGGGTTTCCATTCTGGATGGTTGCAAAAACCCGGAATGTTGCCGGACTGTTTGTCACCACTCCCGTATTCTGGGGTTGTTGGTTGATGAATATCTTGGGCAGGCCGGCGCCGATCAAGAATTGCGCAGGATTTAGAATGCCGAAAGTAACCCGCATTTCACTCATCATGCCTTGGTATTCGTAGGTGTAGCCGGGAGGAAACCCGCCGATGGTAAAATAGTCGTTGATGAAGAGTTGAATCCCGCCTGGCGCTCCACCCGCATCGACCTCGTAGCCGTCAACATACATTTTGAAGAGCGAAGTAGCGCCGCTCTCGTTCATGGTCAATGCGTAGTGGTGCCAGAATCCGTCAGTGGGCTCCGGAGCTTGGTCTGTATCGAAGCCGGTGCCGGCGGTTCTTTGGGAGACCTTTAGTTCGGTGGGGCCGGCTTCGCCCATGTCGAAGTAAAAAGCGCCTTGAACGTTGTTGACGTTGTTCATTGCATAAAACATCTGCAGGCCATTGTTGGGGGCATACTTGGCGAAGAACTCGATGGTAAGCGCGCTGGAGCGTGTGAGATCCAAAGTCCCAACCGTTTGCGCGTACGAGCCTCCGTCGAAAACGGCGCTGTTGGTTGAGCCAGGCGCGTTGCTAGCCACGTCGCTGCTAAAGGTGATATTGCCGTTGAGCGCCAGGGTGTTGCCATTGCCAGAGGAGTCGGCCGTCGGATTTGCAGCGTTGAATTTCCAGTCGGCCACTGTGGCGTTGGTTCCGACGGTTAAGATCGCATTGGAACTAGTCACCGGCGTGGCGGGTGCGGCGGAAAGCACAACGTCAAACCGGGATGAATTATCGTTCAAGGTCGTAGAGGGCAGAGTATAACTACTATTTGTAGCGCTCACTATGTTGGCGCCATTCCTCTGCCATTGATACTGCAACGGCGGGGGTGGGTTACCACCCTGCACGCTTGCAACAACATTGAACGTTGCCGGGCTATTAGTCAGCACAAACCTATTTTGGGGCTGCTGGCTGATAACGATCACGGGAACCTGGGCGCCAATCAAGAACTGCGCAGGAGTCAGGATGCCGCTGGAAACCCGTAGTTCGCCCATTTCGCCCGCGTAGTTAAAGACGTAGTTTGGAGGGTAAGCTCCAATGGTGAAATAGTCCTTAATGAAGGTCCCGAGCCCGCCCGCTGCGCCGCCTGTATCGACCTCGTAGCCGTCCATATAAATTTTAAAGACCGGGCTCGCGCCGCTCTCGTCCATGGTCAATGCGTAGTGATGCCAGGCTCCGTCAGCGGGCTCGGGGGCTTGATCCGTCTCGAACGCGCCACCCGTCGTTTTTTCGGATACCTTTAGCTGGCCGACCGCCTCATTTACGTCGAAGTAAAAAGCCCCATTGACATTGTTGGGATTGTTCTGCGAATAAAACATTTGCAGGCCATTGTCGGGCGCATATTTGGCGAAGCACTCGATAGTGAGCTGATTGTAGGGCGTGAGATTCAAAGTTGCCACCGTCTGCGCGTATGATCCTCCGTCAAAAACGGCGCTGTTGGTGGACCCCGGCGCGTTGGTGGCCACGTCGCTGCTAAAAGTGATATTGCCGTTGAGCGCCAGGGTGTTGCCATTGCCAGAGGAGTCGGCCGTCGGATTTGCAGCGTTGAATTTCCAGTCGGCCACTGTGGCTGACCGCAAGCCAAGGCTGGTCAGGCAGAGGATCGTGATCGTCGCCGTCAGCTTGGCCCATGGTTTGTTGACCCTTCTTGGGCCAGACCCACAGATTGATTCAAAATGTGTATTCATGAGATCATTTTGTGACATATTTATTTTGCGTTGATTTGATAACACGTTCATGGAACAGGGATCTTTGTTTTACGGTGCCATAATGGCAGTCGCAGTTGTTTCCGTCTTGGTCTGGTGGGCGGATCGTGTTGGTCTTTTGGGCGAACCTTGGTGCGCCCGTCATCCGCCCAATAATCCAAATGAAGTCGCCCATTACCCCAAGACAAACGATTATCAAAAGGTAAGACTAAACAGTAAGAATACGATCCAGCTTTGAAAAAAAGATTTGTTTATGATCAGCACACGAAACAATGACGCCGGGAAAGCCAGCCAAGCCTTCACTCTGATTGAGTTACTGGTGGTCATCGCCATCATTGCCATCCTCGCCGCCCTCTTGCTGCCGGCGTTGGCCAATGCCAAGAAGAAGGCCCAGCAAACCAAATGCGCCAGCAACCAACATCAGATCGGCCTGGGCTGGGTGATGTATGTTGATGATTACAATCAAAGTTACCCCTTCATCAGGGGCTGGGGAGCGGCCGGAGGTCAGCAGGGAAACTATAATCTCGACGCTGGAGTCGCCTATTCTATCGGAGTGACGAATGATTACACCAACCGGCCATTGAACAAATATGTTACGACGGTTCAAACGTGGTATTGTCCGGCCGACGCAGGCGATGCAAACTACGCATGCCCCAATTGCTTCATCGGCTATGGAAATAGTTATGTGACGCAGAATGATATGGATGCGTGGCGGACGCAGCATGTGACGGCCGATTCCGATCCGGCGATGCGCGGCCAACAAGGAGCAGAAGGCTCCGCCACTGCGCCCATTAAGGCCAGCGCTGTCGCGGTAAGCCCAGTTAACAAAATCATCCAAGGCGACTGGGAATGGGAAAATCAGGAATATGCCGTCAATGATCCGAAATCCTGGTGGCACAATTACAAAGGACAGCGGCGGGAGAACATGCTTTTCGCGGACGGCCATGTTGTATTTTACCAATTCCCCCCCCAGATTGTTGGATGGGACTCCAGTCCGCCGCCCAACGTCCATTGGTTGTGGTGGTAGGTATCTCCTTAGCCAATTTGCTGTTTCATCCAGTCAATATCCTCCGTCACAGTTTTCCTGGTCGCTAAAAATTTCTTCGGAAACTGTATCTTTAGGTGCGCGTAGATGTCTTCCATGTGATGGATAAAATTCCGCGCCGTCGACCGCGAGTCTTGAAGGCCAATGAGCTTGCCGAATTTTCCCCGCACGGGATTCGTCCCCGCGCCACCACCGGCCACGATGAAGCCGGGGTAAGCCTCCACCAAGTCTTTGAGAGCGCGTTGTTGTTGCCGGGTCTTTCCCAGCCAAAGAATCGCATGCCCAATGGAACGAGCTGGATTGTAATTCCGAGGGTCAAACGCATAGTCCGCGCAGGTGGCCAAGGGAAGCCGGTTGATTTGGTTTTGTGCATGCATGGGATTGCTCAAATATCCATCGATGACTTCGCACAAGTCTGGTTCGCGCCCGCTGACCGGCCCTAAATGGAGCGTTGGGCTGCCGTCATTGACGGGATAATTGTCCCACAGGAATAAGCGATGTTTGATCACTCTCTTATACCCTTCTGCGGCTATGCGGGTCACGCGCGGTGTCACAGGGCTGTCTCCATTCCAGAAAACGTAAACGTTTGGATGCATTTCGCTGGCCAGGGCTTCAAGGTAGTCCCGGTGCTCCCGATTGGTCCCGTCTCCCCAACAGATCGTCGGACAGAAAACGAATTGGGCAGACGAATCCACAGTTCTCAATCGGCTGAAAATCGTGTTCACCAAACGAGCATGGGAGACGCCGGCCAAACTGGGTCCACCAGCGCCCCACCCGGTATCGTCCATGCAGATGCTGAACCATTGCACTTGTTGGCTTTGCGCCCAGGCATAATGCCGATAGAATTGATCCACATCCCCGACATTGGTGGGATCCAGAGGCCGTGACGACGCCACTTGCGGATGCATCGCGAAACAAAACACGATTTGATGTTCGCGACACAAACGGAAGATTTTGCCGTAGGCTTCCTTCTTCGCCTCCGTCATAGGCTTCCACCACTCATTGCATGGCACCTGTCCGGGCTGAGAGGTCATCATCGAGCCAGTGCAATTCATCAAGAAGTTCATTTTGAGGTCAGCCAACACCGGGATCTCCGACAGGTACTGGTCCGGGCTCCAGAACCACCCTTTAATTCCACGAAGCTTAAAACCATGTGAGGATTCAGAGGCCGCCCCCCCTCGAGAAGAAACTTGTGCCTTATCGGGAAGACGAACCTGACGTTGTCCACGGTAAGCTAGAGGAGAACAACCATAGGCGGTTTTAAAACTGTGGTTAAAGTACGATAGGTCGTCGAAGCCAGACTCAAATGCCACCGCCACTACTGAACGGTCGGTTTCAGCCAACAATCCCGCCGCATGGTTCAAGCGCAATCCCAAAACATATTGACGCCAGCTTTGTCCCGTGACCTTGCGGAATAAATCGGTGAATTGCCGCCGTTTCAAACCCACTGCGGAGGCCGCGTCGCTGATCGTCTCCTGGCGGAAAAAGCGGGACTTTAAACCCAGAGCATAGCGAGCCACGCGTTCTGTGCTGTCACTACCCTGCTCAAAAGCCGGGAGATCATTCCGGCCTCGCCGTCGAACTAACCGCAGGGTCCGCACTGCCAGATCAATCAACCGGGAACGCAAGATCATTTCCCAACTTTCCTGGCAGGCGGCTTGCTCAAAGAGCATTTCCTGAAAAATCGACCGAAAGACGCGAGCTTGGCCAACGTTGACCGTAGTGAGATCCAGCGAAAGCATCCCCAGCGCAATCAGTTGGCTGTTCAAATCCGGTGAGAGCAGCTCGGTCCGATAATACACACAATAGACGGTTACCGGGTCATTCGGCAGATCCGCTTGATGATACGTTTGGCCCGCGGGTATATGGAACAGGGAATCAGGGCCTAGAAAATAGCTCCTGCCTCCACCCTCCCAACGTGAGTGACCGGCGATCACCAGATGAAATTTGGACGAGGCGTTTCGCAATTCGCCTGCGAAACCCACTGCATGTCTGCTTTCGGAGACGGTTAAACCGCAGGGCGCAATCGCTGCGTTTTTTGGACTTTTTTCAAATTCATCGTGAACGTCATCCAAATCTCGATTGCGTGGCCGTAAGTTGGAATCGGAACCGGGTTTCATTCAGATTCAGGCTATGTTCAGCGGCGGCGACCGTCAATTTTAATTTTGGACGTTTGGCGACAGGTAACGGACTTTGAAGAGACAAGATCCCATTCGTAATGTCCACCCTGGCTGTTGGACTAGGGCAGGACAAGCCTATTATCCAACTTTGCCCCGGCCAAAATCCCATCGAGCGCCGAATCAATGGCCGGTCGTACTTTTCTTTCCACTATCAATTGATTCAGTTCAGTGTCTTTACCGTTGGTGTCCTTGCCGACGGCTTCTGACTTTATCAGGTACCACCCAAAATCGGCTCGCACCGGGTTGCTTACGTTCCCCGTCTCCAGGCTAAAACAAGCCTCCTCAAACCGGCGCGTAAAATGCGTTTGGTCGCCGGTAATCCAACCAAGGGATCCGCCCTGTTTCTTGCCGGCAATCACGTTCTCCGGAGAATCGGAATATTGGTCCGCCACTTCTGCAAAGTCCTTGCCGGCTTTTATTTGCGTAAGAATTTCATCAGCCTTTTTCTTTGATTCTTGAGCAAAGATCTCTCGCTTTCCCATATCGCTCTCATATCTGGGATCAGCAATGAATATGTACCTCACTTTGACCCACTTATCGTAATCTCCCGCGACAATCGTCACTTGTTTGCGGACATACTCCTCCAGCAGCATGTTCACCAGCAAAATGCCTTTATAGCGCTCTTGAGTCATTTGCTCCTTTCTCAGAAGGGCATCGAAACTTTCGGATTTTGTTTGTTTGATATCTTGGCGAATTTTTGATTCGAGCTTATCCGGTCCTATTTTTATTCCTGCGGCATCGGCAGCAAACTTGATCGCGCGCTTCTTCATCAGGTCATCCAATGCCGCAGGCGCAGATTGGAACCACAGGTGTCGAAGTAGTTCATTTTTCGTGACATTCACCTGGTTCACGGTTCCTACCACCGTGTCTCCAGATGCTCGCCATATTTTTTCGAGCGGATCTGGACGCTCACGCTGCTGAACCTTGGGAGATTCGACTATTGACTCGCTTGCCTTGGAGACCGGGGCGAAGATCAGAATGACAGATGACAGCGCCGTCAGTATTTTAATAGATATAGCCATATAAGCGACACATTCGTGAACGAAACATCAAATTGTTCACTTACAATATCTTGCACATGGACAATCGAAGCGAACGTTGTTTTGCCGGTTGCGGTTACGGATTGATGGAGATATTCAATTGCCCGCTTCCGATCTCGGAGTAGTAGATGTCAGGGGAAACGGGCGAATTGCAGGTCGTGGCGCTATAAAGAACCTGCCAATGATTTCCACCGAAATCGTAAATCGGACCTTGTCCAGATATAGTTGACATACCCAGGAAATAGCAGTTCTTGTTATGTGAATTGTCAGTGGAACCATCCATTTTTAACGGACCGTTCGTTCCCCAGTCCCAATTTAACCCATCGCGCGAAATTTGCATGCTAGGAACCGTTCGCCCGGACCCGTTGTCAACAAATGTGATGCGCATAAATAAGCGCCCCCCGGGGCATGCATTGATGTACCCGATTTGATTGCCAAATTGGCTTTGGTTTGAGGATTGACGCGTATTCCAGTCAAACGTCGTGGGATCGGCTGATTTCATTCTTTGATATCCCTGCTCCACGCCGTTAACCAAGGCACCAACATACAGCCACCACGGTTTAGCGTCGTCCGGAACATAAAGCAACTCCGGATGGTGAAGAGCCGTATGGGTGGGATCAGACAGATTGATTACGACCCCGCGATCGGTTGTTTTGGTCCACGGGTAAGCGCAGTCTCCGCTTGTAAGATACTGGATCCGGTCACACGAAGTAACGGCCGTGCCGCCGTAATCGCAAGGCATGCCAGGATCTATCTCGCGCTGGGCAAACATAGTCCAGAGGCCCGAGGCAGGATTTAAGGCGACGTTTGGGTCGCCGACATTGCCAGCCCACCATGTGCCGGCTCCAAATTCCTCCCAACCAACATACACATCAGGGTGATCGTACCACATCGACCATGTGTTGGGCGCGCCATTTCCAGAAGTAACCTGAAGAATGTGATCGCCGTCATACCCATAAGCCGCTTGTTTCCAGCGCCCCAGCCAAAAGGCCCGTTTTCGGTAGCCGGTGTCTTCACCTGTGTGGATTATCTTGCAGGCGTAATTATAGGCTTGGGCGCCTTCGGTATAAGGGCGATCCACCAGTGACTCATAGCCATACCACTGGCTCTGGTAAGTGATTGACCTGAACCCGGTATATCCGCTGTAGTAAATGGTTGTGCTTGTTGCGATAACCGGCTGGACCTGGGCTGCCGTCATAAGCGCCATCGAAGCCACAAACGCAATTGTCCGCGACCGGGACCCTGTGCGCCGGGAGGGGGTCGAGTTTGGGCATGTTTCAGAGAGTGGGTGTACCATAATTTTGTCTGTAGTGGTGTTAATCATGGTATCAACGTTACTTTCCACCGCAAGAATCGTCTAGGGGTTTTGGGCGGTCGCAATTGGTTTATTGGGAGGCGCATTTACTGCATCAAAAGTATTCATTTGACAATATTTTATTTCCAGCCCCGATGCTTGGGCGGCGATTGCGGGCCCAATTCTTCCGGGAAGGGATTGGCGAGATGTAGAGCCAGGTCATGTTTTATCCCTTGCTCGTGCGGAAGAAGCCCAAGTTTTACCTTTTTGCGTGAAAATGTTCCACTTTAATTTTTTCATTTTTTACCATCGTGGCAGCACTTTGATTGTGCCTCGTTCCTCGTTTCAAATTGCCATGAAACAGACTGATTTCCTGCGGCCTGAGAGCGTCGGCTTTCGCTCCGGCTGCGCTTCTCCTTCGTCCGAGGCTGTGCTTCGCAAAACCGCCGCACTCAGGCCACGCCCAATTTCAGCTTGTCACTCAGACTGAAAGCCTCTCCGCTCCACTGGCTCGCCTATTGGCTCCGGCTACGATGCTCGGTCTCGCTGCGATTGCTCTGTGCGTCTGGGCCTCCACCAATACGCGACCACTTCAGTCCGAGCCTTGCAGTCCGAGAGACAAGAATTCGCGGCCCCGCGTCCCGGTGGTGATGTTTCCAAATCCGTTTTTTTGCTTTGGATTCACGGCCTCTCGCCCTCACCAGCCTGCTTTTCGAGCCAAGGGCCGGGCGTGGTGCCCTCTGAAGACTACTCCCACTGGCCGCTTGGCTCGGCAGGCCTTTTCGGTTGAAGGGCGAGAGACCGAGAACGCACAGCAGGGCAAAAAAAAAGATTATGAAAACAAATACAAATTCAGATTCAAGGCTCCAGAACCGGACCGCACAGTCGAACGGACAGACAACTCAGTTGCAGCGGATTGATTTTAAAAGACGATTTTACAATCGCAGACTTTCCACCGAGAAAGTTTTGGATTTGCTTTACCACCAAACGCCGCGCCTTTGGGAATTGTGCGAGGTTGTAGGCAAGTGGGTTTGGATTCAGTTTGAACACCGGCAACCACCGACCATTACCGCCGAACTCGCTCAAATTGGTTTCCATTGGAACCGCAGGCGGCAGGTTTGGCAGCACCCTTGCGGGGGTTTCTCCACCGGCAGCCGACGCGACCCCCGGCAGGTGTATCGCTCTTATTTTCCGGCTGATTCACAACACGCCTGAACGGGGAATCGCCATGAATACCACACCGATTTTTCCCGGATTTGAAACGCTCGTGAAGCCGTTCAAGTTTCCGGCCAGCCCGTATGAATATAAAGTGACCGCCTTGCGAGAATGTCCGACGCCGGACGCCATGCAACTTTGCGAGACACCCGACAAAGCCGCCGATTATTGGCGAATGCACATTGCCACACACCGACATTTTAACCCCGATTGCGAATGTTTGGCCGTGTTGCTGTTGAACACGCGCCGACGTGTCAAAGGCCATCACATCGTTTCTATCGGCACGATGGACACGATTTTAGTACACCCTCGCGAAGTATTCCGCGTCGCCATCGTGACCGCCGCTTGTGCCGTGATTGTCATGCATTCTTTATGTGTCGCAGCACATAAATTGTGTTATGTGGAGCGCCGATTTATGTGCAGTGACCGATTGGCGGCGCTGACGTTAGCGCGGGTTCCACGGCCAAAGGAGTCGTATG
>Ga0075522_10001192_pt1 | contig 19724 bp, 24 predicted proteins | sample NGEPerA_FD_74796 | JGI IMG/M metagenome (GOLD analysis project Ga0075522, IMG submission 74796) | Arctic peat soil microbial communities from the Barrow Environmental Observatory site, Barrow, Alaska, USA - NGEE PermafrostL2-A | ecosystem: Environmental > Terrestrial > Soil > Wetlands > Peat ...
GAATGCGTTCATTCCGCAGCGTTTCATGCCGCCCGCGCCGCCACCCGACCGCTTCGCCTATCTGCCGTTCGGCGTCGGCGCCCGGGTCTGCATCGGCGCGCATTTCGCGCTGGTGGAAGCAACCCTGGCGCTCGCCAAGCTGGTCGGCGCGTTTCGCATCGAACTGCTCGAGGATGCGCCGGTGCTGCCGGTCGGCGTGGTGACGACGCAGCCCGATCGCTCGCCGATGTTTCGGATCACGCCCCATTGACGGGCATTGCGCGCAAGTTCCCGGGTTCCCATCTAGGTTGTCGGCATGAGCGAGATCCAGGCCCAGATTTCCGTATTGAAGCAAACCGCCGATCCCGCGGTCGCCGACGCGATCCTGCACCTGATCGACAAGGGGTTGGATCACGAGCTCAACCGCATCAATGTGCTGGATTTTTCGAAGCGGACCGAGCTTGACGAAGAGCGGGTGATTTCCGGCTTCCTGCATGCTTCCCGGCTGGGATTGTTCGATCTGACCTGGAACGTACTGTGCCCCGGCTGCGGTGGGGTGCTGGACGCCCATTCCACCCTGAAATCGCTTCGGCATGACGACTATCATTGCGGGCTGTGCGCCTGCGGCTATGAGGCTTCCGTCGACGAACAGGTTGAGGTCGCCTTTACGGTCAGCCCGCGGGTCAGGCATATCGCGGCGCACGACCCGAACACGTTGCCGCTCTGGGAATATTTCAAGCAGATGTTCTGGAGTTCGGGGGTCGATCTCAACAGGGAAGATTTCACGTCGTTGACCGACGAAGTGACGCTGGATGCGCTCGAGCTGCCGGCCGGTGAGAAGGCGCAGCTTTCGCTGCAGTTGCCGGCGCAATTCGTCATCGTCTTCGAGCCGGTGACGCATTCGGCGCAGTTCATCGATGTCCAGGGCGAGCCGACCAAAGAGCGCCAGCAGCTCTCGCTGATCTACAACAAGGCGCATGCGCCGGTCGGAACGACGACGATGCGTCCGGGGCCGCTGCGGCTTTCACTCGACAATCAGGCAGGCGTGCGGACGCTGCCTACCGTGTTCGTCGCAGCGGACGCGCTTCATCATCTGATCGGCAAGCGCAAGCCATTCCTCACCGCCAAGCGGATGCTGAGCAACCAGACGTTTCGCGACGTCTTCAAGGCCGACAACCTCAATATCAACCAGCGGCTCAAGATCACCTCGCTGACCTTCCTGTTCACCGACCTCAAGGGCTCGACGGCGCTGTATGAGCGGGTCGGCGACCTCGCCGCGTTCGACCTGGTGCGCGCGCATTTCCATGCGTTGCTCGAGATCATCTCCTCGGAAAAAGGCGCGGTCGTGAAGACCATCGGTGACGCCGTGATGGCGACCTTCATCCGGCCGGAACACGCGATCGTCGCGGGCTTGCGCATGCGCGCCGCCATGGATGCGCTCAACGCCGAGCGCGGCCGGAACGATCTGGTGGTCAAGATAGGCATCCACGAAGGCCCTTGCCTCGCCGTGATGCTCAACGAACGGCAGGATTATTTCGGGCAAACCGTCAACATCGCAGCCCGCGTTCAGGGCCTGTCGACCTCTCAGGCGATCCATATCACCGGAACCGTGATCGGCGCCCCGGCGGTGGCCGCCCTCCTCGACAAGGAGGCGATCACGCCGATCCAGAAGCAGGCGGCGCTGCGCGGCATTGCCGACAAGATTGTCGTCTACGAGCTCCCCTAGAGTCCTTTCCGTTTCGATGGGATCGAAACGGAAAAGACTCTGGATTCTTGTTTTGACGCGTTTTCTTCACGCGAACCGGTGACCACTTCGCTTGAAAACGCTCTGTGAGCGCAAAATCGCGGACAAGATTGCCGAAAGGTAATGCAGTCAGTGGAACCCGTGCGGATTGCGGCGGTTGCATTTTCGCGCCATATAGGCGTTAGAAAAGCCTCACCCCACAGAGACGTTGATGCTGGACGGACTACGCCAATTCATTGCCGACGTTGTTTCCCCGACAGCGCATGGACCGCCGTCGTTCGACGACACCGGTTACCGCCTGGCGGCGACCGCGCTGCTCGTCCATGTCATCTCGCTCGACGGCGAGCCCTCGGAGACCGAGAAGCGCAAGCTCCATGGTCTGATCGAAAGCCGCTTCGGGCTGGATCCCGGCACGGCGGATCGGCTGATCGCGTCGGCAACCCTGGTCGAGGGCGAGGCGGTCGATCTCTATCATTTCACTAGCATCATCATGCGTTCGGTGGATGAGGTGGGCCGGCTCCGCATCGTCGAGATGATGTGGGAGCTCGTCTATGCCGACGGTCAGGTCAGCGAGTTCGAGGACAATGTGATGTGGCGCGCCGCCGATCTTCTGGCGGTATCCTCGCGCGACCGGATCGATCTCAAGCATCGCGTCGCCGCGCGGCAACCGGCGGCAACCGCAGGTGGCTGACGCCACGCGATGCGGCAAGGGGCACTCTCCGGGCGAGGCAGAGCGCGATGCTGTGTGCGTTACCCGACATGACCGAATTTTAATGTCTCCGACATTTGGCCGTACCGACCGCGATTAGCCCCATTTGCGCCGATGCCCGCGCAGCATTGTGCATTTGAGCGAGGCGATATGCTTGCGGATGGCTTGCCTGCCGCCCAGAGCCTATGCTCTTTCGTCGGGCACGTTGACCGCCATGCCCCTGCAATTGATTTAAGAGATTAAATCGTGACCGAGTGTGTGACGCTGATTACGGGGGCCTCGTCGGGTATCGGCGCCGAGCTGGCGCGAGTTTTTGCATCGAACGGCCATCGCCTGGCATTGGTGGCGCGACGCGCGGATCGCCTTCAGGCGCTGGCTGATGAAATCGGTGCTGGCGCCGCCGTCGCGCCGCTCGTGATCCCCTGCGATCTCGGACAAGAGGACGCCGGTGACAAGATCGCCGCCGCGCTGGCGGCCGCGGGCCTGGAGGTCGAGTATGTCGTCAACAATGCGGGTTACGGCATTTTTGGCAACGCAATCGAGCGGGATCGTGCCGATCAGCTCGGCATCATCGCCGTCAACATCCGTGCCCTGACCGATTTGTCGCTGCGGTTTTCGGACCAATTGATCAGGAATCGCGGCGGCATCCTCAATCTCGGTTCGGTGGCGGCCTTCCTGCCGGGGCCGGGAATGGCGGTGTATTATGCCTCCAAGGCCTATGTGCTGTCGTTTTCGGAAGCGCTGCGCGCGGAACTGGCGCCGCGCGGCGTGCGTGTGACCGTGGTGTGCCCGGGTCCGGTGCCGTCGGAATTCCAGTCCCGCGCGGGATTTCTGCCCGGATTCGACTCGGCGGTGCTCAGCGTCAGCACATCCGATGTTGCGAAAGCGGGATATCGGGGCTTGATGGCCAACAAGCGGGCGGTGCTGCCCGGTCTCGGCATCAAGATCGTGCCGTTCATGCTGCGGCTTTTCCCGCGCGGGTTCATCCTGGCGGCGGTCGGCAGGCTTCAGCTGCGGAAGCGCACATAGGCCGACGGTCTGGCCTGCAACTTGCTTTCTAATGGCTCGTGAAGTGTGACTTCGCTCACAAGATATTAAGAACCCATTAGTTACCATGACGGCTCGATGACCCCCTGAAGATAAATCGATGCCGCTACGATCGATCAAAGCCAGTTCCGCAAACCTGCTGCAGTTCGAAAATGCAGCAGGCAAGCGCTTGCTGCCGGTCCTCATCGTTTTGCATCAGGAAAGCTCAACGCCCGGCCGCGTCGGCAACGTATTGCGTACGCTTGGGCATGCGCTGGATATAAGGCGTCCGCGGTTTGGCGACCCGCTTCCGGAAACCCTGGACGAGCATGCTGGCGCGGTGATGTTCGGCGGCCCGATGAGCGCCAACGACCCGGACGATTATGTTCGCCGGGAAATCGACTGGATCGCGGTGCCGCTTAGGGAGCAGCGGCCGTTCCTCGGGATTTGCCTCGGCGCGCAAATGCTTGCAAGGCAACTCGGTGCTCGCGTGGCGCCGCATCCGCAGGGCCGCGCGCAGATCGGCTATTATCCGATCCGCCCGACGCGGGCCGGTCTCGATCTCTGTCCGAACTGGCCGGACCATGTCTATCATTGGCACCGTGAGGGATTCGAGCTTCCCCGCGGCACGCAATTGCTGGCGGAAGGCAGCGACTTTCCGGTCGAAGCGTTCCAGATCGATCATGCCTTCGGCTTCCAGTTCCATCCCGACGTGACCTACGCGATGATGCACCGCTGGACCACGCGCGGAGATGCCCGCTTCGATTTGCCGGGCGCGCGTCCGCGCCATCATCACTTTGCCGACCGCGCGGTACATGATTTCACCGAGCGCGCGTGGCTGAAGCATTTCATCGACGGCTGGCTGGCGCGCGTGCCCTATTCGGTGACGTCGGAAGCCGCCGAGTAACGGCGGTCGAGCCATCCTGCAAATCCAGAGCTGTGTTAGAGTCGGTCCGAGCCAGCAGGCTCGAGGAGGCGACATGACCGGCGATGATTTCGTGGCTCTATTGAACGAATTCACCCTGTCGGCGGAGTCCGGCGACGGCGCGCGCTTCGCGGCCCATTTCACCGCGGACGCCGTCTATCACGACTACATCTACGGTCCGCATCGCGGCCGCGCCGATATCGCGCATATGATGCAAGACCTGTTTCACCGCGATGCCGCCGATTATCGCTGGGAGATGTTCGATCCCGTCTTCGACGGCTCGACAGGCTATGCGTGGTCGCTATCGAGCTTCACGTCGAAAATCGCGGATTATCTCGGCAAACCGGTCGTGATCGACGGCATCAGCCGCTTTGTCGTCCGCGACGGCCTGATCGCCGAATACCGCGAATCCGTCAATGGCGGGGCGGCGATGGCGCAGCTTGGCGTCGCGCCCGAGCGTATGACAAAGGTGTTCGGGCGCTGGACTGGATGGCTGAAGCAGCGGCCGGAGACGATCGACTATCTGGCGCGGCCGAAGGGTTCGCGCGCCCAGAGCTGATATCTTCGAAAATCAACAATGCAGCGCCGCAAAGACGACGGCGGAGACAGGGAGAGACAAGTGACCTATCAGCATATCCTCTACGAGGTGAGCGAGAAGATCGCGACCATCACGCTGAACCGGCCCGAGCGCATGAACGCATGGACGCCGATCATGGAGCGCGACGTGCGCCACGCCATGGAGGCCGCGAGCGCCGACGACAATGTCCGCGTCATCGTGCTGACCGGCGCGGGGCGCGCCTTCTGCGCCGGCGCCGACATGGATGCGCTGAAGGGGCTCGATCCCGACGACATCAAGCGCGCCACCAGCCTGCCGGCGTTCGACATGAACCGCCGGCCCGACTGGCAGGCGCGCTATGCCTATTATCCCTCGATCCCGAAACCGGTGATCGGCATGCTCAACGGCGCCACCGCCGGCATTGGCCTCGTGCATGCGCTCTATTGCGACCTGCGCTTTGCCGTCGACAACACCGTGTTCACCACCGCATTCGCGCGGCGCGGGCTGATCGCCGAGCATGGCATCAGCTGGATGCTGCCGCGCATCGTCGGCCACGCCCATGCGCTCGACCTCTTGATGTCCGCGCGTCGCGTCTCGAGCGAGGAGGCGCTGCGTATTGGCCTCGTCAACCGGCTGTACCCACCGGAACAGCTGCGCGAGCAGACCTATGCCTATGCGCGCGATCTCGCCGACTTCGTCTCGCCGAGCGCGATCGCGGTGATCAAGCGGCAGCTCTACGACGTGCCATTCCAGACGTTGGCGGAAGCAACGGTCGACGCCAATCGCGAAATGGTGGTCGCGCTGCGCGGCAGCGATTTCAGGGAAGGGGTCGCGAGTTTTATGGAGAAGCGGCCGCCGCGGTTTACGGGGGAGTGAAGGAGGTTGTTTCGAGGAGGCCCGCCTTCGCCAAGAGGGCTACGGCGGGGCAGCCTTCGCTCACTTCGGTACGATAGACCTGTCGGGCTTGCCGAGCCGAAGCTCGCGAAGCGAGCGAAGGCTGGTGGAGCCAGGCGGGATCGAACCGCCGACCTCGTCATTGCGAACGACGCGCTCTCCCAGCTGAGCTATGGCCCCATCGCGGCCGCCTCGTGAAAGGCAGTCGGCAATCGGCGCCATTTACAATCCGCGCCAAGGTCAAGTCAAGAACGGCGAAATCGCCGTTTTTCGCCTTATTTACCCGGGACTTCCCTTGTTTGCGAGAGGTGGAACCGATATTTTAGCAGGGAGTCGATTCCGCGACCGAAACCCGTGAGTAAGCCCCACCATGCGCGCCGTTCTCGAAGTTATCCTGATCGTTTTGGACCTCTATGTCTGGCTGCTGATCGCATCCGCGATCCTGTCCTGGCTGATCGCCTTCAACGTCGTGAACACCCGCAATCAGTTCGTGGCTGCGGTGGCGGAGTTCCTGTATCGCATCACGGAGCCGGTACTGGCGCCGATCCGCTCCTTCATGCCCAATCTCGGCGGGCTCGATATTTCGCCGATCATCTTGATCCTGATAATCGTCCTTATTCAAAAGCTCATCGCGTACAATTTGATGCCCTACTTCATCTAACCGGATGGATCCTTGGCGCTATTCCACCCAGGGCATCAGCGTCGCGTTGCGGGTTACGCCGCGCGGCGGCCGCGACGACATCGACGGCGTTGAGACGCTCGCCAATGGTCGCGCCGTGGTCAAGGTGCGGGTTCGCGCCATCGCCGACGGTGGCGAGGCCAATCGCGCGGTGACGGAGCTGCTGGCAAAAGCGCTCGGAGTGCCCAAGGCGAAGGTCCGGATTCTGTCCGGCATCACTTCGCGCCTCAAGCAAATTGCCGTCGATGGCGACCCGGCAAAACTCGGCGACACCTTGCGAAAGCTGACCGCGGCAAAGAAGGATTGAGATGACGGCCCAAATCATCGATGGAAAAATCATCGCAACGGAGCTTCGCGCCCGTGTCGCCGCCGAAGTTGCGCGGGTCAAACTCGAGCATGGACTGACACCGGGGCTCGCGGTGGTGCTGGTAGGCCACGACCCGGCGAGCCAGGTCTATGTCCGCAGCAAGCACAAGCAGACCGAGGAAGCCGGCATGGCGTCGTTCCAGCAGGTGCTGCCGGAAGACGTCGCGCAGGACGAACTGCTCGCGGTGATCGCAAAACTCAACCGCGATCCTGCCGTGCACGGCATCCTCGTCCAGCTGCCGCTGCCGAAAACCCTGCATACCGAGACCATCATCCATGCCATCGATCCGGCCAAGGACGTCGACGGGCTGCATCCGAACAATGCCGGGCGGCTCGCCGGCGGCTTTGCCGCGCTGTCGCCGTGTACGCCGCTCGGCTGCATCATCCTGACCAAGAGCGTGCATGCCTCGCTCGAAGGCGTGAACGCCATCGTGATCGGCCGGTCCAACCTCGTCGGCCGTCCGCTGGTGCAATTGCTGCTCAACGAGAACGCCACGGTCACGATTGCGCATTCGCGCTCGCGCGATCTGGCGCAACTGTGCGCCCGCGCCGATCTGGTCTATGCCGCCGTGGGCAAAGCCGAAATGGTGCGCGGCGACTGGATCAAGCCGGGCGCGACCGTGATCGATGTCGGCATCAACCGGCAGCTCTCCGCCGACGGCAAGACGAAACTGGTCGGCGATGTTGCCTTCACTGAGGCCGTGAATGTCGCCGGCGCGATCACGCCGGTGCCCGGCGGCGTCGGCCAGATGACGGTGGCCTGCCTGCTGGTGAACACGCTGCGCGCAGCCTGCGCGATCAGGGGATTGCCGAAGCCGGCGGTATGAACCTTCTCCCTCGCCCCGCTCTTGCGGGGAGAGGGTCGGGGTGAGGGGCTGTCTCCGCGGATGCTGATGATGCGTTGGGGCACAGTGCCATGCCCCTCACCCGGATCGCTAAGGCGATCCGACCTCTCCCCGCGCAGAGCGGGGAGAGGTTGAGGACGCGCTGCGCGTCTCGCCCGTCACTTCCCTTTCGCGCGCGCGATGCCTTCGGCGATTAGCCGGTGCGCGTCGGCAGCGCCGCCCCAGCGCAGCACCTTGACCCATTTGCCGGGTTCGAGATCCTTGTAGTGCTCGAAGAAATGCTGGATCTGCTGCAGCGTGATATCGGGCAGGTCGCTGTAGGTTTTCACCTTGTCGTAGCGCTGGGTCAGTTTCGACGACGGCACCGCGATGATCTTCTCGTCGCCGCCGGCTTCGTCCTCCATCAACAGCACGCCGACCGGGCGCACACTCATGACCGCGCCCGGCACGATGGCGCGGGTGTTGGCGACCAGCACGTCGCAAGGGTCGCCATCGTTCGACAGCGTATGCGGAATGAAGCCGTAATTGCCGGGATAGCGCATGGCGGTATAGAGGAAGCGGTCGACCACCAGCGTGCCGGCGTCCTTGTCCATCTCGTATTTGATCGGTTCGCCGCCGACCGGCACTTCGATGATGACGTTGACCTCGCACGGCGGATCGGTCCCGATCGAAATGGCGTCAATACGCATGGATCGCTCCGCGGGGGCGTTGAACAGGATTCTTGTTTTGACGCGTTTTCTCGACGCGAACCGGCGGCCACTTCGCTTGAAAACGCCATGGGCCGAAGCGCGTTAGCGCGTTGCCGGGCTCAGTTGCTCCAGGCGAAGGCGACCTTGTCGAGCGACTTCGGTCCGAACTTCTCCGACGAGCGCGCCACCATGCGGCCGCCGAGGGCGCGGTAGAATTCGGTCGCCGGTTCGTTGTCGGAGAGCGCCCAGATCACCATGCTCTTGAGGCCGCTCTGCAGCAGGTCGCGCCGTGCGGCGGTGAACAGCCTTCGGCCGAAACCCAGCCCTTGGAATTCGGGGCGCAGATACAGCTCGTAGATCTCGCCTTCGAAATGCAGGCTGCGCGCGCGGTTGCGGCCGTAATTGGCGTAGCCCGCGACCTTGTCGCCGAACACCAGCACGCTGACACGGCTGCCCTTGCGGATCGCGCTGTCCCACCATTGCGGGCCGCGGCGATTGATCAGCTTTTCCAGTTCCGAGCCGGGAATGATGCCCTGATAGGCCGAACGCCAGGCCTCGTCATGTGTGGAGGCGACCGCGGCCGCATCCGCAGCTTTGGCCGGCCGAACCTCGATCAGGGTTGTGCTCATGGCTGCAATCAAAGCAAGTCGGCGCGCCCGCTTCAAGGTCCATCGTTAATTATCGGTTAACCTGTGGATTTTCTGCATCAGTTTTGGCCCCTTGGCTGTGCCGAAAGAGGACAAGGAGGCCTCTCGTGCGGCATCTGGCTCAACGATCCCAGGGATTTGCGGGCATAGGGCCCGACCGGACGGAGCCGTTGCAGCGAAAAATGCGGCAGTGTCTCACTTTGAAATTTTCGGCTCAAGAATGGGGCCAATGATTTCCCAAAGTTCGGCATCTTGAATGCGCTGCTCTTGGGCGGCTCTCTCCCTGATCGCCGTCACTCGGGCTTCCTCGCGTGAACAGCAAAGCTCTCTTGTGCATCGTCCATCGGCGCAAGGCGCTTCCGTTTCGGGGCAATGGAAATTCCGTGGTTCCTGCCGGGTCATAGTAGCTGGCCCTCCCTTGCGAAGCTTACCGCCAAGAATTAGGCTAGCCGAATGCCAAGAGGTCCAAAAGGCGAAAAACGCCCCGCCGACGTGATCGGCAACGCTGTCCATGTCATGCGGGTGGCAACGGGGGAAATAGATGAAAAACCCGGCGAAACCGGCAACGAATACGCCCGAAAGGGCGGCCTCAAGGGTGGTCGCGGGCGCGCAGAATCGTTGACCCCAGAGCGGCGGCGTGAGATAGCTCAACTGGCGGCAAAAAAGCGTTGGGGCGATGATCGATAGGGTCTCCCGTAAGGAGCAAGCAACGGCGCTAGCCGAAGAGGTAGCAGCCGAGCTTAACGCGGATATTTTGCTGATCAACGGCGGGATCGACACCACCATTGATCGCGACATGATCAGGCTAGTCATAGGCCGCCAAACACGCCGGCAAGACGTTTTTCTCATCCTAACCACCGAGGGAGGATCGGCGGACGCGGCCTTTAGAATGGCCCGCTGTCTACAATCCTGCTACCGGCGGTTTACCGTTGTAATTCCTGGTTGGTGCAAGAGTGCCGGTACGCTCATTTGCATCGGTGCCCACACTCTCTTGATTGGCGACTTGGGCGAGCTAGGGCCGCTTGATGTGCAACTAGCGAAGCCGGATGAACTCGGGCTGATCTCATCGGGACTAACGATAGATTCGTCATTCCGAAGTCTCCAAACCGTCGCGTTTGGCATGTTTGAAACGTTTATGTTGGAAGTGATCAAAAAATCCGGTGGCGTGATTACGACCAAGACAGCAGCGGAGCTATCGGCTAGCCTGACGACCGGCTTGCTGTCGCCGATTTTTGGTCAAATGGACCCCATGAAAATCGGTGAGGACTACCGTTCCACGCGGATTGCAGAGGACTATGCGGCGCGCTTGGACGCCCATGCTCATAATCTTGAGTCCGACGAGGAAGTGAACGCAATTGAGCTTCTAGTACGGGGCTACCCCTCACACGGGTTCGTAATCGATAGGACCGAAGCGGCCGAATTATTTCACAATGTCGGACCTATCGAAGGAAGATTGAAAGATTTGATCGACTTAATCGGACCAAATGTCATTCACGCACGTTCAACCCAACCAATCTTGGCTTATCTAAACACCGAGGCATCAGATGTATCAGCAAAGCCCACGACGCCCCCCGCCGGCGCCCGCAGGCCCGGAAATGGAAAAAAGCCAGAGCCAAAAGACGGAAGCTCAAGTAACGAAATATCGCCAAATCCTCCAGAGGGCACTGGTAACATCGCCGTTCCGGAACCAAATGCCGTCGAAATCAACAAGCGCCATAACTAGGCGTCTAAGTGAAAAGAATGCTTGACACTCAAGCATAAAGTTCATTATAACGGGAGCCATGAACAAGCTCCCGTTGCAGACCCGCGTTCAAATCCTCTCGATGCTTTGCGAGGGGTCCAGTATGCGGTCAGTGTCTCGCTTGACCGATACCTCCATCAACACCGTGAGCAAGTTGCTCGTCGAAGCCGGTGAGTTCTGCGCCGGTTTCCATGACGAAAAAGTCCGCATGGTTGAGGCCAAGCGGATTCAGGTGGACGAAATCTGGAGCTTCACTGGCGCCAAGCAAAAGAACGTCGCGCGGATGAAAAAGCCCGTCGATGGCGCGGGCGATACTTGGACTTGGACCGCAATCGAAGCCGATACAAAATTGATCGTTTCTCATTTCGTCGGCGGACGTGATGGCGAATGCGCCATGTGGTTCATAGACGATCTTAGGTCCCGCCTAGCTAATCGTGTGCAGCTAACCAGCGATGGCCATAGGGCCTATCTGGAGGCCGTTGAAGGTGCATTCGGCGGCGACGTTGACTATGCGATGTTGGTCAAGATTTATGGTAACTCTCCGGAAGCAGCAAAAGGCCGCTACAGTCCGGCAGAGTGCATCGGCGCAAAGAAAGAGCGTATCGAAGGCAACCCCGATCCCAAGTACGTTTCGACCTCATACGCTGAGCGTCAAAATCTCACGATGCGGATGCACATGCGCCGCTTTACGAGGCTGACAAATGCGTTCAGCAAAAAATTTGAAAATCACGCTCATATGGTTGCCATGTATGCTGTCTGGTACAACTGGATTCGCATCCACAAGACCTTGCGCGTTACACCGGCAATGGCCGCAAAGCTGACGAAACACCTGTGGTCTTGGGAAGAAATCGTTCTGGCGATGGATGCGGACGTTCCGGCCAAAAAACGCGGCCCCTATAAAAAGACGACCGAACAAATTTCAAACTGAGACACTACCAAAAATGCACTGGATTTGATTCAGCGCGCGTATTCTGCTCACCCATCCGATCCCGCCGCTGCCGTCATGCCGGGCCAATTCATGGTTTTGTCAAAGCCGCTTTTCGCGCTGATTGTGCTTCTCGGCGCCGGGGCCCAGGACGCAGTGGCGCAAGCGCGTTTCGGCGCGCAAGGCCCGGAAAGCGAGCCCATTCGCGAGCAGCAATGGCTGGTCCCGTCGCCCGATCCGGACACCGCCTCCCATGCCGTGCTGTTTCGCCCGCCCGGCGATGGGCCGTTCCGGCTGGCCGTGATCGCGCACGCCACGACGCAAAACGTGCTGCGTCGCGCGCAAATGCCGCAGCCGGAATACCGGCCGCTGGCGGCGTGGCTGGTGGCGCGAGGCTTCGCGGTGCTGGTGCCGGAGCGCCCGGGTCATGGTGCGACCGGCGGACCCTATCTCGAGGACCAGGGCGGCTGCGACGAGGCCGATTATCTCAAGTCGGGGCGGGCGACGGCCGGCGAGATCGCGGCCGCGCTCGATTACATGCGCGGGCAGGCCTTCATCCGGCAGGACGGGATTGCGATTCTCGGCCATTCCGCCGGCGGCTGGGGCGCACTGGCGCTGGCCGCCGAAAATCCCGCGGGCGTCACGGCCATCATCGCCTTTGCGCCGGGCCGCGGCGGCCACGCCAATGATTTTCTCAATCAGGTCTGCGCGCCGCACACGTTGATCGCGGCGGCGGCCGAATTCGGCCATGCCGCGCGGGTGCCGGTGAGCTGGCTGGTCGCGGCCAATGACAGCTATTTTGCGCCTGACCTGTCGCGGCAACTGGCCGATGCCTTCCGCGCCGGCGGCGACAAGGTCGTTTTTCGCGTGCTGCCGGCCTATGGCGGCGAGGGCCATTGGCTGGCGGAGACCGAAGGCGGCATCAGGATCGCCGGACCCGAACTCGATCGCGCGCTGAAGCCACCCGCTCCGAAGCCGGCGAAGAAGCGATGACGCCGTATTTCCTGGTCAAATATCTGCACGTGCTCGGCGCCATCGTAATCCTCGGCACCGGAACGGGCATCGCCTTTTTCATGCTAATGGCGCATCGAAGCCGCGATGCCGTGTTCATCGCGCGAACCGCCGCGACGGTGGTGATCGCCGATATGTTGTTCACGCTGTCAGCCGTGCTGCTGCAGCCCATCACCGGCGGCCTCCTGATGGTGCTGTCGGGCACAACGCTTGCTGAGCATTGGCTGACCACCTCACTCGGGCTCTACGTCGTGGCCGGGCTGTTCTGGATTCCCGTGATCTTCATGCAGATAGAGATGCGCGATTTGGCGCGGGCGGCCGCGGCGCGGCAGCAGCCGCTGCCTCCGCGTTACCTTATGTTGTTTCGCCGCTGGTTTGCCTTCGGCATTCCCGGCTTCGGTTCGGTTATGATCATTCTCTGGCTGATGATCGCCAAGCCGGATTTTTGAGGGGGACCGCCATGTCCGCGCGCAAAATCCTCGTGCTGGGCGCTTCCGGCCTGATCGGGCGGTTCGTCACCGACGATCTCCGCGCGCGGGGTTTTCAGGTGGTCGGGATCGCGCGGCGGTTTTCGCCGTCGCAAAGGATGAGCCCGCTCGATCTGGAATGGCCTGTCATGTCCATGGATTCAGCCGCGCTGGCGCGGCTGATCAGCGAGCACGGCATCGACCTCGTCGTCAATTGCCTCGGCGTGCTGCAGGATGGTTTGGGAAGCGACACCAGCGACGTGCATCGCGATTTCGTCGAGCGGCTGTTGCGGGCGCTCCGCAGCAGCGGCCGCGCTGTTCGGCTGGTCCAGATCTCGATTCCCGGTGCCTCCTTCGAGGACCGCACGGCGTTCAGCCGCAGCAAGCGCGAGGCCGAGCGGCTGATCGCGTTGTTCGGCGGCGCCTACGCGATCCTGCGGCCGGGCTTCGTCATCGCGCCGGCGGCCTATGGTGGCAGCGCCATGCTGCGCGCGCTGGCGGCGCTGCCGATTCGACTCCCCGCGACGGAGACCGCCACGCTTTTTCAGCCGGTGGCGGTGGAGGATATCGCTGCGACCATTGGCTGGCTCGCCGGCCGCGACGTCGACGACATGCGCGCCGGTGCCGTGATCTGGGATCTGATGCAGCCGGAGCCGGTCACGCTCGGCGATGTCATCGAACAATTCAGGAAGGCGTTCGGCGCCCCCAAGACGCCGCGCATCACGCTGCCCGGATTCCTGCTCGATCTCGGCGCGACACTCGGCGATCTCGCAAGCTGGCTCGGCTGGATGCCGCCGCTGCGCTCGACCGCGATCGCCGAGCTGCGCCGCGGCGTCACCGGCGATCCCGCAGCCTGGATGGCCGCAACCGGCATTGTGCCGAAGACACTGGCGCAGGCGGTGGGCCAACGCGCGACGACGATCCAGGATAAATGGTTCGCGCGGCTTTTCCTCATCAAGGCGCTGGCGATCGCAGCCCTCACACTGTTCTGGACCGCATCGGGCTTCATCGCGCTGTTCATCTCCTGGCCGGCCGCGACCGACATCCTGCGCTCGCACGGTTTTCCCGCGGCGTTGGTCGCGCCGGTCACCGCGCTCACCAGCCTGATGGACATGAGCATCGGGATCCTGATCGCGTTCCGCCGCACTTCGGCGCTCGGCCTGATCGCGGGAATCGTGGCGTCGCTCGGTTACATGGCGGGCGCGGCGATCCTGACCCCGGACCTCTGGATCGAACCGCTGGGCGCGCTGGTCAAGACCGGACCTGCGATCGTGCTGATGCTGGTGGCGCTGGCAACGCTGGACAACCGATGACCGGCGCGCCCTCGACGAGCTGGCCGGACGATGACGTGATCCTCTATGACGGCGTCTGCGTGTTCTGCTCGCGCTGGGTCCGCTTCGTCGCCGCCCGAGATGTGGCGCGCCGCTTCCGCTTCACCGCGATCCAATCGCCCTACGGTACCCGGCTCGCGCATGCGTTCGGCATCGATCCCGATGACCCCGATACCAATGCCGTAATCCACGGCGGCGTCGCGCATTTCAAATCCGACGCGGCGCTGACGGTGCTCGGCGCATTGCCGGGATGGGGATGGGTGCGGGTGTTGCGGGGAGTGCCGAACCCGCTGCGCGACGCCGTCTACAGTCTCGTCGCGCGCAATCGCTACCGGATTTTCGGGAAGTATGAGATGTGCTTTACGCCGGATGCGGAGTTGAGCGCGAGGGTGATGGAGTAGCGCCGCCGCATTCGTCATTGCGAGCGAAGCGAAGCAATCCACTCTTTCTTGCGGCCCCATGGATTGCTTCGCTACGCTCGCAATGCCTGCGCGAACAGGTCGTCATAGAGCTTGCGCGCATAGCCGCGCCCGCGCGCCGATGATGCGACCACGATGCGATCGACATAGACGAAGCGCCGATAGCGCTCGCGGAACCAGAGGAAGTTCGGGCTGTCGTAATCGGCGTCCTGTTCGAACGCCAACAGGAAGGTATTGAGGTTGCCAATTCGTCGCGCCAGGAACGCCTGTTTGACGAGGTGTTCGAGTCGCCCGGGCGCAAGCCAGGACAATTCCGGCACGTGTTCGTTGTTGAGCGTAAGTAGCGCTTTGCCGAGCGGTTGGTCGCCTGAAATTTCGGCCGGGCCGATCGGCTGTATTTCGACGTCAAGCATGGTTGCAACCCAGGTCAGCTAACCGCGCGTGAAAAGGTGATGGAGACACCGACGCATCATTGCAGCGAGAGCCAAAAAAAAGCGGGCGTCGATCTCCGATCTTGCCGGAGACGAACGCCCGCGTCGTCATGAATTTCGATTGAACTCTGCCGACAGCCGCGAACGGCTGTTTCGATGATGGCAGTCAGACTCCCGTCAGTGCACGCTGACAGCCTGCAGTTCATTGCTCCAGGCATTGGCGATCGCGGCTTCCCGGCTATCGGTCAGCATGATAGGGGTGCCGTCGGCCGAGTGCAGCGCGAACAGCTTGAGGCCCGGCGCGATCTTCGGCGCCTGCGGAAACAGCCCCGGTACGTCCTCGGAACGGATCTGCTTCACATAGGCGATGTGACCTTCGCCAAGATTCGCCAGCGACTCCGGTGAGACGCCCGCCGGTTCAAACACAACATTACCTTCAGTCATGGTCTCGACTCCTCTATCCAGACTAAGCGGTCGAGTCCGCTCCTCGTTCCATTATTCATGTTCATTGATAGCGATTGCCTTAACGATCCGCTCCGGCTCAGGCCGGGCGAGGTCGATCGACAACAGCCCGTTCTTCAAGTCCGCGCCCAGCACATGCATCCCCTCCGCCAGCACAAAGGTGCGCTGGAAGTGGCGCGCGGCGATGCCGCGATGGATGTATTGCCGGGCCTTGTCGTCCTGTTGGCGGCCGCGGATGACGAGCTGGTTTTCCTCAATGGTTACATCAAGTTGGTCGCGGGTAAACCCCGCCACCGCCAGCGTGATTCGCAGCCGCTCGGGCTGCCCGTTGCTGCGTTCGCACCTCTCGATATTATAGGGAGGATAACCGTCGGCACCCTTCACGACGCGATCAAGCGCACGCTCGATTTCGTCGAATCCCAAAAGGAACGGGCTCGATAACGAAGGAACACGAGTCATACTTTACAAAGTCCTCTCGAAGCGACTTTGGATTTCAGGGCCCTTGCGGCACCCCTTGGCGTCAATATGGGCATAGTCCGGGAAGCGTTCAAGCACCTCGGGAACCGGGTAAATTCCCCATAACCGTCATTCCGGGGTGCGCGTCAGCGCGAATCTCAGATGAGCAAGGGCACATCGGGGAATCTCGGGATTCCGGGTTCGGTCGCTACGGGCCCGCCCCGAAATGACGGTTAAGGATCGATCCGTTTGCGGCCGTCGGCGCTGAACAGGTGCAGCTTGTCGCGCGGCGCCACGGCCCTGATCCGCTCCCCGATCGCAGGGCCCCCCTGTCCGGGAATACGGACCAGGATTTCGCCCGGCGGCGGTTCGCCCGGCTTGGCGCTGACGGCCGGCGCATCGCCCTGCCGCGCGCGCGCGCCGTAGATATAGGTTTCCGCGCCTACCCGCTCTATCGCTTCCACCGTCAGATCGATCGCGATGCCGCCGGCGGGCGCCGCGCCGTTCGCGATCTCGAGATCCTCGGGGCGGATGCCGAGGATGCTGTCCTCCAAGCCGGTACCCGGAAAATTGACGCCGGATTCGCGCAGCGACATCAGGTTCATCGGCGGCGCGCCGATGAAGGCGGCCACGAAGGTGGTCGCCGGCTTCTGGTAGATGGCGAGCGGGTTGCCGACCTGCTCGACCCGGCCGCCGTTCATCACGACAAGAATATCGGCGAGCGTCATCGCTTCCAGCTGGTCGTGGGTGACGTAGATCGAGGTGGTGGAGAGCCGGCGCTGCAGCTTGCGGATTTCGACCCGCATCGCGATGCGCAGCTTGGCGTCGAGGTTCGACAGTGGCTCGTCGAACAGGAATACTTTCGGCTGCCGCACGATGGCGCGGCCCATGGCGACACGCTGGCGCTGGCCGCCGGACAATTGCCCGGGCTTGCGCGCGAGCATCGGGCCGATTTCGAGGATCCGCGCGGCTTCCTGCACGCGCGCATCGATCTCCGGCCTGGCCATTCCGCGGTTGCGCAGGCCATAGGCCATGTTGTTGTAGACGCTCATATGCGGATAGAGCGCATAATTCTGGAACACCATGGCGATGTCGCGCTCGGCCGGCTCGACCTGGTTGACGATGCGCCCGCCGATGTCGATCTCGCCCGACGTGATGGTCTCGAGCCCCGCCACCATCCGCAGCAGCGTGGACTTGCCGCAGCCGGAGGGACCGACCAGCACGCAGAGCTGGCCGTCGGCGACGTCGACGTCGACGCCTTTGATGGCTTCGAACCCGTTGGGATAGGCCTTACGGACGTTGCGCAGGGTGACATTCGCCATCTTACTTTTCCGTCTCGATCAGGCCTTTGACGAAGAGGCGTTGCATCAGCACGACGACTAGCACCGGCGGCAGCATGGCGAGCACGGCGGTCGCCATCGCCACCTGCCACTCGGTCAGGGCGTCGTGCACGTCGATGATCTTCTTGATGCCGATGACGATGGTCTGCATGTCGTCACGGGTCGTGATCAAGAGCGGCCACAGATACTGGTTCCAGCCGTAGATAAAGAGGATCACGAACAACGCGGCGATGTTGGTCACCGACAGCGGCAGCAGCGTATCGAAGAAGAATCGGACCGGGCCCGCGCCGTCGATCTTGGAGGCTTCCACCAGTTCCTTCGGCACCGTCATGAAGAACTGGCGGAACAACAGTGTCGCTGTCGCGGAAGCGATCAGCGGCAGGATCAGGCCTGCGTAGGAATCCAGCATGTGGAGGTCGCTGACGATCTTGTAGGTCGGGAAGATGCGCACCTCGACCGGCAGCATCAGCGTGATGAAGATGGTCCAGAACGCCGTCATCCGGAACGGGAACGAGAAGAACACGATCGCATAGGCCGAGATGATGGATATCGCGATCTTTCCGACGGCGATGCCGACCGCCATGATCAGGCTGTTCAGCATCATGCCGCCGACCGGCGCGCGCGTGGTCTTGCCGGTGCCGGAGACGATCGTGTTCCAGTAGGTCTCGAGGCCGTGTGTGCCGGGATAGAGCGGCATCTGGCCGTTGGCGATCACCGTGTTGTCGTGGGTCGAGGCGATGACGGCGAGATAGACCGGAAAGGCAACGACCGCGACGCCGGCCAGCAGGACCAGATGCGGCAGCAGGTTTCCAAATCGGCGGTGCTCGATCATGGCGCGCTAGTGCCCCTTCCGAAGCTCGTCAACCATCCCGGCACCCACTTTACGAACTTCGGAAAGAAGAGGGCACTAGCTAACTTGTATTTTCCGGCGCCGCCGATCGATTTGAAATTCCTGATCGATTTTCCCGCTTGCCCTGCAGGAATTTCAAATCGGCGGCCCTAGTAATGAACCTTCTTTTCGACGTAGCGGAACTGGAAAGCGGTCAACGCCACCACGATCACCATCAGAATCACCGATTGCGCGGCCGAGCCGCCGAGGTCGGTGCCGGCCTTGCCATCCTGGAACACCTTGTAGACCAGCGTCTGCGTGGCGCCGTTGGGGCCGCCGCCGGTCGCGGTGTCGATGATGCCGAGCGTGTTGAAGAAGACGTAGGTGATGTTGATGACGATCAGGAAGAAGGTGGTCGGCGACAGCAACGGAAATACGATGGTCCAGAAACGCCGCATCGGCCTCGCACCGTCGATCGCGGCGGCCTCTATCACGCTTTTCGGGATCGACTGCAGGCCGGCGAGAAAGAACAGGAAATTATAGCTGATCTGGTTCCAGACCGCGACGATGACGACGAGGATCATCGCATGGGTGCCGTTCAGCACCGGATTCCAGTCGATGCCGGAGCGTTGCAGCGCGCGGGCGATCATGCCGAGCCCGGGCTGGAACATGAAGATGAAGAGCACGCTGGCGACCGCCGGCGCCACCGCATACGGAATAATCAGGAAGGTACGGTAGATCTGGATGCCCGTGATGTTGCGGTTTGCCATCGCTGCGAGCAACAGGCCGAGCGTGAGCGAGAAGAACGCCACCAGCGCCGAAAACACGAAGGTGACGCCGATCGCCTGATAGTATTCGGGTGTCTGCAGCAGGCTGACGTAATTCTCGAACCAGACGAACTCGGTCGAAAGCCCGAAGGCGTCCTGCACCAGGAACGACTGCCACACCGCTTGGGCGGCGGGCCAATAAAAAAAGATCAGGGAGACCGCGAGCTGCGGCAGGATCAGGAGATAGGGCAGCAGCCTGCCTGGGAAGATCGCCCGGTTTTCCATGGCCCCTCGCTGGACGAACCGGGGCCGGGCTGTGCCCGGCCCCGAGCCTCAGCTTCCATCATTTGACCGCCGTGCGCTCGAATTGCCGCAGCATCGCATTGCCGCGGGACACCGCCGAATCGAGCGCTTCCTTCACCGGCTTTTTGCCGGCGAGCGCCGCCTCGATCTCTTCGGCGAACACGTCGCGCAACTGCACCATGC